>Ga0210059_1015562_pt1 | contig 11083 bp, 8 predicted proteins | sample Ectturendosymbi2_FD_188042 | JGI IMG/M metagenome (GOLD analysis project Ga0210059, IMG submission 188042) | Ecteinascidia turbinata endosymbiont from Florida, USA - Sample 2 (SPAdes) (version 2) | ecosystem: Host-associated > Tunicates > Ascidians > Unclassified | place: Key West, Florida... | reverse complement strand
AAGTAAGCTTAATGAAACGAAGAACAAAAACAAAAAAACAAATAAACGAATGAACGCAGAACATGGTGAAGAAAATGTACAGGTGAAAGCGCATGCTTATGTACATAGATGAGTGGATCGAATTTACATGAAGGATTTTGGTGTGGTTAAAATATTTTTAGCAATATAAAAAAATTAAAAATTGTCCTAATAAAAAAGTAAAAAAGTTACAAAAACTAATTAAAGAGGTACAAAAGAAAAAAAGCAAAACAGAAAAAAACAAAGGGTGTACTTATATGTCGAGAAGTATAGAATGTGCACACAGAAAATATGAAAAAGTAAGTGTCCACAAAAAATAAGCAGAGTTACAGAATACCAGAATACACAGTATTTTGTTCTGGACAAGGGAAATATTGCTAAAGTTCACAATTGGGAATTTTTTTCATGTTGGAGGTGTTTCTTAAGTTTCCATTTAGGTAAAGATGGTTGAAAATTTAATATCGTCTGGTATTGAAGACCATACCTTTGGGCCTATGAATTTAAGAGAACATTTTCCTGAGGAAGAGTTAACTCTAGGTAAAAACAGGTTTTTAGAGGTTGCTAGTCTTGTGGATTGAGCTGAATGGAACAAAATATTCATCAAATTGATTTGGAAGCAGTTTGTTATGATAAGAGTGCATGAATTTGCCTACTGAAAAGCTATATAGTTTGGGAAGGCATAAGAGGTTTAAGTGCTGGAAATGTTCTTCTAGTGATCCCGAATTAATTGGATTTATTATTTTTATAGCTTTATTTTGGAGCTTAATGAAAGGTTGAATGGTTGCATTTGAAGCACGTCCCCAATTGAGGATTGAGTAATTAAGGTAGGGATGGATTAATGAGTTATAGACAACTTTCAGTACAGGTAGTGTTGTATTATGTTTAAGTTTGGATAGAATTCCACAAGCTTTTGATAGTTGAGTTTTTACTTTTTGTAGATGAGCTTTCCAGCTTAACTTATTGTAAAGAAGGACACCTAGGTATTTTAGGTTATCTTCAGGAGAAAGGTGGGGTTATTTATGATAACTTTAAATGAAGCAGGATTGTGTTTTCGAGAAGTTAATAGCATAAAATTAGTCTTATTGTAGTTAAGAGAAAGCTTGTTGGCTCTCAGCCAGTGGTCAATTTTACATAATTCAAGGATTGTTTTTTTCAATATTTGTTGCACTTTTGCTGTTTCAATGCACTGCTGAAAGCATATTGGTGTGTGTTTTTATTAAAATTTGCTCATTTTGGGCTTGTTTTTTCGGATTTACCTCCCTGACATTTTATTTAATTTTCTTGCTGATTTTTCGTTTTGTTGAATTTTCATGCCAATGCATGTTGGGCTTGTTTTTCGGTTAAATTACCTATTTTTAGCTTGTTTTTGCAAAATAACCTGCCATCACTGAAGGGCGACAATCTTCAGAATCACTTGAGAATCTCCGTGTTCGCTTGTGTTTCGCCGTCCAGGGCGTGACGGCTTAGCAACAAAGACGTGATGCCTTGGATCAAGTTAAGACGTTGAGGCTTAGCAACAAGGTCACAACTGCTGTGAAGTATATGTTCATGTTGTTCTCTGTCTCAGTTTTATTTACAGGTGCAGCCAAAGTAGCTTCCGAGCGGCCAATAGTGTTGTGAGAAGCAAGACGAAACTGGGTTATCGCCGACGTTGCGAGCACCCTTTTTATGTTTTGAGTAAGGGAGGCTGAAGCGCCCTTTGTAGTGGCATCCCTCAGTCCGCGGCGGTGACAGGAGTGTGCAGAGCTTGCGCCTCTGACCGTCAAGACTAATTGTTCTGTACAGATGTGATATTTTACAGATGTAACTAACTTTCTCTGCTAACCATTTTGTGCGCTGTGACTGGCATGCGCAATGCATAGGGACTGCGCTATGCGAGATTAGGGCGCTTAGGGCGTAGGGAATGCGAAAACTTAGTATAGTTTGGGGAGAGGAACGCGCAACGCAACAACTAGGGTGTGTGTGCGTGTGCATTTCATAGGGTAGAGAAAAGGAACCAGCATCAGGAAAATTCCATAGTCGAGGAAAAGATAGAGTCAAGGAATAAATGCATTATTGTGCCAAGAACAAAAACTGTTTTGTCGTCGCTTTAAAAGTATATGTTCATCAAAATGTACGAATTGTCGAAATGGTGGGTTCGAAATATGATTGGCACAGCGTTTGACTGATAAAGTAATTTGTGCAGCTTATGAAAGATTTGGTGATTGTTGTGTTATAATTTGTGAAGCACAATTTGGATTTGTGCAATAAAACTGTAAATAAAAATTAAAATAAAGCAGTGGAGTTCGTGAATTGCTGTTTGCAGTAGCATGTGCTACTTGACTGTTGTGTTGAATGTTGTCTCTCGCATTCTTTCGATTAGACGTGCTCCTGACACGAACTCATGGTTGGAAAAAACTTCCAAGGTCCACTTTATACTACAAAAATTGATTAAAGTCGTTTCGGCTTTTCATTCGGGTGTATTTTCCTGTCTGCTAGCCTGGGTTGTTACAATCGTTAAGAGGGGGTTTGGGGGATACATGCCGAATGCAAAACTACTTACCACGATATAGTGTCACAAGTGCAGTTTTGGTGTCTGGTTTAGATGACGCTCAGTTTTTCTTTGGCTACGTTTTGTTGACCAAACTCTCTTTTCGCATTCTCTTTCTGTTTGGTGCAGGGGTGACGAATCTATTTGCTATCGCGGCCACTTTGTCAGTTACCGTTGAGTAAGAGGCCACACAACTTTTTAGTCATACTATGAAACTTGTTAAAAACGAAAAAAATTATTAATCAACAGAAACAAACAACAAACGAAAGTAATAACTGCTGGTCTCACCTGAATGCTTCGCGGGCCGCACGAAATTCTTTTGTGGACTGCATGTTCGTCACCCCCGATTTAATATCACATGCACACCCGTCACAGGAAGGATCCTGGGTTAATCCAGTGTTTCCCAACCATTCTAGGCTAGTGGCACCCACAGAATACAAATAACTTGCAGCACCCAGTGGCGCACGCACAGCAATTTTCTTGAAGGTTTGATGACATTTTGAAAATAGTATTTTTAATTATATATTGAACAACAGTTTAGCTTGCGACATCCCTGTGTATTGTAAATGGCACCCTAGGGTGCTGCGTCACCCGGGTTGGGAACCACTGGCTAATCATTGTCCAATGATAGTTTGTAATAAAAATGCAAGTATTCATGTACGGTCAGGATAACCCTAAAAGTACAACAGTAGACGTGCTCTTTCTAAGTGAAATAAGTGTTATGAAGAAAACTTGCATTTCCACTGCATTTCAGGTTCTTTATTGCAGAAATGCAAACTACCATTTTTCTTTTTTATGGAAAAGAGCAAAGTTTCATTTCTCATTGTAAATAAACGAAAATTTTTTGTCCCCTAAAATTATTGTCATGAAATTAACTGTCAAAACACCGTGATCCAAAGATCCCATAACCATGGGCCATTGGTCTCTTAGGGTAGGGACCTTTGGGACACTTTTTCAACAATTGTTAGAGGGCGATGATTCAGATATTATAAAATATTTTGGTTCTGTTTTGGTACAATTATAATAGGAATTTTTCTCTTTTCGGAAAACAACTTTGAGCCACTTGCGGAAAGCAGCAAGGATTTTATCGAAAAAATGTAAATTTTGGCCCAAAGGTCCCTAATCTCCCCTAAATTCTGGGGTTTTTCTTCATAACAAAGTGGCAACACTGCTCATAGCCTACATCTCAAACATAAATCACATCAATGCTTTGCTGGAAGTGAAGCATTATTGGTGTAATAGCTTAGCGATTAAAGCAAACAAGATTCTTGATCATGGAGAAATAATGTATTATTACACTGGTCCCTCAGCCTCGAATTCACACACAGTTGAATTGATGCTAACCTACTACTGCAGTGCATCAATAATATGCTTGTGCCTATTTCTTTTCAGTGCAGATATTGTTTGAGATAATAAAATGAAGAGATTTTGCATATTTTTTGAATGTTATGACAGCTGTGGAGGCTAATTTCAGAGAAACTTTGAGCAGTGTCAACCAAGTACGTTTTGTTCAAATTTTCAGTTCTACCCAAGTTTCCGAGATTGCTGCCAATTTCTCTCCTGCACCTGCAACTGCCTAATTAGCACTGTTGGAAAAACGAATGCAAATAAGAAAATCGAGCCAGTGCAAAACCTACGTTTGGTACAATCTTTAGCAAGTGCCTAATTGTTACCTCCACGCATCTAAGGCACATGTACGACAGTCCCAGTTAACTGCTGGACCTGCTGGAATCCTACTAATCCGCGCCCAATCCACCCTGGAAGCAGGATCAAAATCGGCCCTGATAACGTTCATTTTCAAACCCGGATTGAGCAGCAATCCGACTTTCTGAAACGCAGAAAATCTCGGCTCAGGATCGCGGCTCAAGCCCTGATCCGGGATTGGATCGCACTTTCTGAAACGAAATCACTTGAATTCTGGATTAGCCTCGATCCGAGATTCAATCCAGCTTTCTGAATACCAGCCTATGGGTTCCGAAGCTGAGACCAAACTCCCTTTAGTTTTGACCGACGGCGAGATGACGATTTACGCATCAGTAGCCAAACGCCTTTACGATCACTTCGTTGCACTGGTGTAAGCCATTCTATTTCCAGAACAGCTCTGTTGGCAAAACTTGCAAAAACGAAGTGCGAATTTCACTGCACTTCAAAGGATTTGTTTCACAGTCATGACCCGCTCTGGCGATTAGTCTATCCATGAAATCGACGTAAGATTTTCGCCATCTATCAAACGCAAGTTATGAATTTCGAACAATCGATGATGAGCACGGCATTCATATCGCTTAATTAATGCGTGTTTCCTATGGGTGTATGGAGAATGCGTCTTAGCAGAAACAAACTTTCCCCAAGCATTAGCTTTTTCGTCTGATAAAGCATCGCGAAATAGTTTGAATCGGTCTTCCTCGGTAGAAACACCCGCACTAAGAAAACGTGACTCAGCGTTTTCAAACCACGTCGGAAAATGATTGTCATCAGAAGGGCAACCAATTTTTTGACCTAAAGACTTAAATTTTTGACTTTATAATTTGCAAATTTCGACTTTATTTTGACCTACAATTTTTCTGCGTTTTGCAATTGCAAAATAATTCAGCCTTAGGTGTTGAAGTTAACCCAAAAGCATATTTATGCACTCTATGTTTCGAAATTTTGAAATATTTAGTTTAACTTTGGGGATGATATAGTGATAAGTACATAAAAAAACTACAGTAGAGTTAAACCTGAGAACATCATGAAGTTGAAACGTTATATGCATAATGGATTGAGCATTTACCAAACCAAGTACTGTAAGACCACGTTCCTTACCTCACCATGCCCATGCAACATACTATTCAATCGTCCAGTGGTGGGCAAAACAGCATTATTACGCCTGAAGATGCAACAAACCCACTATTATTAGAGATTTGCAACTAAACTTGCAAAACCATATCACTATCTGTTGTTGTAGTTTCAATAAAGTATCGATGAAGAGAAAAAACTATGCTTCAAGAAAATTTTGTCCTAACGATAAATTTTGACCTAATGATAAATTTGACTTTTTTGACCTAATAACTTGGGATTCCCTCATGGTATGAGCGTGAAATTTGGTTTGTGGACGTTTCATAAACTTTCAAAATGGCAGAAAAAATTTGACTTTATCGACTTTTGGTTGCCCTACTCATCAGGTTTGTTGAGCGTAAGCACAAGTGATTGTGTTATAAAGACCACAATCAGTAGAAGGAGCGAGAACATCCGTTTGCTGTTGAAAGCCCAGTGCGGTGGGAGTATGGCATGCAAGTCTGACGTAGGCAGTGGAACATGAAAGGACGGAGTGTTGGTCGTAATGGCTCTGTTAGCTGCAGAATTGTGGCGAGAAAATTGAGGCACGCGAATGAACGGAGGGGTGAGCCAGATGAACAGTTGTGTGTCATTCTAAGACGTCAGGGTGTTGTTATGTGTTGTCTGTGAATCCGACTCAGCTTGTGAAACCCACTGACTCACATTTAATCTCTGAAGTTAGCTGTTGCCTGATGTAACCACAAACGAACGGACTGCAACCGTTCCGCCGTAACCGGAACATCTGGAGCGGTTTAACAGTAAATTTGACAATGAAAACGCCGAAGATTGTTCTCCTAACACGTTCGTTGGATTGGTTTGAAGAGCAGAATCGCAAGACTGGTCCTGATCTGCAGCAGACACTGGCACCAAGAAACCCGAAAGAGTTCCTGAAGCATGTGTGTCCGAAAGACCATTAGCCTAATGTGCACCGTGTCAACCAGGGTTACCAGATACTTGACAGAAAATATGGCAAGTGTTTGTCTAATGTATGGCAAATTTTTGGCAAAAAAATATGAAATGGCAAAATTTTTGGCAATATTGATTTTTAATTGCAATTTTGATTGCATAGTTTTTGCAATTCATATTTTTTCTATAGTTTTAAATTTTTTAAGCTTGACAATTAGGAAAAAGTCTGTTTTATGGGAATCAAAATGCGTGTTCAGTAGGCGAAATATATCCTCTGTTTAGTTTAGATCAGTGGTTCTCAAAGCAGGCGGAATCGTCCCCAAGGGGTGCAAGTGGGCGAAAAAACAAAGGGGGTAATTGGGGGGGGGGAAATCAACACAAAGGGGCGAAAGTGCTCAACCACTAATCGATCATTGGGTTATCTTCAGGAGCCTGAAGCAATTTCTCCGTTATATTTTTACTCTGGATCGTCTGTGTCTGGCTACAGTGTGAATTATATTCACAAGAATTCTGAACGTAATATTAGTGTCATAATAAAGTTCCTTTAGTTCAGCTATTTAATGTCTTGGTTCAGCTATTTAATAATTTCTTTAAATAAAATTCTTTACATTTGCTACGGTGTGTTTGTTTTATCAGCAGTGGCGGACTGAGCCATCGGTCAATCGGACCATGCCCGAGGGCCCAGCACTGCAAGGGGGCCGCCTGGATGCCAATAAAATTATCAAGGATGTCCTTATTATACGTTCTAATACCTGCAGTCTGACTCGGGTAACTTAGCTGCACATCGTAATGTGTGTGTCTCATATTACATGTATGTTACTGCTTCTATAGGCTTATATGCACGCATTAGTAATACAATACGTAGGCTATGCATGTACATTTGTAAGCATTATCACTAATATCAGACTCTCTCTCTCTAGCTGTTGCCGTAGCAACCAACCAAGAAAGAGCTAGCCTGCCGTAGTACTGTAACCCTGTTATTCTATTAAAGTAGCTATTGTAGTATACAAACTAATACGTGCATAGTTACGTACATGTTAGTAATACTAACACGTGTATGTTAGTGCATACTAACATAATATTATAATATACTGATTTGCTATACTTTACAAGGTAGATAAACCGTATTTAAAGATGTCTGACTACAAGCATAAAAGTAGTGCTCAAAAAAGAAAAGAGAAAAAAAAACAATATCCAAGATAAGGAAGACAACACATAAAATTGATACATTTTTTGCTAAGAAAGCTACATCCTCTCAGCAAGTCAAAAATGCAGCTGACTTTGGCTTACAAGACAAAGCATCAACAGTCGCAGAAGGACCTTCTGAATCTGAAATTACTCCTCATTCTGCTGCACCCCTTGGTCTCTCCCAGTCAGATGAGACTGATTTCGATGGGCAACCAGCTAAGGTTTCAAGGCCTGATTCCATGACAACCAGAACACGGATTATCCCTACAAAAATGCGTATTTTCTTAAACCAGATACCAGCCATTATGCCTGTATTTCAAAGGAAATATTCTGGAAATTTCATCCAAATCAGACTGTAAGTAAGATACCATTCAACAGTGCTGTTGTGTATGACTGACAAGGCATTCAGGGTGAGGGCGTGAACATTTACAGAAAGTGGGTGACATACAATAAAGAAAGCAAGACTTTGCATTGCTGCTTTTGTCTGATGTACGCTCCAAAGAAGAGTCGAAACATGCAGATGATCCAGGGCTGTTCTGACTGGAAATACATCACAACAAGACTGTTTCAACATGAGAAGAGCCACTGTCATAAGCATTCCATTGATGCATATTTTGTGAATGCTTGTGAAAGATGTATTACGCACATTTTGAGGAACGGCTCTCCTTAAAAACTCAACAAGTCCTTCAGCGTCGCTGTGTTTCAAAGTGTGCAATTGATGTAATAATTTACATTGGTTTTCGTTTTCAAGGCTTACCTTATCGCAGCAAACGTAGAGAAACTGTTGCAATTGCATTTGATGAAAGTAATTATGACAATCGCAGGAATCATAAGAATGTTTGACATGTCATTATGCTTTGTTGTTACTATCAGCATGTGTCCATGAACATCATGAGCTTGAAGTTTTCAAATCTTTTTATATATATAAACACAGATATATCTTAAACTAAAACCCTTGCTTAGTTATGCCAATATGCACAGTTCACCTGCTGCACAGCCCCTACATGCGGCATTTAACTGTAAAGAGCGGGAAGGGGGCCCATTGTATTTTCTGCTCGAGGGCCTATAACACTCTCAGTCCGCCCCTGTTTATCAGGCTTGGGAACAGAAAACGACGTATCGGCAGTGAAAAAGGGGTTGGAATTGAAAAGTTCGAGAAATACTTGTTTAGATCATAGACCCTGATTCTTGGCTGCAAAACGGTTCCTCGAAACTTGAAGTGATATTTCAGGCCTAGTTGCAAACCGGAAGCAGTAATATATTTCAGCTTTGATCGTTATTTACAGAATCACTACTTCAAATCGATGCACACAAACCTAAGCACAGCGAGACTTGAACCACAGTAACAGCAGTGAGCAGGTCAATTCACGGTTATGATTGGTTGCTAATCAAATGAAACACTACAACAATTACATACAGCAATTCCTCAAGGAGCAAATCATATTCAGACAAAATATCTGAGCTGTACTTTCTGAAGTTTTGGTAGTTAATTTGACAAATTTTGTTAATATTAATAGTCACAATTGGTCTTTCAAAAAGGGCAGATTTTTGGCATTAAAAAATATTGCCATAAAAAATTGGCAAATATTTTGAAAAACAGTTTATTTTTGGCAATATTTTTCCAAATTTGGCACCGTCTGGCAATCCAGGTGTCAACACCAAGTGAAACTTCACTTCCACTAACCGGCGTGTTAAAAGCTGTCGTCACAGATGCTTGAGTTGCGACTGTTGTTAACGGCGTACGCAATGGGTGGGTTTGGGGTTGAACCCGCCCTTGAGTTTGATAGGTAACAAATACTTTATTACCTGTGAAAACGAGATTAATCGTTTTCGCATATTTGTGCTTGTTCATTTGTTGACTTAATGCAAAAATTATAGTTGTAAATGCTCTGACATAGTGATGAGTGTGTTTTACTCCCCTGTTTGAACGCTCAGCCTGATATTTTTGCAGTTACGAAATGCTGCGTCGTAGTGTTGAGTGTATTTTCCTCCGATATCCTAACTTGGAGAGCTGATACATAAAATATGAAGAGTGCGCGTGGAAGAATATGGATATTGCGTCAACAAACAACACCAAAGTGTTGGTTTGGAAACATGAATATGACGTCAAATTGTGACGTCACAAACAGCACATACCAAATGCAAATAACCACCATATGCCACTGAATGAAAATCTCCATGAAGATTTTCTGCGTACGCCGCTGAACACAGTGGTAGAAGTCTGTTGTTCAGTAGTCATAGTGGGTGAAGTTGTAGACGATGATGATGTAGTGAAAGTAGTGTTGGGTGGTGTTAAAACAAAAACGGGGAAACGGTACGGTTTACCCGAGCGTAAGTGACCTGAAGTGCCCTGGGATAGATCGAACTCGGTCTTAACAACCCGTTTGTTGAAAGTAGCTTCAGCTACTGTACAAGTCGCGACAGTGTGCTCGTGTAAGTGAACGACAATAAAAAAAATGGAAAACAAGGATAGGGATGCCAAAAAAAACTCTTGCTAAAACATCTCCGCACACGAGCAAAAAAAACTCTGTTTCTCCGAAAACAGTAAGTTTACGTCGAAAAAGTAATCCAGAAAAATCACGTTGTAAAAGCGATTTTTAATATAAGATAACGTGCACCTAAGCTGAACTGTAGCACCTAGTGGCATCACAAAACAAGCAACACAGGTAGGCCTACCAGAAAAAAATCAAATGAAAAGAAAGAAAACAGCAGAGCAAGCAAATCTGACAATCAGTCACAATATATTTGTCAAAACAGCGCATCTGTTTTAACAAAAAGTCTGACGCAAAATTGCGTGACGTCGTAGAAGTTTGACTCCATCAGTAAATCGTAAGCCATAATGTGAGCGGCAGTAAAAAATGTTGAGAAAATTGATCAATTAAGCTGCTAAAGTTTGAATCAGGCCGTTAAGTTTGTCGATCTGAGCAGCAGAAAAGAATCTCAATAAACAGTTTGGTTGTAAGAAAAAACTTGTAGTCTTTGAACAGCTCGACTTGAATTTCAAATAGCAAAAAAGGGAAGCTGATTGACAGCAAAAATGAAAGAGTCTTACTGTGTCTACGACGATCTATCCAATCTCCACAAGGAATCCATAACAGAAGCGTAGAAATCAAACGTCAGAGACTTTCCAGGACGGATGTAGGAAGGAATCCCTTAAAGCTGTACTTTTAAACCAATGCTGGTGTCCCGTACAGGCCCGTAACCAGTTTGCGACACCATGGGGGGCGAAGAGTTTTCTGATAGGGGGACAAAATTTTTAAACTATGTCCAATTGTTTCAAAATATGTCTAACACATTTTTCCAGGAGTGGCGAAAAATTTTCTATGAGGTCTTCGCTCCCCTGGTTACGGGCCTGGTCCCTGGTTACGGGCCTGGTCCCGTAGACACGTCGAACAGATTCTCGAAATGATCCGAGAAATGCACTTTGCCGATAGAGTGCACGGAAAACTGGAGAGCTTGCTTCAAACTTGAAGCAGAGACCAGAGAAAGGTCTGGCAACCAATGTAGGGACTGCGTGTAGGGGACTGGTGTAGGATTCTTAGCTGGTTGCGGTGCCGATTAGTCGGACGATCACGATTCCACAGAGATCCCTACTAGTTGAGGGGTAAACCTAGCGCCGGATTAAGG
>Ga0210059_1015561_pt1 | contig 11083 bp, 8 predicted proteins | sample Ectturendosymbi2_FD_188042 | JGI IMG/M metagenome (GOLD analysis project Ga0210059, IMG submission 188042) | Ecteinascidia turbinata endosymbiont from Florida, USA - Sample 2 (SPAdes) (version 2) | ecosystem: Host-associated > Tunicates > Ascidians > Unclassified | place: Key West, Florida... | reverse complement strand
TTGAAACAGCAAAGAAAGACGTATTGCTTAACTTGAATGCACAAAGTGAACAAGCTGTCTTTCAATCTACTGCTCGAGTTTTCAGAACAGCGTATTATGTGGCAAAAAATAACAAACCTTTCACAGACTTTGAAAGTTTGATTGATCTGCAGGAAGGTAATTCCCTAGACATGGGACGCGTCTTACACAGTAAAACTGTTGCCGTTGATATAATAGATCATGTGTCTTCACAAATGAAAAAAAAACTTTTAACTAAAATCATTGAGAGCAGGAGCAAGATAAATGTTTTAGCCGACGAATCTACCCGCCTTGGTCAGAAATCAACTTTGATCATATTTCTAAAAACTAGCGTTGATGGCGAAGCGGCACCTGTTAGCTTTCCGCTGGATTTGGTTGATTTGGAGACTCTGTGTGCTTCACATATTAAAGACGCAATTTTGGACTGTTTGCGAAAGAATGGATTCACCACTGAGTTGCTGCAAGAAGTCTTCATTGGATTTTGCAGTGATGGAGCCAGCGTAATGTTGGGGACAAAATCAGGTGTTGGAAAATTGCTCAAAGATGAATTCCCTGATATCGTATTGTGGCACTGCCTCAATCACAGACTTGAACTTGCTGTTGGCAATGCACTAGACGCTACCAGTGGCACAAATGACTTGCAGTCTTTTCTTGAATGTTTATATTCTTTATATAGCCAGTCACCCAAGAACATGCGAGAACTTAGTAACTGTGCCCATGATTTACACCTCACCCTCAAAAGAATCGGAAAAGTGTTTACTGTTCGTTGGGTGGCTTCATCTTTCAGAGCGGTATCGGCAGTCTGGCATTCTTTTCCAGCCTTAGCCCAACATTTTCAGAACGCTTCAAAAGATGAAACTAGACAAAGTACAGAAAAAGCTAGATTTCAAGGATTACTTTCCAAATTGTGTACAACCAGTTTTGTCAAAAATTTAGCGCTAATGGCGGATGTCTTGAATGAACTAAAAAACTTGTCAGAAACACTACAAAACAGAAGTACCACGCTGCCAAAAGCGCAAAACTTACTAACTGTTTATACAAGAAGAATAGAAAGCCTTGTTGTTTCTCCGGGAGAGCATTCTATTTTGGCTCAACGTGCAGAAAAAGTAATGTCGTTTCAGGAAGTGCAGTTGAGAGAAAGTAGAGGCCCAGTCATCAACCAGGCTCAGTTCATTCGAGCTTTAGCTGACAACATGAAACAAAGGCTCTTCACTACGGTATCAAACAGAGCACAGGCTAGCGTTGTTGCAACTCGCCAAGAGATGTTCGAAAACCTTGTTAGTCAAATGGCTGTTTTGAATCCACGCAACTGAGTACATGAAAATCCTCGATTTGGCGAAAACGAAGTGAAAAGTTTATGTAAGACCTTTCATCTCAACAACCAAGAAATTCATCTTGGTTTTATTGAATAAAAGTCAAGTAGTGGAAGAAGTATTTCTAATAAATTCAACAAGCTCCTTGTGGCAATTGGCACTCTATCACCAAGCAATGCCGACTGTGAGCGAGGGTTTAGCGCAATGAACAATATTACTAACGATAGAAGAAGTCTGATAACTACAAACAATGCCGCCAACCTGCTCTTTATCAGCACTGTTGGACCTCCCAGCCAAGCATGGGATCCAGATCCATACGTCAAAAAAATGGCTTGAAAAAGGGAGAAGAGCAGCTCACTCAACATGTGGCATGGCTCGTCAAAAGCCGAAAGAGGATAATTACTATGAACCTTTGTGGAAAGCTTTTAAATAATATTCTATATTTGTGTTGTGGTAATCTCTTGACGTGCGGGAAATGGTGGAGGTTTTACATTTAGACAACTCAAGCAGCATTGCCTGACCCACTTTCGAATTTAGTGAAACGTAGCCTATAACAGTTTTTGCTTGATTTTGAAATTGCTATTTTCAAAATGCACAATACATTTTTTGTGCTTTCAAGATGTACAATAGGGGGTGGGCAAAAAGTAGACGTGTTCTTGATTGCTTTTTTACAATTACGGCTGAAATTTCGGGACGGTATTGATAAATACTAGATCGATCCGGAAAGAAAATTATTCTACTTTCACCACTGTGTATAAGGATAACTTTTTAGTCGTATGTGTGCATAGAAACCTTCCACATATAATATTCATACGTATTGTCGTCATCTCTGAAAATTTGACTTAATTCTAACGAAAACCTTCGGAGATAGGTACTTTCGTTTCATAACTACAGACGCGCGTAGAGTACAAAACTTTATCTTATTCAGCAGGATTGCGCAGTAGGCCTAGTTCTGTGAAGCACCATAACTTTTTCAAACTAAAGTTTTTGCAACCAGAATTTACAAGAATTACCTTCGGATTGTTATACATTTTGACTGAAAATTTGAATTCAAAGCATCAAAAACTTTGCGAGTTTTTAAACCGAGCAACCGGACCCTGTTCCCAGCGCAATGGAATAAATTTTTGTGCGCGTGGCTTGCAACGCGCTAATTTGGATTCAGTAGTTGTTGAGTAGAGCGCAATAACTTCTAACAGGCTTGGTCTTTTGCAACCCAATTTTAGACGAATCTTTATCGTGTGAGAATGCATCTTACCTGAAGATTTGAGGTCATTCGGGCAAGTACTTTTTGAGTTATTCAATTTTGAGTATAGCTGTTCGATGAAAACAACCTAAAAGTCGTCCAGGACCAGCTGAATAATGGCGTGGAAATTCACACCGCACAGAAAGTGTTAAATTTTGGAAGTGCCAAAAAGCTGTGTCTAATTTGCTTTTTGAGGCAAAAGCACAGCTGCAAATATTTTGCCTTCAACCAATCTTATTTGGTTAAAGGCAAAATAGCTCCAGCGGTGCTTTTGCCCCTAAAAGTCAAAATAGCTCCAGTAGTGCTTTTGCCCCTGATGCAAAATAAAAAATATGGATTTTCGTGGGAAGATCAGGAGTGGATTAGCGTAATGATTTTCAAAAAGTTCTCGGATCAGAAGTTGTCAATAGCGTCGCCCGCTAGTGGAATTTGTGTCAGACTTTGAGCTTTGTGAGGTGTGATGCGAGCGAACAACGCATAGGCCTATATGCTGTGTCTCTTATTAAAGGGTCGTAGACGGGAGGTCACGACTTTGGAGGATTTTGTATGTGGGACATGGTCGAAAAGGGTCCGAAACGCCGGTTTGCACAGTGTCTGCTCGGTCTGCCAATCGACAATTACACAGTGTCTGCTCGTCTGCCAATCGACAATCAACTGTTTAGAACTCGCAGATTGTTAGTACATATTATTGAGCTGAAGCAACAAATGTGACATCGTTCGAGGCAGGGCCCACTTAGCCCATCAGCTGGGATGTGGCGACCATATTTGTTTGTTTCGCTTCAAGCTGGGTTCATGTCAGGCTAGGGTTGCCAGATGTGTTTTGTAAAAATACCGGCCATTCTGATTTGCCAACAGTGGTAGATCTAAGCTGTGTCGTATTTCGTTAGCAGCGCAGAAAACATAGAGGCAATCAGTATTGTTAAGCCACAATTAATAATTTGCCCGTATTTTGGCTGATTCGTTACATTTCGGTGTATGCGTGACATAACAACCGCACCAAGGATTGCGTCAACAGCAGCAAATGAACTTCGCTGAAAGAACTGTCCTGACAAGATTCACTACTAGAGTCGATACAATTTGAGAAATTCTGCGTTAGTTCTTTTTGAAGTTACGACAAATAATTTATTTTCAAAATACCGGCTTCAACCACTGATTTTCAAAAAAACGGCCTCTACTAAACTAGCAGGAAAATACCGGCCAGGCCGGTGAAATACCGGCCATCTGGCAACCCTATTTGTAGGCTAAAAAGGTGACAAATTTGTTGGTCGAACTATGCAATCTTTCATGGAATCACAGTAGTTTAGAATCGCTTTATATCATATTTCACAAAAAGTTTGAAGCGGGTGCAGGAAGATGGGCCCTGTTTTTCATAGGTTGCACATAACTGAGAACATTGTTGGTGTCCCAAAAATGTTTTATCTAAAAATAAATGTTTGAAAGATATACCCCAAGGCAGTGGTCCCCAACCTTTTTGTCACCGCGGACCGGTCAATGCATGATAATTTTCCCACGGCCCGGGAAGACTTTATGATGGTTGCTCTTTTTCAGCAGCCGAAATAAAGTTATCAGTATGAACCATTAGATAAGGCTGTTACAGTACAGTCCGCAGCTTTACTCCATCTCCAACACTCTCACCTTATGCTCCAATGCTCTCACTCTATGTACCCAACAGTGCTTCCACGGGAAAAATGGACAAATCACATGCCCAGATACCTGCCCTTTCGAAAGGGGAGCAATGGGGCGGATGCGCCTTTTCATAACAGTATATTGGGTAATTTTATTGTGTATCAAGATCGAATTGAAACAGATTTATTGAAGTTATGCGCCCGCCCAGAAAACTCGGAATGGTTTTCTGTAATTTCTTTTATTAAGCCTATCTGTGAGGTAAAAATTGTTGCTGAACAGAAACAAGCATAACTGGCAATGATTTTTTGTTTTTTATAAATTCCCACTGCGCGCAACTATTTTATTGCCCCCCTGCCCTACCGCTGCTCCAGCGTCCCTGGTTTCATATATTTGAACATTGGACCGTTGATGTCAAGAAAAAATATCAATCTTATTAGTCCAGATTATAAAAAGATATGACACTGATCAAAAAAAGTAGGGGCACACAGGATGAGATCCTAAATTCACAGGAAATAACTGCAAACGCAAGCTCTAGTTTCTGCGATGAAATCATTTTCAAATTTATTGTATACTACTATGAACCCTCCCTAAATAGGCTTAAAGCCACCCCCAATGCTGTTGATCAGGCGATGGATCTGCTTCTATCCAGGCCAACAAACATAAGTGAGAATCAACTTATAACCAATTTAAAACCGCGAAAATCAGCCAACACCACATTTACCACTAAAAAAACTAACATTTGCACCAGAAGATTGTTTTCTGCTCAAATGTTTCTGATTTACACCGAATGATTTAACCAATAAGTTACGCATTTTGCTGTCAGTTAAAGATTTCGCTAATCATGCCAAAATTGTTTTTTCGTGTCCAGCGTGAGCTGGCTACGGGTTTGCAACTGCAACCAAAGGATCAAAACCATATAGCAGGGAACGTATTTACTATCACGGGCCACATATATTGCGAAATGTTGTTGGCGGGCCGCAAAAATAATTAGTTTTATCTTAAACTTTTTCCCTTGTTTTCCTAAGGAAAATATGAAAAGAAAACTAGGACAATGAGCGAGAGATACGTCTCTTGACTTACTAAGTATCTGTTTATCGTGGAGTTTCGTTTTGATGCGATTTGAGTTCTATGTTGGGTGACAAAAATTCTGATACACGGGCAGGCCCGTCGCCAGGATTTAGCAGCAGGGGGAGCCCAAAAAGCAGGAGGGGCCAAAAAGCAGAAGGATGGGCCAAAAACCAGAAAGGGGGGCTACATTTTAAAAATACTGCATTGGATGTATGCAGCAACCAGGAGGCCAAACGTGAAATGGGGGGGTCGGGCACCACTAAACCCCCGCTGGCGACGGCTCTGTACACGGGCCATGTTTACACGGTCTGTAATTATTCCCGACCCGCAGGTTTCCCACCCCTGCCATATGGCCATCAGTCACTGTTGCTAGGCACGTAACCAGGGAGGGAGAAAGGCGCCGTACTCCCACTCAAATGTGACTGCAAATATTGAACCAATGAGCTGAAATTGTCATGACCGCGTAAAGCCAATTATTCATTCCACCAAGCTGATGATAGCTGGCATTTTGCCAATATTTTAGCGTTAGAGCTGACTGCTGAGTACTATATTTTGTTGAGGAGCGTCGTGCTAATACGTAGTAATTCAATGCTACGCTGCGTTTTCCGCGTTGGTCTGAGGTTTTGCACAATTGCATTGTTAGGTCACAATGTTCGGTCATGGAACACGCTCAATACATTTTTGTCAGATAGCGGTAAGGTATTTGCTAACATACGTATGTTGCCATAGTTTTTTACATGCTGCATTATGGTGAAAGCAGTGGCATTACTTCCGACAATAAACTCATCCATATAGCTTTATGTTATAAATACTACTATCTATACCATTCAGGGGCGTAACGAGCGTGTGCAAGGGGGGAGCAATTCACCGGGCACCGAAATCATTATGGGGGCGCCGAAAATTTCCAACAATGTCACAAATACTTCCTTCAATACAGTAAAATTGCTTCCATAAAACCTTAGATTAAAAACTGGGGGCGCCAAAGTTGTTTCTTGCCCCGGGCGACATCTAACCTCGTTACGCCTCTGCTGCACTGGTAGCATACCTGAAACTGGTTTTTGGCTTTGAAAGCTTGCTGAATCGTGCGTCAGTTATAAGTAGGGCAAGTTTTTGTTGCAGTAACAAAGCGAGAAAGTTGCATTTATTTTCAGCGAAAGTTGCATTTATGCGCTGTAAATTGCATTTATGCGCACATTTGACTGTGAAAGACTTGAAACAACCTATTTTGCATGCAAAAATCGAAAAAGTTGTGAAAAGTAACATGCAAAAATCGAAAAAGTTGCAAAAGTTGCATGCAAAAATCGAAAAAGTTGCAAAAAGTTGCATGCAAAAATCGAAAAAGTTGCAAAAAGTTGCAATATAAAATTCCTGGAAACAGCTCAAAACATTGAATTATATATATCTTGAGTATTTACGAAGCTGTAAAAAAAAGTTGCAAAAGTTGCAAAAACTTGCCCTAATTATAACTACTCAAGAACATCGCCAAAAATTAACGTGGGGCTGGGACACTGAAAAACCTGAAGATTATCTTGTCAAGTCAGGGTGTGACTAAAGTTGTGACAAGTATGTTGGTGGCCATTATGACTATATAACTATTAGTAGCTGACTGATTTTTGAGTAAATATTCAAGACAAAAGAAAGAAAAAAAGAAACTGATATAACAAACAACAGCAAATTGCAACAACAAAATCACTCTAAAATATGATTATTCTACAAGAAGATATGGTGCAGACCAGAGACATTGTAGCACAGGCAAGAGGCAATATTTATATTTGGGAACTGATGGTGAGAAGAACAAACATCTGCGCGAAAAAGTAAAAGAAAAATAATGAGGAGTAACTCAATACCATGTAGTAGATGAGAATAACTTGTCATAGTCGAAATGAGGTTTATTACGAAAAGTCAAGCTTGTTATGTAATGTAGGAGCGCCATAAGAAACCTTTTGCAACTTTTTAGAGAATCTACCATAAGAGAAACTTTTAAACTCTTGCGGTATGCTGGACCATGCTACTGCTCCTTGATATTGCATATTTCTTTCATCCAGAGAAGAGCCACCTCTGGGGATAAAGTAATTTTGGCTTGTCGCTGATCTAGTGAAATGAGAGTGAGTTTCAGTAACCTTTTGAAAGAAGCTATTATACGATTGAAGTAATGTATTGTTGTGAAATTTCCGCATTAATTTAGATAGCTCCGATGCACATGTCGTCCTTGATATTTTCCCCATTGTTGTGCTGCCAGTGCTGATTAGCGCTTTTGTTTTACTTGTCGTGCGCTGGTGAATTCTCACGGCAGGCTGACTTCCGGAAACAGTCCGCTCTCTGACAAAACGTTGTTTTTTTGACAACTGCAGCCAGTGTCAATACTGGCAGTCAACTCAACTCAACAACTTCATTGCAAGGGTTGTGTTTATACGTGTGCTGGCGAAACGATGCGGGCATAATGCACAATGCAGAAGCCGCGGTCAAGTTCTCACGAAGCACATTGCTGTATGACTATTCGAAACATTGCTTTTGAATTTGACAGGCGGGACAAGAATCTTTTCGGTCGATTACTCGGTCATACTACCGTGGTGCTGCTGGCGCGCTGCTTGTCTATGACATCACAAGGTACGTGTTGGTTATATGCGATGCAAATCGCTTGTCAGGGTTTCTAGCCTCCAGCAACTGTGCTCCAGAAAATCTACACGGGTTTCAATTACAAGTATGTAGAGAGGCTCCCCCGAAGTGCAAGATTCGTGGCACTGCTCAGTGCAACAAAAATGATACGTGCGCTTTAGTCCGGTTGCTCGCCGAAACACGCGTCTCAGCTATTGCGTCCTTTTTTTCGATTGTTTTATAAGAAATGTGCATTGTCCTTACGTGCAAACCATTTTTGCCGATTGCTGTTTGCGTTCTGGTTTGTCTTTTTTTCTGAACCACAATTTTACCTTGAAGCCTTGCACGAGAGAGTTTGTTTCCGGTCGAACTGCGTGTTTTGTTTCTGGCTTTCGATTCCATAGACCTGTTATGGTTATGCAAAAGTTAAAGTAAATTATTTTGTCTTCCGCCTGGAGTAACGCGAGCAATGGTTGACGTTGGTATTTTGCCTTTGTTTTCTTACGTCGCTTGTAAGAGGACTTCATGATAATTGTCTTGCTTCTTATTAAGCAACAAACGCTTTGTCTTCTCGAATGAGTTGGTTGCCGAGACGCAGCAAGAGTAAAAGCCGCGGTCTCTCTGTTTGTTTCAGGAGAGATACTTTCAATCACTTGACCACGTGGCTGGAAGACGCGAGACAGCACTCATCGTCAAACATGGTGATCATGCTCATCGGTAACAAAAGGTAGAGAAGATAATTGAATCTCTTTTGACCCTGCGGTTATAGACGTTTGTTGTGTTCTGTTGCTTTACTTGTCTACCACACACTTGATGCCTTTTACGGCAAAAGTCTTACGAACTAAAGTATTACATCGGACGAAAGATTGAGGCTTTCATTATTTGCATTTATGAGTATTCTGTTGATAACTGTTTGTCTTCTCCTTCAACGCAGACGCCCTGTTTTTATCATTTTTTCGTTTCATTTGTAATGACTAGGGCCATTTAAAGTCTTAAAGTCGTATTTTTTCTGTGCTTCAGTAAGCTATGAAACGAATTTCAAAACAAAAATCACACCCCTACGAAGTCTATATCAGAAGTTATAAAGTCATAAAAAGTCATATTGTCCATGCTAAGTCACAAAGTCATATTTTGCATATTTTCAACCTAATTCAATAAGGAAGCCATTACAACAATCTCAAAATATCAGGTGAAACAACTATATCACTAGGTCTAAACTGCATCCTGCAAATTGAACCCACTTTATCACCCTGCGAATGTAGGCAAAGACGTAGGGAACCAAGTTATTTGGGTGAAATGCAATGCACTGCCTAAAAATGCATGTACTTGCTGGCCCAAAGAATTAAACCAATGTCCATACATGTTTTAAATTTGCTTCAAACCAAACTATATGTTTTGCTCATCTTTTGAGCTGATTCTTTAGTGGGGCTCCAACAAACCATGGGCTGCCATCTCTTAAACCTGTTTTCGCTTGTAATGCTTATTTGTACAGTAGTTCCATGTTCTAGTTCAGTCATATTTTTGTGTGGTCATATAAAGTCATATTTTCCGAAAAATAGAGTCACATTGTCAAGTTTTTTAGGCCATAAAAATGACCCTAATAATAACTGTATGTCGCTCTTAGTAGTGTTCATAAGCAGTGCCTGAAATGTGATTCAAATCTTACCAGGCGCTTCTTTACTCTAAAAATGTTGGCGTTTCTCAACAGCGACTTGGAGGCTCGCCGGGAGGTGAAGAAAGAAGAGGGCGAAGCTTTCGCGCGCGAGCACGGCCTCATCTTCATGGAGACCTCTGCGAAGACGGCCGCCAATGTTGAGGAGGTATGACGTCGGCCGTGATGTTACGGTCAGTCGCATATATCCGACAACGACCCCCAGTAACCAGTCGCCAGCCCTTGCGGGATCGGAAATGTCGGAAAAAAATTAGTGTCTCCTTTGTCAGCTCGCTTTCGTCACAGGCGCGGTTGGCGACGTCACACAGCGTTGAATTTTAAATGTATCCGGCGCAAAGGCGGGGCGCGTGCATTGTTAGTGCGACAGGATGTGACGCCAATCTGTCGCCCGCGCACGACGCACGCGGCGATCTTGCAACTGAACCACTGCGCGAATTGCATTATGGCGTCATTCAAATTTGCTTTGCGCAACGAAGCGTGACGCCACCCAGTCTCTCTTGGTGTGACGCTTCCTGTATCGGGATTTCCAACTGATTGCTGATCGAATCTTCCAACTGACTGATCAAATCTTCGGCGGTTTTCGCCGCGAAATGCGCGCGTTTCTCGCTGCTCGGGCGTCGGCGTTGTGCGGTTCACGCATTGTCGCCAGCAGAGGAAATATTTGGATGCAGTGATCCAAGATGTTTGGCAGGTCGTGTTACTTGTGGTCTTCCCAACATTGTCACGATGTCGAAGATGGCCCCGGTCGCGGTGTTGTTCGATTTATCGATTGCAGTTGATAAAAAATGCTGATTTTTACAGCAAAGATATATTTTTAGAATAAATTTTCTAAAAATGGTCGAGCTTTTTTATCAATTGGAAACTTAGTATGTTAAAGTTGTCACCTTTATGTTACCGGCTTCAGAATAGGAAGCCGTGCAGTTACCGTACGGTAATAGGAAGCCGTGCAGTTACCGTACGGTAACGCCAATCTTCATGTTCGCTTACATTATATTAAAGAAAAATCACATCCCACCATTCTGTTTATCGATTCGACGAAATGACTCCGACCAATCCGAATGTTCGATCATCTGATTTTCATGCTTGGCCAAGCGCCATGTCAAGAAAGCTGTATTATCAAGTGCGGATCAACATTTCACATGCTTCGCTGAAGATCATCTTTCGTTTTAATCAGATGGAAATACTGATAATACAGGGTGACCCAAAAAGATGTGTACCCATGAAACTTTCAATTGTGACTTTGATTAAAAAGCTATTTATTTCAAATTACAACCACACATTATTCAGTTTATGGAAGACCATTCACCAGAGTTTCAACTATTTCTGTCGATTTTTAGTCAATTTATGGCTTTCCCAAGATGTGTTCCAAATGTCCACCATTTCGTTGCAAGCAAACCTGTACTCGCCTGACAAAGTTGTTTATCACTTTTACACACTCCTCTTTCGGGATAGCTCTTATTTTTGCTGTGATGGCAGTTTTCAGTTCTTCAATTGTTTGTGGATTTCCCTGGTATACATTGTCTTTCAGGAAACCCCACAGATAAAAAT
>Ga0210059_1015559_pt1 | contig 11084 bp, 8 predicted proteins | sample Ectturendosymbi2_FD_188042 | JGI IMG/M metagenome (GOLD analysis project Ga0210059, IMG submission 188042) | Ecteinascidia turbinata endosymbiont from Florida, USA - Sample 2 (SPAdes) (version 2) | ecosystem: Host-associated > Tunicates > Ascidians > Unclassified | place: Key West, Florida... | reverse complement strand
GTAAATGTACAGGAATAAAAATGTAGCAGTCCAACGAAACTTTAACGCGTGACGGGGTAAAAGGTCGAATCAGTTCTATCTACACCAGGCGCGGACACAGGGGGGATGCAGGGGATACATCCCCCCCACCAGACCTAAAGAGGTGTTGATATGACACTTGATTTGATTGAAAATCATCGCCAAAAATATTTTTGTACTGCACATTACAATCGCTAAAGATACTACAAATTAACTTGTGCTAACAATTAGTCAAAAATGTTTCTTCGGTTCATCAGATGAGCTGGCCTCTTTTGTGGAACCTGATATAAAATATGCAATGATCGCACGGGCGTTCGCAGGGGGGCAAATGCCCGTTTCCCCCTGGAAATTGGGATTAAGAACCAAATATTTCTCTGAAAACCTGACGTCAGCATCTCAAACTCCGATTAATTGATTTGATTCTTGCAATGACAGTTGTTTTGCCGGTATGAAACTCACACTGCACAAGAGTCAAGTTCACAGTTATAGTGTCATGCAGTGATGAGCTTGCAATTCACTCATGTCTCTTCGTTTGCCTGCAGAGGCGGTTTGCGAAAGTCGTGAGCAAATTGTTCTGCTGTTGGTCTTTATTGCGTAACAATACCTTGACAACAAACCCGCAAAGGTTCACTCTATATAACGGTAGCAGGTGTTTTATTGCATGAGGCTGTTGAACGCACACATCTTGGCAGGTAATGCAGCGAGACAGTGACATGCTGATAGCGGTAAGCCACGTACATTTGTGGGCCTACTTTGTGAAAAGAAGCATGAGTGAGTCTGTAGCAATGCTTCCACAAGTTTGAAAAATCCATTATTAGTGCGAGTGTGACCAATGTGCCTGAGTGTCAAACTACACATATGTAGGTTTCTTTTCATGCAGTATAAAATTACGTGGCTTGTTAGAATACGTCTATGCAGGCTTGTGGAAATATGTCTTGATTGTTAAGGTTTAGTTCTAATATCTAAGTGAATACTGAGTGCAAAGCTATATTTGCTGTGGCGAGTTTTCACGCTTCATCTGGTCAGTTTTGCAAAACCTACGTGGTGTTTTAATTTTAGTAAGTTTGTCCGTAGTCGTGTCAGCATACAAGTCTACTTAAATTGTCCGCTTTGTGTAGCAAGGTTTCATTGATCGCTTTGGACGAGATCCCAGACTTTTGCAGCTCTTGTTTCTAAGTTATGCTGACAAGTCTTGCCAGCTGATATTGCAATTCTGGGGAGAGCAACCGGGCAACCCCCCCCGAAATTTTCAGAAACATGTTCAGTTGAATATACCAGCTGGATGCGGCCCTGCTTGCTAAGTAAATTAAAGTCATAATTTGTGTTTTCGTTGAAAACCATGGCAATCCGATGCTTCTTTCTTTACAAATCATGGCAATGCTTACTTGAAAAGAAATGCCCTGTGTTGAAAATCTGCAGATAGCCTACAGTGTAAGTTGTCATAATACTAATATACCTGGCTATTGCTGCCAGCGAAGCGTTTTTTGTGATTGTTACCGTAACATGGGACATTTCCTTTGTAATGTAGAAAGGATAAAGCGATTTGTTAACGTCCATTTGCATTGCATTGTCAGAAATGTTCCCGCTGAGTGCGCAAATACTCAGGACCACCAGAACCGTTGCGCAGTGAAATCTCATTCTCGCGCACTTGCAACATTCCAAAGCAATGGAAAAACACGCAAACAAGAAGCTATTTGAATGAAATATTATTTTGTTCGTATTTTGATAAGATTGTATACTTATTATATAATTCACAAAGTTTGTAATTCATTGAAAACTCCACTTGCTTATCCTTACAATAATGATGCTCACTAAAACAAATATTTGCTCAGTGCAAAATTATCTTAGAGGGAACACTGATCCTCAGCTATTTGAATCTGATAAACAAAATGTCGACGTTGCTTCCCTGGAAAAATTTCTACGGACGCCCATGAATGATCGTGCTTTCTCGCTTTCGCTTTTTGTTACTTTCGTGCTTTCCCTCATTACGAATTGATTGTTTCTTTCCGTTTTCTTAATTTCGGTTGCAAAATAAACAGAATCGACCCGCTTCTTGTTTTTTCATCAAAATTACCTGCCATAACAAATGTTATACACTAATTACTATGAGTGTTGCAGACTATTCCAAACGACAATTAAAAACTGTAAGGTTCCCCATTTGAATAGCACTGATCTAAAACTTATCGAAGTGACTACCCTCACTTGCTGCAACATACAAGTCAACAATACTATGTTGGCTACTGCTACCAGTAATTGTGCTGTAACAAACGTAACCTACAATGACAATAACTATTATGTCGTCACCTGAATTGTTTATTTCTAGTCCTCAATGTACCTGCGCTGACGCCGGTGACTACGTCACCAGATCGTTGTTATGTGCCACATTGCTTATTGGTTCCGTAGCGGTGCAGTGTTAAAGTTTGACCAGTTGTATCACACAAGCTTCTTCTAAACTAAACCAAGCTTAGACTTGTTTCCTCGTAAATGTACGTCTGCGAAAGTGATTGATTTACGCAATATGGTCCTGTGAAGCATTGGGTTCATTGCAAATCGATATCGCACCCCCCCACCAAATTAGCTTGTGTCCGCTATTGATCTACACTTAACTAGTTCGAGTATGTGCAGGCGAAGTGTGTTTGAAGTTGGATATGCGCAGCATCACATAGCACTCAAATTCTGTAGATGAGGAAGTCATCATCAAACTCGATGGACCTCCAGAACGAGTTCGGATAAAGCTGTAGTGGTAACGCGCTCGACAATCGCAAAGTGAGCGTCTTACGCATGTTTATTACAAAAAAGATATTGAGAGTACGACGTGCATTTTTCATGTAACCTTGTTTATCCGATAAAAGTGTACAAAACATAACCATGAGATAATATGCAAGAGGTAGGAACATTGGTGGAAGCCTACGTTCAGATGGCCTCTCTTGATCGGTTTTGCTAAGTCAGTTTTTTGAGCTGCGTCTTAGTCAATAAGACACTAAGACACAACCTAGAAACTGACTAAGACTTAGTAAAATATGCATGTAAAAGTACTTTGCACCTGCCAATAACTTTGTTTTAACAGACGGAGCATAAAACACATTTAAAAGGATTTTGCCCCTTCAAAGATTTTGGCTGCAGTTGCTCTCCTGGGTCGCTCTGACGTGCGGTATTAAGCTCGCTTGCTGCAACCGCGGTCCTGATGACACTTGTTTGCTCTGGTGGATTACAGAAGACGGAATGACAAAATTTGTTGTTGACGGACTAAACTGCAGTGATTTGCGGTAGAAGTTGTTACAACAACTTGTTGGTGACAGCCTGTTGCAAAATTTACGCAGGCAATTATTTTTCCTATTCTTTACGACAATTTTCTCTGAAAGCTAAAAAGCGGAAATTGCCACCTCGTGATCGACACAAAAGCAATACTTGCGGCCTCGTGATTTCCATTCTCGTGACCGGCACTGACAGACTGATGCTACAGGGCTTCACAGTCGAGGGCGGACACAAACTTTGCGTTGTTGTGCAAAAAACAAAACTACACTTCTTTTCATTGACTGTTTGGTTTTTGTTCTGAAAATCCGTAGTTAGTCCCAGTTCTACTGAAACTGAAGAAGTAGTGATGAGCTAAGAAAACTACCTCAAGTGAAAATGGGAAAAACAAGCATTGAAAGGAAGTTTTTTTCAAACAAGACAGGTTGACTCATCCTTTGGTTTTATTGAGCAGCGTACAGATGTGCCTTTTAAATGCAGGAAAAAATTTTAAAATCAATTTGAGTTCACAAAACTTCAGAAACCAGGCATAAGCGCAAGTTTTGGTTTGGGGAAAATCTTCATTCAGCTTAATTCGGCAGTTGCTAATAAGCTAATTACCTCTTTCAAGACATTCACTGACGAGTAAATTCGATCTACACAAGTGACAGTAACGCAATCCGTTTTTGTCAGATGTCACCTGTCTACGATTTTCTTTTCTATGCATATTGCAAGGAAAAACATGCTTCCTCTTTTCAAGCTTTGCGGTATTTCATGACTCAGTTGTTTGCCTGCGCGGGACAATAAGGCTCTCGTCAGGTTGCACCATAGGCGTGTAAATTACATTACAATCTTGTGTAAAATAAAACTAGGAAGCTGACGACACCAATACGTAAACTTTCAAGCAACAATGAAAAAATGTCTCAGGTCAATCATGAATGCACTGATTTCATCAGACAGCTTATATATATCTACGCAATGTGACTATTTCTTTAAATCTTTCATAGGTGAGAAGCATTGGATAGTACACGAAAGACAACGCAAGAGATAATATTTAATTGCTTATTATACAACATATTGCTTCAAACCGTTTTGCGAGTGTGTCATGACCACTTGTGTATTAATGATGGCTTTGAAATGAGTCAGTCCTAGATCTAAGTTACAGTTCTTTTTCTGTTTGCACAGATCATTCGTGATTTATGGCTAGTAACAGGCAAAATTGAGCCATTTGAAAATGGTCGCAAAAATAAAGGCATTTCTGATATTTCTAACATTGGGCCCACTCTTGGCCACATCAACGAAACATCCAAAACATGAATCACGGGTAAAATGTACCAGCAACGATCCAAGAAAGATATACACGAAGTAAGTAAAATGTTGATGCACAGCCTATATTTCTAGGCCTATTCTTTTTAATGGCAATTTGAATTTGGTAAGTTGTAGCTATGACAACGTTTTCATTGCAAGAATATAAGAAAATAGCTCGGAAATAGCTTTGGACGCCAGGAAAAAAACGTAATCCTGTTTCTAACTCTATTTACAGGGTATTTCAAGACCAAGTAACTAGTCTCCTCACAGGTGACGAAGCTGAATCTATCACCAAATGTTTTAAGTAGGAAATCGATTACATGCAAATTACGCATCCTCGATCCTGAAATGAGGATGAGTAGAGTTACGTGAATTTGTTTTCTCAAAAATATTTGCTGATTGATTCAACATCGTCGTCTTTGAGGAGACTATAGTAACTTGAAAGCAGATATGTGCAAGTTTCAAGCATCGCAAAGACATGAAAGCAGAACCCAGTAGCAGTGTTCCCTCTAATAATACTTTACACTGAGCAAATATTTATTTTAGTGAACATGAAATTGTTCAACCATGCAGGCACACAATCAGTGAAGCGTTTCAAGCGGTAAAAGGTATGTAACATAGTTTCGATATTAAACTTGGAATGTTACAAGTGTGCGAGAATGAGATTTCACTGCGCAAATAGTCTGGTGGTATTGGGAATTTGCGCCCCTTAGAGGGAACATATCCCGGTAGTCTGAGCCGTCGACAGCTTGCAGCAAACCTGGAGCTTTTAATCGTTATTTCAACACCAGTTTAGGTTCTAATTTAATCTATCCGTCCTGACGCAGCCTTTTTGGGTGGCTTTGATGATAAACATCACTTTGCCAGCGACTTCTCATATTAAGCTAGTGGACATTGTAACTCAAATGCTGCGGCGTCTTCTTAGCTCTGCTTAGAGCGGAATTTAAGTTTTGTGAGTCTGCCGCAACTAGTTGGTTGCCTGGTTTCTGTCACTCCTATTCATTGCTTCGGCAGCAACAGTGTGGCGCAACCTATTTATGCGACAACAAAGCGTGAGACGAACAGACAACGGCGTCGATTGGCTGACTCGCTTCAAGTTACACTGATGTGCTCTGATTTTATTCCTTGACTAATTTCGCGTTCTGTATCGATTCGTTTCTTGTTTTTAACAAAATCATGACTTGCACTGTTATGCAAACTGCTGCTGGGGGTCTACGGTGGAAGTGATACTTCGTTATATAAAGTAACATAAATTAGTGGTTGCTACTTTGAAGATAAAATCTGCATCAAAGTTTAACAAATTTGATACATATTTATCAACTTGCAGGTCAAGCTCAAAAAATTTAGATGAAGGGCTAACCTTCCAGCAGGCGTTAAAACAATTTAATGAAACTTGCAAGCAGCTCGCTCAATTTCAAACACTGCACAACAAAACATGTCTTTAAGCAACGAAAAGAGGTTTAATCATTGTGATGGTTGCTGTTCGTACGTCTACGGTCGTTGCTTGTAGTTCGATTGATTGTTGCAGTTGTCCGGAGCCGTCTTGCTTACCGGTAGAGCGCCTTTCGTTTATTGAGGCGTGAGTAATTACTGCGCTCTGATCGAAGTGTTCTTGCTGCCTCGTATTCAGTTATGTTCCTTGCGTCGTTTGAACTGGCTGCTTCTGCCGTACGACTATCGTTATGACTATTTTCTTGTTTCTAGTATGTTGAAACTCAGTTCTTCAAAGCCTAGTAAATACACTCAATTGATATTTGCATCGATAGGCCGTTTCGTCACAATCATGTTCTCCTGAGTCGAACCCCTGGTTAAATGGTTTTTAAGCGGCCTTGGTATAACAATCATAGCCAGTTTTGTGTATTAAGTCGTAAGTGGTGAGAAATCCATGTAAGAAAAGAAAAACAAAACAAAAATAACTGGAAACAGAACATGTTATCCTTAGGTTAGGTATTTTCATAGACTGTGAAATCTACAGTAGTTCGATGTAGGTTTACTATCGTCAAATAATTTGATGTATTCCGGAAAAAGTGCGTAGTTTATTAGTCCAGCAAAAAAGTAGAACATGCAGCGTTATTTTAGTTCCAGGTTTTTCAATCGTTTCCTGGTTTGTTTTATTTCACTCAATGGTCGTGGCATGATCTCGCATGTGAGATGGACATTCTCCAAGAACGACTTATCAAAACTTTGATAAAATGGAGATGTTGCTTGCAGCAACGTTTCCAGCTTTTGAAAAATGTGGTTTATGGCAAAAAGGTGTATAGGAATGGGTTTTATTGCACAGCATGCTGTTAGGTATATAGTCCAGCAGAGAAACTCGCTTGTTTCCAACAATGAAAAGAAGATTATAGAAAGAGTTGATCAAGTTCACGTTGTTTGCTTGAGCAAACCTCCACTTTCTGATATTTTCATTTTCTTACTGTAAATCACTTAAATCAATTGCAATAAACCGTTTGTCTACTTTGCAGTTGCGTACTTGACTACACCGTGATGTACCTATGGTGCGATCAAACCAACTTCACCAGAATCCCTGCTCCAGAAGACATTGTGTCTTACGCTCCTCCGCAAAGAGCAAGAAAACTCTTTGTGAATGATAGTTGCATTAGAGTTATCAGAAAAGGTAACAAGGCTTACAAAAAGAGGCTTGTTGTTTGTAAAATCATTAGCGCATTTCACAGTAGAAAAACGTTTGTTGTTAAAAATCTAAAATCTTTTGAAGACGTGCAAATGAATTGAATTTTCTATTGCAATGCTTTGTTTGAAGCCTCCTCCATAGCTTATTATTACCAACAATGTCAAGAAAATTCCGAAAAAAATCAGTATTTCATGATATGCACTACGAGACGAATCAGCTATCTGCGCAACAAGAAAGACTTCCAACCAAATTTATGTACGAACGTTTGATCATGTTGAAACAACAAGGTTTCCACAATCTATTTAAGATTGGCACAAAGCAATAGCTATAAAACTGTTGCTTTTCTTTAAAATAAGCTTGGAAAGCAAACAATGAAAAACGCTAAGGATGGTTCAGTGATGTTTAAGAAAGCTGGTGATCATGAGCATTGCAAAGCAGGAACACTTTACTTTCTATCGAAAGCAAACTTTTAACAGCTAAGAATCAAACACTATGATCAGATGAGAGTAGGCCTATATATTTCGTATACTGAGTAGGCAACTATGGTTTTTTATTCAAATAGAATAGGAGTGGTACATTAGGCGCATCTAACTAAAATGTTAATTTCAATTGTTTCAGACAATTTATCATCTAACACATAAACGCAAAATCTAAACGCAATATGCTGACAGCCTTTGATGCAAGAGCTCAACAAAATCATTTCTTCTTCGTCGTTTGAGCGAGTTGTTACAATCCAATGCTTGGTCGCACTAGATCCGGGGCAGGTGTTGAGCAGCCATTCGATTGTCTGATCATCCAAAACCGTCAAGCCGTGCAGTCCGTGGGGTATTCGATGGATTGGACATTGGAGGACAACAGCGTCGACAGTTTGTTCTTCTGCGCCACACTCACATGCCGCAGAAGGGGCCATAACCCATTTGTGCAAGGAGAAGCGGAAACGTCCAAGACCGATGCGAGGCGGTTATGCCAGAACCATGCTATTTGTGGCAGTGCCATTCCAGGGGGTGGTTGCCAAATGAAAGTACGGAGTCTCGTGTTTTCCAACAACTCGCATTCCGTCGGTGATCGGCCCAGAGCGCCGCACTTCTGATTTCATTATCAGATGAACTGATGAGCTGTTGTGTGACGGGCAAAACTGGGTGTCTCTATTTGAGATGTCGTACATTTCCACGAGATGGACAGGTGAGCGCAGAGTGGAGCAGATGTCCAGGCTCCATGGCGCGGCGTACTAGAGACAGTGTGGCTGCTTTGCGACGAAGCTCTGCAGGTTGGATGCGTGCAAGGATAGGAAGGTTGTCCGCTGGTGTAGGGCGCAGGAATCCTGGCAAGATTCGCTAGACGTCGTTGATGGCAGGTTCAATAAGGCGCGTGTGAGGATTGCGGTACCAGTAAAGAGCGCAGTACTCTGCTGTTGAATGGACCAGGTCTAAGGTGGCTGTTCACAACGTTGCAGTGTCGTAGGCTGCTGTGGGCTCGACAAACACAGCTCCGGCCTTCTTCTTAGCCGAAAAGATAACCTCGGTGTCATGTGCCAGTAAGGTGGCCTGATCTACGGTTTATCTCCCGTGTCGAAAGCCAGTTTGTTCCTGCGGGAGTAATGGGTCGATAATTGGTTCGATACGAGTGTGCAAGAGTCTATCAAGGATCTTGAAGGGGACACACAGTAGGGATACTGGGCGATAACTCGTTGGGCCCCCAAATGGCTTTTCCGGCTTAGGGACTGGAACTCCGAGTATTCTTCTCCCGATCCTGGGGATTTTGAGAAATTGCATGACCAAAATTTCAGAGCTGATCCGACGTGGAGTAGAAATTCCAGGAATATAGAATCCAGACCCGGAGATTTTCTTGGCTTCTGGTGCTTGAGGGCGGTAGCAAGCTTCTCTGGCATGACGGGGACAGAGTGTTTCTCTCAGATGTTGGGACCTTCGATAGGTCAAACCGCTCCTTGTTTATGAGCCTGATTGACTCGCGGCTCCCGGTCTTGTGTGCCCCATTTTTCAAAATCATTGAAAAAACAACATAAACTCAAGTAATAACACCCCAGTTTTTCTCGAAAACGTTGTATCTTATTTGATGAGATGCTTGATGTTCTGAATCTTAAGGCATTTTATCACGAAAGTGTTAATGAGAATCGCTCATAGATGGATCCGTTTGGTTTGTAAATTTCATTGTTAATAGTCTTTTGTCTGAGAATAAAGTCTGTTTGAAATGCTAATAGATAACTTTTGCCTATTTCGAAATAACTAGGCAAAAAAGTAATATTTCGTGCATAGTTTAAGTTAGCTCAACCGTTTGTATAGGTCTTCTTTGCTGGTACTTACATTACCTTTTTTCAAACCAGAACCAGCATTATCTTCACAGTTAGCTTCCTGTTAACTAGCCTAGAAATTTCTATGAAAACTAACTAACGCTTCCAAAATATTCCATAAGCTGTTATCATCACGTTTCCTGACTGCGTACTGCGCAGTTTGCAATGACTTTAAACACGGTTGTGAGTCCTAACGGAGATTTTCTTGCAATAATTCCAATTCAAACATCCACTTTTCAGAGATAAAAAAACACATTCGAACTGTAGGTTGCACTGAACAGACTGGAGACAGTCCACTTTTGCTTTGCTTTGGCGAAGAGGGTTCACTGAGGATGTGCTGCTGCACTGATCCTCTCACCGTCCGCATGCCCCCCCAAAAACATCAAAAGAGTGGAGCAGGAGATGTTGCCCGTTAGCAGTTGGTTGTAGATTGCTTTGGCACGCCCTGCCCTGGTGCTGAAGAGTGATGATCCAAGTGAGATACTATTGTGACGTAGTGTCACAATATGGATGAATTTATTGGAGCTTGTTATTAAAGTTATATTCCTAAAAGTGTTGCAATTATGCAGACTCATCTGTGCATCGCGGACTTGTTGTTTTGTTGTTTTTGCGAACCACAGCACAAGCTTCGTGACAGGAAGACAGTGCGCTTGATGAATAATCTTGTGACGTTAGACTTTCCTGCAAGCCGTACCTACACCGCAGCTTTGCAGAACCTTAAAAACACTTGCTACGTGAATCATGTCTCTCTTCCAATAACGCACGCTTCGAATAAGGGTCTCTCTGCAGAAAGTCTCCCTTCGAGTCGCCGTACTTTTTATTCTGGTGTCAATTTAATTCTCAACTGTGAAGTGATCAAAACAGAAATTTCTGATTGGTGGTAATATTTTGCGAGGCCGCTTGGCCTTGCACCTTGGACGTTATGAAGTTCATTGGTTATTTCAATGCAGCAAAAGTACAGCTTTATGACTTAATAAGAACAATAAAGCACGATGCAAGAAATATTTCTTAGTCGTCAAGATGACAATTCCAATATGTGTCAATAGAAAGCTTCTTAGAATGAAGTCAACGGCAATACAGGAAAAGAATTGAAACTTTAAAAAGAACAGCTTCATCCCCTAATATGTTCAGACCCTGGCCCCGCGGGGTCTGCAACAATACCAAGGAGGATGAGGTGGCATCCTTCATCCCAAGATTGGATGGATGTGGTGAACTGATCTTTTCATGACTTTGTTCCCATCAGCTTTAAGTCAGAAGGGAACAAATCAAGTGGAGTGAAGTTGGAGCAGCTCGAGGCCAACATGTCAATGGTCTCATTGCAGGTAACTCCAGAGTGGCCTAGTACAAAGACCCATATCACCTTTATGGTTGGGTGAGCGTCACGGAGGACGAACCAGTCTCCTGGAAGGCATCCTGACTGGATCTGGCAAAGAATGGCCATGGAGTCCGTGGCAACAATGGTCGTAGGTGGAGCTTTCATATCCTTGACTGCCTTCAAGGCATTCCTGACAGCTTCCAACTCCATCCTGGTGCTGCTCGTAAACACGCTGAAAATGGCAAAACCCCATCCTGCTCTGTTGGTGGCAA
>Ga0210059_1015558_pt1 | contig 11085 bp, 7 predicted proteins | sample Ectturendosymbi2_FD_188042 | JGI IMG/M metagenome (GOLD analysis project Ga0210059, IMG submission 188042) | Ecteinascidia turbinata endosymbiont from Florida, USA - Sample 2 (SPAdes) (version 2) | ecosystem: Host-associated > Tunicates > Ascidians > Unclassified | place: Key West, Florida... | reverse complement strand
ATCCGCAATCGAACACCGGTTCAGGTCACAAGTGCCGCAAATGCAACTCAACTGGGCGGTCACGTTGCGTCGGGCAACTTCGAATTACTTTCGATATGAACAACTTCTCTACCGCGATCGGGACATGCTCTAATGTTTGCTGAGCAAATAAATTGCGAATCAAAGCTTCCACCGACCGAAGCGGACCAAAAGCAACCACGACCGGATTGACAAATCACGTTCCACGATGACGCAATGCTGTGTGCGAGGCCAGTCCAACTGCGATCCTCGCCGAGTTCCTGCTTCGTTTCTGAACGAAACTCACGATGACGTTCAGGGAATTACCAAGCCCAAGAAAGCCTCTCTGAACGGTACTGTCTACTGTCGCGTGAACGAGCCACAGAGCAAAACCCACCTGCTTGGTAATCGTATAGCGCTCTTGCGCACACGCTCTGATTTTCGCCGGTGGTCGCGTATGCATCTGCAAAATCAGCACCAAGTAGTTAATACTGACCGCAAGGCTCGTGTCAATGCTAGGTTTGTAACTCAGTTTGGCACATGCAAGCAATCAGGACTTCAGCTCTAACACAACCTCAGAAACTGACGCGAAGCCAAGGTTATCATAAATTGACGAAGCAATAAGCCCAAACGGTCAGTAGCTGAGGTTTGTCGGTACAATCGTTTTTGTATTTTCTTCTTCAGAAGCTATGCGCGTTCCAAGCTGCCGTTTTCACAGTTGTGACGAAACAGTTCACACAGCGCACTCACGTTCGTCAGTCTGGTACTGGTTGTCTTGATGATCTGAAAGGATTAATAAAAGGAACAAGGTCAGAAACATCCGGTCACGATTGCAGCAGTAGCAACCTAGTTCCAGCACGTTGGAGCGGGTAACAGGCAAAATGGTAATTAGTTAATAAATGAGGGCCAAACATTCGCAGCAAAGTTTCGCTTGCCAGAACCTTACATCAGTCTAACACCAACCCACAGGACTCAATGGTATGACTCATTACTCTCAGACCTTCGTAGGCGTTGGCATCGTATTGGTAGCTACGAGGAGCGGGCTCATCAGCTTGATGGTACGCTGGCTCTTGCTGGTATTCTGGTTCCGCCGGATATGTTGGTTCAGGTTCGGGTTGATAAACGGGTTCGGGCTCGTACGTGGGCTCAGGTTGATAAGTGGGTTCGGGTTCAGGTTCAGGTTCGGGTTGATAAACGGGTTCGAGTTGATAAACGGGTTCGGGCTCGTACGTGGGCTCAGGTTGATAAGCCGGTTTGCTTTCATAGGCAGACGGGCGCTCCGGAGGACGTTCCGGTTCGGTTCTCGCCGGCGGCCGCTGGTCGTAGTCATGACGACCGACCGGCTCGGGTTGCTCACTGATGCTCGACGTGCGCGAACCGCTCGAACTGTACGATCTGTTGAAATTGATGCAAAGTGGATTCAAAATTCCCTGTTTTTTATCGGTAATTTGTCGGTTATTGACCAAATTTGTTTTGAAATGACCAAAGTCAATTCGGTCAAAAAATGTCCAAAAACGAAGGATGACAGATAGTTTTTCAGCAATTTCGGACAAATGACCGAAATGTTTCAGCGAAAAAAAAACAAGTTCAGGTCATTATCGCCGCTAGCTCACGCAACGTTTAACACTGGCCCGGTGATATTTCTGACTGCTACGCACAAATCGCTTTTATACAAAGATCATCTTTCGTACGCGGAGAAAATCATGAATCCATCAAACGGCTAGCGGAGCGACAGCATAATTTTGCATGCGATGGCAATCTGCGCAGGTTCGCCAGTGTGATGTGTGATTCACCAGCGGTGGTGATCGCTCAAGCGCGACAAGTCCAACGCATGTATCACGTGATCAAGACAGCTTGGTAAGTTGTTTGGTACGGCAGCCATTGGCGAGCATTTACACTGAAAAGAACGTTAAGAGGTGTGCTCTGGCACGCATTGCAGTAAGCGTAACTTAAAAACACAATAAAATCGTATTAAAAAGCGAAAGCAATGCCGTCGCAGACACGAGATCACGATCGTTGAGCAAACGCGGGCTAACTTCAGTTTGTATTTCTCCGTACTGATGATGGTAGAAGCGTTTGCTGAAACGTCCACGGTGTTGCTTTCATTTTCTTTGCTGTTGTTTTTGTCATGAGGTTGTTCAACACTTCTGTTTTTTGTGCACCAAGCTGAGCAAAAGCTTTGCGGCGACTTTATATATTGAGGTCACTTGACATCATTTTTTAATAAAAACCCCTACAGCGACTTCACGAACCGGCAACGGATTATGAAGTAAAGTCTCAGTGAAATGGAAGTACTTGGGTGTCACAGTTATTATAACTTTTTCAGTATTCGATTGAAAGCAAGGCAAAAATGAAGCACGCAATGACGACACGTGCTGACTTCAAGGGGACTAAGACAATTGGCAAACTTAAAAATTATACTTTTTGCACAATTCCTCAATTTCTATGAAATATCAAAAAAACACGCAAATTATTTTGGTCGTTTTTCTACACACAGCGCTTAATTTACCGCTGCTTTGCATTTGTAAGCTTTGCCCTGAACAGCCAACTAACTAACGTCTACCTCACTGGCGGTGGTGCGTTGGCCTCGCGTTCACGTTGCGCCCACATCGCTTTCGGATTCGTCGACCGTTGACTGATCATGTGTTGCGCCTCCTAGACATGCGCGCAGTTCGCGCAGCAAATGAAAAAAGTAAATAAGCTGCGAAGAAAGCAGAACGAATGCAAACAAGCTACGAGTCACAGATGCCGATGTTGGATCTTGCGAACCGAGCTCGATCGTTGAAACGCATCCAATAAAAGAATAAATACTGCGATATAACAGGAAAGGAATTCTTTCAGCATACAGTGATAAAATCACAAAAAAAGAACCTTTTTCACGAAAATCATCGAGTAGAAAAATGAACGTTGATTTGGATGAATAATGAATTTTTAAAAAGGGTTCATGCACTGGAACCAAATACACTGAAATTTATCGCACTGAAGTCATTAGAGAACGTGTGTGAAAACGCGATTCTGATTGCTTGGTTCATATGATTCAATCACATGATCATCGGATTCGCTTCACACGCTCAAACACAATCAAATGATTTTTTGCATCATAAGAAACAAACAAGACTACGATGCATAATCACGGCGTTGCTTGAATGTAAACACAAAAGAGTTCCAGGTGACCGACAGTGTGCAATTGCACATGGTTCGAATTCGACGCATGTCAAACAAACAACACTGCAAATAATTGCAAAACCACAGAGCGAACCTGGGCGTGCTCGATTGACTGCGATCGCCTCACCCGTCGCAGTTGCTGCAGGTCAGCTTCGCGGTCCCTCTCCGCTGCTTCCTGAATGGGGCGAATCTCGGGATGAAAAGTCGCGCGATGTGTTTAATAGCACTTATAATTTACTCTGATATGACTGGGATGACAAGTGGTTTTTGCCGATTCAGCGGTTGCATAGAAAATTAAATTCTTTGGAGGGTATTTCGTGATTCGGAATCGGAAGACGCGTTGGGCGCCACACGCAGAGCATAAAACAACCCTCATTATGCGAAGGTACATTCAGACGCTTTGCAACCGAAGTGAGAAAGGGAAACAATTAAAGACTGCGGGCAGCGTCTGTAAAGTTTGCGGGAAAACTCTCAACGCATCACTGCGGACAGTAAGCCGACAACACAACAACACGACCGAAACTGATCGTGCTAAGGACGGACGTTTTGAACATACAAAAAGTGTGTCTACATTGGAACTGCTGACGGTTACAGAACGTGGTTTTAGACAGTGGGATTTAACTGCCAGCGGGAAAACGGCGCCAAAATGTCAGCAAATATGAATGAGGTCCTGTACTGCTGCAATCAACGCAGTCAGTCAGGACAAGCTCACATAGATGTTCGGGTTGTCTTAACAAAGGTTGTCTTCAGAAGCTTGATGCTTCCGGAGCATCCACCCACGAGAATCTCGATTGGAAGCAACCAACGCACCAGGAAATCATTATTATCTGTTGGCAACGATTACGAGTGCATTACTTTGAAAATGAAAACAAACTCCGATACAAAACAATCACATTGACCGATCAGTCATGACACTGCAAATCACACACGAGCTGCAAGGCAAAAAACTGAATAGCTTTTCAGCGGTCTCATAATCACCCAAGCCTTTTTCTCCTTCTCCCTGGTTTCCCTGTTGTCGTCAGCCAGTTTTTGAGCTTGCATTTTTTGACGGATCTCCTCCTCTCTCTGCTTCACAAGCTTATTGCGTGTTTCTTCTGACCTGCAGGCACGTGGAACTCAATCGACCACCGTTAGAGTAATTCAGCGGCGCATTGCATGCTGACGAACAGGTTACGCTAAAAACAACGAGAACATAGGCGTGCGAGGCGGGGCAGAGGATGTCTCCCTGGATTCGGGCAAAATTTTTAAAAAATCGGGTAAAACTATATCCGATATATTTGGGCAATTTGCTTAAGCAGAAGCATCGCCCTGCAAAATTTTCCTACTGAAGGTTGTATTTTTGTGGCGTAAAAATTCGGGCTAATCGAAAATTTTGCCCCCAATGCTGTACGCCAATGGAAGCATACATTACACCAAGTTTTTTTTAAGGTGTTTTAGGAACCCGGTTCGGATCCCTAATATTGAAAATCGGGTCCCTAGAATCAGAGGAAATTATCATTGGGTGCCTAGAATCAGAGGAAATTATCATTGGGTGCCTAGAATCAGAGAAAATTGGGTCCCTACAGATCCATACCGGGTACCTCACATTTTCCTTCAAAAACCCTGATTACACATACACTTTTCTTAACGCTGGTAAGTTCCACGGCGGCAAGTTGTTAAACTAATCAAGTACCGTATACTCGCATATAAGCCGACCCTTAAATAACTGCCACAAAATGAAGAATATTGGAAATACTCGCATATAAGCCGACCCCCAAAATACCATGGCGTGTTGTTTGGGCTAATAACAAAAAAACAAAATGGCGGCGCCCAGAGTAAACACAATGTGCTTAATCAGACGTGATTATGTTGCATTTTGTTTGAACAGCTAAAATTAATATTAAAATTGAGCTGTGTTCGTCGGAATTAACGTTATTTAGTGCCTTCTTAAGTTTTCCGGCTGTAAGTATGACTGAATGGTAATATCGGTGATATTGCGTGATCAGAGAAGTGGCGTAATGTCAATTGGTTTGTGTGAGATCAGATGTATGCACGTATGAGCCGACCCCTAATTTGATAAATTTTTGTTGAGTTTTAAAGTCGGCTTATATGCGAGAATATCCCGGTATTCAAAAAACTAGACCGGCGCAACAGACACTCCAGGTACCAACAAACACCACTGATCTTTGCATGAGTTAAATCGACTGAAACCCCGAACGGTAAACGGCCGAGGCTACGCAAAACAAGCTGCAAATCACCAGTTGCGTGGGTAAGTGATCGAATCGCTCAGCAAACCCTATTTCTGTGTAACTGATTTCGCATGTTAAAACGTACTGGTTTCAATTTTGGGGTCAACAGTTTGTACTTTACGCGCTCTAGTTTCTTCTTTTTTTGCACATTCTTTGATCAATGTTTCGCATCCGGAACCAGGTAATACGGTATGCCGACTGGTAAAACAAACAGTAAAGAGCGGCCGACAGCAAACGCGACAACAGCGCAAAGGCAAACTCATATGGTTTCATGTAAAAAAAACACCTTGTTAACAATTACTGCAAACTTTCATAGCTTTTAGGCCCTGTAACAACAAAGATACATTCGTGCAAGGCCACACGCAAAACTATCACAATGCAGCCATGGACGCTGTGCCCTACTTCGAAAAATGAACATTTTTTTCTTTTTTAACAAAACATCTTTCAACATCCGTGCTAAAATCAGAGCGTACAGAGAAGAAATGCCATGGCAAAGTTGTGACAGTTGTAGAAAATTACTGCACTGAAGTGGTTCCTTCATTCCAGTCTGAGATAATAATAGGATGTAGCACTGCTGCTGTCACCACCCACGAACATTTCCACACACAGCAGTTAGCCGACCAATCCACAACGTGGAGCAACTACGTCACACTCACTTTTTCTCACGCTCCTTAACGTCAAGAGCTTCTTGCTTCTTTATTTCCATTCGTTTCCTTTTATCCTCTGCCTTTCGTTGCTCTTCTTCTTTCTGTCAGCGTAACCAAAACGCAAAGCGAGGTAACGTTTGCATAAAACTTGCGCTGGCACTGGACAGTAACGCGCTTTGCTTAAATTTCACTACTTCTAACACAGACAGCAAGCATCGCAACAGCCGTGCAATTTCAAACGAAAAAATTTGTCTATCAACAACCGATTAAAAAAATACCGACAAATCAGGTAAAAAGAAAAAAATTCAAAATTCATTTTGCAATGAAACATTGGAAAACTGCATTCGTTTTAAGTCATTCGAAATCACACAGGACATTTCATAAAAAAAAGTACACAAAATCGAAATAAAAACAAGGTACTGTCGGCACTCTGAGCGCAGTTTTAATGTTTTATCGTAAAACAGAAATTCAAGAAAGCTTTATAGAAACACTACCTACCCATTTTTTTATCCATAAGCAGGTTTAAAGGTAACCTTCAGCCTCTTTCACATTTGCATCAATACATTTTCGGGGTTTCAGAAATACTACCCCAGTGACACATGGCCGTCGCAAATAGACCGGGCAAAAGCGATCGACATGGAAAAGGAGCAACAACTTTAGAGATTTCATGATGTTTTTAATAATTATTCGATGACACTCAAACAGCGACTGGTATAGCCAAGCACTAACATACATTTTTCGGAACCGTACAAACTTTAAGATCAAACAAGTTTTGAAAAATTTGGGCAAGCTGTTCAGCAGGATCTTGACCAAATCAGCCAACGATTGTTTCTTTCAAGTATTTAGTGTGGCAGCAGCCACGTCTTTCATCAAGCTGTCAGTGAAAAGACAAAGGGCGGCAGCAACAGTCGAGTGACTGAACGATTCCCAACCACGCTAAGCAGAATTAACTCAGCAAGTCCATTGCCAGTGCGACAAACTTGATGTACGTCCTCCTCCAAACCGACTTGCATTTTGCAGCCCCAAACAACCACAACATTATAAAACATACAATCGGTTAGAAATTACCTGCAGTTTTACCCAAAACTCGTCGCTGCGAACAGACTTAATCTCCCGTTCTGGATTGACGCGCTTATAAACAGAACCCTGCATGCATGCAAGTTTTTTACTTGTCAGAGAAAGATTGATTGTTGCAACGTAAATAAATAAAAAAGAAAAACAACTTAAAAAACAAGCAGTTCGCAATTTTAAGATTGTAAGTGAACAAAAACGTAAGCAAGCACGCATAATAAAACTTTGAAAAGACGATCTCTCGTTTACTGTTCTAAAGAAGAAACAAACCATCGGTGTAAACAATATCATGCAATCAAAACATTAATCCGTCCATGTTCAAGATGTATCCACGCAAACACTGCTTAACAACACCTATTAATCGTCGAAATGTGCCGATATTTCGCTGTCGAAGTTCAACAAAAATTATGATTTGAATGCAATTAGTTTTAAAAAATCATACACTTGACATTTCCATGAAATCATAAACAAAAAGGTGAAAAGAGAAGCAAAACAAAAACACTCGTGACAAGTTCAGGACTTTAGGTGGCAATGCATGTTTATTCATTTACGCCTACATACCAGTCTATTCATATTACATCAGCATTTGATGAACAGATAGAATTGATTGCTCCCTATCGATATGTAGCATTTTGAATGATCACTGATTTATTACAATACGAAATTTTGAATGGCAAATCAAAAGAACCGTTTGCAAAAGATCATTGCTTCGAATGAAGAGCATGCATTTTATAGCTACCCTTTCCAGAACCGTGTATGAATATCACCCTTGGCAAAAAATATCAGTTAGGATAACACTGTCACTGGTACACAGCTGATGGAGTAGAATGTAGTAAGATCGTATCACACAAAACACATGGTTTAGAACAAATTGACTTCTAAACGGAAACGAACTTTCAATCAGAATCGAAACAGATTTATTGTTGTAATCTCTTACAGCAAAACCACCATACCTTGCCCACACACTTCCCTAGTAAATGTATTCTAAATTCCTAAAACAGAGTTTGTTGGTTATTCGACATCACACGCTTATTCTTGAAGAAGTAAAACTACACTACCTAGATTGGCTATAAGTGCAGAAGATATCAGAATTACATCAACTAAAAACAAACATTTGTAGAGATGAAAAATGGCAGCAGTTTTGACTATCCCATCTAAACCTGCTTTACTTCTAGATAAGTAGTTTCCAGTTGAACAATATTTTGAGCACAGCTCCAAACAACGTGACGCTTAATGATGAGCTCGGCAGATATATCGTTATGCCGATGTATATAGACCGATAAGATACTGACGCCGCTGAATCGTATCGGCAACATTTCGCACTATTATCACCTCCAACCTCAGTACCCACTGAACGAATTTTCAGCACTGCTGGGTTTGTTTATGATGACAAATGATGTTCATTGCAAGAACACATTGCTTACAAACAGTGCTTCCTGAATTACAGCTTGCAATTGCAAAATGTTGATTGTCAAACCATTCTTTTGGAAAAATGTAAAGAGGCCTAGATTTCCGTGTGTTTCGTCTGGTGTGATTTATTCCCATTTTCTTGCGAGTTGATTAATATGCATTGTAATGTCTTTTAATTCTGGTTTGAGCAATGCAAAAATATATCTATGAACATTGGTTACCAGCAGTGAAAGCTAAAAAAATCTGTATCATCCTAAAAAATTCTTACCCTTTAAACTCTACTGAACGCACAGTTACTTTTACTGATACGCACTTTCCAACAAAACTAATCATTATGCTTGTACACTAATAAAGAAGTGTGAAATGTCTAGCCCATATTAAGCATCAGCACAGAAAAGCATCAACTAAGGCTTTGTTTCAAATGACAAACAGTTCAAAAAAGTTTTTAGAAACCTATCTGTTTCGAAGAAATATTTATCTATCAACTTGCATCATGCATCAACAACCTTAGCCACTCACCACCGGAGCTGGCGCGCTGTCCATTTCCTTAGGTGCAACATATGTGAAGTTTGACGTGGATTTTGTGACTTGTCGCATGATCTCTTCAGGTGTAACATCATCATCATTGCGACCATATATGGTCATATGACTACCCTAAGAAGAATGTAATTTCTCATGGCACACTCAAGTTTAATCATATTCATGCTACCTTGACCAAAAGTAAGCAAACACAAGTACCTTAAAAAATCTTGTTATGTCTTTCACATGGTTTGCACAGGAACCTTTTCTAGTGGCAGGTACACCCTCACCTTGCTAAGAGATCGAATAGTAGATGTGAGAATCATTAAGTTCTGCAGCTTACTGAGGAAAGCAATACTTATTACTTACCCAAACAATTACAATAAACTTCTTTAAATTTGTGTTTGGATCGTTTACACGTACAAATGCGTACATCATTTTGCCACTGTTGAATTCGTCTTCGAGTTCCTCAAGTCCACCATCTGCAATTGAAACACAACTACTACTTGCACAAGAGAAGGTACAACCTAAGTGGATCAGAATACAATATTCAGTTTTCAAACAATTTGATAAATGCTACAAAAACACATAACAAAGCTGAGGTTATGACTGCAATCATTAAATTCATTAATAAAACTTTTGATATCCCACAAAAATGGCACACTGGGCAAGAAGATAATGTAAACATGTTTAGAATGTTTAAAGAATATGCAGCACTTCAGACTAATTTGCTCACTCCATTGGGAGCAAAAGCGATACAATTATACACATCAAATATAAAGTTGCCAGGAAATAAACAAGACTTAATGCAGAAATCAAATTGAATTTGTACCACAACAAAACAGCATTTGACCCTGAACTTTCTACCAGCAAGACAAGGCCAACTGTGTGACTTTCACAAAGCTAGGTTTTATCATTTATGTGAACAAATGTAACCACCAAACCAAAAGCATGTTCACATACTGTAAATTATAAGCTCAGGGGGCATTTGTCTTCACCTGATCACAATATTTCAATTGAGGTATTTTATTTCAACAAAGCAAGTATCAAACCTGACATACATGCTTGGATATGTGAATTTCCCACATGACTGACTGACGTCAACTACTACATGAGTGTAGTAAAATTACTGAGCACTTTCCTGAAATGGCCTTTCAAAATTCAGCTTCTAATGCATTCATTAAATATTAGAGCTTTACGATTATTAACACTTTGAGAGCCGGGGTGCAATATATTCGTACTTTGAAATCAGCCTAAAACCAACAGTTGTCAGTTGCCTTACCAACACCATAGCTCCTCCGCCGATTGCGCTAGAGAGCTGTTCAAGGGCTCAAACGGATTGGCCAGTCATCTAGTCCGCACTCAAAAAACATTTTTTGGTTGGGGGTTGTGGATTTTTTGTGAGTGACGTCATAAGTGAAGTAGTTTTTGGGCCATTTTGGCTCATGTTACCTGACCTAGGGCCCAACCGCTAGGCCAAAGTATTTCGCTGAAGTTTCCATTGGAAACTAGCCTCGAGTCTGAGTCTTTTGAGCCTTTGATCGACTTTCTAGCATTTCTGGGTCAAAAGTTATGATCTAAAATAAACAAATTAATCAATTAGCTAATTAGTCAAATATTTTTATTACTTTAGATCATAACTTTTGAACCCGAAACTCCAGCAGGTCATCCAAAGTGTCAAAAGACTCAGATTGTAGCCTAGTTTCCAATAAAAACTTCAGCGAAATACTACCATCTAGCAGTTTGGGCCTAGGACCAGGTGAAGTTAGGCCAAAAGTCCTGCAATTATGATGTCACTCACAAACAATCCGCACCCCCCACCACAAATTTTTTTTCGAGTGCAAACTACAAGACTTGCCGAGTCTTTTCAACTTTTGACAGGGTCTGTAGCGCTTACCGAACCAGAGAAATTCCCGCGCAAGGCCATATGTGATCCAGCTGTTTTTTCGTGAACCGCTTGAATTAACCCAGGTGTGAAAGTGCCCTTAAAGTCCCGCGCCCGCCAAAATTTTGGCGCAAGAAGCTATCATCAACCATAACGTCTGAAA
>Ga0210059_1015557_pt1 | contig 11088 bp, 7 predicted proteins | sample Ectturendosymbi2_FD_188042 | JGI IMG/M metagenome (GOLD analysis project Ga0210059, IMG submission 188042) | Ecteinascidia turbinata endosymbiont from Florida, USA - Sample 2 (SPAdes) (version 2) | ecosystem: Host-associated > Tunicates > Ascidians > Unclassified | place: Key West, Florida... | reverse complement strand
GGTTCTGCTCCCATCTCCTTGCAATGATTCAAGCTTGTACTTATCATTCAGCAATATTTGTAAAGCCACAACAGTGACCCACACCAAGCGAATCGATCGCAATTTATTGCGTAAGGAAACTAGTTTCTTTGAGAGACAAGGAATGACTTACTAATTGTTGCTTGAAATTTTCAGCATGGAAAAACTGAATAGTTTATTGTACCGCAACTGTAGTGTAAACGTTTTCACGGTACCGCCCAAACTAACTAGAGTTGGCATGTATGACTTTTTCCGCTGCACGTTGCGGTCTGTTGCAAACCATGTGATCATCTGAGACAGAAACCATGCTAAACGCGGAGAGTATGTTTTGTCAGTCAGAAGTGCCGAACAGCCGTTGCAATCTGTGTTCGTTGAACAGTGTTGTAGCTGTGTTTAGTGGAGGAGTTGCAATTGCGCTCAATTTCTGTAATCTTCAATTTTTGTAATCTTGAGTTTTGATCTTGGCAACAGTGCGTAATTTTTTCTTTTTGTTCCATATGTCGACTTTTGTGCAGGACTGAAGATGTGTAACGCACGAAACTAGTTTCCTTACGCAATAAATTGCGATCGATTCGCTTGGTGTGCGTCACTGTTGTGGCTTTACAAATAGTCCCGAGTATAAATTGTAACTTTACAATGGTAATCTCTTAAGATCTGTAGATTGTTCTTCGTTGTGTCAAAGGCACTATTGCCCCCATAGCTGGCCAAAGGCACTATTGCCCCAATACTTACGAAGTTGTTTAATAACAGTATGGAAAGTGGAGAATATCCTGATTGTTTGAAAATTTCACAAATTGTTCCAGTTCCAAAGCGTTCCTCTCCTTCCATACCCAGTCATTATAGACCAATATCTATTTTACCAACAGTATCCAAAATTTTTGAAAAAAGTATTTATGCCAGAGTAAGCAATTTTCTTAACAAAAATAAACTCCTTACAAACTTTCAACACGGATTTAGAAACAATGCATCAACTGAATTAGCTGTATCCACCATTTATGAAAGTTTTTTGGAAAACATGATTAAGGGTAAAACCACATGTGCTGTTTTTCTTGATTTAAGAAAAGCGTTCGATACTGTTGACCACAAAAGTATCACTAAGTAAATGGATGTATTATGGTATTAGAGGTAAGAAAAACTCATTTTTGAATCTTACGTAACTAATCGTAAGCAATGTACTAAAGTAAACAATTATTCATCAAGTTTTCTGACAATTAAGTGTGGTGTCCCTCATGGTTCAGTAATGGGTCCTTTATTATTTATAATTTATGTTAATGATCTTCCTTGTTCTTCTTGTTTTCAAACTACACTTTTTGCAGATGACACTAGTTTGCATTTATCTCACAAAGATATTAAAATGTCACAACTTAATGTCCAAAATGAACTTGATAAAGTCGATACTTGGATGAGGTCTAACAGATTATCAATAAACTGTAATAAAACAGCTTACATGATATTAACTGCAACACGTTCTCAAAATTGTAATTTTGAAATTTCTATGAATGGTGTGAGAATACAGCAAACTGACAGTATCAAGTATCTTGGTGTTATAATTGATAATAAACTTTAGTGGAAACCGCAAATTAGTAGTCTCTGTAGGAAACTTGCTCAAGCCTGTGGCATAGTGTGTAAAATTTGACATTTTGCTGATACAAAAATTTTGCGTTTTATCTATTTCAGGCTCTTCCATTCACATTTGCAATGCTGCATATTGATTGGGGACGAGCGTATAAAACTGTTATCCGGCCAGTGCAAGTGCTACAAAACCGAATTGCAAAATACATGACTTTTAGCAATAGAACATCAAGTGCAAGCAACATTTTAAAATTACTTAAAATTCTCAAAGTTTCTGATTTGTACCAACTTAATTTGGAAAAGTTCATGTATAAGTATAATGCCGATATCCTGCCCTCTTCTTTTGGTAACTTTTTTTCGAAACTGTACAACATACATGATCATGGCACAAGACAACAAGTTTCAGGAAATTTTCATCATAAACGTGTTAGAACTGATTATGGTAAAAAATGCTGCAATATGTAGGACCTGTTGCATGGGATTGTATTTCCAATAATATCAAAATGCTACCATTACATACGTTTTCAAATCAAGTAAAATTGCGAATGCTTGCTGGGTATTGACTCTTATGTGTGATATATACAGTACGTGATTTTTAAGGTGTTTTTGAGAGTTGACCTTAAACTGAGCACACTTTTGTTTTTTTTGTTTCATTTTGAACTCATGTTTTGTGCTTCACCTGTAATATTGAAACTTGACTGTCATTGAGTGTAAGCTGGGCTTGATTAAGTGACTGCTTTATCCGTCTTTCGCCCAACCTGTGCTGTTTGTTTCAAGCTTTGTCGATTGACATGTGTTTTACTGCTGAGTACTTACAGCGCCATTATGACTTGACTTGTATATTTGTTGTAAGAAGAGTTGGCAACACTGGTTCCTATGGCAATCACACCTTTCTTTATGCAGTGTGTCTGTGCCCCTTATTTGACTGCTCACGAGTGCAGTCGCATACATAAATAGAGTTGAAAAAAATTGTTTGTAGGGGTCTCCGTAGATAAGAGAGTTTTTGACTAAGCAGAGAAGAGTACTAAACAGAGAAAGGGTGTTTAAGCTTGTGGAGACTTTCCTTCTAGTTATCATGTCTCAATTGAAATCTTTTCACTTGTTCAGCCAATATCCAGGTACACTACTATCATTATCAAACTCCTTTTCGTTTTTCGAGCGTTGTTTTCACCATTCTTTATGGAGAACTCCAATTCATGATTTATTAATTTGTCCCATTCGGTGACATATTTTTGTTTCAACATTTTTTAGAAATGTTGCATTTCTTCATTTTGAAACAATTATTATTTTGCAAGTAAGTAGTATGTGGTTATCTTTACTGTTTTGCTCAACTCAATAGATCAATTTTTCATTTGCTTTTACCATTGGTTCTTTTTGGTTCCAGTCATGCTTCAGGAAGTAGGAGACTAAAAATCACAGTTTTTCATTTATTAAAGTGTACTTCTACTTTCTAAAATAGAGTCCGAGTTGCAAGATAATTAAAGGTCTTTAAAGTTTACTTTCAAAAATTTTCAGTCAAAGACTTACATTCAACATTAGTAGATTTCTTGACAACATTAGTGAAATTGAGAAAGTTTCTCATATTCTTTCATCCTTTCTCTTTGCTCTGTTTCTTATAAAATCATGAACTGCCGACAGTAGTCATACCTTTATGACTATACTTAATCCGATTCACACTCATGCAGTATGACTCATTCGCACACCTCTGTGCTAGTTGGTAAAAATAATTGCTAGTGGTTTACATCAGCGATCATCACCATCACCGGTTTACATCATCGTTAAGGTTATGATTAGGGTTAGTGCTATGGTTAGGGTTAAATTTTAGGTTTGGGGATTATCTTTTATGTTTACTTCGTTTCTACCAAGCCTACTGCACTCTCACCATGCGTTACTGTTACGTGAAAGGTGGCGTATTAATAAGTTTTCAAATTTCAAGATCCATCTGCATATCTAATAGCCACTGCTTTTCTTTTTTTTACTTTTTTAAAAACTTTCAAAACTTTTCCCTTCAAAGGTGTTAGGTTTAGGTTTCGGTTAGCGTTTGTGTTATGGTTAGCATTCGTGGTTAGGGTTAGCTTTAGGGGTTAGGCTTAAGGGCTAGCATTAGGGGTTAGGGTTAAGGTTTTAGGTTAGGGGTTAGTGTTACTGTTAAGGGTTAAGGTTTATCTTTTGTGTTTACTTCGTTTTTGCCAAACCTGTTGCCGCTGGTGTCTTGGTGGCAAAACAGACACTGCCTTTTGTAAAATGACTTTTTATGCAGCCTACATCAGTTCAAAAGTAAAATTAATGTAGAATTTATAGAAATTAAATAATAAACTAACAAAACTGTTAGTGTTAAAATGATAACTAAGTCAATAGCAATTCAAGACCATGCAATACATTTATTGGAAAATCTAAATGGGTAAGTTTTGTGTTTGATTCCTGCATTTATTAACGCAGAAAATAATTTTTGTGTATGTTGATTTTGTAAGCAATAGGTTTTACTGACTTTCTAAATTCAGTTTGCTCTATATTATATAAAATGAGCCACTCATATTGCAATTTGAAAAGTAATGACATGAACTTTGCGTAATTTCAGTTTTGTTTATACACGATTGCCACAAAGCTTTGATGTTGCTAAATTATTTCAGTGCCCATTGATTTTTCTAAGCTTGGTGCATAAATAGATTTGGTTATGCCAAAAACAACCACGACGTAAGCTGTGCAAGGTTTTTAGGATTTCATTTAGAATGGAAAAGATGATATTCATTATTTGTACCCATTGGATTGTCACAACTTGTCTGCAGTACCCTTCTTCTCTTTCTATGATCTGGCTGCCACACAGCTACTTCTATACTAAATGCAACATTAGAGGCAGGCCAGTGGCTAAACTGGACATGAAGGTGTTTTTGCATCCATCAATTTATGCTAAGCACTTGTCTGCACAGGCTGCAAGTACCATTTTTCAAGCCTTTAATATGACCAACTAAAAATGGAACTCAGCCTGCAGTCTTGTGTGACGCATGCTGAACCCACTAAGTGCTGCACAGGCTGCAAGTACCATTTTTCAAGCCTTTAATATGACCAACTTAAAATGGAACTCAGCCTCCAGGCTTGTGTGGCGCATGCTGAACCCACTGGACAGCTTAGCAGGACTGTGGAGTCAGTATTGAAAGAACCTTTTATTTCTCCTTTTTTGTGGTCATATGACTTCAACATTGACTCTTCTAGATTTAATGATCACTCCACTTTTATGCCACCGTAAAATGATATAACTTTGTTCATTCCACTCCACTACAGTTTTTAATGAAATTGTAAGTTTTCAACAATCCTGGAGTATTGTAAGGAGAATAACACACTGACATTAGTGATTACCCACATACATTTATACATGTTATACATTCAAAAGATATTTTGATCTGCATGATGGTTTTTATGAAAATAAATCCAAGGTTTTATGTAGGTAAAAACATGGTGACTAATTTTGTAAGGAAACATAAGTTCACACATTTAAGAAAAAAATATCTCAACTTGTTCAAAATTGAAACCTGACAGTGTACTTTTCTTTTCACTAGGAATGGCAGCAGTGAATATATGAAACCCACTAGCAGTAATTGCTCTCTTCCACCATGCTGTCACTCATCACATGGTCAACCATAATAGGCATTAGTCTCAAATATAGGACAAAACAATGGGCATTAGATTTTCTTTTCAATCAGTCAATGATAGTCATTCATTCAATCTGCCACAATTCTCATACACAGTAGTGTTTAATAGTGGCTAAAGCTCATAAAATTCTTACAATCTTGTTAGTTCAAGTGGTGGTCTATACCAAATGACTAACTAACCTGTAAAGCAAAACGGTATAGTTTTAAACAGTAAATTATATGTGATCAAATATCAAACAACAAACGTTTGCAGTTAAATTGAACACATCACACTTACAAGTTTTACCAATATGGAAGACAAGAAAAACCTCAATGAAAATCATCACAACCATATTAATTCATCAAAGAAACATGTTAGAGAAAGTTGCAGTTTTATTTCTTCAGTTTTATTTCAGAAAATCAGAATGCATTTTGCATCTGAGTTAACTGATACACATTCACACCTATAGCGTCTGTTCACAATAAAACTTTTTCTAGACCAAGTTGCTTCAGCAAAAGTTACCCAGTGGGGCGCAAGACATCCTGGTGCATCTTCTTGAGATTTTAGGGTGTTGCAAACTTATATTCTTTTTCAATATCGAGATGCTAGGATCTTAGAAAGACTTGTGCAAATTCAACCAATTTATGTGCAAATGAATCTGCAAGGGGTTATAAGCATTGTGTGCAGTGATGCAGCAATTGCAAAATTGATTTCAGCGATGAGGCAACAGCGACTTTATGTGCAAAATCTACTTTGTTTATGACAGGTAAGCTTACGTTAATGGGTGGAAGTTAACTGGTAGATTTGTGTGAGTGCATTTTTTGGTTTTGTGTACAGGGTTAGCTCATCAGGAATTCAGGCATATTGAGAATTACAGGTTTAAACACATATCGGATAATAGCAATAAGAATGTACAGTGAGATATTCGATGCAATTAACTGTTTTTGTTTATATTCCAAACTTGAAAAGCAATCTAAAATGTGTTGGAGTTGGATTCAGGACAATTTAAGACTCTGTTCCAAATTCCTTTGACTGTTTTAACTCTGGCTCCATAACCCTGCAACTTAGCCAGGGGATTTCATTTACTGCTTTTCAAAATTTAGGTTTGCTGTTCAGTTTTCATATGCAACTCTCATAACATGCAAAATGACTTATTGATAAGGATTTCATGGGTCATTCATAATGTTTTATGAAAAAAAGCTTTTGTGGATTTTTGATTGCAACCTAAGAAAACTTCAAACATTAGTGAGCTTATTAGAGATGTAAAAAGGTAGATTCAAGGCAATTGTAAATGCAGACAAAAATCAAAATCAAGGCATTTGCATTGCAGTGGAATGCAAATCCCAATGATTTGTTTTGTTGAAATGTTTGTGAAACTTTTGCGAAAAATTTGTGCTTGCTGATGCAGCTATCGTGGACTGTAGCAAATCTTATAAATATTTTGAACTTGACAATTTAGGATCAAGTGGCAACATTAATTGGTGTAAACTTTGACATCACATACATTTTCACATTCCTTGGAGAAAGGTGAAAATTTGTGTGAGCTTGGCAACTTGTAGTTGCAGGTAGAATTTTTGGCTTTGATGTGCGCTGTATCTTTACAATGCAAAGAAGTTCAACACTTGCCTCTTCATCTCAGATTTTTTTAAGGATGTATTGCTCCATAAAGAGTTTGTTTTCGATCAAAACACCATTTTTTCCAAATTGATCAGACAATTCTGATGTTTTTTGTGATTAAACTCTTAGACTTTTTTGTTACCTATAGTGAAATGAAAAATAGGTAGTTAATTTTTCATTAATTGTATTTCAAGTTCATTAATTATATTTCAAGTAAAGATATATTTAGACAAATGTAAGTGTTCCCAAGTGTTTTGAAGTACCATATAGTATGTTATAGTAGATGATGTAGCAAAAAGTCAAACCCTCTCTTAGGACCTTTCATTTTTAAATTAATTTTTTATTGACCATACTAAATCGTTCAGATACATTTGTACGTAAGTATAGTGATTTTTTAACTTTTGTGCCTTTACATTGAACATAAAGCATCCAATGGAGTGACTTTTTAATAGCTGGTAAAGCGCTTCTTACATGTTTGGGTTGACTAGCAGTGTCCTTTGTCCAGACCAAAGGTGACGAACATGCGGCCCACAAAAGATTTTGTGCGGCTCGTGAAACATTCAGGCGAGACCAGCAGTCTTGAAATTTCTTTGACCTGCTGTTTCCGTTGATGAACAATTTTTTTTCGTTTTTAACAGGTTTCATAGTATGACTAAAACTTTGTGCGGCCCGCTTACTTAGCAGTAACTGACAAAGTCGCCCGCGATAACAAATAGGTTCGTCACCCCTGGTCTAGACACATTACTGTAAAAAGTGAATAAAATGAATTTCACAAAATTATTTTTAAACGCTTCACATATTGCAACAATCTGTACAGTAGCCATACATTGAAACTGCCAATATTTGTTTCAGACAAAGAGAGAATGAACTTTTTTGTGATGTTGTACTGAAAGTGGAAAGTAAGAATTTTCCTGCTCACCGAAATGTGTTGTCAGCGTGCAGTGAATATTTTCGTAAGATGTTCCAGTCCAATGTAAGTTATGATTGATTGCTAATTATGGTGAACCATGAAATTGTAACATATGACTGCCAATAATACTTTTTGCTTCATGGCCTTAGGAGCTTAACATTTCTAGAAATGCAAAAATCTTTCGACTTTGAACATTTTTGCTGCATAAAACAGTGATGTTGAAAGGTTTTGTATAGGAAATATTATATGTCTTGCTTGAAAAAAACATTAAATATTGATGCAAAAGTTCAATAAATTTCCACAGAAGAAAGAATTAGAAAGGTATATATTGCAGAAAGATTGATTGAAAACTTTGATTTTATTACTTTCAAATATTGCAATCCTGGTAATCATTTCATTTTGTATGAATGCACATTATTCTTGCATAAAACATCAAAATCATCTGTTTTCATGCATTGGCTTAAATTCGCCTGGTTCTGTTTTTCCTTGTTGTAATGGCATTCTGTTATTTTGCATAAATGTGCATTTTGTTATTTTTATAAACTGTGCACTAAATGTTAAATTCCTGTATTTTTGGGGGACAGCTATCAGGTAGAAGATATATTGCAATAGCTGGGCTGCTTTTCCAATTGAAAAATTTGCACCAACCTATTTCCTAAAGAACTTCTTACCTAAATTGTATGATGAATAGATTTCACAGGAGTGGTGTAAATGCATGTATTTTTAGTCACATCTATTAATGTTTTTGTGTTTTGGAAAAGTTTTTCATGTTCATTCTTTCTATCTACAAGTCGCTGTCCACACTATCGCTTGAAATATATAAGAATCAGTTCAGTTTCATTATACTCAGTTTTTGCACACCTTACGGATTCTCACAAGTGGTCTGTGGCGCTCATCTCTGCTAGCTTTCACCATGAGCCACATGGTTGCCTTTGCATTGAATGCTGCATTGGTGGTGAGTTAATGGCAGCGTCACAAATGAACCATTTCATTGCATCCATCTGTGCTGAGCATGAAGCTGGACAGACTGAAAGTACTGTTTTTGGAGTGTTTGGTATGACTTGACAGGGAATCAAACCTGGCCTACCAGCTGTGATGGTGTATGCTCAACCAACTGTACGATTCAGTTGGTACACAATACTGTTGGAGCTAAATATATTTCTCATATGCTGTACATGTATTGTCAGAATCTCTCTTTCTCTTATTTGTTCATCGGATCGACAATGACACTGCTCAGTGTGTTCCTTTGTGTCGGCACGTGTGGCTCCTCAGCCTGATAGCTGAGGCACAAACACACGACCACATACCTCAAAGGTGGATCCTTGCTGCCTTATTGCTGGAGGTGGTTGGTTGGGCGGTCGGTGTCTGCAAACATGCTTTGCTTCTGCCACATCAGAATATTATGTGCTTGTCTGAATATTATGTACATGATGCATATACATTGTACATGACGTCACATGCTTCATGGTGCAAATAAAGAAAATGTTGTGAGTACTGAGTACACCTTGACAGTGACTGGTAGTAGAAATAGACAACTTCAAAATCCTTTCTGTATAAAAGAAAATGTTCGCACATAGAATTGAAATGAGCATTCTTAAAAATTTTTGCAACTTCATTGCTTCAATATTTTTGTTTGTTCAGTGCCACACAACACTTTCTTCCTCACATCATGTACAAACTGATCATCAATTTACTTCTAGTAAACTTACATTGGCAACATTCGAGCTAGTACTTTATTCTTGTAGGTCAAGTAGTTTTGCCAAGTCTTTTTTCAGTTATTTGCTTGTCCACCAAGTTTTTACATTCTTTGTCCTGAATCTGGATCATATGCAAATATTTGCCTTGGTTGTGTTTTGCAGATGAAAGAACAATATTTTAAAGATGTCAAACTTTCTGGAGTGACTCCAAGTGCACTGGAGAAAGTGCTAAACTACATGTACACAGAAAAAATTACTTTGTCTGAAGAAAATGTCTGTGATGTATTACAAGCTGCTTCTTTAATGCTATTGACTGGTAAAAATGATTAAAATTGTATATAAAGGAAATTGGCAACAATAAATTAATGCCAAGTGCTCTTAGCCTTTGTTGTTTTTCTAATTTTAGCTCATATAACTTTCACTTCATTCAGATCCAAAGTAGCTCTTTTGAAGCCCTGTGGAGCTAAATTTTTTCAAACATTCTGGTGATGAAGAATTTAATTTACTTTTATGAATCTAACATTGAGACTTAGGAAATGCGTACTTAGGATTGTTCTCCTGTTTGTTTATTCTTCATTAAAAAAGAGCTGAGCATAGTTTTTTACTATTTTTGCTCAAGTACTTAATCTCCTCTTAATTATCATTCAAAAACTGTCTGGAATCTTGCAATGAAGTTTCTTCATTTGTTTTTTGACCAGTTGTTTCATTCTTGTAAACAACTTATTTTATAGAGCAACTTCAATTGTTTTGTTGACTAATAGAATAAATACACTTGCAGAATTTGCTTTTGTAATAATTTTTTAAATCTGTAACAAATATTGTTTTAAATGTGTGTGTAGCACATAGAAGAGTATTCACTTTATTCACATCCCAAATGTCATTTTTTGAACAAAATTTTTTCTCTTATTTGCAACCAAGACCACTTTTTTGAAAGGTAAATTTTTCAATGTTTACGTCACCAAAACTTTGCTTTCTTCCTGTTCATGCTAAAAATTGCAAAGACACGATGGTGGTTTTTGTTTTTTACTAATCTATATAAATATGGACTCAGTATAGGTTTTCATGTCGTTTATTCTCAAATATTTTTTAAGCACACTGTGTCAAAATGATAAGTAGGGCCATTTAAAGTCATAAAAGTAATATTTTTCTTCAGTAAGCTATGAAATGAATTTTAAAACAAAAATTGCACCCCTATGTAATCTGTACCAAAAGTTGTAAAGTTATAAAAAGTCAAATTTTCCACAAATTTTTCCACGTTTGTGTAAGTTCAAACTAATTAAATAAGGAATCCATTAAAACAATCTCAAAATACCAGGTGAAACTGCTATATATCGTAAGGTCTAAGCTGTATCCTTCAAACTGAACCCACTTCAGCACCTTGTGAATGTTGGCAAAGATGTAGGTGAACCAAGTTATTTGGATGAAATGTAATGCAATGCCTAAAAGTGCATGATCTTGTTGCCCAAAAGAATAAACCAATGTCCATGCATGTTTTCAATTTGCTTCAAACTATATATTTTTATAGTTTGCTCGTGCTTTGATCTGCTTATTTTAGTGGGGCCAGGGGCGTTAAAATGGGAGGGAGGGGCGCACAGTTACCCGGGCTCCAAGTCACCACGAGGGTACCAAATCACTGCGAGGGTGCCG
>Ga0210059_1015556_pt1 | contig 11088 bp, 6 predicted proteins | sample Ectturendosymbi2_FD_188042 | JGI IMG/M metagenome (GOLD analysis project Ga0210059, IMG submission 188042) | Ecteinascidia turbinata endosymbiont from Florida, USA - Sample 2 (SPAdes) (version 2) | ecosystem: Host-associated > Tunicates > Ascidians > Unclassified | place: Key West, Florida... | reverse complement strand
GTTTTGAGCATACTTTTCGGATCAGGATCGGATTCAGATACTTCTGAAATTTTTCGGATCGGATCGGATCATCAAATTTTAATATCCGCACAACACTGGTGCTTTTGCCTCATGAGGGATAATGGACACAGCCTTTTGGCATTTCCAAAGTTTAACAAGGAAGTGTCTACTTGGTATCAGAGGGAAAAGCCCTGCTGGAGTTATTTTGCCATTAGGAGAATCCAATTACTTGGATTGGTCAAGTTGTAAGGACGATACACTTGGATTAACGTAAGGTCCTTGTTACATGACTTAAAACACTAAACTAAAAAACAAACCCAAAACTTACACGTAAACCCAAAATTCAAACCTAAACCTAAAAGTTGAATCAAAAACCTAAACCCGAAATCAGGTATATCTAGAAAACTCTAGGAGTTTCTAGATATCCCTGACCGAAACCTAATCCGTAAACCTAAACGCTAAGATAAATCCTAAACGAAAACTTAAACATACACCCTAAAGTTTTTGAAAAAGTACATCAAAAAGCACTCCTATCAAAGGTGTAACCTCTACAGGCTAAGACAAAGGAAATGATGTGAGCAGAACCAACGAGCAATCGCACAGCAGGCATAGACACTAACCACTCAACTATGTTCGCGTTGCTACTAGAACTCAACGTTATATGTGAACAAAGGTGGATACAGTTCGAATTGCTAAATAGTCCCAGCAGAGATTTTGCACTTGATGGCAAAATACACACTACCATTTACAGAGATGAGCAAGGAGCAGGACTGGATCGGCCTGCAATTTTTGAAAGTTGGCGGATCAGGACTGGATCGGACTGAGAAAATTTTTTGTTGTTTTAATGTGATTATTCTGAAGATATCAAAAATTTTAGTTGTGATCCGATTTCACAGGTTTGCTAAATGGTAGGGCATATTTTGCCATGAAATGAAAAAACTCTGCTGGGACTATTTTGCAATTCGAACTGTATCCACCTTTGTACACATATAGCGTTGAGTTCTAGTAGCAAAGTGAGCATAGCTGAGTGGTTAGCGCCCACAGTATGCCTTCTGTGCAATTGTTCGTTGGTTCTGGTTTCACCATTTGCTTTGGCTTACCTTGTAAAGGTTACACCTTTGATAGGAGTGCTTTTAATGTACTTTTTCAAGACGTTTAGGGTTTACCTTTATGGTTGAGCTTTACGGATTAGGTTTCGGGTTTAGGCTTGAGGTTCATCTTTAATGTTTAGGTTTTGGGTTTGTTTTTAGGTTTTTAGGGTTTTAGGTCATGTAACAAGGACCTTACACTAATCAAAGTGTATCGTCCTTGTCACTTGACTAGTCCTAGCAATCGGATTTTTCAAATTGCAAAATAACTCCAGCAGCGCTTTACCTCTGATGCCAGATAGACACTTCCTTGTTAAATTTTGGAAATGCAAAAAGACTGTGTCTATTTTGCCTCAAAAGGCAAACGCACTGCTGGAACTATTTTCCCTTCAACCAATCGCATTTGGCTAAAGGCAAAATAGCTCCAGTAGTTCTTTTGCCTCATGAGGCAAAAAAAACACATGAGTTTGCATTGGAGGATCACGACTGGATCGGACTGGTGATTTTCAAAAATTTTCCAGAACAGGACTGGATGGGATTCAATTTCATCGGATCAGGACTGGACTCAGCGTGAAAAACTTCACAGTCCGCTCATCTCTGACCATTTAGCAAGCCTGTGAAATCGGATCACAAATAAAATGTTTGATATTTTCAGAATAATCACATTAATACAACAAAAATTTTCTCAGTCCTGGCCCAGTCCTGATCTGTGCTCATCTCTGCCAATCGTGTCTGACTAAAGGTAAAATAACCAAAACCTTTTTCTCATGAGGAAAAATAGACATTACCAAATATTTTGGCTAATGTGCAGCTGAGTGGGCTATTTCGGATTTGGATTGGATATCGTAGTCCATAATTAAAAATTTTCAGATATGGATTGGATATGGAGTTTATTAAAAATTTTCGGATCCAATCCGATTGCAAAATTTCCATACCCATCAGAGATGAGCGGACTGTGAAATTTTTCAGTCAGAGTCTAGTCCTGATCAGATAAAATTGAATCCGATCCAGTCCTGATGCGCAAATTTTTGAAAATCATCGGTCCGATCCAGTCCTGATCCGCCCATGTAAAATAATGAATTTTTATTTTGCTTCATGAGGCAAAAGCACCACTGAAGCTATTTTGCCTTCAGCCAAATATGATTGGTTGAAGGCAAAATAATTATAGGAGTGCTTTTGCCTTATGGGGCAAAATAGACAGCCTTTTGGCATTTCCAAAGTTTAACAAGGCATTGTCTATTTTGCCTCATGAAGCAAAAGCACTGCTGAGTTATTTTGCCATTAAGAGAATCCGATTGTTTGGATTGTCAAATGACAAGAACGATACGGGATACACTTGGATTAGCATAAAGCCCTTGTAACATGACCTAAAACCCCAAACCTTAAACCAAACCCAAAACCTAAACTCAGATTAACCATTACACACAAAACCTAAACCCAACACCCAAGCCCAAAAGCTAAACCCAAAATTAAGCCTAGACTCAAATCTAAACCTGAAACTTAATCCGTAAACGTAACCCCTAAATGTAAGCCCAAAACCAGTGGTTTTTCAACATTTTTCAAGCAGCGACCCATTTTGCAACTCAATTCAATGTATCGACCGCTTCCGAAATTTTCCAGTCAGACAGGAAATGCAGTTGTGTTTGCACAATAGAAAATCACAATGTCTAAAAAATAACGTATGATATCACTATGCTCAACAAAAATCATTTGTTAAATTAATGCACATGGCAGCATCAATGAGGAAGACCCGTTACAAATAACTCCCCAGCACGACTCATTCAAAACTAGAATAACTCCTAAGTTTCTTCAGTAAAAGTTAATTGCAAATATCAAGCAAGAAAAAAAACAGTAATATTATACAGACCATGATGGAGTACCGTCGTTGTGTGTGTGTTCCACCAGGCACATAGCTCCCCAAATGGGGTTGGACAGCAAGAGGCAAAGACAGATTACAAAAAGGTTCAACAGTAAACAGAAACACAGTAGAGTTAGGTACATGAAAAATGAACAAAATGAGGTTAGTCAGGATGGCTGAAGAGGGGAGCAAAACAATACTGCACCGGGATTTTACAGAAAGCATAAAAAAACATACTGAAGACAATAAAGCTCACAGACAACACAGACATTCGGAAGGCGATGGCTATTCATTGAAGAGAGGCAAGTGACGGGCAGGAACACTCGTTAATGCACCGAGGGTGTCTAAAATCAGATCAAATTTGCACACAGGGCAAATATGCTAGCAGTGTTCCCTCTGACCACGGCCACAGACAGGCGCTGGAGTCACTGTCCCTCCCTGGGGTCGCCTCAAATGTCAACAAGTTTCTTTGCGAGACAGCTAAAGAAGGGGGCAGTGGACTTGCCATATACACCAGTGGTTTCGATTGCAACTGGTTGAAAGTAATAATTGTCAAGAAGGTCATTCGTATTTCCGGCATTTGTCAGTCTCAGCATCAGTTGCTACACTGCCCGGTATAGCGGCAATGACTACGTAGTGACTTTCTGCAAAGGTGTCCACAACTGTCGCGTCCCATACAAGGCTCCTGCCTCTGTACCAGGGCTTCGGGGTCAGTTAGCTGCAGCAATCAGATATCTAATTTACAAACGCAACACATTCTTCGGTCAAAAAGTTAATGGTGTGTTTCCGAACACAACAGCACGGTAATGGTTGTAATCACACTTAAAACAATTTTGAATGAAAAAGTAGGCTATTAGTTTTGCAGGTGACAGTAGCGCAGCCTGAATGAGAACGAAGAGGCCATGGCCTCCACCGAAACAAAATTGCTCAGATCTTTGCTGGTACTTTGTATCAATTTTTAGTTGTTAGAAAATAAACGGAAGCGACAGTCGGACTCAAGACGACGTCAATGACTGACGACGTCATTGACTGGCCCATCCCGAACAAAATTATTGACTGTGCTACTACCAGGTAATCATATTATTTTGACTACGACAAAAAGTGGTTCTATGTACGAAATTTAAAATTTGGAAGTAGTTATGAATATATCTATAAGAAGCTCTCGAGATCTTAGAAAAAAGCAAACAACCCTCCGGTTGATAACCACTGCCCTAAACTCCAAACTTTTCGAAAAAGAAGCCTACACAAAAAGCATTCACATCAAAGGAGTAATCTCTTCAAGCTAAGCCAAAGGGAATGTCGACAGCAGAACCAACGAACACTCGCACAACAGGCGTAGACACTAACCACCCATCTATGTTCATGTTCCTACTAGAACTCAGCGTTATATGTGGGCAAAGGTGGATACAGTTCGAATGGCAAAATAGTCTCAGCAGAGCTTTTGTCATTGATTGCAAAATTACACTGCCATTTAGCAAATCTGTAAAATCGGATCACAACCGAAAGTTTTGATACATTCAGAATAATAACATTGAAACAAAAAATATTTTCTCAGTCCGATCCAGTCCTGATCCATGCTCATCTCTGATACCCATACACCAGTTTGAACATGAACCGGTTCCCGGATCGCGATCCAACCGGATTCTGTAATTCAGAACTGGATCCGGATTGGACTGGATGTCGAAATAATCTCTGCCGGATCGGATATGGATATTCAAACTGCGTTGATCACTACAGTCGAATGCTTAATCAGAGTTTTTTTCGGATATAAATTGGATTGGATGAAATATTTGGATAGTGGAACCTGATTAGGATCGGACTGGATTACACAACGAAAATATTGGACTGGATTAGGATCGCAAAAATATTCGATCCGTTCAACTATACTATACACCAATGATTCCCAACTTGATCCAAACAAAGATTTAGGATTCGACTCAAATGATGAATCATAAGGAACAAGGAAACGAAGGAGATCGGAAAGCCTTTCAGACATGACAACAGTTAAGGATGATGTCCTTTCAATGATGTAGTGGAGACCGAGTCCGAGACTTCACAAAAAATTCCGAGACCGCGATCGAGACTTGAAATTCGAGACCAAGGTTTAAGACTTCAAAATTTGTGGATTTTGGCGAAATTTTTCAAAAAAATATGGTCATCACTTCTAAGCTCAATTTTTTCAAATTTCTGGCGTTTTTCTGACCTGCTTTGATTGTAGGGATTGGCATTTCAGAATAGTTTACTATTCCAGAATAGCTAAACCGAATCCAGAATGCCGAATCCTGTTCTGTTTTTTTTTCTACAATGCATTGCACCTGAGAATCACTAAAAAACATAAAACGGCGTTCACTATAAACCAAGGAGGCCCACACAGCGCAATTTTCTTAATCCGAGACTGGAAATCAACAATTTATCTTTTTATCACACAAACAACACATTTTCGCAACATTGAACAACATTTTTTTAAATTTTAATGCAGTGGTGCATTTTTGCCAGGCGAAAGTGGTTGCGCCAGGAAAGGCCAGATTTTGACAATACGGTTTAGAATACAAATCATTTTTCTCGGCTATAGGTGTCCTTATAGACCCAATCAAACTTGGCTAGTGGTCTAGCACAACTACAAACGACTTCGGCTCATTTCATACCAGTTAAAACACATAAACCGCTTTATCGCATAAGATTCCAAAATTCCAAACTGAACCTACCCATGTAAAAAGTAGTAGGTCTACGGTTAATCGCATAACGGTTATTCGCATAAACCGGATATTCAAATGAAAATGTTCTTTTCATTTGTAAACTTAAATCGCTTGAAACTTTGAAGGAGTGTAAAGTGCACTGCTCAGATGGTGTGAAACCTGAGTGCAATTTATCCGGGCAACTATTGCCGAAACGACTCCCTTCGCCGACGTGCCAAATTCAACACCTCGTGCCGTTCAACTTCCACGCTTCAGCACATTGTGTTTCACGCTGTTTAGTCCTGTCTCGTCCCTGCAGGTGGGAAGCTTTGTCGCAAAAGTAGCGGTAAGGTTCATTTGGTGAATACCTCAACCGAATGATACATAGCAAGCGCCATTGGTATTATAAAAGCCCCATGACACCACAGGCTAACAAATTGGTTGTCTTTACGTACAGCGTCCAGCTGTATCAGGACCAAGAGATTTTCAGAACTTCTTGAGGCATTTCTATATTCCGCAGTTCTACAAATATTTGTACACGGAAGCTCTGAGATAAAAACCTGTTCCCACCCAACTGCAGTGTATGTGTAGTCCAAAGCAAGCAGAAAAATGGCCGCAAGTGCGAGAAACGTTCCACGACTAATACGCGCAATTATTACGTCACGCTCGCAGTGTGCACGTTTAAGATAGCGTGCAATGCACTGGCCTGCAACAACTTCGAATTTACGTTTCAACTGATGACCGTTGCTTTACTAAACACTAAAGGATTTCAGCATTTAAAATACTGTATCAGGAGCAAGGGATTTTTAGAACATCTAGAAGCATTTTTATATTCCACAGTTCATGAAATCTTCATGTTAGGTTCGTTGTCAAGCTACAGATACCAACGGTGCCAGGTAGCACCAGGGCCGGATCTAGACGTTGTGGGGCCTGGGGCCCAGGCGTGATGGGAGGCTCCATGTGCGGACACAAAATGTTTGGATAAGGATGATCGATGAAGTCACCAGTATTTCCACATATCATTAATATTTATGACGTAATCTTGTGACGTCACATTTCTTAACTCAACTGTAATAAAACTTGATGATGCAACATGGTATTTGACAATGATTAGCAATTTGTGAAACTGTTGCAAAGCCAGTCGCTGGAAGCATCGCATCTTCTTTTTTTAATATTTGCTTGAAAAGGTTTTGAAAAATTTCTGGAAAAACTTTCTGGGCGATGCAACGTTTTCATCATCTCTAAACGCCAGTCCTCGCTTAGCAATAAATTTCTAAGAGAAAAACCTAACATTGCAGGCAGAGGCGATTTCCGATAGCCTGTTGTTCACATTGATTGATCTTACTAGCTAGTTCTGTATCAATTCTTCATAGTGAATAATTACATCTTCGACTAAATGTAATCGTGTCATCTCTATGTTACATTGAATGCTCGTGGCTCCTCAGGCGCCCAAGAGCGTGCTTCCAGTCGTAGATGCCTTTTGTAATAACGAAATGCGCACATTTAGTCGTATCCGCGCACATCAGTCTGCAGCAGGGGTCACCAACCATTGTGAAACCGAGAGCTACTTATCAGAGGTGAACAAGAGCCGGAGTGTCGGAGTGGACTCCGTCCGGAGTCTTAAAGAATTTCGAAAATAGGAGTGGAGCCGGAGTTGATTTTTTAAGGAAAGGCCGGAGCTGGAGTGGATCCGGAGTCATTTTTTGAATGTTAGGTTAGTTTGCTTATTTTTGCTTATTATTATTGCAGGTTGTTTTTTTACAAAGCATGTCATAATGTAAAATTCAAATGTGAAAAACTACTTCACAGGAAGTCCAAAAATTTCAAATAAGGTTTAAGTTGGTGAGTTTCACTTGTGTAATGATTTGGACAATTTCTTGTTCATGGTGATACGTTGAAAATCTATGGGCCAATAAAATTTAGCTCACATAAAAAGTTTGGGTAGAGTGTCCCAACAACCATTTCCAGTTTTCCGTTTCGAAGGACAAAAAGGCCGTATCCCGCATCCAGTTTCTTGCCAGATATAAAACTGAATTGGAGAAATTATTACTACTGTCAATATGGTCGAGTGGCACGTGACTAGACAATTGTCAGTGCGAGTCACTCCTTTGTTGTATTTGATTTTTCTTTTTATGTACTTACACAAGATTGTATGTCAAAATTTTTGGTCCCCTTGTGATATACATTTCGCAAGGCAGACAAGGGTTTGCAATTAAGCTTTCGGATTAGGGATATGTTTAGCATTTAGGGTTAGGGTTTTGTGTTAGTGTTTAATGTTAGGGTTTATGGTTATTGTTTAGGGTTAGGGTTCAGTGTTAGTGTCTAAGGTTACGGTGTAGGGTTAACGTTTAGTGTTGAGGGCTAGAGTTTGCGGTTGAGTTTAACAGTTAGGATTTAGGGTTAAGATATGGGGTTACGAAAAATTAATAGCCACCTTAATATCCTTTAATCTGAGAAACAAGTGACATGAATGATGCAAAGAGGAGGTCACATATTTTGCAGAGCTCCGCAATTTCGTTTGAGACGTTTTGTTGGTCTTTTTAAAGCGAAAACTTGATACGGTCGTTTAGACACTGCCATAAGTTTATAGCATTCAGTTTGGAGTTCAAGCAGGAGTCGGAGTCCAAAACCTAAAAGTGCGTCGGAGTGGAGTCGGATTATAATTAACCGAAGCAGAAGTGGAGTCGGAGTCAAAAATTTCAGACTCCGTACACCTCTGCTACTTATTGGGTACCAACTAACGCTAAGGGCTACTAGCTTGATACACACCTCTGAAATAAAAAATTTTGCTTAATTTACCTTCAATTATGTTATTATTAATGATGTTAATCTATGTGATGAGACTCATCATCTTAATGCTATTTTCAAACAGGCCCGCGGGCGACCAACGTGGTCCTCACGAGCGACCTGGTGCCTGCGGGAACCATGTTGGTGACCCATGGTCTACAGTGAAACATTTAACATAAGTTTGTGAAAGAGAAAAATAAAGCCAGCTTCTGTCAACTACTTCCCCATTGTGGCTGTGGCAACGAATAAGACTTGTGGTACATTTCCGTGACAAGTTTCTGTCTTTTCTGTATTGTGGAACATCATGTTTTAAAATCTAAAATGACTTTTCATCATAATGTCAAAAAGAACTTGTTTCATATTTCAACCAATATTCCCGCTTTTTCCAGTTTGTTGGCTGGTCAGAGGGCCCAGAGACCGATATCGTTTCCTTCAGCGATAGCGTCAGCCATCTCATCTATCGTTTTTTCAATGATACATCTTGACATTCTTCTGCTGCTGCACCACTGGTTAAGCTGGATCTATTTTCATCGTTACGTAGATCTAAGACTGTCGCAACATGTTCTTCGATTTTCAGTCCTCTTACAGGTTCTGCAGAAATGTCTCCACTGGAGTTCACTGCCACTGTGAAATAGTCACTTGAATGTTTCTTGGCTATTGGCTACAACTTTTTCCTGTCTCATTTTTGCCTCTTTTGCTATTTTACATCTTTGAGAACCACTTGGGTGAGCTTTAGACTTGTTAAGATAACGATTCCCCTTCTGTCCATGTTTATTTACTAATAAGCTTGATAAGGCTGCCGCATTTTCATCGCAAAAAGGGAGGACAACTTACACTTAGTTGAGTGTATTATCTTCACTTAACAAGTCAAACAACAATTAGGCCTATTGATAAGTTTAAAGCATTGAAGTAAGACGTCCATTGTGGACGATGTTTCAGTCAAAACACAAAATCCTTATTTACTTGTCCTATTAAAAGCAATCAGAAACGATTGCAAATGTCTTAAACAGAGATCGCTTAGAGATTGTCCGAAAAACGTTTCAGAACAACATTTGGCTTGTCAATGGACATACAGTATGAATGTGAAGCTGGGTACATTTGAAGCATCCTTGTCAAGCTAGGATAAATTGATAGCCACCTGGTTCAACTGTGAAAAATAAATTTTTGGCACTCAATATCCACAGAGTCACAATAGTCTTTTCACTCTCTTTTGCGAACTTTGTAAATGGAACCACACGTAATTCACTCAGCTTCAAAATCATTTAGTCCGTTTCTGAAAAAGGGATAGTTCTGACGAATTTCTTAATATTTTTCGTTACTGATAAACCAAAATTTCTACAAAGTACTACACTAAGCTATGTGCAATACCAGTGATGAAGTCAAGACCGAAACCTCCGAGACCGAGACCAAGACCGAGACCAAGACTTTGTCATAAAAGCCTAGACCGAGACCGAGACCTGGAAGTTCGAGACCGAGACCGAGACTCGAGACCTCACGTTTGTCTAATGGTAATTAAAGCTAACCCCTTTTAATAATGCAGCAACAAATTATCTGGCACATTGCCAAATATCAAGATAATAAAAATCATCCGAAAATTTGTGCAAACGGCCAAATTCTGCTAACGTTCATTTTCACTTTCGTCTTAGGAATTTACAACCTCAAACCTGTGGCCTTATTTATAAATTCCATGAAGAAATGCATGGACATTAAAAATGGTGGCAGCGTTTAGAATAGTGGTTTTCAACCTGGGGGTCAATGCTTTTTTCCAGGGATTGCAAGAGCTTCTGACAAAAAGATTCATGTTTATTTCTCTATTTTATATTTCTTATGGAACTACTTATTGTCGTAGCCACAATAATAGGATCACCTGGCAAAAATGATAGCCTACTTTTTCATTCAAAATTGTTTTAAGTGTGATTATGACTACCACAGTACAGAATACTGTTGCGTTTGGCAACGCACGAATAACTTTGTGACGTTAGAATGTAATATGTTTGTAAATTAGATATCTGATTGCGACACCTAAGGAAGTTTGCAATCTAGTATTCAATGAGCTGTGCTGTGGAGTGATTTGTGTATGGCACGGGTCTCTCTCACTGATGCTGCCATGTGCATGAATTTAACAAATGAGTCTTGGTTCAACACAGTGATGTCGTACGTTATTTTACAGTCGTTGTGATTTTCTATTGTGCAAACACAACTGCGTTTCATATGTCTGACTGGAAATTTTCGGAAGGGGGTCGTTAGGTTAAATTGGGTTGCAAAATGGGTCGCCGCATGAAAACGTTGGTTGAAAACCATCGGTTTAGAGGTTCTACGCATTTTCACTCGAAAAATGTTGGTGAGCCAATTGAATATTCGAGGTGTTTGCCGTTGCCATGCTTCAATAAATTTGTTTTGACTCAGAAAAATTGTAATTGTTTTGTTCGTTACAAAACAATACCAGCCCTTCTGTGTAAGGACAGGAGGTGATGCCCTGGTGAAGGTCCCATGTTCTTGTCTCCTACCTAGCATTGAAGTAGGCCTATGTTATTTGAGAAAGTGGAGAAGAGGCGAATCATTACTTTTTATTTTAAAACAAGCAGAGCCGGATTAAAGGGTAGGGGGGCCCGGGGCAATTTTTACCGGAGGGCCCCTATGACGTAATTCATGACGTCATCGTTTGTAAAAGTTATATTTT
>Ga0210059_1015555_pt1 | contig 11088 bp, 9 predicted proteins | sample Ectturendosymbi2_FD_188042 | JGI IMG/M metagenome (GOLD analysis project Ga0210059, IMG submission 188042) | Ecteinascidia turbinata endosymbiont from Florida, USA - Sample 2 (SPAdes) (version 2) | ecosystem: Host-associated > Tunicates > Ascidians > Unclassified | place: Key West, Florida... | reverse complement strand
AAGTTAATTTTTAGTGTGCAGTACAAAAATATTTTTGGCGATGATTTTCAATGAAATCAAGTGTCGTGTCAACACCTCTTTAGGTCTGGTGGGGGGGACGCATCCCCTGCATCCCCCTGTGTCCACGCCTGGTCCTGGCCTTCTTGACAACAAAATCATCTAGGTCTAGGAATTCATTTGTTTGCCTAAATTTGTCACTTTTAATGCACCGAATAATTAGTGTGGACAGCTTATCCTGGAACATTGTGACCCTTTAATTCATTTTTAATTCTTTTGAATCTTCAAAAAGATGTTTCTCCTGAGAAGTTAGTGACTATCAAGATACAAAATATGGGTACACGACCACGTGGTTGGATGAAGAAAGAACCACTAATCTAAGGCATTAAACCCAAACGCGGTTCTGTCATTTTCTTGCTGTTTGCTTACTCTTCGTCTCCTTAGGGTGGAGTTCTGTGGTTGCCATGTGGCAAAGTGACTTTTGCTTGTTATTTAAGCTAATCCAAATCGTCTCTGGTTTGCTTAGCATGGGAGCAGTACCAACTTGCACAAGTACTCTACAGCAATCTGACTTATGATTGAAGTTTTTAAAGAAAAATGGAAAAAGTCACATCTAAAAATACTAAACAAGTTTCAGGTAAAGGAACCCGAACAAAACTATTGTATTGCTCAAGCTCAGAAGCAACGATGTTTTTATTATGGGCTAGTGGCACGTTCCTGTAAAGTTTTATCAAAACAGCAGATAGACATGTAGTAAAGGATCACTTGGATTTCCCTTCACTGTATCAAATAAAATTTTTATGAAAAAATATCCATGGCAAAATATACGTCAATGCTACCGGAATCAAGCGATCGTTGCAATGCAGTCGCAAAAAGAACTTTTACACGTGTGGCTTGATCTCGTTATCCTACAATCTTACCGGTAGCTCACGTGACCACAGGTCCTAGTTGAGGGTCGCGTCCTGGTTTGCTGCTTGATTTCTGGACAAACCCGAGTGGCTACCGGAAGCAGGAGAAGGTCAAGAACGTGAATCCTTTTCTGTTTCCAGAAAGGATGATCTTTCACGCTTTCACTTCATTTCAACGAAGGTTTGTTGTTGAAACATGTGTGCCAAGGCAATTCTTGTCTTTCACGCAGAGCGCCGAGTGTGGCACGCAGATGGATACAGTTTGTTGCTCTCACGCGCCAAATTATTTGTTGTCATACGCGAATAGTCGTCGAAATAGGTCTTCATTTCCAGAGATTCCACACATTTTCGTTTCCAACTTACTTGTTTTTTGGAAATTGCCGACGCCGGTATGAGTAGCGTTGCGACAAACAAAACAATACCGGAAAGCGAATCGAAATGTAATATTTTTCAGCGTCAGCGCTTTGTTGTTGTGCATTCAGTCCGATACTTCCGCGGGCAGAGTAGAGGGCTTTGCAGCCTAAATAAACTTCGGTGCAGGTTAATGCACTACTGTCAACCTGGACCGAAAGTTTTTGTTGATGAGGTTCACTGAGTTGCAATCTTTCGTACACCACTGTGCTGGTTGAAACCACCTGCAGACTTCTTAGTAGGCTGTTGACTGCAACTTGCGCGGTATTTGCCGTGGTATGTTGTGGACGTAATAATAAAATGCAATGGCGGGCCGACAGGCACTAACCATGAACACTCTGCTATGGCTAACAACAGTAGCAATAAAAACCAGAGTTTTAGAAGGTGGAAAGCTACAGGTGATGAAAAACGCCTATATTTTGAATTTTTTTCAGAATATAGCAGTCAGCTTGTGCCTGCAGCCATGCGCGTCCGCAGAAATTTTTCCAGGGGTGAGCAACATCCACATTGTTCTTATCCTTTTCAGGTTGCTGACGATACAATGCAAATGGATGTTCACAAAAGTTTGCCCGTTTCCACACCACAAACAAAACACCCAATGTTACGGCAACAGTCAGAAAAATCGCACTTTGTTGGCAGCACCGCTTCTTTTCAAACAGTATAAAACTGCGTGGCTTGCCCCTTACCACTATCAGCAGTCACTGCCTCGCTGCATTACCTCCCAAAGAAGTCTGCATTCAACAGTCACATGCATTGTTGCCAGATTTCAGAAAGCTTTATAGCCGAATTTCACAAAAACATTAGCAGAAAGTAGCCAAATTTGGCAAAAACCTACAGCTAAAAATAGCAAATTCTTAAAACTAACGAAAAACATTAAAAGCACTGGTCTTGGAGGCGGGGGTGCAACCGCACCCACAAACGTTTTGATTTAGTGAAAATCCGTGAACAATCAGTAGCAATTTGGGCAAAATGTGTGTAAACTTCCGCAAAATTGCTGTATGTTCTTTTGATTCAACAAAAATGGCACCCAAAATGGAAGTGGAGACGTTTTTTTTGGTGGTCATGTTTTAATTTTCCTTTTTTCCGGCAAGCTAGGGGAAATCTGGGCAAGTTTGGGTAAAATTTTGGCGAAAACGGTGCTTGAAGTGCCTTGATTTAAAAAAAATGCAATTGTTACATTCGGAAAAGCCCGAGCAGCATAAGCGCAAAGCTTCGCACTGTGGCAGCAAGCAACAATGGAGTTCACATGCCATGATCACTCTTCGCGTACGCTAATGTTGCGTACAATCGTTCACATCGTTAGTATCACCAGAGCTTACACGCAGGTCCGCAGCCAGTATTTGAGGTTTGGAGGGGCAAAATACATTTTTAGGAAGGCATGATTTTTCTTTTTATTATATATTTAAAAAATTTTTCTGGGAACAAGAAAATTTGGGGGGCACTGCCACCGATTGTCCCTCCCGTGGCTACGGACCTGCTTACACGCCACGATCACTCTATTATTGCTTATTAGCGCCACATATATATATTGTTGTTTTTCGCGCACATCCCGTTCGTGGTGAATCGCACATTTAACGCAACGCCAACGGACAGGTTGCAACACAATCGTTTTTTTTGGAGGTCAATTTCTTTGGATTTTTTTCGGGCAAATTTGGGGAAATTTGGGCAAAAATTCTTCGTACCTGCAGAAATTTGCCTGCTCCTACACCTATGATTAAAAGTCACTGAAAAGTTCAGTTTGTCAATTTCTCGCACTGTAAAAAATAGTCTGGTGCATTTAGGAACCATACAATCTTTGCAAAACCAATTTGTAAAGGCAGTGGCTGCAGATGGTGTGCATATCATCGCACCTTATGTAAAGATTAGACCATGTATCTACAGCCTACGCCATTTACAAAACTATTCACAAATGCAAAACGAAACAACTGACTACTGATGTCAGAACTTTTTTATAACAAATCACCATGCTCCCACATGGTATAATGGGGAACGGCATTATGCTGGTGTTTGTTAGAATCATGATGGCTATTTGAAATCATATCAATGTTTTCTGACTTCACAGCGACAAAACTTGCACTAGGCTTTCTTAGCATTAAATTTCACTTTTCGAATCCGTGGTTTGAAACCGTTGATCTGTTCACGTTTTTTGAAACCTGACGCCACTTCTTCTTTATCAATAATAACATCAGCACCAGATGCAAATAAAAACATTTGAGTGTTTTAGCACAAACTAAGTTGGTGACCTGACATCAATCACGTGATGACTCCATTCCAGTAACTTATAGAACGTTATCCAAAATTGAACAGTTCAGAAAACACTCTGTGCAAATAGTGGTTTACAGCTCATTGATCTAAAGCAGGGATCCCAACCTTTCTCCAACCATGTAGCCTACCACTTCAGCATTTCAACAGATAAGCATGTACTCTTCACCATTTCGACAGATGAACATGTACCTCCAAAAATTTCTCATGACAAAATATTTTATAATGATTTTTTGCATACTTATTTAACAATGAGCGTACAGTATAATGATTTTTGGAAATAATAATCACTGATATATGTATCAATATTTGGAAATAAATAAAATGCAAATGCATTTTCTCGTCTATTACTAATCCTTAAATGTACCCCTTCGGATAGGCAAATGTACCCCAGGTTGGGAATCCCTGATCTGAAGTATTCTCATTTTCATTTTCTAACCGAAAATGGGCACAAGCGTCTCAATTTTCGATTTAGCTGTTGATGAAACATCAAAAATGAGCTGTTAAAATGAATTTGGTGACACTATACAATATTAAGTGGATTTTTACAACTTTTTATGAACCAAACTCTGGTCTAAATCTTGCCCAAAAATCCGCCAAATTTTCAGCCAAAATATTTTGAAAATAGCCAAAAAAAACTCCACCCGCCAAAAGCAAATTTACCCGCCAACCAAATGAAAAAATAGCCAAATTTGGCAGAAAAATAGCACATCTGGCAACACTGGTCACATGCGACAAAACGCTATTGCGTAACTTGAACTGAACAATCTTTGAAAATTCGTTGCCATGTTATTGTTACGCAACAAAGACCAACAGTGGAATAATTTGCTCGTAAGTTTCGCAACCTGCCTCTGTTGGCAAAGGAGTGGACATAAGTGAATTGCAAGATGATCATCACTGTATGGCACTAGAACAGTGAACCTGGCTCTTGTTCAGTGTGAGTGTCATATCGGTAAATAAACAGTAATTGCAAGAATTAAATCTTATCAATTCGAATTAAGCTGCTGACTTTAGAAAATTTTTGGTTCTTAATTTCCAGAGGGGACCTAATGTCCCTTGCGGACGCCCATACCTTCAACGTAAGTGCAGGTATTTTTCACGTCCTGCAAACAATTTTCAAAGTTCATATTTTACAAACTGCTTTGGCATGAGAAATATTGAAGGTGCAAAGTATAACACTAACCAATCTGAAGAATTTCTGTGGTTAAGGTTATATTATGTTCGGCTGAAGAATGATCGTCTGGTGCTGTATTTGAATCTGGGTTTTATTTAAGACGATATATCGGCTTTTGAGGTCCTTTAAGGGTTAAACAAATGTGCATGAGCTAAATGAGATGATGGTGCAAAACAATCTAGCATAGCGTTTGAAAGAAACATTTGATCTACGCAAATTATCGTTACCAACTTCCTTGTTCTTTACTTTGGATTTTTTTGTGCACTGTCATGAATTTCACGAAGAGAATTATTAATAAATGTAGCAATGTGGCAAAACGAAGTCACGTGGAACTTTAATAAATATTTACTTTAAACACATAAACATGAACTACAGTATAATCTACTGTTGTAAATTTCTTACTGAGATAGGACCGACATGCAAGGTTGCTAGATTTAAGACGATTTTAAGGCGTCAAGGCACAGTCTCTATAGAGATTGTGTTTTTCCTAAAAGCGAAGCTATTCATCACTATTTAAAAATATGCAAGCTTCACCACGATAAAAATGCAGTTAATTGCCCGTATTCCCAAGAACCGCAGCGAAGCGGAAACGTCTTATTCGGTGTTTATTTCAAGTTCAAAAGAGAAATAAAAAGTGTACACGACGAAAAGCAACTGAAGGAAGTTAACAGGAACACAAAAGACCATTAGGTTTATGCGCAACTCAGGAGGCTTTTGTTTTATGCTATTTCTTTAACACAAAAATTAGGATCAGCCTAAACATATTTTGGAAGATGAGCTTCAAACAATCACGATGCATTATTTTGAAAATAACAAGGACGCTGAGGCCATAAATGACATCACGCTTCTCGTTCAAGTGGATTTTACAAAACAGTAATTTCCGCAAATCTTGAAAGCAAGCTGCTTGACGAAGCCACTGAGTCCGACGAAACCCGTCGTGGCAAAAATCGCGTTGTCGGCAATTCCAGCAATTTCGATCAATTCCTGCCGATGTACTCGATGTCCAACTCCAATGGCAAAGATCTGTTCATTGCAATACATGTTTTGTCATGATTTTTGATGGTAAGGCGAAGCTTTGCTCAGTTTCAGTATTATCATATGTATATGGTATTCACCAAAATCCGTCTGATTTATTCCAAGCTCTTATATCAACCTGCCCGGCGAAAATAGATCGTTCGTCGCCACGCGTAAATGAGTCTTTCATTTCCCGCGAATAATCTCGTAATAGTTGATACGAAGGTTTCAAATTGTCCTTGAGATATTGTAAATCGAAAAAGTTGATGAGAGGTAGGTTATCGCATGCAACAGCGAAACGTATATGGCGTTGTTTGCTGTTGCATTGCTCGATCACTGGCGTCACTGGCATTGGCGCCAGATACTTTCATTATTGCACTAAAAGCAATTATTTGGGACATACATTGTTTTGGAAGTTGTTTGTTTCTCGAAGCTTGCGATCTGATTTGGTATTGAATTTGTTTGTTTCTCTACTCTCTTGGACTTGCAGCATTTCACTCGTAAGCTTTGCTTGTAGGTTATTGGACACGATGCGTAGTGTTACATGAAATCGATTTCCTATTAAAATGTTTCCGATTGATGCAAACCCTTCATATGTGTGTGGAGACTAACTACTTGAATAGCTCATATGTAGGCTTCAGTCAGTGTGCAAAAAAGACGATCGTGAAACTAGTACAGTGATTCTTAACCGCGGGGTTCAAGAAATTTCCTGGGGAGCGCAAGCTCTTACATGCTCTTCATTATAGAAAGTTTTTGAACGAGAATGTGTCCCTTCCAAATGTTATGCCTCTGCTAATTTTACGCCGCTACATGTTATTTTGTTTACTTCCGGCAGAGATGGAAGTCCGGGTTAAGTTCCTTGAAATTTTGCAGGCCGAATACGAGCCTGCATACAAACATTCTAAACACAAAATTTGAGGAGTTAGAAGGTTTATTTTAAAAAATAACAGAAAGCTATATAACTTTAAAACTCCTTTCAAAAATTAATTTCTAATCAGCAAATTGTCGCCACGCAAAAGTGCCGCCAGGGGCCCGCAGACCCTAGGGCCCCTTTCGCTACGCTACTGGTTTCGATATTCTGGAAACTTATGCGAAAAGGCGATTATAGCGTTTAACCAATACAATTAGTCGGAGTAATCTGTACTGACTCTGTGAATTACTGTGCGGTTGCAAAGCTATGTAGAGTGAATAAAACAATAAGATAATTTGTAGAAGTTCGCATAAGTCTGGAACAAGTAACTGCAAGACTGCTTATCATGCTGGATAGAGTGGGAACATGCATGCCTGCAAATACCAGAAAATCTCGCGCAATGTCGCGTAAAAGAAAACGTTTTCCACCTAATGCTGCAAAATAATATTTCACCAAATATTGGCCAAAAAGTGTCAAGTAATCAGTTGCCTATAATTTTGGTTGTAGGGGCTCTGTACAACTTGCCGTGGCGAGCGAGTGTTAGTAGTATTCAGGTTCAGTGCAACAATCCACCTTTGAGGCCTTATTGTGGAAAAACATGTACCTCCTTCTTAACGATGCAGAGAGTCTAAGAACGTTTGGTTGCGCGCTTTGATGCAGTCAGATTGTTTATATTCGCCCTTATTCTTTAAACACTACAACCGCATTTTATTTAGGGACTGAATGCTCGGACGTTACAGTGCTTGTTGGAGGGCGTGTGCATGCCACAATACCTTCATACTTTACCTGGCCTTGACCAGGGTGTTGGACTCAGTGTCCTACTCTGGATGTAGTGTCATAGCAAGTGGTACGGGTTGGCAAACAATAGTGTTACGAAAGTGTCTGTAGCCCTGTGGTTCTACCTCCAAACTCCAAACTCGCTATTAATCGTTCTGTTACGTATGTTTTTATCAGTCTGCGTGGTGCAGACTGTGTGAGTTTTCACTCTATGGACTTCGTTACTGTTACCTTAAAATAAAAAGATTTGAATAAATATACCAAGAAATACATTTGTCTTACAACTTATTCAAGAATAGGGAGGCCTGAACCAAATGAAAAGTACTTCAGGGAGGCGTGGTTGAGGAAAGGTTAAGAACCACTGAACGAGAAGTAAAACGCAATCAGTGAAGTATGGGCTAATGCTCCTGCTTTAACCGACGCTGGCTGATTCAACAGAGTTTACAAGCTGATGCACGGAAGTTTAGATGCAAAAAACTGAAACGTTTTTACTTATCCTTCTTAATCAGGCCTACCTAAAGTGATAAGTTTGTTTGCTGCATATTTTCACTTACTGTTGCACCACTTCGCCTTAAATTAAATGACACCTCTCCGACATAATCCTGAGATCTTCCATCTGTAACTAACACGACCACATTGCGTGCATCCGGTCGATCACCGCTGGCCTCTTTGAATATTGTTTGCAGGACGTGATTGAGTGCCATTCCAGTCCTTGTGCCTGAAATATTGAAACAAATGAAAAGAGTGTCCGTCGGATTTCTAGTGTTTGGCGAATACTTATGCAATGATCTTATAAAGGTTTTGATTTCAGCTATGGCTGCAACACTTGTCTTATAAAAAAATTAACATTCAAGTTTTTCCTCTACAAACAGTCTAAAATTTATTATCATTATCTCCAAAGCACCTTTCCATTTCAAACAAACATATTATGACCTCCGTCTCCGTGCGAAATATCGTTTCAATCAAATATCTCGCGTGAAAATGGGTTTTGGCCGCAACTGTCCAGTTAGATTAACATGCGTTGAGCAGCATTGTGGGAAAAAGTTTGGCGAGGCGGTTCTTTGAGTGCGGTGTTAATCGTGTTCACAAATCGTTTGTTTTGAAAGCTAGCGATCTGTAAGTTTCGTACATTTTACAGGGAGGAAGTGGAATAATTTTTTCTTGAAAATTTACTTCAAGACGAAACCAAAGTTATCTAATCAATAGGTTTTTGTTTGTTAGTAGAACGTTTTAGTGAATAATTTTTGGAGACGTTTTCTCACATAACAAAATTTATGTCTCACACTTTTGTTTATGTAATGGTAAATGGTGTAAGCGCCACGTTCAATGTAAGTTATGATCACTTCATGTGTTTCCTAACGCTATCAAATCTTCTCGTCACCCCAAGAGTAATGATGAACTGCTACTATAAAAACTCGTTAATATACGGAAACTTCAAACGAGTTGGTCCTTAGGTGTAAGTGAAGGCGAATTTTTGGGCATGCGAAGGATTTTTGCCCGAATTTCTTCAAACTTGCCCGAAAAGTTTTGTGCAGGCAAAGTTTGCCTACAAATTTTCTCCCACAAAAATCATGAGAACATTTTTTGGTATGACCTCAAAAAAGGTCTTCATGTGATTTCTGCAAACGTTGAGCGCCATTTTTTGAAATCAAAGACCTTTAGGCGCCATATTTGCCCAGACTTTCCGGAACTTTGCTCAGATTTTCAGAGATTTTGCTCGGATTTTCGACAAATCAAAATTTCTGGGAGTGCGCTTGTATCCCAGCCGCCTACACCACTGAGTTGCTCATCCGTTTTGAATAAGGCATCGTTAAATTATTTTAGACAAATTTTTTGCAGTCAAGTAAGTCACTGTCGTTGCTATGTGTTTAAACACATGTTGTAGCCCCACAGTTTAAAAATAGTTATTTTGCATTTTTCAGTGTTTGGGAACGGTTTTTGAACATGTATTTTCAAAAATTGATAAGCCAGTAGTTTGTACAAATTCGCGAATATTACCGATTTTTATGTCTGAATGCTTCTCTCACCTGAAATATCACAATAATCTCTACTTCAACACGGGAATTAAGTTTTCTTGAGAGTCCTAACACAAGAACTTGAGTCTTAATTATTTTGTCACTATAATGCATTGCAGCACAGTCTGGGCTCTTCGACAGTAATTGCTTTGTTGATTTTTTCTCTTTTCTTATTTTTTCTTAAATGGCAAACAGGCAAAATGCTAATGACATGGTACTCTAGCCTTGTGCTCACTATAAGCGCTTACCAGAACCGCCGTAGGGAATTCCATCGTATTTATTGAGTAGATCATCGATATTATAAAACTCATTGAGTAGGATTTGTGTTCTTGTGTCTATTCTGTTGCTGTACCTGAATGCCGAAAGGCGAGTATCGTTCGAACCGATGATATAGAATCTGCGAGATAAAGTTTTACTGGAAGCAGATTGAACAAGGTCAAACATTTGGTGCAATCCAAGTAACAAGTAGCGCTGACTCATGCACACTACAGATTATAAACTTCAGAGGTTGTGAATCAAAAATAGCAGAAGGTAGACTGTGGGTATGACACTGGGAGAAACTTCACATGAAGGAAAATGTCCTAAATGTCAGGGGATAAACCAGCTATGTTCAACCCAAATGGCTCACTGAGCCAAAAATTGTGTCAATATCTTAACCAGGGCCGCACATCAACGACATATTAATGAGGGCCGCAGATTGAATGGCTAACTTTTGATCTTAGCAAAATAAATTTGGCTTAAACTAATATTCTGAAAGGGTTCGAATCCTAACTGCAATTGTAGCAGACATGATAAAGTGGTACTGAGAACTACCTGCATTAAAAACGTCAAATTCAAGATTATCAAGAATGCTATCTTGTGAAAACGTAGAAAACTTTTTCTACAGTGAAAACCTAAACTGGGCCGCACAAAACCTTCGACTGGGCCGCGGGTTGGACACAGCTGTTATAACATTTGCTTGCACTGCAATTGATGGCTTGAACGTTTTTATACAATATTGCTACTTTCAAATGTGTTAATTTTGTTTGCCATAATTCTACACAAGGCCTGGACAAAGCATTGATGAGCTTAATGTTGCTAGGAAATTTTGTATTAATGCTTCTTTATCTTAAAAATGAACAGGCCCAGATAGTATTACAGCCTAAATATTCAAGTGTGACGATTCAACAAACAAAAGCAGGAAAAAACAGTATGTTTTACTCGTTGTAAAAGACTGGGTGAATAAAATAAGAATCTTTCCTTTAACAAACTGGCAGTTTGGAGTTTCTTGTTGACTAAATTTAACCACTTCAGTCCAGGCGCGCAACCAGCGGAGAGAAACGCCCCCCACCGAAAATTTCAAAACATTGCATAGCAATTGTGACATTTGCCGAAACTTTCAAAGAATGAAGATGCAATTTTTTATTCTAATCATTTTAATGGAAAGTCTTATTTGAATTTTTCTTTGTCCTACTGGTTAATTATCCCCTTACAAATTTTATCTTGAGATAGGTCAGCTGATCAAAAATTTTGTAAATGATTGGTATTTAGCCACAAATATCCTGGAATTGTCAAAACTTGGCAGATCGTTTAAAATGTTGGTATTTATGAGGTATTTTTTATCCTTTCGTTCGTGTACCA
>Ga0210059_1015554_pt1 | contig 11089 bp, 7 predicted proteins | sample Ectturendosymbi2_FD_188042 | JGI IMG/M metagenome (GOLD analysis project Ga0210059, IMG submission 188042) | Ecteinascidia turbinata endosymbiont from Florida, USA - Sample 2 (SPAdes) (version 2) | ecosystem: Host-associated > Tunicates > Ascidians > Unclassified | place: Key West, Florida... | reverse complement strand
AAGACGTCTTGTTCTCAGGAAAAGAAGTGTTGAGGACGATGAATGTCATTCGAAGTCGCCAACACAGTCTCTCCACAGAACAAGTGAATAAAATAGCTCTCTCTGCCAATGATGGCAAACGTACCATTAAGTCTGACAAAATGCAAACTTTTGCTCACGGATACAGGACAGGTTGACAATGCAACAGGGGGTCTGGCAAATGGAGCAGGCTGGGACATGAGGGGAACTGACTGTGGGCAGGCCAGGACATTAGGGGAACTGACTTGGGGCAAATGGGGTGGGCTAAGATATGAGGGGCAAATGGGACAGGCTGAGACATGAGGAGCAAATGGGACGGGCTAAGACATGAGGGGAACTGACTTGAGGCAAATGGGACAGGCTGAGACATGAGGGGAACTGACTGGGGGGGCAAAGAAAAATGGGGCACAATGCCCAAAACCTCTCTACTCATGTGCACGGCTGCATAAATTTTTATCGAAGATCGCAGGTAGAGACCTTTTGGGCTATACCTCAGGCCCGTAGCCACGGGGGACATTCGGGGTCAGTGCCTCCCAAATATTTTTTGTGTTCCCCAAATTGTGTTGTGCCTAGGAATAAATGTTTTGAAAATATAATAAAAACAAAAATCTTGCGCCCTGAACATGCCTTTTGCCCCAACAAACCATAAAACCTGGCTACGGGCCTGTCATACCTTCGTAATGAATTGATCTTCAGCGGTGGTGTTAACATTTTTAGAACCCACCAGGTTCTTAGAATCACGGGCTGGGAGGAAAATATCATCACTGCAGTCGAAGTCTTTCTTGCTGTCATACACTGATGGCTGTGATGAAATCCGGCCTGAAATGCTCAGCCTTGAATCAAGAAGGAGTTCTTTGGCTGACTCGTGTGTGTCAAGTGGCCTGGTGTTCTGGAACAGCACCGAAATATTGGCGAACTGAGGTGATCATCCCCATACACAAAAAGGGAGACAGGAGCAGTGGCGTGCAGAGGTCTGGTGATGCCAGGGACGACTGCTTGATTGTATGCCCCACTACCAAATTCTAGTATTGAGCAGTGGCGTATGGTGGTTATTGTAACTTCATATACGCTGTTTATGACGTCACAAAATGACGTCATATTCAGGTTTGCAAACCAACCTTTTGGCAAAGTTTGTTGACACAAAATGTATATTATTCTACACGCACTCTCTTTTACTCGTTGTACAATGTGTCACTGTAATGAATACAAATTAATTAGCACTTCAATTAATGAGACAGCAACAAAACACAGCACTCAAAGCTAAGACAGAACAGTTCATAACTGCAGAAATATCCGGCAAGGCGTTAAAACAGGGAGTAGAACACACTCAGTGGTACGGCAGCGCATTAAAACAGTGGAGTAAAACACACTCAACGTTACGCCAGGGCAATTCACAACTGCAAGACACCAGGCTGCGTGAATGTCTCGTCGAACAGTAATCGAGCAGAAAACGTAGGCAGCGAACACCCAGGGTTTACAGTTTGAAACATGCTAAACTACACAAGAATTGAGAATGCGCATAAAGTTCGCAAGAAATCTTTCGTTTTTTATCATGTGGTTGTTATATGTGCAACTACTGGGGCGAGAGACGGAGACGCCGGAGCAGCAGTAGAGCAGGGGCAGGGCCGACCTTAGCAAGTGCAGGGCCCGATTGGAGACACTTTTTCGGGGCCCCACTCAGTTGCGTGTTCAGAAATTTTTGAGGGGTGAAATCAAGCCATAATGATAGAAATCAGTGATGTGAATATGCGAGGTTCAAAAAGGGCACCGCCTTGCTATGGATGTCTGGGGACATGCCCTCCAATTTCAACTCTCCAGAAGAATCTTTAATGGATAACTCCATGAGTTACTACCCTCAATACCTCCAGAGAGGAGGTACTATTGGATGTAGTGCGAGTGCACATCCAGAGCTTAAAACGCTTGCAGTAATAGGAAAAGATTATAATTCTCCATGCCGAGTATATTGGCCATGGACGACATATAACACTTCACTGTTTGGCGGCAGTACTCTTTTGAAGTAAACTTAGAAAACCATGTCCCATCACTTGTTTCCGCGGAAAATTTCAGTTGTGGTTGTAAGTGGTCCTCTTCGGTCTAAATCAGAGTTTCTATAACTATTTCGGTCGCACCCCCTTTGGCATTAGTCATTAAAACTCGCGTTTCACCTAAACCCAAAATCAAACACAAAACCAGAACAACAATTTATTTGCCATTAGAGTGCTTTTCAACAATATATCGCTGCCATACTCATACCTCCCTTTCGAACCTTTGACGCTTGTCCAATGCGCCTTTCTCTTTTTCTACTTCGGCCTTTCTTTCCTTAGCTTTAGCCTATCTTGACTGCCGCTTAATATTTTCGGCCTATGTCTCTTAGTTTTTGACTCATGGTACATAGCTTAGGTACAGAAACAACATATTCTAAAATAAATAGCCCAAATTTTTACTGTTAAACCCAAAAAACACAACACTACTATAACACCTGCCTATCACTGTATACCTTACACTAAATGGTTACAGTGAAACCCGCTAGAGAACCGGTTAAAGAGCACAAACCGTTGGTTAAAGCAGGTTTTGAATATTCCGGATAGTTAAATTTTTCTTATATTCTTACACGAAGCAAATTTAAGTGATGGAAAACTCGAATAAATCCCTCTTTTCACTCGCCGACACCACAGAGACAGCTTATAATGATCTTTGAGCACATTTAGCCTTTCATAGCGATTTATTTTGTTTATATTTAAAACCTTGAAGTGATAAACTAAAATCATTCACACGAGAGAATATGTCACTCAAATACTCTAAGATATGGTTGACTTCATACGACTCCAACTCTACAAGCAGATCACAATGATATTTCTCAAGAAAGGCTTTAACTTGTTCTCACAATTCAAAGAAACGGGTTAAAACTTTCCCACGACCGAGATTGCAGCGTGTGGAAGATTAAAACAATGTTTGCTCCCAAAATCTTCACAAAGTGACCTAATGTAGTGGTGATATATAGAGCTCGACGCGTAAGCCAGTTAATGGTCTCTACAGAAATATGAAATGCTTTCTTGCCGAAGAATGATGATGAAGGAAAGAGTGAATACCTTGCAAGTGTGAAATCTCCCGTTTCCAGAGGCGTACCGAAGATAGATTGCACCCGCGACAAAAACAAGTTTGGCACCCCCATGTTCGAACCTACGGTCTTTCGGGAGCAAATGTACTGTATTGGAGAAAGTAATTGCAGCATTGTTGGGACTTTTGTGCGCCCCTAGTAATTCTGCGCCGGGGGCATTGTGTTCCCTTTGCCCCCCTCGTTGCGCCCCTGCCTGTTTCATCCGTGCAGGAAACCCACATCTATTTCTCATCATAGCAAGAGCGCCTTCAGTACACACCGAGCCAACATCTTGAATAACCGATTCGTTTTTTGAAAAGAAGTCATTCACAAACTGAAACATTCTTTTGTCTGTTCTTCACAGACAAGGAAGTTCTAATTTGTGGACCATCATGGACATACCTCACCAGAGCAATATTTTAAGACTGTAATTCAAAACATCGGTAGTCTCGTTTAACTGAAGAGCTGGTTTCAAGGGAATAACCTTCATTTGTGAGATAACTTGTTTCCGGTGGTGGACGTAGGGTTGGGGGGCACGAGGAAAGGCTAAAAATGGGGCTCTCCGATGTGCCATCTTTCTCCGACCTTTGGATCAAGCCTAGGATGCAGGCCACCCAAGGATACGTTCCTGAAACTACGGGATGAATGACAGAAAAGAAAATGCAAAAGGGTATTCATGATAGTCCCGCCCCAAACAAAGCTCTAAGCCCCCCAAATTGAAACGTGAAACACTATAAATAAGTGGAGTTTTTGTTAATTTTATAATTTCAAGCCCCCCCACACAAACACAAAGCCCCCCGCAGAACTGCAAAGCCCCCCTATTGAAAACTTTCTGGCGACGGTTTTGATTCATGATACACAACTTTAAAAACACTAAGTTGGGACGAAAAAGCGAGCAACACTTAAAATTTAAGCGATAGCGAGCTGACATTGCCTCCCATTTTGTAGTTTTACAGTTGCTGCTAGGGGCCTCTTTGAAAGCAGAGAACTTCTACGGCCCCTTTGAAAGCAGAGTACTTACGCATTATAGTTGTTTCTGCGGGCCCATTTGAAAGCAGAGTAGGCTACCTGCACATTACAACTGTTGTATGGGGCCTATTTGAAAGCAGGGTACTTCCACCTTGCAGTTGCTGTTGAGGGCCCTTTTGAAAGTAGAGTACCTGCACATTACAGTTGCTATTGGGTGCCCTTTTGAAAGTAGAGTACCTGTATGTTACAGTTGTTATTGGGAGCATTTTAAAAAGCAAGACACTTCCACATTGCAGTTGCTGTTGAGGACTCTTTTGAAAGTAGAGTACCTGTACATTACAGTTGTTGTTGGGGGCTGTTTTGGAAGCAGGTGCTTACACATTACATGCAGTTGCTTTTGCGGGTCCCTTTGAAAGCAGAGTACCTGCACATAACAGTTGTTGTTGGGGGCGTTTTTGAAAGCAGAGTACTTACTTATCATCTGTTTCGGAGTATATTATTTAAATGGATTGTAAGTTTTTCACCAAAAATTAGAAAACTTTACATGCGAAACACCTCGAGGAGGTCCCCTAAAAACGGGGGGCTCGAGACAAGGCCTCACTAGTTTTCCCTTAAACATACCTGCTTGCTCTAAATTATCTAAACCTAAATCAGCAATTTGGCTCTGAAAACATTTTTTGATAGCGGTACTAATTCGCGCTTCTTTCTTGCTTCATTTCCGAGAATAGTTGTAGTCATTTCTAATACATTTGGTTTAATAAGCTCTTCTGCAATAGTACAAAGTTTCTTAATCTTTCTACTTTCAACGCCACTTGGTATGAAGCCACCAGCAGTGGTTTGTCAACAGATAATACAAAACCTAATTTTGGAAGCAGTGTTCGAGAATCAGAACGGGATCTTTTCGCAGAAACGAACTTTACCTTTATCTCTATAATCCATTGCGAAAGAAAGCAGAAAGTGGGAAAATAATAAATAGATCAATTTTTAGTCATTTTAAGACGGCCGTTTCACGCACCCACTAGTTGGGAACCTCTGCTATAGGCAATAACTATTGCCATCATCAATCTTCATTCCACGAATAATGGGAAGATTTATTAGCGGAACGTCTGAAACAGATCTATAAACAATGTACGTTTTGAAGTGTTCATAAAACTGAAGGTGTTTCGTTTAAAAATCTAGTGTAAAGTTAACGTCAACCTGCATTGCTTGCATACCTGACCTATCGAGTTGAGATACGTTGGAGATAGGGCTTATCTCTGGTGCGGAGTTCGATTGGGAGCAACTTGTACTTTCAGCTTCAGGTTCCCTTGCCAGAAATATCAGAGGCAAAAAGCGTTTTGTTTGAAGTGGTTATGAAACAATTTATTAAGGTCGATGGTCTTAATGCTTGTCTCCAATTGGGTGTGCAACATGATCAGAGCAATCGTCTGTCCGTGCTTGAAGTACCGCAGTGATTGCACAGCTGCCGTGTACCGTTACAGGCGTGATGTGCTCTAGAGCAGTGCTTCTCAACCCGGAGTCCGTGAAGCATTTGCTGGGGTCCGTTGAAACAATAAACTTGAACTTTAATATTACGTCGTACATCATTTTTTTCGTGCGGTATATTATACGTGGCATCTGATACAATGGTTTCGCCTGAACTGATACAATTTTTCAGTAACCGTCAGTCCCGTAACCAGGGGGGGCGAATCCCTTCTAAAATTTTTTTCTACCCCCTGTAAAATGTGTTGGACATAATTTAAAACTATTGGACATAGTTTAAAAAACTTAGGCCCCTCTCAGAAAACTCTTCGCCCCACCTGGTGTCCCAAGCTGGTTACGGGCCTGGTAGGCCTACCTTCATTGTTGCGTCATATTTTATGTGGGATTAGTATATTTGCGGAAACTGCATTTCTAAACTGCTCATGGAATTAATCTAGCAGCACAAGCTTCCTTCAGTCTAATTAAGTACTTTACTTCAATCTCAGTGCCTGTTTTGTTTACACAGCTAATAGTTTGTCAGTCAATCTAAAGTGGTCTTTAATGCGTATGTGTTAAGAAGTATTTTTCTTTCCCTTTAGTGTAGTTTTCACTTAAACTAAAACCAGCTGTCTCAATTTGGACTTTGCTTCAATGTCAGACAATAGTGACGAAAAGCCACAGAGCGGTTAATGCCATAGATGGAAGTTTTTTCTGTATAAGAAAGATGAATATTTGTAGTTTATGGCGACGCTCTATGTTCTGTGCCAATCTGATCTAATGCAGCTTGCTGCGTATCTGGCTAAGCAGTGACCAAATCATTTTTGAATAACCTAAAAACCTCCAACGAAATGTAGTCCGCAATTGTTTTTGGGGGCAGTGAAAGGGCTATGACTCGTATGACTCAGCTAATATACAGAAACCATACAAAAAGCCATCATGCAAAAAAGTAACTAATGATCAGTGAAAATTAGAATGATTGAAAACATAATGGCAAGAGAATTGATCAATGTAAACAATTTATTTTACTGTGTGACATAGGATTGGAGAAGGGCCATTGCGGTCATCTAGTCAACCAACCCCGTTTATTACTTAATAACAAGCGTTAGAAAACAACAGTTGGACATAAAATCAACGCAGTTAGAAAACCAAACCAACAAACAAGCACATAATATTGTGAGAAAGATTGCAGATGAAGAGAACATGCTTCTGTACACAAAGAAGTAAATGTGGTGTGGTCAAAAAAATGTTAAACACAGTATGAAAAATCAAACAAGTAATCGATCAAGTACAAGCAGAAAAAAATAACGTAAGGTTTCGTAGACTTTGGTATGGAGCCAAAGACAATGGGCGCTTTGATCTTCATGCTTTAAATGGTGAAGCAAAAATAAGCGATACGGAATCAGCACGGGCGCTGGAAATATGATACCATGCTCATGCTTTATTTTTATGAAAATGTGCCAAGAATCTTGATCTGATTTAGATGGAGACAAAAGTAGAAGAACAGATTGTGACCTTTGGTTTTCAAACTTCTAAATGACAAGCTACGCAATGTTTTGATCCACTACTCCCGTTGAATGTCAAATTGAAATTTTGTTTGTGTACTTCAAAGAAGACTAATCGCGACCAGTGGCGTACGCAGAAAATTTCCGAGGGGGGGGCAAGTTTTGTCACAATCGTGTGACGTCAAAATCATGTGACGTCACAAATCAACTTTAGGGGAAGTGCCGAAGGCACGACCAATCTAGGCGGGTCCGGGGGCACGCTCCCGGGAAAATTTTGCAAAATTACACCTAAAAATACGCATTTTTGTGCATTCTGGAAGCAAGTTTTAGACAATACTGTTTTTACATTTTTTTATTTTTTAGGGTCTGAGGGGGTGGACATGGCACCATGGCCTCCCCCCTCCGTACGCTAGTGATCGTGACATATGCACCGCTTACTTCTGCTACTTAAAGGAATGGGCATCGGAAGGGGGGCAGGGAGACCAATGATCCTCCTGTATTTTAAAATTTGATTTTTTGTTAAAAGCTTTAAGCTTTTTGTAAGCTTTCGAGGAATCAGCCGAATGGGCTCTGCTTTCATTTTTGCAATTATTAAAATTTGCACATATTTGAATTCAAGTACCTAGTCTCCACGCGAGTGTAGAGTTTGCACCAATCAGCAAATTTTTAATAGGAAATCGTTTTCACGTATCACTACGCATTGTCAGTCCTATACAACCTTATTCAAATAGAGTCAACGCCTGGTTTGGATCCACCAGTGCTTGCTGTAGGCCCTCTCGGATCATGAGGCCCTAGGCCAACGGTGCTCAACCTGCGGCCTTCGATAATGAAATTTGCGGCCGTCCACATGTAATTTAAAATATAAGATTTGGCGGTCGTGCTGGCGTATTGAAGCAAAACAAACGCAAAGCAAGAAAATCAGTCGACACGATGCGTAGCAATCTGTATGGTGATGTTCCTTTTTTAATAAATTCGTCAAAATATTTGACATTTTATTACACCTTTAGGCACAAGTAAATGACATATACCGGATAAGACCTATTCTTTAATTAAACGTATCTCATAAATATAACTCGAACTCATTGGCGGCCGCACTTCATATAAATAAAAGTAATGCGGCCGACAATAACAAAAGGTTGTACACCCTGCCCTAGGCTAAAGCCTATAGGAAAAACTGGTCCTAAATACGGTTTTCAAATGATTTGTGCCGCAGGTTCGTTTCAAGCATGAAAAAGTTTGCTGCGAAGATGGAAGACAAGCAATATTGCTTTTTGTCTTTATCGATGTTCAACAGCATTGGAAAAATATTCAGAGCTTTCGATATTCCGATTTGGTGAGAAAGAAGTTGTTTTGCGCTATTAGGAGGAGTTTTTGCTGATTAGGATGCAACATTGCTGAAGCAGTGTGGCTGTTGGTGGCTTGATGTAGCCTACACACAAAATGTGCTTCTTTTTGTGCGATTGCATCAGTGGATGAGTTCGCATCGGAATAGTATCCTGAGAGTCGATATGTGCAGCGCGCGGACACAAACGAAGTAAGATTCTTAGCGTACCTCAAATACACCTTCGTCTTTGTGTGATCCTGGTAAAGGTTTAGGTAATAACTAGTAAATGAGTCGGACGTCGAAGTGCTGTGGTTTTCTTTGTTAAGGTGACACCAAAGTATTCCTCAAATACCACAAGCTTAAGGTTGAAAACGATACTCGCGATCCAAGTACATTTAATCGGGCCAAAACCAAGTCGGTAACGTGTTGTCTTGGCTTTTTGATGAATTTATCATCGAATTCATTATATGTCTGTGAACTTCTTTTGTGCATTGTTTAAATTTACTCAATCTCACCTAGGTAACTTAGTCCTAATTATTTTGTGCCACCACTCGTTAGCTTACATTTGTATTTAAAATTGGTTGAATTGGTGGGGTTGTTGCAGAAAAAAAGCTTAGTTTTCGTTGTTTGAGAGTGGATTTTTGTAAAGTATTTCTGCATTTCGGTGCTTTGTTGTTTACTTTGTTATGGATTCAGTTTTAGTATTTGAAGCGATGCAAAGGAAAAAGAAGTATCGTTTAATTTATGAAAAGGAAACGCAAGTGGTGGGTGGATTATGCTGCTTGGCACTCATAAAAAGCAGATTTTTGAGAACGTTTCTTTTCATGTGGATTAGTAGTAGCAGTTTTTTTGTTTTTGTGCCGAAGTAATGATTCGCACAGTCAATAGATCATACAGCATTGCGTAGAATATAATGCAGAAGCTATGGCATGTTTAAGAGCACAGTTCTACACAAACAAAAACATTTACGGATTCTTTTGTCGCAAGGGATTATTGAAAGACCACGAGATCATCTACTAGATTACTAACCCTGCAACACAACTTACAGTACTTTCATCAGCCATGTGAAAAGAAAAAGACAAGGAAATAAAAGCAAACACACAAGTTATATTTATAGATGAGCGCATGCTTATGTACACAAATAAGTTGATGAACGCTTGCAATAAAAGTGTATAAGACTGCGCTCATAGCCAGGCCCGCAACCCAAGGGGGCAACCGGGTAATTGCCCTCCCGAATTTTTCAAAAACATTGTGAAAGTACCAATATGTTTTTTAGCTGTTAGGTACAACAACAAATTGAAATCATTTTGCCCTCCCCGACAACTTGCCATCGTTTTGCGACACATTAAGCTAGTTGCGGCCCTGCTCACAACCGTATGTTTATCTGAGGCAACCGATATGATCTTTTAAGGTTTTGACCTGCCTGACCATGTGAATGAAAATCAAACCTGTTTTTGTTGGTTGGAGTTGCGTACAACAGTCGTTCGTTTTGTTGCGAGTACTTCCTAGCCAGGGCATGCCCCACGGGCCAGGGGCGAGTAAAGATGGTACAGTCCAAGATTTTTCAGACCCGGACGGCCCATAGCCTGCAACATCAAGCCCATTAACTGCCTGCGGACCGAGGACATTTATTCTTTTTCAAACCGGCCCACCCATGGCCCGCTAAACAATTGGCGGGCTTGTCTATTTTGTCTCCTGGCGCAACATATCTACCGGGGCTATTTTGCCTTTCAAGGCAAAATATTTGCTGAGACTATTTTGCATTTTGTGGAACATGATTGGTTAAAGTGGTCATGTCATGTGACAAGCACACTATACAGAGTTACATGCTTGGATTAGTGTGCAAGCCTGAAACCCTAAACAAAGACTTCAAACCTAAAATTGAAACCCTGAAGCCAGAACCTTGACCAAAAACCCGCTATAACCTTAACCTAAAACCCTAACCTAAAAATAAAACCTACAACCTAAATATAAAACGCTCAACCTGTCTCGTTGCCAAGGAGGAGCTTTGTTGAGCTTAGCCCCCTAAAGAAAGCTCCATGCCTCCCCAAACTTAAATATGAAACACTACTGTATAAATCAGTGGAGTTTTTGTCAATTTTAGAATGTCAAGACCCCACACACAAAAGTAAAGCCCCCCTATTGAAGACTGTCTGGCGACGGTTCTGCTCTCAACCTAAAACTCTCAACTTGCAAGCCTAAATCTAAAACCCTCAACATGAAAGCTTTAACGGTTAAAGCTTATAGACTTGCAAAATGACTTTGAAGGTGAAGTGTTGTTTCAGCAGATTGGCTATGAAGCTTTCTGGCCAAAGGAACAAGCTAAATATCCTCATCTTTGGGAAAAAATAAAATTATTACTGTTAGCATTTCCTTCATCATACCTGGTAGAGAAGGGATTCAGTTCGGTTTTGCAACTCTTAACTAAGCAGAGAAATAGATTGCAAATATATAAAAGGGGTGATCTGAGGCTCTTTTTATCAAATATTGAACCTGATATAATTAAAATGGCAAATTCTCACCAGGCCCAAGGTAGTTATTGCAAGTAAATACATTTTTCCTGATTTATTAATGTGTATTTTTTATATCTTATTAGTACTGTTATTATATTGAGTTTTTTGTTTGGGGCACATGCATGTTGTAGTTGAGAACTAAGAGAAATACTGCTCCTTTTTTCTTGAAGTAATAATAAATGTGAATTTAAGTTTTATTTCCTAA
>Ga0210059_1015550_pt1 | contig 11091 bp, 5 predicted proteins | sample Ectturendosymbi2_FD_188042 | JGI IMG/M metagenome (GOLD analysis project Ga0210059, IMG submission 188042) | Ecteinascidia turbinata endosymbiont from Florida, USA - Sample 2 (SPAdes) (version 2) | ecosystem: Host-associated > Tunicates > Ascidians > Unclassified | place: Key West, Florida... | reverse complement strand
GAGGCCATGCTACAACGAACATGGCAGGAAATTGAGTACCGTTTAGATGTGCTTCGTGCAACTAATGGTGCCCATATAGAAGTGTATTAAATAAAGTAATGATATTTTTAATTATTTTTAATTAAATGTCAATTAAATGTTTAGAAGTGTATTTAATGTGTCAATAAAAACTTTATGAAATACTGATTAACATAAAACAAACCTCATTGCGATATCTCATCATTTCACTTTTTAAAAATTTTTTTAAATTGTAAATAGACTTTGTGGACACCCTGTATATTTGTATTGAACAAAACCGAAAATACTTACAGGTTTTTCAGTAGCGATTACTAAAACTGGCAGACAGTCAAACTTGTAGAGAAGTCAGTTGCTGTTGGGGGCCCTTGTTAGTCAACGAAACAGAAGAATATAATATCGAGCTGTATTCCTGTGTCGCTTGTGAATCACGAAAATTTTTCAAACGAGTATTTTATTTGAAACATAAATTTCATGACGGGGGACTCCCTTGCGTCGGGGGGCCCGGGGCAATTGCCCCCGTTGCCCCCCCCCTTAATCCGGCCCTGCCTGATTTTGCATTGAATTGACAAGCTGCCGAAAAGAACATGTTTCAATCAATATTCCAGAAAGTACATAAAAATTATCCATCCATTGTTTGGTCACGTATATTCTTTGGTGCCTCTTGTGATGGCTGACCATAGGCTAGCTCGGCAGATGCCGCGAAGGTATTCTGTAATACGTTTTTCTATTATTGCGTGGCAATCATGATTTAGGTGCAACAGACACTTTGCCTTCTGTCTGTGTATCACTTAAGGTGATGGTACACTGCATATACACATGTGATACTCAACTTCGGCATATTGTATTTGTGACAATATTACCAACTGGTCGATCGCGAGTTATCAAGAAATTTTCTAGTCGATCCCAGTCGAAGACAAGTTGTCCACCCATGAAACAGACTATATTAGCCTACACAACACACGCATACTCTATGCCACTCAGCACAACAAAACAAAGTAACATACCAGCAATATAAGAGCAGCTTACTACTTCCACCTCGCCGGAAATTATGTACGATGAAGTAACACGAGTTATCATCGATTGTGATGAGTGCAGCACATACTGACAAAATCATTTTGATTTTTTGTGAATGTAAAAATCATTGCAAAGAAAGCAACAGCACCATCATTTGTGACATCTTGAATGACTCTCAGGAAAATTTCGTTATAGAAATCAAACAAATATCCTGATCCTGATCCAATTTTTTTCAAAAATAAATATCCAAATCCAATCCTGATCCCAAAAAATCGCAAGTATCTTGCGGGATATCCAATCCTTTTCCTGGCCATGCTCACCTCTGGTGCATACTGCGTTGGACTTTACAACAAAGTCCTCATCTACGGCTTTATTGCAATTCATCGACGCGTGACATCAGTGGCGTACGCAGAACATTTTCATGGGGGGGGTTCATTCAGTGGCATATGGTGGTCATTTGTATTTGGTGTGCGCTGTTTGTGACGTCGCAATTTGACGTCATATTCATGTTTTCAAATCAATGTTTTGGCGAAGTTTGTTGACTTAATATGCATATTCTTCTACATGCACTCCCTTATTTTATGTGTCATTGCACTGAATATAAAACATTAGCGCTCCAAGTTAGGCTATCGGAGGAAAATACACTCAACACTACGACAAAGCAGTTCATAAATGCAAAAATATCAGGTTGCGCGTTGAAACAGGGGAGTAAAACACACTCATCATTGCGTCATACTAATTTACAACTGCAAATGAGGCTGGGCTAATGTCTTGTCGAATACGAGCACTCGAGCATAGAAAGTGTGCGACTGCACTGGCTGGCACACACCCCGGTTTTCAAGGGCGAGAACAAGATGAAGTTGACTGCACCGTCAACGAAACGTTGGCAGTATTCGTTTTATCTGTTTTTACGTTTTGTTTCATACACCAGTTGAGCTTTTAGACATATTGTACTGTAGTATTTTTTTTGCTTTCACATCAATAGCTTTATTAACCTGAAAATTTTGTATGCAATTTTCGGAATTGGGGGGCAATTGTCCCCATTGCCCCCCCTGGCTACGCGCCTGCTTCCGCCGCTGTTGTCTCTCTTATGCAAGGGCAGGGAGGTAATGCCTCGTCTTGCACCGGCGTCCCTCACTAACCCGTTAGGTTTTTAGCTATAATGGCATGCTGCCAAAATATTATATGATTTAAAACCTGTCAAAATGAAGCTCTATCAAAATTCAGAGTGGCTCTGGTAAATTAAATTTACCCTGGAATATCATTTAATGAAATCGTGTTACTACCCCAGGCATATTTTATTAAAATGTTTAAAGTATACTGAATTATCTCTAACGTTTAAAAGAGTGTCATCCATCTGTTTTATGTAAAAATATTAACATGTGAACTTGGGCGTGTTTGCCATCAGAAGTAGTCGGATTTACTGAGCTTACGTTTTACATTTGGCCAAAGTGTAGACTCGTCGGGGGTAATTTCTACTACAGTGCTCTTAAGAATTTACCCAAAATCAGCACGTAACCAGCGCGTATAATCCGTTTGCAACATTACTCATCGATTTCAATCTGTGTTGCCACTACGACTGGCAGGACTAAAATTATATCTGCAGTTTGATAAACTCTGTACGCAAGCTAGAAAATATAGTAAAGCCGGAAAACATTTCAGATGAAAGCATTCCTTAAAATGCTTTCGAACAATTCTTGTGGAGTCTTATTCCGCGAGAACTGCTCAAAAATTGGGGTTATTTGCACTATCTCCCACTGCCACCAGACGACTCAACGAACTTTACAGGAAAAAAAGAAATTGCAACTGGGATTAGATTATAATCTTCCAGTACACGAAAATCATCCACAGACTAGGGCTTCTCAAAATTATTTTGCAGATTTGCAAGACGAGACCAATACCGGTTCTGTAAAACATGTAAAATCTGTGGCTGTGGGGTTTCGAACCTGGGTGTCAAAGTGTCGGGTCTCGGTCTCAAGCTTCAGGTCCCCCAACACCACCACACCCCTGCTGAACAGAGCCGTCATGTCTCGGCTGTTGACAGTATTTGTGCTGACACAGAGTAGCCTAACAGAAATATTATAGATTGTGAAGTACGGAAGTCATCTATACGTTTGGATTGGGTTCAGCTACAAAAGCAGTTGAAAGGCTTCAAAGTTCGTGCAACCATTTCGGCATTTCTCAGGGGCGCCAAAACTACATGCACACAAAGCATTTCTGACTCGGGACAGGTTTCGAGCTGAGACTGGGGCCGTGGCATTGGTCAAAGACCTTTATGCCCTTCTGACGTTACGCTAGCATTGACTTCCAGTATGAGGCAATGTCAATACCGTTTCGCAATACAAAGCTGTCAGTCGGATATAATGATATAGCATCTTTCTCCAAGAAACGTGTAAGCTCTGTCAGAAAATGAACTACAAACGCAAAAATACTTCGCTCGTCGTCCCGGTAGCTGGCTGTGTTTTAGGTTGTGCTGATTGATTAAAAGCAAATATTTTACTAACACAGAAATCCAATGAAGTTTCCAATAAAAGTGAATAAATCTAAGAAATTTCGGTCCGAACAAATAAAAAAACTTGCACAACCTTGAGAAATGCACAACTGTGGCGTACATACATAATCATGCATGCGGCATATCTCAGCAACAGGAGCTAGTGGTAGTAGCAGGCGTCACAGCCAAAATGGGGAACATTTCATTGCAAGTTCTGAAATAAAATGAGCTACAATGCAAGTCATTAACTTTTAATGTCCTTCAATCTTCCAATTCATGAACCAGAGGTTGAATCAAGTCAGGCCCATAGCCACGAGGAGGCATTCGGGGCAGTGCCCCCCCCAAATATTTTGCGACACTCCCAATTGTGTTGTGCCCAGAAAAATTTGTTTAGAATATATAATAAAAACAAAAAACTTTCCCCTTAAAAATGTATTTTGCCTCCCAAACCTGAAAGCTTGGCCACGGGCCTAAATCAAGTCAACATTGCACGTTTTCTGTGCGACAATGCAACTTTTTTGAAATCGCTGATCCGTGAAGCAGAGGTCGTCAGATGGAGACCGTTCCGGGCGGATCCATGCTCATCTGAACCCAGTAAAGCTTCTCTGTATTTAGTCTGTCGCTCAGGTCATCCTTGGCCATAGGTGATGTGAGACAGTTGGCGCTACAGAACAGAATACGAATCTTCCTTTGACTTCATCCTATTACGGTGGTAAGGCGACGTGACCGTGTGCGTTCCCATGGCGATGGAAAGATACTTCGCTGCAAAACATGTATTGCCTGCTTGTCGTTTTGTGGCGAAATAAATTCAACTACACGCATTGATCTTTACCATTGTTGCATGATTTTGTTACCCACAGCAACTCGTGTCAGTTAGCTGTAGAAAACAGAAAACCGAAACACACGAAACGAAACTGAAATTAACTGATAATGACAAGTACACTATCACTGCAACACAAAAGAAGATGAATTGCAACTTAATAATGTATTTTTACGTCGACAACACAACACATCTAAGGAGATGATTGGAACAAACCTCCATCAATTGACGAACCACGAGGATCGCGTTTACCCCGAATAGAAGGAGATGTTCTTCGGATAGTAACTGGTACTTTTCCCAGAGGCGTTTTTCTGTGAAGGCCTGCGCCATATTTAGAAGCAGACCTTCGAAAACATCAAAACAATCTCCAGTGAAAAAGAAACTATCACCCGTAAAAGTAAATTTATCGCCAGATGCTGCGGACTAAAGATTGATGTTGTTTCGAATGCTGTGCGCACCTGTGTTGGCCTACAACTGTTTTTGTGGGAATATAAATTCTGAACTGTCAGCAGCGATTAGTACACTGCGCTGGTTTCAAACTCGAATCAAGCATGAGTACAAACCAACAGACCTTTGAATCAGATCGAATCGTCAGCGGCGGATTCGTGTCGATTCAAATTCGCTCGTAAGCAAGAAGGTTCAGAATCGAGTCATGCGCTTAAATTAAAAAGAACCTCATCAGTTATAAACTCACCGTGTCCCCGCTCCAACGGTGGTGGAGGGGGTCTTGTTGCAGCGCCTCTTCCGGCCATTGTCGCAAACTGGGGGCCTGCCTGGTTTGGCGTTTCGGGGCAACGATTTGTGACCCTTGGTATAGAAACAAACGATAGAAGAAAATATTCTGCTTAGCACAAACGTGGCAATCAGAATGCAATCGTTTACACGAAAATCGTTTGTGAAAACCAAGCCATGAATCGTGAGATCGAATGATAACAATAGAAATCCACCAGCTCAGCTCTCCAACGTACATCAACAGAAAAATTTACTTTTTAGCGAGTAGATCATAGACATTAGTCGCAACTTGTAAAAAGTAAGCCTGCAGTGTGTGGCGCTTGAGTTAAATCTATTCTTGAAAGAATTAAGAACATAAGAAATATATTTCGATTAATTTTTTTTGCGTTGTTGTTCTTCATTAACCGAAAGCAGTGCGAGAACAGTCACATATGAGATGTAAGAGTTAGTCAGCATAAGGTTGCTTATTTCATCAGGACGCTTAATGGTCTGTTTTGTAATAGTTTGAACGCATCCTCTGTGTCCAGTGATGTACATCCTCATTTAGCCTTTTCATCCGCTCACTTCCAATATTTGATGCTTACAAGTATTGATTTTTTACCCATTAGTAACGCTTCTGTATGGCGATGAGAGATTGCACTAATGGTTGATGTTTTGTTTCAGTGCTTGTTCTTGTTCAGTATTACCTTCGCGTTCAAACGCACCCGCCCTCTGAGCTGCACAAAGATTTGGCGTTTTTTGTGTTCTTATGCACTACTACTAACTCATGTATTATGAGCTTGGAGTCCGAGATAAACATGTAGATAGAAGTAAAAAAATAAAACCGAAGTCAACGTCGCATGCAGCTGAATTGTTTGAATTTGAAACTATTTCAATGCAGGTGAATACGTTAATCTCTGAACTACATTTGGTTGTTTGTTGGCAATGCCTTCATCGTGCTTCGGATTTAGATTTTTAGTTTTAGTGTTCGTTTGTTTGCATCGTTTTTATAAACAAAAAAGTGGGTGATCTAGAAATTACCATGCTTATCGAATTGAAATAGAGGCTGCTCACCTTTTGCTAAGTCGTAAATGCCTTTAAGTGCAAGTAAAAGTGCGATTGATATGCGGCGTGAATGGAAAGACATGCATGCAAATGGTGATGGAGCTAACGAAGAAAGACATACAAATGAAAAAGGGAATATGCAAAACAAATTTAGCACCATATCGAAAAAGCGAAACGATGGCAGTGACGGATGTTTCATGAACTAAAAGGCAATTTATTGATCCAGAAAAGGAGTCTCCAAACTACAGACCGCGGCCGAATCCGGCCGGCGAAGACATTTTGTCAATCATGAGAAAATAGGATATTTATAAATATGTTGATTTGGGAGAATGTAACATATCCCGAAACAACCACATTACGTAACATATCTGGCTTTAGGACTGCTATGTAATAGATTATGTTGCCCTAGGACAGGGGCGTAACGAGGTTAGATGGCGCCTGGAACAACAAGCAAGTTTGGCGAACCCATATTCTAACCTGAGGTCTTTCGGAAGCAAATGTACGATATTGAAGAAAGTACTTGTAACATTGTTGGGACTTTTCGGCGCCTCCGCAGTGATTCGGCTCCCGGGGAATTATGCCACCCTTCCCCCCTCGTTACGACAGTGCCTTCCGATAAAAAAGTTTGGAGATCCCTGGTCTAAAATCTATATAATTGCACAAACGTATAAAAAGTAAAATTTTATTTCTTGTACTTCCAGAAGCATTTTTTGGGAAACTCTTTAGAAAGTAAGGAGCAAATTTCCTGCATCCAAATCAACAACATGCATGACGCTATAAATGCCATTTCAGCACCTTCTGTTCCTTGCGCTATAAATTCGATCGGGTAACACAAAGTGTATCGATCGATTTGGTCAATCCAGGTTACTGACTCAAAACTGTTATTAACTAGGGTGCTGTTTCGAAACAGGGAAATCCCATCATTGGACTTCTTCGCGTGTGTGGGTTGACATGGTGGGTTGCTGATGTGTCGCATTTTTTGTCGCTTACGGTTTCTAAAAGTGCACAAGTTCAACAAAAATGAAAAACGCCATTTTTGAAATTTGTACTAAAAGAGAATGTTGACAAGGCCAAAAGATTTACCAGCATGACTTATTTAAAATTCCAGTATCCATCAGCGCTTTATCCTACCTGGACCCTTCCAAGAAACAAATTAAGAAATCAAAAATATTTTTTGAAGAAAATAGTTGTAATCTAATCCAAAAAAGAAAAAAATCACTATTTTAAACCCTATGATGAAATATTATCGATCTTACATAAAATCCAAAAGAGAAAAATAAATTTACGGAAATCCAAAAGCGAAAAATCCATTCATTTCAAACACTACAACGAAACATTATTGACCTTCCAAAAAAACAAAACTCAAAAAACGGCAACTGAAAATGTTCTTGCAAAATCAATGAAGAAAAACGATAAGAACGTCAGCAAGATGGGAAAATCCGTCGTCAAGGCCCGATTTACCTTATACACAATGAAATACAATAGTGTTTACATCATTTCACCTTAAAACCCTGGTCTTTCTCCGATAACGGTCGCTGTTGGGCACTTTTAGCAACCACAGGCGACACCATCTCCATCGTCGATCTTGGTACAGAATAACCTTGGCATGCCGCTGGAGTAGATGCTCCTGAACGAAGGAATAAACTGTCTCCTGCAATCACATCCTCCTTTCACAGCCGCTGACACATTATTTCTGCCAGTATATCAAAATCGGTCCAGGCATTTGCTTGCTACTCGCCATCACGGTAACTCCACCAAATTCACAAAACATACCTGATAATCTCAATAACTATTTCGCCAACATGGCACTCAACTTAGCATCAATGATTGACCTTTTTAACAGTTGCAGGGATCAAATTGAGCCATTTGTTAAAGACTCATTGTTTTTGACACCTTCACCTGCAGGTATTATCTCTCAAATAAATGGTCTTAATCCTCAAAATCCAATGACCCTTACGAAGTTCTGTCTCAGTGATAAAACTAAGCAAACATATCAATTCACCATGTATGGTCAACATCAACATCTACAGTCATTGCATCGCGATCGAAGTTTTCCCAGATAATCGAAAAGTGGTCAAAGTAATTCATATATATAAATCTGGGGATAAACACAATCCTTCAAATTATATGCTTATTTGGTTATTATTCAACTTTTTCCAAAACTTTGAAAAACTGATTGACCACAATTTAAGCAGCTTCTTAGTGAAAAACAAGGTACACTTTCCCAGAACAGCATGGATCTTGTGATGACTACTCGAAGTCATTGGCGCTAAAAACCATACAATCACCTTTTAGCCCAGAATGGTAACAATCATTGCACTTGTGCAATTTTTCTTGATTTGAAAAAAGTCTTTGATACTATGAATAGTCAAATCTTGCTTGATAAGCTTCATCAGCATACAGGGTGTCGCTAATGACAATGTTTGCAAGTTATTTATCAAATAGAAAACAGTATGTATGTGCCAATCACAGCAAATCTTCCACAGCCAGTCTTAGTCGTGGAATTCCTATAGAATGCACCTAGCAGACCCTGTATTGTTTTTAACTAAGGTAAATAATAGAACACTATAACGATACCTTGCAAAAATTCAAAAAAATAAGCACAAACCCACAAAAGGAGATTTATCACTCACCCCAAATTATCGAAATTCAAGACGTTTAGAGTTACGAATTAAGAAAATATATATTTAAAATATTCAACAAACAACTTCCACTGTATATTACGCAGGAATACACACAATTATCACCACCAGCAAATTAACACCCACCAAAAACATAAAAGTGGTTTACTATTACGATTATGAGAAACAACACTCAACATTCAAAGGAGCCACATTATGAGATACCATACCAGAAGAAATAAAACCCCAATGCTTTCAGCATTTTTGCTTTCATTACGAAAAGTTACTGTTGCAACCCACCCAACCTCATAATCAAATCAATGCTACATCATTGAATAAAACGTCTATCTACAGCAGGTGTGTCCAACCCAAATGGCTTACTGAGCCAGAAATTATGTCACTATTTTAACCAGGGCCGCACATTGAATGACATATTAATGAGGGCCGCACATTAAAGGCTTACTTTGATATTAGCAAACTGTATTCAGTTCAAACTAAGGTATTGAAAGCGTTCAAATCGTAACATGGTAAAAGACGATAAAGTTGTGCTGAAGACCACCTGCATCAAAAATGTCACATTCAAGATTGTTAAAATAAGAATAGGTTGTCAGAATATAAGATACTTTGACTAGAGCGAAAACCTAAACTGGGCCGCACAAAACTTTCGACTCGGACCCATGCGGCCCGCGGGCCGCGGGTTGGACATTTTTTCTTGACAATTATGAAGTGAAATGGTGCCAACTGCAAATGCAAAGCTGGTTAACTATATTGCTGGTATTTCGTTGTGCAAATCGTGAATGTGATTTCAGTAATATAAAGTTCTGCTATTAGACAGGCTACCTTGTGGACCTAGTGGAGTACCAATTAATTACGTACCTTTTGCTCTCAGCGCAAACACCATTGTGTATTTGTACGCTGTGGTCATGTTTTTTGGGTTTTTTTTTTGTTTGTTTTTGTTTGTGCAATATTATTTTCAGCATCTCTGAAAATAAAAAGCAGGGCTGGAACGGACCAATGTAATCAATGACGTGCGTTTGCTCTCAGCATGCCGGATGAGTCGATTAGCGCACAAACAGGAAATTCCTCAACGAAGGAGCGATAAACGCGTTCGGAGTTACGATACGCAGTTTACATTTGTTTCATCTCTATTAAGTAGGTTACCAAGTTTATTTTTAAAACTGCGTAGTTTTGATAAGTGTCTGAGACTCTTGGGAAAATCTAGTACTTTTCTTTAAATACTGAAGAAGTGCAATACGCTCGTACGCGAAGTTGTATTTAAACAATTGAAAAACAGGAAATTTTCTGCAACTAGCGATATACATCTTTACGGGGAACGCACGTGGAAAAGGCTTTAGAACGAGTTGCCACTCAGTTGATTTACAAATACACAAACGCTCCGTACGTATGTTCCTGTTTGCCGACACAGGTCTGATGGGTGGTCGTTCATTGCTGTTGTTGACTCCAGCTTTGGGGACAAGTGTCGTAGGAGTGTCGGCGTAAAGTCCAACGCAGGGTGGAGTGACTGTGGTTCTGTGATGACCGGCGTGGATGTGCGATGCTCTATGGATGCGTTCGCGTGCACAAAGCCATCCCTGGATGACAATGCAAACGCGATGCGTTGACACAAAGGAAAGGAGAAGCCGCAGAGAGTAATCTGATACCTGAGCAACGACCGCTCTCAGGTGCGCAAATGCGCAGAACCACCAGACCATTTGCGCCGTGAAATCTCATTCCAGCGCGCTTGCAACATTCAAGATGTCGTATCGTATATATACACATAGTCCTTTCGACGCTTGACACGATTCATGCTCGCTTATTCAAATTTTTTCTTAGCTTAAAATTTTCTTAGAGGGGACATTGCACCTGAGCTATTTACGCCTGGTGTGCTTCTGAGCTGTGAAGAAATTGAAAGAATGACTTTAACAACGTGCATTTTTGAAAAAAATTTCAAAACTCTGCCCCGTTGTGAATACATGTCTTTCTCGTATTGCTTTCAATAAATACTACGCTGTCTCCAAAGGGTCATTCCATATCAAATTTAGAGAAAAAATGAAAATTTGCAACCTACGTTTCAGAATTTCCTTATTTTCGTATATTTTATTGCTTTTTGAAAATGATGACCAGGGTAAAAAATTTTTTTCAATATCTCATACGGTTCTCGAGTTATGGCCTGTTGAAATTTTCGCCGGTAGGTGGAGATTTACCATGCGAGCACTCTTTTTTGGCTTATAGGCCAATGCAAATTTGCTTGTATCTTAATAAATACTCTACATAGATGCACAAAAATTGGTTTCTTGAAGTTTTGAAGGTCAAGGAATCCAAATCTGCAGTCAAAATAGCAAAAAACAATT
>Ga0210059_1015549_pt1 | contig 11091 bp, 7 predicted proteins | sample Ectturendosymbi2_FD_188042 | JGI IMG/M metagenome (GOLD analysis project Ga0210059, IMG submission 188042) | Ecteinascidia turbinata endosymbiont from Florida, USA - Sample 2 (SPAdes) (version 2) | ecosystem: Host-associated > Tunicates > Ascidians > Unclassified | place: Key West, Florida... | reverse complement strand
CAGAAGATTCCACGACCGCTACACAGCTGCATCAGTGAAACCCATCGCCAACACGGTGAACAACCCCCCCTACATACACACACACAAGCAGGCGTGGACACAAGGGGCATGCATCCCCCCACCAGACCTAAAGAGGGGTTGACATGACACTTTATTTCATCAAAAATCATCTGTAATGAAAATTGATTGGTGCATGTGACAAACTCTTTTCACATCTGTCCAACAGCGAGTTATTTCAGCAGCGCTCTAGTGTGAAACAAGAACGAGATTAAAAGTTACTTCAATATTGTCTTCCTGTTACTGACCGTCTGTGGCCAAACTTGGATATTTCTGTACTGTGAAGGGCCAGCGTTCCCATTTTGGCAACATCGCTTTCAAACTATTTGTGAGGAAAGAGATGGACACAAAATTGTAAACTAACGCTTGGATCAGTTAAATAGAACAATAAAAATATTTTCATGGCATCTTTTCTTGAAAATTTTTCGAGCTTACAATAAACAATCAAAGATTAGTTTTGCCACCCGAAAAACTACGTGTTTGGCTGAATATGAATCGCCATAGAAACAAAACAACATTTTGGATTTCATGAAGTGGGTGTATTTTTAATAGCACCAATCAAGATGAAATTTATGAGGAAATCTGGATGCACATTTTTAATCCGTGAAATAGTTACGAGCATTTGAAAACATGTTCCCATTTTGGGAACGTTGGTCTCTAAAGGGTTGCCGTTACCAAACGCAGGTTGTCTTAGCAATGACTGGCTGGGGAAGCTCTGGGAAAGTCAGCTTTCTAACTTCTCAGATTTAGTGCTCATTGTAACTAGCTATAGTTAGTGTGTGTTTCTTTCTGTGCAGTACTTGTTTTCAAGTGCCAACATTTCGCTTGTAAGGACTGTCTTACGGTTACAAGACTGAAGATGCGTTGGGAAACGCTAAACTAGTTTCCCTGTGAATAAAGCTGCAATTGATTTACTTGCCACCATCTTTCTGGCTTACAACTATCAAAAATAGATATGGTTGTAAATTTTAATCATCGGTAAATAATTTCATCATAGATATGTTCCATTCAAGACTTGTGCATTTTGTTCATACGTAGCCCGTATGTTTTTTTGTTTGCTGTTTGTAGTATTCGCCTCGGGGGTCCGCAAAAAAAAATAAATGACTTAGGGGTCCGCGAGATGAAAAAGTTTGAGAAACACTGTTCTAAACTGAAGGAAATATTCACCAAGTGTAGCTAAGTTCTGCATGGTTTTTATCGTTTTTTGCTTTCAGACACTTTCTTCATATTGATTCCCCTTGGGGATTTTCCCAGTGATTCCTGTCTTTCCACGATCTTCGTATTCGGTCTAACTCTATTCCAAACGTTACAATAAGGAAAGCATAAAGTAAAGCTTTGGCAGTCACAAGGACCATTGCTAGGAAACAAAAATATTTTGTAACGTTGACCTGATAGAGAAAAATAAGCATGCTTTTTGGATTAGCACCCCAAATTTAGTCTCAATCACCTCTAAAGTCTAAAATTCCAAAAGTTGTGTTGGTCAGTGTTTAATGTAAAAACGCATTTTTTATTCTTCAGCTTGGAACAAGTAATATCACAGAGAATGTGACTCAACACATATACGACATTCTCATACCTTCTGAAATGGAATCATCTGGAAAAATCGTAAGGAGTCAATGCCGTCGACTGGAAAAAAATGTGATTCAATCTATCTCAACTAATTTCACGTAAGTTTAAGCAAACCGTGGCCTTGTGAAACTTCAACATAAACTAAATTCATATACGAATCGGATAAAGATTTGGCGTTTGTTTTGCGTCTATGACAGATGTTAAGCAAACGCTTGGATTCGCAAACAGCATTGGATTCTATACCAGCGGAGATACTTAGTAGTAGACTGATGGATAGTTTGAGTAAACAACAGTAATGTGAGATTTAAATAACACATTCAACTAAATATGTGAAACCTTTTTGTCGACCTTCAGCGTTCCTTTCTCAGCTTGTAGAGCACTGTGTAAAAAGAGTATGTCGTTCTCTGACGAACTCTAAATTTGCTCTTCTGCCATTCGCAGCGTGACCATCCGAACTAAACACTCGCTCGTTGGCAGCGCAAGTTGCCATCACGCAGAACTTCTTCCATGCATGATCACTGAGATCTGGTAACTTGAATCTGTTGTCTCGCCACCACTGGAGAATGTTGCTACACCCTTGTACCACAAGCTCTCGGTAGCATTGAATTTCATGCTCATGTCACTTTCACATGCATTGATTCAGGGTTCAGTTACCCGCACAAAGACTTCCTTATCCCGCGCCCGACCCACACCCGCACGCACAGCTCTGTGGGTACCATACCACAATGCAAAAGGTGTACCAGCAACCCGCCCCGTGCAGGACTCTATTCCGTACACGTAGTTAGCGTACACAGACAAGAGGTTGTAGTCAAGAATTTCATCAAACAAAGTTTAGGATTTCCCTAAAGGTTCGCGAATATAAGACAAAATACTGTATTTGAATATTAAGCAATGACACCAATGATTACAGCTTCCCATTAACACCAACACTGGCTTTCCAAATGTGGAAGTCAAAGAGGGCTGCTACATATTCTGCATAACAGTAGATACTGAGCAATATGACTCTTTTCCTAGCGTTTTTTCTTTTGGAGTCTTTATGCCAGGCTTGCACAAGGCGAAAAGTTCGAAGGGCCAAAGTGATCAACATATATTCTCGGCGTGCCACACAAAAGTTTATATCATTGCGCAGTAGTCTGGAAAAAAATTCTGAAACAACAATTCATTATACCCTAGGCCGGGCTTTTGGAACATTTTCTGCAGTTTAGAAAGCTTTCACGGGCCACAAGAAAAGCTCTCAGGGGCTTTATGTTCTACAGGCCTGCTTAATGGTTTGATTTCCTTCGTTACATAAAATTACCGCTAGCCCTTCGGCAAACAATCAAGCTGGGGGGTGTGGTTTTAAGTCGATTGTTCCATCCAATCCTACTAAATATATTTTGACGGATACTGCGTTTTGATTTCACTTGCTAGCTATGTTTTTGTCAATCAGCTCCACACGGCGAGTAACTATTCCGAACGAATGACTGATTTCTTCGAATTGCATTTGCTCTCGGCATTCAATAAGATCTGCCGCCTGTAACATGCATTTAGTCATGAATGCATATTTGGAGAAATGTTTGGTAGTCAACGTCCACGTGAATGCCAGGATAAAACCTAGCTGAGTATTTGACCCTTCAATCACAATTTGACGGTGAAAAAGCTTTTGTTCAGCCTGTAATTTAGTCCCCAACCTCTGAGTAATAATCACCCGTTCTTACATTGATTTGTTAACGGAGTTATAATGTTTCTTGCAAAGCGACGACTGATGTTGCATTCCAAATAGCAAAAGGTTCGTAGCCTATCAGACACACAGCCCGTGATAGAGCTTCAGTGACAAAAATGTCTTGCTACCCTGTTGTTATTAAAGGACTTGGCCTTCTCTCTTCGCTCTTGCTTTTTCCGGTCCATTCAACTTCACAGAAGGGTTCTCCTCTTGCACGTTTACAAATTTTTCCGGTTATTGAAAGTGCTGACATAATTAATTGTACATCAAAATATGGTTCAACAATGTGATTACGCAATCCTGCCCTTTGTTCCCTTTGTTGGGTTGAGTCTCACAAAGGCCATTATTACAATCCTACCGCAATGAAGGTGATTTTGAACATCTAATTGAAATCGTGGACAACAACAAAGCACGGGCACCCCAGCAAAGCTTAGCTCAGTGGTTCTTGACTTTTTTACATATCTTACCCTTTTATTGAACAAGGTTACCAGATTTACCCCCAACACTCTCAATGGTGATCATTTACTGAAAATACGAATTCAAAAACTTACGTTTCAGAATGATTTATAAAAATTTCCATTGGCTTGAATTTATGGTTTAGTAAATTTACCCCCATGGAAGATAAAATTTACCGCAGGAGTAAATTTACCCCAGGTTAAGAACCACTGGCTTAGCTGGTCTGAAGAGCGCCTGGTGGGGGGGAAATGTGGACATTGCAAGGAGTATGAAAAATAAATTGGCTTGATCACTGCATGTACGTAACGGGCTAGATGCAAAACCTTAATGAGCTGTAGTTTGCCCGTGCCTGGTCTGCGGTGTGGGTAGCGACGTAGTTTTTTTCGTTAATTCATGACTTAAATAGCTCCTACTTGCAGGGGATTACTTTCAGTACCAACAAGCACTCGAAACATCCTTCAAGAACTTATATTACTACCAAACGAGAGGAGATGCCCTTCCGTTTATACAGGTGTCCATAAAGTCTCTTTACAATTTAAAAAAATTATTAAAAAGTGAAATGATGAGATATCGCAATGAAGTTTATTTTATGTTAATCAGTATTTCATAAAGTTTTTATTGACACATTAAATACACTTCTAAACATTTAAGTAACATTTAATTAAAAATAAATAAAAATACCATTACTTTATTTAATACACTGCTATATGGGCACCATTAGTTGCACGAAGCACATCTAAACGGTACTCAATTTCCTGCCATGTTCGTTGTAGCATGGCCTCATCAATGGTTGTAATGGTGGGTCTCTTCCATACTTACTTCTGTAGTTTCGCTGGGTCTGAACATCTGATTTTGTCTCAATGAACCAGGATACACATTGCGCTTTTTTTTGAGCAGTAGTCATTTTATGGGGGTTCGATTCATATAACTCAATCATTAAACATAAAAAATGTAATTAGGAAATTTTGTCTGAAACAATAAATTTTAGTGTCAATAAAAACTTTATGAAATATTGATTAACATAAAACAAACCTCATTGCGATATCTCACCATTTCATTTTTTAATAATTTTTTTAAATTGTAAAGAGACTTTATGGACACCCTGTATATCTCACACTTCTGCAGACAACATACCCTATATTTTTGGAGAATATCCTATTTGCCAAAGAGTTATTTTTGTCAGGTTATAATATCACGAAGACTGTGTTGTTTCTCGAAACCTTGTTAAAAAATTAGATCCTTTTTAGTAGTCTATTTTCTCCACGGTTACTAGCCTAAAACTGCTTTCAAACCATACATATGTTTTGTGTTCATCTGCTTTTATTGTGCTTTTTAAGTGAACTGCCTCGAAATAATTCAACCTACAACCAGTCAACAACAACACCGTGCATTTCGTGGATTTACGAAGGAGTCGAAAGTTCAATTGTGACTGAAGTGAGACTTGAGTCTGCCTTTATATCAACGATAAACACATGTCTCTTCATTCAAAAGTGAGGGTTGTTCAGAGCCACGTTTTCGATACAGCATCTGCCGGATCATTGCTTAAACATTCTGGAAGACTTCAAATACGTTGTAGCAAAAACCCATGGCTTTACTTGTTCCGTTTTCTAGGAGCAAATATTGCTATTCTCCAGGTTTTGGGTTAGGAAATGAATCGTGTCAGCAAAGTGCTGAACTTTGCCGAGGATACTGAAATCTTGCATCGGAAGTTATTTTCGATGTTCTCGATAACAACTGTCGATATTCAATAATGAAATCTCTTGTTTAGGCTTAATTTGAAAGGTGTTTTGGGAAACTAGTATAAACATGGAAAATCACAGTAAACAACCCGTTTTACGGAAAAACATCGCGTTGTCAAAAATGTTAACGAAGGTTCAACCAGGTTTATTGCGGAATGTTGAAATGAAAGAAAGTGAAGTATTTTCATGGAAGTAAAATATATTGATATCTGCTTCTGCCAATATTAAATTTGGAACGTGGTTTGTTGCAGTTTTCTTTAGCAAAATGGTCAGATTCAGCTTAAAACAGGTAAGCTCATTTAAAATCATTGCAATTTTTAAATCACACAATGAGCGAATAGCCATTCATTTTCTTAACAACTTTGCACAAGACACAAACTGTTAATCATCTCATCACTCATTGAAGATCTTAGCCTTGGTATGAACAGTATGGAAGCACTAAAGCATCTTTCAGATTCCACTGAAGAAGATGGAATACAATCAAGACAGAATTCAAATTTTCTAAGAACTGTGGGGGATTATCTAGTTGCTTTATAAAATGCCATTTACTGCTATATGTCGAAAACTGGATTGATATCTGTCAAAGTTTTTATTCACGCATACAATGGGTTTGCGCATGTCGTGGATGCCACGAGAAGCAAAAAATAATTTTTGGATTAAAATTTAAGTGTGTACATAAGGGTTTAAGAACATTTTGTAACCAATAATCAAGTAACATTAGTATATGTGCTGTAAGACATACACCACTAAAAGATTAAGTTTATATAAAGTATACATGGAAAGATACTTTAGCAAGAATTAAAGTGGCATTATTTCTTAAGGTTTCACATGTTCTGAACTGTCGTAAATGTAACGTCCGAGACATGTGGTGGATCAAAAAGATTTTCAGTTGTAAAGAGTTGTTTACAACTGGACAAGATTCCATGAAAAACTCGTTTAGTCGTTCTCCCACATCTATGTGCAGTCTACGTTGTAAACCACCACCACTCTATGCATCAGTGATTCTTAAACGGGGAGCACGCTTTCAAGGGGGGCGTCAATAAATTTCCACGGGGACGCGAGCCCTTACGCGCTCTACAACATGGAATATTTATGACGGAAGGTGATCTGTCCAACTTATTTATTTAAAGTCAGGGAGGCTTGAAACAAAAGACAACTACTTAAGGGAGGCGTGGCAGAAAAAAGGAACAACCACTGGTATAAACTATACATATATGTAAAATCAAAACAACAAGAGTGCGATAATACGCTTTTCATCCTTGTGTTCACGCGAGAGCAAGTACACTTGAAAACCTTATGGTATACTGGGTGAAATGTCTGAATGTAATACTTTTCCAGTTTGACATTGTGTGTGATCAATCATGGAAGAAACCATTCGCGATTTCTCTTTACTTCTATGGGATGATGATCGGTTGCGTGCTGGCTGGCTACACTGCCGACAGGTACGTGGAGAACAGTTTGCTGTAAACAAGAACTGCTTTTCTCAACAGTCTCAAATAAATAATCTTGAGATATTATGAAAATCGGAGGTTAACATCAATTTCCGAAAAATGAACGATAAGAGGTGGCAGTCCAACTACAGTGCAGCTAAGGAAATTTCTGCAAATTCACACAAGCATACCGCAAACCTCTAATTTGTTTTTATATTGCGCAAGCTGTTGTTCAGTGAGACCACAGCTTACATCATGTACAAGGCGAAAGGCCTAGTTTTGTGGCGCGAATGCATTGCAAGGACTAAATCGAAATTCTAGCCCGTTTCATTGCCATGGAATCACATTGTACAAATAATTATTCAGACCTGAGCAATGCACCATTCGATGCTTTTAAAGAGGAACGTTTGAAAATCATGTTTGCTAAAGCGATGAGACCATTATCAGCACATTTACACCATCACCAGTTAACAACAGCAGTTATTTGAAAGATATGTTTTCAGTCTCTTGTTGTAAATATACGAATATTTGTATTTCATATTCAGAATCGGAAGAAAACCTACTTTTCTCTTCTTCACATTCGGGCAGTTTATTCTTGGTTTCTGTATGAGCTTTGCCCAGAGCTTCACAGTTTACGCTATTTTTTTTTGTTGAACGGTTCTGTTTCACTCATCAACTTCATGGTGGCATCAGTAATCGGTAAGCGGTTGATTGGCGTTTCGTACATTACAAATGGCATGTAAGTTTCCTGTGGTTCAGGTGAGATCGAGAGAGGGGCGATTGGGGCGATCTCCTCCTCTGAAACCCTCGAAAGTAACTTTATTCGCCATGATTTCTACAATTCGGAAAACAGCGTTTGCGATATAAGGCCATTTTGTCGTCCATTGTTTTGCCACAGCAGTGCTGTGAAGTGTGCTTCATCCCTTTTACAGTCGCGAAACCGTTATAGCAGGGGTCACCAGGGGCACCAACACGTTGCCCACGGGCACCAGGTCGCCCGCAAGGACCACGATGGTCGCCCGTGGGCCTGTTTTGAAAATAGCATTAAGACGATGAGTATCGTCACACAGATTAACATCATTAATGATAATATATAAGGTAAATTGAACTAAATTTTTATTTCAGAAGTGTGTATCAAACTAGTAGCCCTTCGCTTTAATCGGTACTCAGGAAGTAGCTCTCATTTACATAAAGGTTGGTGACCCCTGCGTTGTGGACTTGATTTCCAAAAATTATTGAAATCGTCCCCCCCACTGACCTTACTGGCTGGATCCGGCCCTGTTGTTGTTTATTGCCAAGCGTACTAAAGACGTTGTTCATAGGTGCGTATCATGAACTTTGGACGTATCCGAGCCGAACAAGAAACATCCAGAAAAAAATAATAAAAGGCAACCGTGTCGCAGAAAAGCACATAAAGCCAACACGCACTGCTGCAGCGTGAAATATTTAAACAGAAAATGAAGCCTCATTCACTCCCCTACGAAACAACTCTCTGCGATAGAGATTATGATTGCGCGTTTTTATTACCTACCGTAGGTGCATGAGATTGCTTATAAAGTTCATCTCCAAATACAATTACATATGTCCCTTTACTCGATCATTCTCGTTCAATTTTTGTTTAGACATGAAAGAAATGAGATGAAATGAACTTCTCTAGGGAGAAAATCAGAATGATCTTCGTCGTTCAAACGTAGTTTGCAATCTTACATGCGCATTTGAGAGACTCGTAAAAATTCGGTTAAATAAAACAATGTCAGTCATCACTCCGAAACAAATTGACATTTGATGGCCAATCCCACCCATCAACTTAATTTTAAGCAAACAGAAATATTGGGAAGAATCGCCGGTCAACGGCAACTAGTCCTGCTCGAGGCTCTCTTAATAGGTGATACAGAGTTGTAAGTCGGTCTTCTCGTGTCGAGCCGCTTTCGGACTTAAATTTGTCAAAATGTTTTCCCTGCGTATCAAAATGCAAGCTCAACGGCGGACACTTTTGCCCAGAGGCGGATCCAGCCAGTGTGGTTTGGGGAGGCGATTTCAGTAATATTTACTGGTCAAGTCTCATAACGGCTTCGCAACTGCAAGAGAGATGAAGTATTATTCACATCAATCCTATGACAAAACAGTGGACGACAAAATGGCCTTATATCGCAAATGCTGTTTTCCGATTTGTATAAAATCATGGTGAATAAAGTTATTTTTGGAGGTTTTAGCAGGGGCGATCGCCCCAATTGCCCTCCCCCTGGATCCGCCCCTGCTTTTGCCGCCATTAACTGTTGAAGCAATGAGTTGATCAAGTTTTCAATACCAAGTGATTAGTTGTGGATAATTTAGTCGTGTTGTTCTTGACTTTTCTGCACCACCAATACCTCGCAGTTGCGCATAAGGGTCCTCAGTTCGGAAATTTAGCTCCCGCTGTCAAGCGAAATTTCTGACCTCTGCGAAATTTCTGACCTGTTATTGTTTTTCAGTTATTTTGCTTCTCGAAACAAAAAATAAAGCCTGGCAATTACTTTTTTAATGTGTGTTGTGTAAATTAAAACAATTTGGATAGATGTCAGGTACCCACAACAAGTTATAGCACGGGAATAACTTTAACCATTGAAAATTTTCGGACTGAGTCGATGACCTCAATTATTTTTCTTTTTCTCACCCTAACCCTTCACACTTACCTAAACACGAATTCCCAAGCCCTAATAATCAGTTTTATCAGCGTATTTGGTATATAGAATATTACTCTGTGCATGCGTACATGGTGTAAAGTCAGAAATTTCGCTTGACACCGGACCTAAATCAGGCTTCAAAAGTAAATGTCGGGCTCGGGCAGGATTCGCGCAATGAGACGCGTTTGCAACTCTGAAGTGAACGCCAACCAGATATGAAGGTTAATGATTCGATTATTTCATTGCTGTTACTCAATGCATACGAATCTTTAGAATGGGAGATTGCACTAATTAATGAATTTCAAGTAATACGCAGAAAAAAATAAATATCCTATAGGAGAACCTCTCTTTGGACCACGGTGGAACAAAGTCTGAACGAAACAATTACTACAAGAGTTTGCAGTTTCTCAGTGTCAAGTGAGGAAAACAAAGTTTCGTGTTTGTTAGCTCCTATTCAATTTAATTAGGCATCACATAAATATCTTGTGTTATCGTTCCTTGATATGTTTTCTCTTTTTGGAACGTTTGAGTGTGTCCTACAGCTATTAGTCTCATACGTTTGATAGTACATCTTGACCAGATAACCTCGCGGTTTGTCGAGGTCACAGCCTCAGAAACGTGGAATTACCCACTATACACTGCAAAGACTGTAGTGTTACTGCTTGTTGAGTATTGTTTTCTGTTTTCTTTGTCTTTATGTGGGTACAAGTAATGTACTTATCGTTACTAAATACATCTTCCTATCCTTAGCAAGAAATGTATCACGATTACCTTCCAACCGCACTTTACCTTTTTTGTATCATTGGCATTTTTTACTATTTTTTTCATCAAGATGGCTTACGACCAGTGTTTGTGCTTTGTGGAATCGAAACGGTTTCATAAGTTTCTTCAGCAGTCTTTCAAAATTGACATAAGTATCGCTTTGGTACAACGTCAGCATTTAGATGAAAAAAATTGGGGTCTCTTCAAAGTTCCTAGCGGTCACCGAAGTCAAATCTTTAAACCAATTCCTAATAAGTCGAAACATTGATCAGAATAAAAATAAATACTTCTTTCCATAATACATATCTTCTTTCAAGTGCTGGGAAACATGCACCCTCAGCATTATCACAAATTGCAATTCCATTTTAAACGCTAAATATGCAGCCGGGGCTTAATTATTTTAAAAAACAACTGTTTAAAGCACATTCACTGCATTCCACAATCAGAAGCATGGCATCATTTAAAAAGGCAGTATTCATGAAACGAGCATGTTGAAAAATATTGTTGGTGGTGAGAAGCACTGGGGACAGAAGTTCACAGCATTTAGTTGAAACAACCTTCTCACAGCAGTAAGCAATGGGGTGCGATGTTGAGCGAACGTGAAGACAATACGATGGATTTGCTTTTAAAGACGCTAAACGCACAGGTAATTCATACTGCGTTAATTGAATTAAAAACTTTAGCCTCAGGAGATGGTCGCAATTTGGACAACA
>Ga0210059_1015547_pt1 | contig 11093 bp, 4 predicted proteins | sample Ectturendosymbi2_FD_188042 | JGI IMG/M metagenome (GOLD analysis project Ga0210059, IMG submission 188042) | Ecteinascidia turbinata endosymbiont from Florida, USA - Sample 2 (SPAdes) (version 2) | ecosystem: Host-associated > Tunicates > Ascidians > Unclassified | place: Key West, Florida... | reverse complement strand
CAGGCTTATTTTATTAAAACAGCGTAAACCGATATATTCAAGTTCCAATTAGCCCGTTTTTATAACGATTATGTCGATTCGTCTTGCTGCAAAATCTTACAATTTTTACCAGAATTTTTGAGAGTTCAATGCTTTCGCATTCCAAAGCCGAAGTTTTCTGTTGCAGTTGTAGTCAGGTACCTTTACACAATTTGCAGACTTCCCCATAGCGCAGTAGATGAGATCCACTGACATCTGCGGACTATGCTGTTAACTTGAGTAAAAGCGGTTTGAGTGAGACGGCTTTAATGTAGTTCATACTAATGCCTCGATGGAGACCAAAATGTTCCCTATCTTGATGCGGAAAAATCGCCACCAATCCTGGAAAGCGGCTCTTTACGCATCAAAACTTCCAAACATACTGCTGGTATCGACTTCCAATCGAGTACAATCATAGTAGATACCGGAGAAGTGTTGAGCAGGAGAAATGAATCACTTGCAAACGACTGCCGGGTGCTGGCACTGATGACTTCTTTTTGATAGCAAAACAAACACTTTTGTTCTTGAGTCTACACCCCATAAAGTTGTCTAGTGTTGGCTACAGGCAAATGGCCAACATTTATAATTTTTAAATGATATAAGTTGGAACAAACATTTGACACAAAACTCCATGCGATGAGTTCGGCAACTGTTCCATGCTTTTTCAGTTTCGCAACCAGTGCAGTTCAAACTCAGACGTCCCCACAAAATTTGGCAAAAACATTACAATTTGGTTAAATCAAATGCGTCTTGATTTTCTGCTTCCTTGTCTCCTATAGGAAATCTTCGTCATTTGTTGTACTCAATTCATTTTCTTCCAAAAATTTTGTTTCGTTCCTGCCATGTGTTTTTATGCTCGTGAAAACAAAAGGGAAGCAATGGTTGATAATATCCAATACCTTCTTTCAACGGAAGTAACTGCGGCATGCGTATTTTCCATTTCAGCACCCAAGACCTTGAACTACATATTTTAACGAAAATACATGCGTAGTGTTTATTAGGAAGCCCCTGCTTATTCCGCGTGATGACATTCTACATTGCAGATATAGCCTGTTGAAATTATTGCAAAAAAGCAGAACCCTCTTGTCCTGGCTCTCAATTTCTCCGATTTACTGTGCAGCTACCTATACTGTGTTCGAGCCCATTAATTAGTTGCTTGATTTTCGAGATCAAGTGCTATATTTTTGTGGATTTTTTCAGTTCGTACGGATTAAGTGTTTCTTCTTCTCAAGGTAGTTCCAGCAGGTAAGATGCCAAAACAAAATTGGCTCATGTGACGCGTAGAAGCAAACCTCTCGGATATCTTTAAGCCATCGACGCTACGGAAACAAAAGAAAGCGAACTGCATCGGCTAGTTTTGATGTGCAAATATTCGCAAGCGGGTTAGATGACGCGTGTAGTTGTCATGTCGTTTGTCACGTCACGTGCCGCAGTTTAAGAAGCCACAGGAGCTTTGCTCAAACGCGAATCATGGAGATTACCCTAGACTAGGGAAAACTCAAAATTTTTGAACAGAATGCTCATAGGTTTTGAGTCCCCAACGTTTAGCAATTTTGACTTTTCTACATCAGGTAATTTAAGACAGTTTGCGAAACAGCGCGTTGTTTTATTCAAATTTCTGTCACATTACTGTAACTTCAGCACCACAATAATGAGCAACCGTTTTACGCAAACTCAACATTGCCTTCAAACCTCTGCCCAAGAAATAGGAAATCTACAGCGATTCGGCGTTTATTGTTTCCTGAACAAGGCGTTATGTTTCATCCTGGCTGTTGGATGAAAGAAGACCCAAGGGTACGGTGCGAATACAATTCAATATGCGGGTAATTTGTTCAAAAATCCAAATTATTGTGCAAGGCACTACGCAGTTTCTGAAATCTCCAAAAAATTTTGATTAAATATTTACGAAAACACAATTCTCATCATTTCGGCAAATGATAGTTTTTATGATATCTTCTTTGATTTCGTGATGAATGTTCAGATTTTATTATTCGAAATAGTTTTTCTCAAGCATATTGTGCCAAAAACGATGCTGGTGCTTTCTTATCTGCCAAACGTTCTTATTTTCCTAATGAATTTTATCGCATCATAACATTCAGGTGATCTAATAGAGTGATGGGCAAGTTAATACAAACAGAAAAAAAACGTTGCAAGGTGGAATATTCGCTCAGTTGATGGAAAAGTAATGCTTTCCTTTTTGACAGAAAAGATTAGAAAGAAACATGGTAAAAAACGAATAAGCGATTTAGAATCGCGTCAAGATTACCTTTAGCTCATTTGCAAAGTTGAGGTACATAAAATTTGTTTGCAAGCATTGTCATCAAGATTGAGTGGTATGGAAATTTTTTCAATAGAGTCTTAAAAACTTCTCAGGGATTTCTTAGGTTGTTGTCCAGCACGTTGTCTGACGCACCGTCTCTGCGAACGACATTACATTCACCAGACTTGTTTTGTCGTATATACCTAAAACAAATAATAGTTTAAGCGATTTATCTGCAATAAGGAGGGGAGAAAATAAAAAATGCATATAAGGTTTAAGTTCATTAACCTGTATTATCCCAATCAAATCTTTTTTTAGAGAAGCGATCGTATCTTCAGTGAGTTAGGAAAAGACAAAAGCTTGTTTGCCAAGTTTTATATTTTTCAATGAAGTAGCTCAACAAAACACACCGATTCCAACAACCTGCAAATTATATTTTCATTTTATGCCAAAAACCGCACAAAGGTGGGGTCCAATTAAAAGTTCCAATAGGAGGCAAAAAGTTTGTTACAAACTCTTAGCTGATGTATGATGTAAGTAATATGGATTGTAAACGGTGAGCGTAAATAACGTTTCAACCATCAATCTCTTAATGAGTATGTACAGACTAAGTGCAAACGAAACGAACTCAATTCCTGACGTGAAATTCGTCGCTTCCAGATAGTTTCAAAGAGAACCAATTGTACCTAAACTTTCTTTTATGTGTTGCAATTCAAATTTGGTACACCAAAAGCGGAAGAGCTAAATAGCCTTATGATGAAAATCACGGCCAATGAAAACGATATCAACGACATATTGCAGACGCTTCGATAACTCCTGTTATCATCACCTGCGCATTGCAATTCAAAGCTCGTAAAATTAACTTAAACGTAAACAGAACCGGGCCAAAGATGGGTGGAAAAATATGTTGATGGGCTTCCCCTTGCATTTCAGTGCAAAATGTTTTCGCCTAGTCATAACATGAAGTAAAGTTTTTTCCTTGGTCTAATTTTAGCATTTTGAGAAAAAAGGCGCTCGGAGACTCCAACTCTTGCTAAAAGTACGATTAGTCTCTCGTTTCCGTTGGTGATTTTCTTTCATTCGCTTATTTAGTTTTTCTATGCGCTCACCGGTTATTCCTTTGTCGAAACAAGTGCAGGCTTACTGAGAGGAAATTAAAGCTCGCTTATCTGTCCTCATGGAGTAGCAAAAACGATGTGTTTTACTTGATGGTAATCAGTAAGCCACGAGCGTTCCGGTTTCGTATAAAGACCGGAGGCGATTTATGGCATCGCCCGACAAACGATTTGACCATCACATGATTCGAAACATCGCTTGATCTGGCCTCAAATCTGCAGAGTTTGTTCCCTTGCGTGAGAATTGAAATTACTGTCGCATGACGAAAACGCAGTTACCGAAAAATGTCATCCTTACATCGGAGATATAAATTGGGCAAAAGAAATTTCCAGCAAAGTTTAAGGCTGTGGTCGCGTGCAGAAATGATCGCTTCGTAGAAGTAGCGAAGCGAAGGCATGTTGATCTGCAGTTTTGCAGTAGACACGCTTTGAAAATGTGAGGCTCCTAAAATATTTTGGTTACGTTGACTGTTTCAGACAGAAAGCACACCTTGAAAAAATTATCCTACTTGCTGTACTAAACCAGAAAGATGAAAATTTTTTTTCGTAAACTCAATTCTCGCACTAGCAAACCCTATTTTTGACCTTCATTTTCTTGTTAAGCAAGGCCTGCTTACTTAAATTTAAGCGTGAATTTCCCTGCAAGTGTACCTACAAAAAGTCAGAAAAGGCGCACAAACCCATTTTGCGTAAGTTTTTTCTTACAGCAACAAGCGTTTTATTTTTTGTGTTGGCATAACTTGTGTTTCTGCTGACACATGAAAAGATGAAAAATAGCCAAGTTAATGGTTGCTGCTTCTGCAACAATCTTAAATAAAGCTTGAAAAACCAACTGCATTTTTATATGGTACTGCAAGGGCTGTCCTTCGGTGAATAATCTAGCACGACCATCTTGAATATTAAAGAAATTACGTATGTAGGCACATCCATTATACTCCAAGGCATGCTTGTTTACAGTGGAGAGCCATATGACTGGTACTGTCTGCCACTGAGTGGATAATTATCGCAGAAACAATTACAGTGATTTAACTTCACAATTAAGCGACTTCGTAAAAAGCAGATCAACGTCAGTCTCAAGTTAATCGCTTACATACATTCACTGTTCTACTCTAGCACTGACGTATTTTTATCCAATCGAATGAACCTTTGTCGTTAAAGTTTTGCAGTGATTTGCAAACAGTAAAGCGCCTCACAGTGCAAACGATGACGGGTTGTTCAGTTTCGCCTGTCGACGAATAATCTGTTGCAGATTTTGAAGATTTTTGAACTTCGATCGTACATTGAAAATAGGGAACACTTCTTGAAAAAGCAGACTTTATTCTTGTTGTTGTTAATTTTCAACGCTTACACGCGCTCCAGTAAAAGCGTCCGAAGTGTCTTGGCATCTGGTGTCGCTTTTCAAAGCTTGAAAATGTTTCAGCTACGCTTTATACTGAAAGAGATGAAACAAAATCTGCTCCAGTTTTCTCACTGCAGAATCGTTTTGTGAACACGTCCTTCATCAAGCAGTGCTGCTGATAAATTTTGACCCGCTTAAACTCGAGCTGCGCTATTTTGACAGCACTAGTTGTTACAGAGTGTTTGTGGACGGACAGTTGAGCAAACAAGGTATGTTACCAAGGGATGCCCGCATACCATGAAAGAATGTCAGTCAAAATAATTTTAAGTGAAAACCGTTTATTGAATAAGGGATTACAGAGGAAATTGATTGTTTCGTTCCTGTAACACAAGAAAAACAAAAGGAAATGTGTTTTCGTTTCCACTTAAAACTACTCCTGCCATTCAACTGCAGTGCATTATTTCAGACGTAGTCAGTTTTGCCACAACACAAGATTGCAAGTAATCTAAACACAAGAACGTCATCATTTTCACTCGTCAAACTCTCGATCACTTACAACTGTGGAGCATACAGTAAATGAGGTCAAGGGCAAAAGCAAATAACTTTTGCAATTTTGTTTCAACTAAAATGTTTTTTGTTTGTATTGCATTAGAAACAATTCTACACAATCGTGGAATTGCGTTAGTAAAAATTATCTCTAATAAGAAGCGTCAGAAGCAAATCAACCTGCACCTTGCGTTGCAACACTTTCTGAAAAATCTTGGGATCACTCTTTACATACCTCGACTTCTGCAAGATTACAAACCGCACTCAGCGATTTATCTGCAGTCTGGATTCTTATCACAAAACAAGCGTATTCTGTGCAAGAATGCTGCGAATACATGTTAAAAAGCGTTTTGTAACAAAAATACCAAAATTGCACCATGCAACCTTTTAATAAGAAATACTGGGCATTCTGAGGGAAAATTTTAATGCACCAAACAGCTTATGTGAAAACTGAACGTTACTGAATTTTGAATCAATGTATCAGTCCTAGTTTGCATTCATTTTGCCCCATTTCATTCCTAACTCGGGCAACAGTGGACGATAGGAACTAGGAAGTCATGTCTACTCCACGTCCCCTCTACTCACCGTTACCATTGACATAGACAACAAGTCCATTCTCCCCGTTATTGTGATCACTCTTTTCCCTGTTATTATTATTGCTCTCTTACCCATTTTTGTACAACTTTAAAAGAGCTTACGAAACCACACCGTTGTGAGCATGGAGCTCAAACAATTGAACACTAAGCCAGCAAAATATGTATGTCTCAAACTGTTTCTAATTCTCTGTTGCTTAATTCATGCACTCCTTAAATGCGATATTTCAGACCAAATTTGGTAAACACTTTACTGAACTAGAGTTAACTTATTGCCATCAAACCAGAGTTGCAACAGCCCAAAGATAAAACTACACTAGAGTCCTGGGCGGGGCGGGTTAACCTGCGCGGGTTGCGGGTACCCACATTTCCGGGGCTGGTGCGGGAACCCGCACTGCTTTGCGTGCGGGTGCGGGGCGGGTTGAACTTGCTGCGGGGTGGGGTGGGTGCGGGTTGTACTTGCTGCGGGCGCGGGGCGGGCGCGGGTTGAGAAATTCTTTGTGCGGGTAACTCAGTGTTGAACGAAAGCACGTGAACTTAATCAGCTCAAAAATCGCAAAACACGTGGATGTGCAGTGCCAGCATTGCGCTTAGGACAGAAGGCCTGCAGCAATTATTGCATTATGATGTAACAACCCATTGTTGCGAAACATTAGCTCAGACTCTTGTCATGTGGTGGGAAGTGAACATTCTTCAATGCTACCGACGTACTTGGTGAGGAATAATTCAGTCTAGCAGCACTTCTAAATGGATAAAACAACGCTTAACGCATAGCTAGTCACAACTGAACTGAACCGTGTTTTTTATCACCTCAAATCTGTTTGACTGCGAAAGATCAGATCTGTGGAAAGTTTTGGTTTAGTTGTCAATGAAAAAGAACGAATAGCTTGATTTTGCTGCTTGTTAGGCTTGTCTTCAGATGTTATGAGTAGGGCAAGTTTTTCAACTATTTTTACAGCTTCCAACAGCTTCTGAAATACTCAGAATTTATGTAGTACAATGAGCTGGTTGCAGGGATTTTATATTGCAACTTTTTCCTTTTTCACATGCAACTTTTATCAAGTAGACTTATTGCGTAATATGTAGAAGTGTGATTTAAAAAACATGCTTGGGAACTATTTCAGTGTGGTTCTGTTCTCTTTGATAACCGATTCGAACTGAATAATGACCTAAACGCAATTGTAGAAATGACCCGGCCAAACAAGCATCAGTCCAGAACTGTAGGCCAAATTGTTAAATTGCCAGCAACTTCATACACTGTGGAGCGAAGTTTTAGCATGCTACGCAAACTGTTGGCAAATGATCGCCATTTCTCGCCAGATAATGTTTGAAAATATTTAGCATTATATGTAAATAAATCGCTTGAGTAAATCACTGTCTTTTAAAATTCTTGTGCATAAATGCAACTATTGTTAAAAATAAATGCATATTTCTCACGATTTGATTGCAACAAAATCTTTCCCTAGTTATGAGCTTTTAGTAGTTTTCGGACTGGAGCGGGTTTGAGACCGAAAAAGTGCGGGGAGGGCGCGGGTTGGGATGGTCTGCGGGGCGGGGGCGGGTTTAAATTGTGCGGGTGCGGACACAAAATTTAAACCCGTGCAGGACTCTAAACTACCCAGAATGAACTCTGTCTCAGGACAGACATATTTAACATAGATTGGTCCTCAAAGTAGGTATCAGTTGCGAGGGTTCAAAAATATACACATTTTTTGTATTGCCAAAACTTTCTTTTTTCTAAACTTGCCTACATACGCAATGTGTGCTTGTTTTTTGCTCTTGTACAAAAACTTTATTTTTCATAAATGTTTCACTCTTCTAATGTCCTTCTTCTTCTCTGTACTGCCTACATCGACAACGGTATTTTGACCTCTTTTGCAAAAATCAACCCACAACAAGTTGTTTTATGTTTTAACTTTCTACTTGTCGTTGGTTCCTGTGAATAACATTTTAACAGTACTTTTTATTCACGTGTCCTGTGCTTGAACTTGCATTTCTTATTAATAATAGGGCTGGAAGCCATGCCGAACTGTTGGTCTTTCATCAACTTTTTGTGCCTCATTCAAAAACTTTCTAAATATAAACGGTCCTAACTTGTGTGAGCTTCAACTCTTTTCTGCATTGTGAAGATGAATTTTTTAAATTGGATTAAGTTTTTTTAATTGGATTAAGGTTATATTTGAGCTACTTCCACTGGTGAGTTTAAGGTTTGGGAGGCCCGAGGCAAGACTAAAAAGAGAGGCCCTCTGATGACGTCATCATACTCAGCCATCCGTGATAATCACTTTTGTTCAAGCCTAAGATACGGCCACGAAAAGATGTGTTTCTGAAACTACGGCATGACTGACATAGCAGAAGGACATAAAGCAAAACAGGCAAAAATGAGAGACTAAAAGTTGCAGCTAAGTCAAGAAACATTCAGGTTACTATTTTACAGTGGCAGTGAAGTCTAGCGGAGACATTTCTGCGGAGCCTACAAGGAAACAGAAAATCGAATAACATGTTTTGACAGACTTAGATCTACATAATGATGACAATAGACCTAGTTTAACCAGCGGTGCAGCAGCAGAAGAACGTCAAAGATGTATCATCGATAAATACGATAGATGAGTAGTCTGACGCTATCACTGGAGGCAAATACATCGGTCTCTGGTCATCTGATATACCGGAAAAAACGAGGGAATATTAGATGAAAAACGTAAAGTTATTTTTAAAACATAATATTCCACAACACAGAAAAGAGAGAAACTCGTCACGGAAATGCACCACAAATCTTATGCGTCGCCAGAACCACAACGCCGAAGTCGTAGAAAGAAGCTGGCTTTATTTTTCTCCTTCACAAACTTGTGTTTATTGTTTCACGTGTAGACTGATGTGCGCGGATACTAAATGCGCGCATTTCCTTATTAGAAAAGGAATCTGTGACTGGAAGCACGCTGAGGAGCCACGACCAATCAACAGAACTTAGAGATGCCACGATTACGTTTAGTCGCAGATGCAATTCATCACTATGAAGAATTGATACAGAGCTAGGTAGTCAGGTCAATCAATGCCAACAGTATTGGAAATCGCTTCTCTAACGTTTGGTTTCTGTCGTAAAATTTATTGCTGGGCGAGGGCTGACGTTAAGAGATGATGGAAAAGTTGGATCGCTAAGAAACTCTTTTCAAGCAAAATTTCAAATAAAGGAAATGCGATGCTTCCGGTGACCGGTTTTGCAACAGCTTCACAAATGGTTAATCGTTGTCAATTATCATGTTACATCACAAAGTTTTGTTACACTTGAGTTAACAAATGTGACGTCACAAAATTGTGTCATAAATATTATTGACCTGTGGAAATACAAGTGACTTCATCGGCCATCCCCTACCTAAAAAGTATATATCCGATCCGCACATGGGGCCTCCCACTACGCCTGGGACCCGGGCCACCCACCATCTAAATCCGGCGCTGGGTACACTGTACTGACCTGTACTGTAGGGACCGGCTTCTCTCATTCTACGGACCCGATGATATTTTCTCTGATTCTAGGGAACCGGTTTTCACTTCTAGGGACCCGAATCGGGTCCGTAAAATACCTTTAAAAAAAATGGGTAAAGCAACATTTAACGGGTAAGGTAGTCCACTGTGTGAGAATTTATGGCAGAACCAGCGGCCCCGTCTAACCTTCAACTTTACTGTAGCATCGCGAAAACAAAGCGTTGTCAATCTGGACATAACCGGTTGAACACACCCATTGCGTTTCAGAGCGCGAACTATTTCTGTCTGCACAACAACGTCGTGTTGAGATCAAAAGAACTTTTGTCACTTGTTTTACAGTGTTTACTACATAATTAATCCTATAATACAGCACGTGACTACAGGTTGATTAGTTTAGACTACTGGAATTGCGGCAGGCTGGAAAGCTTTCTCAAATCTGAACACCGAAAATCCGGGTAAGGTTAAAAATTCCTGCACTTCTTATATGCTGTGGTGTTGCACTTGTTATAAGAATATCAACGCTTTTACCTCAGCTACAGTATTATTTGATCTTTAGTGGGTTCGTGTCAGAAGGTACTTCAATTTGAAACACTAGAAAATGCTTCAAATATTCTCTAGAGCATGGGCTTCCAAACTCTTTTCAAAAGAGGTCCAAATTTGATCGTGTGAGGGTGTCCGCGAGCCAGCATTTCTTTCTGACATATTTCAAGGTTAGCATAATCCGGGTACTTTGCTTAGAGTGGTCGAGCATGCTTTGCGACGGACACAACAGAGTCTGAAACCAAATCTCGGGCCATGTGATAAGTCTCGCGGGCTACATTTGGCTTACGGACTACTTTGGGCACCTCTGCTCTAGGGTCTAAACCGGTGGTTCTTACCCCTTTGTTTACCACTCTTTCCTTAAGTAATTGCCCCTTGTTTCAAGCCCCCTGGCATCACGTGAAGTTGTAAAAGTAAAAGCAGTTCTTGGTAAATTTGTTAATCATACGTTAGTGAGACACTTTGGAGTGTAAGGGCTCGCGCAGCCCTGAAAATTTATTGACGGCTCCCTGGGGAGGAATGCCCCCTTGGTGAAGAACCACTGGTCTAGGCTTAAACTGATAACTCACGATCTGCTTCAGGGGCGCACCACAGAAGCTTTTGTGATCGAATATTTTTCAGTGATAGATCCTGACATGCATTTGTATTTATAAGTTTTTACAAGTTGTCTAACCTTTCATTCCGCTACAGTGGAAGGATGAGTTGATGCCAGGGACTTATTGGAAAGTTGAACACTAAATGCACGTAACCAAACAAAGATTACAAGTGGAGAAAGAAAACCATGCAGTTCTAAATGTTTTATCTGAGTATCGCCCCATGACTCAATGCCGATAATAGTAAACATGCTGTTTCTGTAGCCTACTGCGCCTTGATGCAGGTACTTCAACTCAGAGACATGGTTGTCATTCAGTTGCAGTTGACAGCATTTACTCGAACTGCAGGCAAATATGCCTTTCTGTAATTATGTAATTTTACTGTCATACAACATCATATTTACTTCATAGGCTGGGTAATATTCCTCCTCAGATCTATTTTGCTCAACTGGGGCAACCGTAACAGCAACGGAATGCAGGTATACAGGGTGTTTCACAATTGTTGAAACAAAGCGGCAGCTTCTAAAACCTTTATCGATGACCTTATTCATTTTTCTCTTTCCAGATTGTCATAGGGAAATAGTTAACCTTTCTATATATTAAACAAAA
>Ga0210059_1015546_pt1 | contig 11094 bp, 7 predicted proteins | sample Ectturendosymbi2_FD_188042 | JGI IMG/M metagenome (GOLD analysis project Ga0210059, IMG submission 188042) | Ecteinascidia turbinata endosymbiont from Florida, USA - Sample 2 (SPAdes) (version 2) | ecosystem: Host-associated > Tunicates > Ascidians > Unclassified | place: Key West, Florida... | reverse complement strand
TCCTGCTTGCAGAGCCGTTGAAAATACTTCCGCAACTTGCTCCACACCTGCGACAGTGCAGTCTCCGAATATTGTAACCCGTTGTGGTGGTAACATCGCAAAAGTGACATGTTAAATTCGATTTTACCGCATAACACATTTTAACCAGTGAGAGGTTCCACGTGGAGCTCGCCGCTGTACTTGAGAGCTGCCGTCTAAACTCAACAACACTTTGCATCGAGGTGTGGGCAAAACCTATACAAAGGCCCTTTCGCCCTCATGTAACTTTCCAGGACAGCAAATCCTCTGTGAAGTCATTAATTTAGTGAGAAAAGTCAACTCAACAACCCCTGCCACTATATTTTCGGTCCTGCAACTCCCAATAAATGTTTTTATCCCACCCAGTCACTAATTGCAAGGTTTGCTGTTGCAAAAGTGGTGCCCTGCAGAGGCTTACGGATTAACAGTTCCGTCAATTTTTTGGTATGACTGTGAACGCTTCCATCATTTGGAGGGGCTTCTCAACGTAACAGACGTCCGTTGCCTACGTGCATTCGAAAGTTTCAAAACTGATTTTCTGGGGGACAGGCGGTGTATCAAAGCGTGCTACATTTGCTTTCCCTTGTTAGAACTTCATCTTCATTGGCGACGTAAGAACTTAAGTTAATCCAGTATTACCCATAATAGTTCTACTTCTACCTACATCCGTCCGTTTTGATTTTCATACCCATTGCACAACACAATGAAGATTAAGATGAATAATTAACATACTGTATTGAATCCAACCATGTATTCTCCGTTATCACGTTTAGTGCATCAAAACCACGTCAGTAATATTTACAGTTACATACTGTTCTATGAAATGTCAGCAGCCACTCTAATGAATACGTTAGGCGACGAAAAAGCTCAACGTTGTTTATGTGCGAAAAAGCACATTTGCCTGTTGAAGCAAACCATTTCTTACGCAATATTCAAAAAATGTTTTCTTACCTTCCCTCTGATCGCAGCTATTTCTTGCAAATTTCTTAACCGAACAGTGAGTTTAGCGACTAAAAATAGAATAATTTGGATGTCAGCTGATTTAAAATTTACTTCCATATTCAGAAACAAAAAATGAATTTCTTCTACTGTGAAGAATCAAGTGGCGTAGAAAGGGGGGCCGCGGGCGGCACTTCGCTGACCAAAAATTAAGTTTTGAAAGGAGTTTAAAAGTTCTAGTTTTTCGTTATTATTTTAAATATATTTTTTAATGTTCTCTACCGCTTTTCAATTTTTCTATTTAGAAGCTCTAGACTGGTAGGCTAGCCTAAAAGAACACATGTGGCTTTGGAGTGAGTGAATTGATAAAATGTTTGGGGGGCGAAGAGTTTTCCGAGAGGGCCCAAATTTTTTAAACTATGTCCAGCAGTTTTAAACTACGTCCAAAACATTTTTCCAAGGGGGGCAAAAAAATTTCCTGCGCCCCCTATTTACGGGCATGTTTATTTGGGGGCCAATTGTGCCCTATTCCCTACACCTTCCTCGCCAGATAAAGCAATTTCAACCATCTCAGGCAAAAGTCCTTTGCACAAAGGAAAGAGATGACACTCGACCGCAGACTAAAACGTTAGGGCTCCAGTTGTTTTCGGTATATATTGCCCCTCTCAAAATCTGATAAAAAAATTTGCATGAAATCACGGTAAACAGTCAAGGCTAGCTTAATCCATTTTCTCGTATCTTTGGTTTCTCAGTAACGTCCCAACTGCACATCATAACATTTCCTGACACTTAGGCATTGGCGACGAACGTTTCGTTGGGGCGGTGATGGCTAGTCCGCCTCTCATTCGGAGGGTTGAGCGTTCGATCCACGGCCACTGAGTGAATCGCCGTGGTGGTCCTTTGCCAAGATTGTTCGCCTAAACTTCCCTGGTAAGAAGCATATTTCAGGCATTGGCATGCCCCTAATTGCCGTCGCCAAAATTAAAAAAAAACATTTCTTGGTACATCTCATGCTATTTTTTAATGTTCAGTGGGATATTTGCAATAACTGCCATAGCTGTAGCCCAGTCATTAGGTGCGTTAATCAACATTAGGTTTTGGCGGTTGAATTGAAGAACTTTGCAAAGATAACTTTTCTCAGTTACAATACACTGCTGTTTCTCTGCATGACGTAATGGTGCCGGAAAATCACTTGCCTGAAGCGGGGTAGTGCAGTTGGTGTATTTTCGTGGGTAACTTTGAGCTCAGATTATAGGTTTGAACTGCAAGTAGAGTGGATAAGAGCCGATAGGCAACGTGGTTTTCGTGAAGTTGCCTTTTTAAACATTGGCAGTCATAGAAAAAGTTATTTCAACAAGAAAAGTTTTAAAAAGGGATTGCTCTCATTTTGATGAATTTGAGACAAGAACCTTAGTCTGAAAACCTAACGCATATGATTGTGGTTAATGCTTTTATTAAAAAGAGCGTTAATCGAAATTGTCGTACAGCTTGGTAATGGTTGCACTGATTAAAGTTGTTCATCGTAATACCGCCGAAAGCAAGATGTTGTAATCACTGCTGAGCATCGAAAAGGCCTAGGCCCCAGCTGGCATGGTTTGGTAATACAGTTTTCGAAATAGACGTCTGTTGGTAACCAGTCCCGTCGTCATGGGGGCTTTTGTGGGCTTAGCCCCCCAAAAAAACTTCAAGTCCCCTAAAATTGGAATTTGAAACACTATAAATCAGTGGATTTTTTGTCAAAATTTGGAATGTCAGTCCCTCCTGCACAAACGTAGTCTCCCAATTGAAGACCTTCTGGTGATAGTTCTGTTGGTAACGAACAAAGGCAGGGAATGACATTATGCACGTGTAATTCGAGGAAGTTCAACAGCTAGACCAAGTGTGCAGGTCAGAATGAAGACTACAAGCCAACGATTCTCAACCATAGCCGGTTTTAAACCTGTTTAAAATATTTTTTTCAAAATGGGTCCCTGCACCTATAGAGCGCTCCGCGTAAGTGCCGACAGAGTTAACGTTTGAAGTCTTATTGTACTGAAACGTGAAGTGAACAAATTAAACGTCCTTTACATCACTGAGATCATATTATGAAATTAATACTATAGCCTGCTATACGCAGTATATATCCTTTTTCGTTAAACACGGGGATACTACACGAAATTTTAACATACATAAATGTTTACATTTGTAAAGTAGGTATGCCGCCATCACATTCATTAATTTTTCCGTTTGATCCCCTGGAATGTGTCAACTATTAAAATTTCATGCGGTGAGCTTACCGGAGATTTAAAAACCGACAGGGAGGAAAGTTTGACGAAACATGTGGGGTTCGTTTATGCCTATGCAAAGAAAGTACAAAATAGAAAAATTAATGATGAGAAAGGTGGCGACAAGCAGGAAAAGCAAGAATCATACTCGACAATAAAAGAGAAGACAAATTTCGTTTTGTTAGTGTTTGATTGCGATTTTGAAGATGCTTTATTAATCCTTATATATTTAAATAAGCACGAAACATGATCTTTTTTCATTTAAAAATTGTTTAAGCAAATTTGAGGGGTTGAAAGGGCGGCACTTTTATGGTCGGCTCCGGGCGGCACTTAGCTTTGCTACGCCACTGGAAGAATCACACCAAATTTCGATTAAAACAATTGCCATGCCACTTTGCGAAGGTGTACAAAACAAATTTGATTCTCAAAACATTGTAAGAACCACGGCAACTATATCTTTCAGCGATTTACACCTTTAATACATTTGGAAAGTATTTGCAGTAATTAGTTTAGCAACCCGAGGTCACATGACTTACACAAGCAAAAGCGGAAAATGTCACACCCATGCTTTTGAACCGCGGCCAATAGTGACCTGGACACCAATCCGTGTTCGTCAACTTAAGGGAAGTAAAAATTTTGTTGCTGTATCCATTCGAGCAAATGCAGTGTACCAAAATTTTCGAAACCACAGTTGAATAGCAAAAAGAAATGTGTGAAACAACAACACACTCACTCCGCCATTACCTAAATCAGGGGCCACCAACCTTTTTGAAGCTGAGAGCTACTTCTTGGTACAGATTCGTGCAAAGGGCTACCAGTTCGATACACACACTTCTGAAACAGTGGTGGAGGCGGGGGCGCAAGCGTGAACAGTGGAGGCATGGGTGCACGCTAACCCCCAAAAGTTCCGATTTGGTGAAAATTCGGACAAAATCTGTGAAAACCTTTCCAAAATCCCTGAAAATCTGTGCAAAGTCCCTAAAACTATGGGCAAAAAATGCGCCGAACGTGCTTTGATTTGAAAAAATTGGCGCCCAACGTGCTTTTGATTTGAAAAAAAATTGGCGCACAACGTGCTTCGATTTGGAAAAATGGCGTCCAAAATCACATGAAGACCCTTATTTTTTTGGAGATCATCCGAAAAACGGTCTTCATGAGAAAATATTTGCACGAAAAGTGGCCCAAAGTTTTGTCGGGCAAATCTGGGAAAATTCGGACAAAATCCTTTGCCCCCCAAAAAATTTGCCTACTCCTACACCTACGTTCTGAAATAAATATTTGCTCAATTTGTCTTCAGTTATGTTGTCATTAATACGAATTAAAGATATAACATCAATGTGAAGACACTGATCATGTTCATGCTGTTGTCAGATCAAGCCTGCGGGCGACCTGGTGCCCGCGGGCACCATGTTGGTGACCCCTGACCTAAACGCTTGCAAAAAAATACAACAGGGCACCCTCCACTCAAAACCTCAATAACGCCGACGTGTCAGACAACTGAAACTGAGCAGGGCTGTTAACATTGCATGGCAATCTAGTTGCCTTATCAGTCACGACAGAAATTATACCAGCTAACATAAACCAAGTTATCGGAACGTAAAAGCAGTAACACAACTTGCAGTCAGTGATGCATACACACGGTGAAAATAACAATTTGTTCAAAAAATACGAGAGTACGTGCTCACAAAATTGCCATTGATGCTAAATTTATTAAAGATCTCTTAACTTTTTTCTAAACATTAAATCGTAGTAAATATTGCTATTTTGGCATTTGAATATATTATTTCATTACTCGCAATCAATGAACCTTTTCTTCTCTTACATACGCTTCCCGTGGAAAACTTTCTGGGGACATCTAGAAAATTTTACGTTTTCGGGAACAGGAGATTCGATACAAACTCTGTTTTAACGTTGTTAGTTCAACCAATTTTTTGTTTCTACTGAAGACAACTCCTATGTATTACGCTCCCGTAAAGCACGACACTATAGAATCAGACTAAAGCAATCACACGTGTCAGAGCCGAAATAACCCTACTTTCAGTACCGACCCGGGTTCAGTGTTTTCTTAGTCACCACTAGGTTCTACGATTTAACCTATGATGACTAATATTTGGTGCCACATGGAACAGCTTTCACGCACTCTTTACAAGACTTTTGTTCCGTTACAAAATCCAACGCACTGAAATTTTGCAACAGGCAACACTCTAGTACTCGCATGATCTCCCCAATTTCTAATAGTTGCATTGGCCATTTAAGAGGGCTATGACTATTGCAGACTGTCCACACTAGATTAAACTTTATACACCACTAGATCAATGCACAGGGCTACCATACCGTCCTTATTTCTAAGATTTGTCTTTGTTTTGCAGTAGTACGTCTTAGAAAATAGTATTGTCCTTAATTGTTACTTGAGTCCTTATTTTTTTCTTATTTTCTGTAGCATAACAATTCTAAATAGCAATATCTGACAGACCATTAGTATCTTATCGTAAACATTTTGCAATCAAGGTTTTGGGACATTATAAAATTGGTGTAGCATAATCTTGCAGCACAGAGACCAAGTCAAGTCATGCTTGCGCTGTAAATAGCCTACTCAGCAATAAAAAACATTTCAATCGACAAAGCTTGAAACAAACAGCAAAGGTTGGGCGAAAGACGGATAAAGCAGTCACCTAGTCAAGCACAGCCTACATTCAATGACTGTCAAGTTTCAATATTACAGGTGAAGCACAAAACAATGAGTAACATTTTAATATTATTAGAAATACAACCCCATGCAACATGTCCTACATATTGCAGTATTTTTTACCATAATCAGTTCTAACCCGTTTATGATGAAAATTTCCTGAAACTTGTTGTCTTGTGCCATGATCATGTATGCAGTGTAGCTTTGAAAAAAATTAACAAAAGAAGAGGGCAGGATATCCGCATTACACTTATACATCATTTTTTCCAAATTAAGTTGGTACAAATCAGAAACTTTGAGAATTTTAAGTAATTCCAAAATGCTGCTTGCACTTGATGTTCTATTGCTAAAAGGCATGTATTTCAAAATTCGGTTTTGTAGCACTTGCACTGGCCGGATAACAGTTTTATACGCTCGTCCCCACCAATTATGCAGTATTGCAAATATGAATGGAAGAGACTGAAATACATCAAACACAAAATTTTCATATCAGCAAAATGTCTAATTTTACACACTAAGCCACAGGCTTGAGAAAGTTTCACACAGAGACTACTAATTACTAACGCACTATCATGCATTGTTAGCACGTAAGCTGTTAGCTGACTACTCTGGTTAGGATTCTTGGGAAAGTTGGTTTCGTAGCAGAGGTTTAGCATTTAATTGATTCAAGAAATAAGGAAGTGAATAAAACGTTTTCCGTGACATACACCAGCGGGAAGTCGAGAATAGGACATTGCTGAAACAAATCGTTCCTGGAGACAAATAGGCAAACATATGATCGATCTGGACGTTAGTCGTGCAAACTGAAATAATGGTTTTCTTTTTAGGTAATACAGTATGAGCATAGCTCGTTTAATTCGCTAAATTCGTTATTTTTACATCGGGCCCGGCAGAATTCCTGCTTTTTGTGTGCATTTCTGTTCGTCTAATTCGCCATCGTCTAATTCGTCACCTCTTTCTATCCCTGAGAAGCGTTTTGTTCGGCTAATCCGTACTTTGCAGTTTTGCTTTTGATGTCTAAGCAGCTAGTACGTGTGGCAATTCAAACAAATTAAGGATCTTTATCTGAGGATTGTTGCACCTCGCAACTTGTTTATCGAATTTATACACGAGGTGCGAAGCGCGACCCGACTCCCCATTGACAAAACGTGGCAAGTCTTCGCAGTTTGTTAAATTAAAGATTTGGAAGGAGCTAGATTAAATGGAAGAATCCAAATAGAGAGGAGGAATTAATTGCTGCATTCAACCATAACGTCAGAAACTTGTATTGTACTGCAAATAAGATGAATATGAATACGAGTTACTATGATGAAGTATACGAGCTGTTTTGATAGCGTTTTCACTTGTTTGCATAATTCATCACTTCGCATAATTCGTCACTTTTTTCTAATCCCCTTGAGGTGACGAATTAGGCAAATTCCACTGTACAATAAAATTTTCCTCAGCCGTTCTTATTTTTGGTTCTAGGTCGATGGTAGCCCTGTCTATGCACCTATCTGTCTAGAGCTACTGATTACTACCAAAAAAACGGCTGCATTATAATGATTTTCCATAACTTCGGCAAGTAGTTTTACCTAGTTTACCTGTGACTTAACATGCAAGAAGAACTGTTTTGGTATGGTTCCGCATTCCGCAACATTCCCTAATTGGATACAACACGGATGTAGTCATTGAATGATACCTATTTTGTTTCAACAAATAAGCTAAAACACGCTTCAACTGCCTACGCTCATATACCAACCACAACTCCTTACGCTACACGAGACTTGAATACTTTGTTCAGGTTCATGGCGATCGCTAGCAATAAAGTCAGAGCAATTACGGCTAAGTCAAACTCACCCACTTTACCTGCAAAACAAGTATCATCGAGACTTTCTACAGGAATTTAAAGATTTTAATCTGCAATGCCTTTCTTAAAAAGTGGGCTGCTTCAACCAGAACTGTCGCCAGAAAGTTTTCATTTGGGGGCTTTGCAATTCTGCGGGGGGCTTGACATTACAAAATTAACCAAAACTCCACTCATTTATAGTGTTTAACGTTTAAATTTGGGGGGTCTTGGAGCTTTGTTTGGGGGGCTTAGCCCACCAAAGCCCCCCAGTGGCGACGGGACTGCTTCAACCTTAGTGCGATTTTATACGATTGACAATTTTTGTTCCCAACCTGTAAGCCATGTGACATTTTGCTGCTCGGATATCACGGTAGTTTTAAGGCCACTATCTAAACAGTAACCTTCTCATTAAAAATGAACATGCGATGGGTCTACGTGAAATTATGACAAGTTACCGCTTCGAAATAGTTCTTTTGATAGCGTATAGCTTCATAAACATCTTTAAGGTCACATAGAGTAGGGTTGCATACAATATGCTGAAAGTTCCTACGCACAGTTCGAAATGCCGGATGGTGGACTTTTGAATGATGTTCGTGTTTACCAAGACCCAGAAAAAGCAGAAACAACTTGTCATCTTCAAAAAATTATTTCGCTGTTGGCTCTAACCACTGTAAATTGCTGAAGTACTTGGAGATTGAGCTTAGATAACGCCAGGCGAAATCAGGTACTGTATAATTAATCTTCACGATTACAACCTTCAGTCATAACCCTCATACTGGAAACAGAAACCACTATGCGCAATGCAAACTTACTCGTTGCCTGCTTATCACTAAGAATGCGTCGAAACTAACCGACCCACAAAGTTAACAAAACCTCACCTCATGTTATTACCAAGCGTTATGTGAGTCTCACTAATGTAACAGACGCGTGCACTTCAATTTCCTGCCGAAGTGTATCCACTTAGACAACTGGGGTAGCAAATAGCCCACATTTCCGGGGTTTTCCTGCGGCAGTCGATATTTTCACTTCGCACTATAACTCGATTGAGTGGCAATGCAACAGCATAAGTGCCTCTCTAGACTCGCAGTCATAAACGTAATAATGTTGCGCAGCACACAATGACTAATACTTTTACCGCGTTTAGTTCTCTGCTAACAAATTTACTCCACGCACAACAGAAACACAGCATATACTTTGGACTTCCGTTGAATCAAAATCTGCCGGGTGACGTTGTACCTTTGCCACAAGATTTCTGGTAATTTCATCAAGGAGATCTTTTTTTCTTCCATACTCGCTACTTAAATACTTCTTCAGATTGCTCGTCTCCCTAAATAAATAATATGTCATAATGATATATTTTACATATCATTTTTACCAAATGTTTTGCTGTTGATTACATTGTAGTTAAAAGCAAAAGGCTGATTTATTCACTACAACCAGTGGTGGGTTTAAGGGGAGGCAAGCGAGGCACTTGCCTCAGGCCCTCTTCGAGTTGTTTTGTGTGTAATTTTCGTCATTATTTGTGAAAAATTTATTTCAACTTTTATAATATACTCCGAAGCAGATCATAAGTAAGTACTCTACTTTCAAAGGGTCCCCAATAGCCACTGTAATGTATAAGTACTCTGCTTTTGAAGGGGTCCCAACAGCAACTGTAATGCGTAAGTACTCTGCTTTTGAAGGGGCCCCAACTGCAATGTGTAAGTACGTTGCTTTCAAAAGGCCCACCAATAGCAACTGCAATGTGTAAGTACCTAGCTTTCAAAGGGGCACAAACGGCAGCTGTAATGTGTAGGTACTGTTTTTGAAGGAACCCCCAACCACCACTGCAATGTGTAAGTGCTTCAAAGGGTCACCACTCATCAGGCTATATCACAGTTGGCTGAGTATAATGACGTCATCAGAGGGCCCCCTTTTCAGCCTTGCTTCACCCCCTCCAATCCTAAGTCCACCACTGACTACAACAGCAAGCACACACATGTTTTAGCCCTCGCCAAAACTTGAAATTAAAACCATTTTGAATTTAAATTTTTTAACTCAATAGTGTCCTACACTTCAATGCAGTGGTCTCCAAATTATGGCCTACGGAGACATTGTGTCAATAACGAAAAAATGATATTTTCACAAAACATTTATTGATTTGGTAGAATGTAGCATATCCTGAAACAATCCCATTACGCAAGAAGTCTGGCCCTCGAATTATTATGTAATAACTTATGTGGCCTTCTGACGAAGAAGTTTGGAGACCCTGCTTTCACAAATCAATGAATGCTGCTTCTGGTTCTGTTTTTTGTTATTATCAAACAACAAACTTGGAAATAACATAACATGTCCAAGTATATTAAAGAACTATAAATGGGGAGCTGAACATAACAAAATGATTTATTTAATATGGAAGATGGTTCCTGATGCACCTCCTACATCCTAAACATGACTTATAAATAGCTAGCATAATGAAATAATGCAATGTTACAGTTTTACAAACACAGTATATATATAAACTGTTTATGGTGTCTGTATCAAAGACATTGTTGATACTGTACATCTCAATGCTAGAGTCACTGTTATAGAACAGTAGAACACCATCAACCTTAAACACCACCAAAATTTGTGTATGAGTTATTTTACTAGTTAATTTTAATATTTTGAAAAATGACACCTTTCAATTAAAAAAACAACTTATAAGAAAACATTACAACTGAGAGACACATATCGAGAAAAACTAAATAGGCCTAGTTTAAATAAATGAATGGAAGCTTCAATTGTGTCAAAGCAACACTTATATACAAAGTTTATTAACTCAGGGACAGCACTTGGCATTACAAAACAGGTAAAGGTCCTATCCTACACTAGTATGAATTTATGTAAAAATAAATTTGTTGAGCTAGAGCGAACATGCAGGTCTGACATGCATCAATATATAACAAAACAAAATGATAATAAAAACACAGAATTGACAACTAAACAGTCTATAGAGCACACAGTAACATGAAGAACTTATTTCATCAACAATATATATACCTGTTCAAACCAGGAGGGTCAGAAAAAGATGTTTGAGATGAAGCATATTTAATTGTAGATGTACTATGCTTGTTGAAAGATGTAAGGAAAGAACCTGAAAAGTGACAGCCACAGTAGATTAAACTTGACATCACTGCCAATAAATGCTGGAGACATACATCCTTTTTGCACAAAAGGGCCACTACAAAGACTCTGCCAGACAGGCTGGTTTTGCGGCCACAAAAGCTGAGGTCGCAAAATGCCAAAAATATCATGACCTCCAAAGCAATTACCACTTTCAACCAGTGGCAATTGAGACCACTGGTGTGTATGGCAAGTCCACTGCCCTTTTTTTGAGT
>Ga0210059_1015545_pt1 | contig 11095 bp, 10 predicted proteins | sample Ectturendosymbi2_FD_188042 | JGI IMG/M metagenome (GOLD analysis project Ga0210059, IMG submission 188042) | Ecteinascidia turbinata endosymbiont from Florida, USA - Sample 2 (SPAdes) (version 2) | ecosystem: Host-associated > Tunicates > Ascidians > Unclassified | place: Key West, Florida... | reverse complement strand
CGGGTTGTTTTTGTGAAATTTTTAATGAAGCAGATACGTTCCAGAAATTGCAAGAACAACCGAGTCATTACATTTCCTGCTTTTTTAATTTCTGTAATAACTGTTCATTTTTTGAAGTGTCTAAAAACGAAATATTTGATTTTCTTACAAGTAAGTCGTGCTATTTTTGTTAATGGAGGTTCCATGACAAACGCGAAGGTATATCAGGATTTCTATGATGACAAAAATCTTGAAGGGAAGTGATGTAGGTGAAACTCACGACATAAGTTTGGAAGCACCTTTCGCACTCAAACTGGCTGGCCGCATTGACATATTATTTTTCCGGTGTTTTGTTTGTAATCTTTGATCTCTGTTTATTGTTCGGGTGAATGTTGTTTCTTGCCGAGTCACTCTCTAGCCTGTGGGAATATTTTTTCTTTGTGAGATACACTGTAGTGTTTCTATCATACACTCTCTTCTCGCAGCTAACTGCATGTGCAGCTGAGTATTTATTCGATTGTAAGCCGCAGATTATAAAGTATGTCATCATATCAAGCTGCTTACAATCAAGGCCGGCTTACATATTAAATTCTTTACTTTATCGCAAGGTTTACATGGCGCTCAGTCTTTCTTTGGCTACGTTTTGTCGACCAAACTCTTTAGCATTCGATTTTCTTCACCATCACGTGCACATCCGTCACAGGAGGGATTATGATAAACAGAAGACAGTTGTAGTGGTGTCAACATTCATATTGGGGTTGCCAGTTAACGGGAAACGCACTAGTATGCGAACGTCGCGAATGCATCTCAGAGGCTTGAAACTTTGTTTGGGGATCCAATCCCACCGAAGCACCCCCGTTGTGACAGGACTGTTGATGCTGCAGAAACGTACCTTTGTCAACTTTTGTCAAAATAAGTCGACACTCTTCTTTATATAAATATCATTTATTAGAAGCAACATATTCTACATTGAAGGCCACAAAATCCTGACTGGAGGGGACCCCCAACTAGTGCTGCAGAAGGCGGAAGTGCAGTAGTACAAGTGCCCGCCCAAATATTTTAATTTGTCGACAATCTGGGCAAAGTCCCTAAAATTCAGGCCAAAACACCTGAGAAACCGGGAAAGAAGTCACCCAACGTTTTGACATACGAAATGGGCCCCAACGTTTGCAGAAAAACATATGATGACCTCTTTTTGGAGATCACACCAAAAAAACGTCTTCACGATCTTTGTGGGAAAACATTTCAAGGCAAAAGTTTCACAAAAAAAACTTTTTTTGCAAGTTTGGGAAAATTCGGGAAGAATTGCTTCCCACTACCAAATTTTTGCCTGCTGCTATGGCCCCAACTACCTTGCAAGCAGGGGCGCATCCAGGGGGTCTGTTAGGTTGTCATGACAGACCCCTTTGTCACGTTGTAAGTACTTAGTATTGTCGCTGATCAACTGTTGAACGCTGGCGCAGCAGGTCTCTGATTTTCCGACTGTGCCGCCGTGCCGGTGGTTTGGCACAGGCAGGCAACTCCATTTCTTTTCTGAAGTTGCGTAGCAGGCTATTGCGGCGAAACGACCACAACACTGCGTTTGGTGCGTTGTCGAATTGGCGCCGATGTAGCAATCTGAAACAAGCAATTGAAGGCCAGTTTCAAACCCAACACGACTCGCTAATGTGTTGCACAAGAGCTGGTTTCTTTTACTTTCATGGGGAAAATCCCGACTTCGCGTTGGTCTCGCTCTTCCTTGAACACTGGTGTTGTTGGTCGAGGAGCGACTCGTTCGCTCTGCACGTTAGTTTGAGTTTCGAATGTTTTTCCACCCATGCATTTGCGGTGTGGTATCAACAGAATTTCCAAATTACGGCTGAAGTTGAATTGATGACAAGAGTATTATGGCTAGTCGGCTTTCAGATGGCTGTAGGTTAAGCCGAATGGGAATAAATAGTTGTTTCAGTGACAGAGAAAACATCCAATATCCTCATGTCGAGGAATCAGATATCCGTCATTGGAACTTGTGTCAGGTAGCTACTTCTCAATTCTTTTTTGGACAAACTATTGAGTGTGGCTAACGATTTGTGTTATTACACGATCTTGACATGGGTTAGAAAATGCACATTGCTCCTCCTACATTGGGCAAGGTTTCGTGTATACGACAAATGTCAGGGGTGCCTAACTTATCTTCTACTGGGGTCAACTAGAAAATGTACTGGTAAATCGTGAGAGACCTGTCGGTAATAAAGTCACAACTACAAAATGCCGAAGTTGAGTATCGCACATGCATAAACAGTGTACCTGCTTTTATCATTGAGACATTTCGGTCATTTTTTGCTGAGAAGTTTGTGGCCACTGAAACATTTCGGTCGTTTGTCTCAGGGTTGTATTAAAACTCGCCATAACAGTGTACATTAGCCTATATTTTCAGACATTCTGACTGAAATGACTTAATTTTTTTTGGTCATTTCAAAATCATTTCGGTCTATGACCGAAAAAAGTCAGCAGTTTACCATCGCCTTAGTAAGTGATGCAACGAAGCCAAAGTGTCTGTTGTGCCTAAATCGTGATTTTCACGCAATAATGGGAAAACATATCACAACACCTTCGCGGCATCCGCCATGCTAGCCTGCATCCCAACCTTACTGGATGTTTCTTTGCGTTTCGCGACAAGTACAACACACATGGTGTAATATTCGTCAGTCGATCTGAGCGGGTCCTCGTGCGAATAAAGGTCGAATCATCTTTGCTTAGCGTCTGGATAAACCAGCCTAGTGATACGGTATGTCTGTCGAATGCCTGTCATTTGGAATCTGCCACTGTCAGACGGAAGCAAAGCTGTATTGATTGTCATGTCATAAACCTCAAACACTGCCGCACACGTGCAAAGCTGTTTTGTAATATTCCGCTTCATGGTGAGAAGGGCTGGCAGCCAATTACAATAACTTTGTTTAAAGTGCGCCTAAGCCCTATTTGCTATTTATACTTATTAGTCTAGGTTTAAGTCTGCTCCAATGGCAGTAACGCACGTTCACTTCCGTTGAAGCAAAGATTTTGCGACGGGTTTTCGAATTTCTCATTGAAAGTGCAAACATCAGAAATTGTTGTAACATTAACTCAATAAAATACCAGTCATGCGTTGTATTTCAAAAACAGTATTAATCGCATAAACAGCTAACAACGTTGTTTTCTGCGCAAGAAATCGTCTACTACTTCATCGTAGTCCACTTGTATGTCACGATGCAAAAACATTAAAGCAATTGCACTCAAGCGTTCTTCTCCGCAGCGATTTCGCAAGTATGTTTTTAACAATCTCAATCCCGACAGAGAGCGCTCACCAGATGCAGTTGTGCAGGGTATCGTTAGCATCAGTTTTATAAGAGTATGTACGTTTGGATAAAAATCCAAAGGAGCTTTTGTCAGTGCTTCATCTAGACCAGTGGTTCTCAAACTTTTTCTGATCGCGTACCATTTGTGTGTCCCGTACTGTCATCACGTACCACCTTCTTCCAGGAAAAGTCAATGTGCCAAATATAATTCGATCGAACGTCTGGAAAAGCAGAATTGACACATATGCAACGTGAACAAAATGACTGTGAGAAATTTTAATGGCCATTTTTAGAAAACAGCAAGGGAAGTAGGCAACACAAAAATTCAGGAATTTATTATCAGAACCCGACAAGTAAAAACTACACCTGTGAATATATTTTTTGTGAAGAAAAACAGAAAGTAGGCCTCTTCGCGTACCACCTTGTAGGTCTTCGCGTACCACCAGTGGTACGCGTACCACAGTTTGAGAACCACTGATCTAGACTGTCCGGTAGATTACAAAATGGAACTTGTTTCCACTTAATGTACTATGTGTGTAACTCTGCCCAAACACAGTCTAAAGGATACAGCATATCATCTTGGTATGCTTTACGAGCTTGCCCGAAAAACTTGGGAACGTCACTTGCACTTGTGATACTTAAGTGAACCATGTTGATAGGAATAATCAAACTCAGTTTTACAGCTCTAGCAAAATGAGCACCAAACCGACGATGTAGCTCTTCGACAGCTGCTTCAAGGTATGGTCGAAAAACCTTGGTAAAAAAGAAATGAGCAGTATCTTCTGAAGATGTTGATCGCAGACTTCTTGTTTGGCGCGGTATCCCATTTTCTGCAGCAATGCTACAAGCCTCAGTAAAGATTTCTGCAAACGCTGTATTTTTTTTATCAGCAAGAATGCTTCAAGGAGTCTTGTATCGTCTTGAACGAGATCGCAAACTGTAACCGAGTTGTTGGTGACCTTTTCAAGGTTTGTTTTTAAGGTAAGCATTGCTGCAGCAACAAATTTTATGATCAACGTATTGACTACAAACTCAAATTCTTTTACCCTTCTGCGTAAAATATCTGCTTTGTTAGATGTGTCTGGATCACTGACTTGCTCAAGTGTGTCAAGCGCTTGAAGAATTGCTGGGAAAAGTTCCACAAATCGAACAACAGCATCGTGCCTCTCAACCCAACGTGTCGTGCACAAGCTTACAAGTGTTGTTTTACTGTAGCTGGGAAAAAGCACCAAGACTGCATTTTTCAATGCTGCAGAGTTTTTTTTTTTTTTTTTTTTTTTTTGCAGCACGTTTCTGACCTCCTTTGTAAAAGGTAACGATGTCTTGAATTGTACGCATTGACCATCTTACAGATGGTAGATTACTGGCGGTTGTTAACGCCAAATTAAGCACGTGGCAGGCACAGTGAACATACAGTGCGAGAGGGTAATCGGCGCTGATCTGTGCTTGTACACCTTTAAATTTTCCCGCCATCGATGAGGCTCCATCGTGACCTTGACTACGCATTTTCCTTAAGTCGAGACCCCATTGCGTCAGATTGCTTAATATTTTTTTGCTCAAAGCTTCTCCAGACATATCTACTGCTTCAGTAAAACCTAAAAACTCTTCCTTTACTAGAGGAGAACCATCAAGCTGCACCTGGACGTACCGGACAAGAATGGACAACTGTGAATGCTGCCGACGTCCTTTGTTTCATCTGCTAGAACAGAAAAGATGCCAGCTTGCTTCACCGCAGCTACAACGTTCTCACGAATTTTTCTGCCAAGCAAGTGAATGAATTCGTTTTTAATAGACCAGCACGTGTATAATGCGTTTTGCGGTGCATTGTCTATGTATGCCTGTATTCTTCTATCGCCTCTTTCGACTAGCAGTCGCAAGAAAGCCCTTAAGTTACCCTCATTTCGACCATCGTCTAGCAACTCGAATGGACCTCCATCTCGATGCCCCCGGAGGGAATCCCTTGCTTGCTAGTGACATGGATGATATTTGCCAACCCTACAAGGAAATCGTTTTTTTTACAGGTCCTTCTGGTGCTGCTTGCTTATCCTATCCACAACAGTGCCACTTTTCCATGCATCCAAGAAAGATGACGCCTTTGCTGCTGCAAACTGATGTTACAGGCAAGTTTTACCTGTAACAACTATTGCCAGAAAAAAGCCAAGCCTACTGAAAACCTCCCAAGCTCGAATCCAGTCAAACAGATTCAAAAGAATCATATCCAATCAGAATCCATCATTCAATCAGCTTACTCCGAAATCATGTCACGAAAAACGTGACCAAGAGTCATATGATGCTTTAGCATGGCTAGCCAAGGTGCTAGGCAACCAGATGCAATTAAGCATCTTTCAAACATTTGAACTAACCTATGATAAAACAATTACATAATTTATATAATTAGGAACCAATCAAAACACCTGAAACAACGGGGAATTACCAAGAATTCGGGTATAAAAGGCGTCTCATCTGGACTGAAAATTCAGACTATCTTCTCTGCCTTTGGTGCTTGTAGCCGAGGTCAAGTCGTTGTTCTATATTGGGCATTGCGCTCACTTAGCTGACATACCCGCCTATGGTGCATGTTGCCCAGGTTAAGTCACTGTTCAATATTGGGTATTGCACTCACTTCGCTCAGTGATCAGGAGTAAAAAGTGGAACTCCGCGGCCCGTACCAGACTCCATGTCAGTTTAGAGTTTCAAGAAACTGGTTTGTCCTAGCAGGATTCCGCTTGGCGAAAAGTGGCTTTTCCGGGATAATCTCTGCCAGTATGGACGACAAAATATGGCTTATCCGAGATAACCCCTGCCAGTTTAAATGACAACGAACAGCCTGTTTGAATGAAACTCCGTCAGACTGAAAGGCTGTAACATTATAGCCTTCACCCTACCAGTCGTTCAGGGCTAGAACAAGATTCGTGAGTAAACTACATTCGTAGCTCACTGGATTGTTTACGTTTACAGAACCACAGTAAGTGTTCAGCTATGAAAAATAACAGTCGAACGTGTGATTAATGACAATCTTCCGTCGAAAGCACAGCCAGCGAGAGTCGGCAAAGTTGAAACGAAAAGGAAACAAGAATGTGACAGAAAGCAGTTTGATAGTTGCTCAGCAGTGTGGAAAAAGAATTTTCGTTGCCAGTAGCTTGATCACGCACATGCGAACACATACTGGAGAAAAACGTTCTTGTTGCCAGGAGTGTGGAAAAAGGTTTTGCCAGTCCAATGGCCTTGCCTATCACATGCTAATACATACGGGAGAAAAACCTTATTGTTGCCAGGAGTGTGGAAAAAGATTTTCCCAGAGCAGCAGTTTAACCATGCACATGCGAACACACACATGAGAAAAACCTTTTTGTTGTCTGACATGTGGAAATAATTTTTTACTTGACGCTGCCTCCAGTTGCAATACACGTTGAATTAATCCAAGTCTCAAAATTGCGCAACGACTCTTGATGGGCATAGTCAGTGTTTTTAGCCAGTTTTTGGTTGTTCAAGTGACACTCTGAACTTTTGAAAGCCAGGATATCGTTTTGCTTCCTACTGAAGTTAACGATTTGAGGAAAGCATGTTTTCCTGCACTGCACGAGAAGTTGCATGTCAGGAAGTTATGCGAAGTGTCATGCTATTGAAAGGAACGAACGTTTACCATAATCTGCACATGTTTCATACTATTCCCATTTCATTGCATGCCCTGTACTTCGTTAGCCCTGCACGAAAGTAATTGCACTGCGCCGTGTATCCTCAACTCAAACTCTAGACACACTCGCAGTTGAACGCATACGTGTGATAATCTACAACTCTGCACAGTGGGGCAGCAGGGGTGTGGCTCCGGGCCCTATGTGGCACTTTGTGGCATAGGCGTACGAGGCGGGGGGTCGGGGAGGGCGGCCGCCCCCCCAGGCTTGAAAAATTTCAGGGCAAACTTTGTTTTCAGGGCAAGCGCAAGTTGCTCAAAAATCCTGAATATAAAAAATCTACTTTAAATACAGTAAATTCAGGGCACCCTCTGTTTATCAGGGCAAGCGCAAGTTGCTCAAAAATTCTGAATGTAAAAAATATATTCAATGCAGTGAAAAATTCCAGGGCAACTCTGTTTTCAGGGCAAGCGCATGTTACTCAAAACTCCTGAATGATAAAAAATATATATTCAGTAAATTCAGGCAACCCTCTGTTTTTCAGGGCAAGCGGAAGTTGCTCAAAAATTCAGAATGTTAAAAGTATATTCAATACAGTGAAAAATTCTAGGGCAACTCTGTTTTTCACGGCAAGCGCAGGTGACTCAAAACTCCTGAATGATAAAAAATATGTATTCAGTAAATTCAGGCAACCCTCTGTTTTTCAGGGCAAGCGGAAGTTGCTCAAAAATTCAGAATGTTAAAAGTATCTTCCATACAGCGAAAAATTTCTGGGCAGCTCTGTTTATCAGGGCAAGCGCAAGTTGCTCAAACATCTTGAATGATAAAAATACATGTTCAAATACAGTGAAAAATATCAGGGCAAACCCGTTTTTCAGGGAAAGCGCAAGTTGCTCAAATATCCTAAATGATAAAAAATATATAATCAGTACTGTGAATTCAGGGCACCCTCTGTTTTTCAGGGCAAGCGCATGCAAGTTGCTCAAAATTCCTGAATGTAATAAGTATATTCAATATAGCGAAAAATTCCAGGGCAACCCTATTTTTCAGGGCAACCACAAAGTTGCTCAAAAATCCTGAATGGTAAAAAATATATTCAATATATTGAAAAATTTGAGGGGAAACTCTGTTTTCAGGGCAAGCACAAGTTGTTGAAATTCCTGAATGTAAAATGTATATTCAATACAGTGAAAATTTTCAGGGAAACTCTGTTTTTTTAGGGCAAGCGCAAGTTGCTTGAAAATCGTGAACGGTGAAAAAAAGTTTCAATACAGTGTACAGGGTGTTTAACAATTGTTGAAACAAAGCAGCAGCTTCTAAAACCTTTATCGATGACCTTATTCATTTTTCTCTTTCCAGATTGTCATAGGGAAATAGTTAACCTTTCTATATATTAAACAAAAAAAAGTCTAATGATGCCTTGGTCGATGGAGCAAAAGATCTTTTGTGTAAAGACATATTACGAAACAAAGTCTTTCCAGATTGTTCAAGCAAGGTTCAGACGGAAGTTCAGCTTCAACAAATTTCCAAACAGGAGTCAGATTTTCAAGTTGGTCAAGAAGTTTGAAACTCATGGCACTTGTGGAGAGCGTAGGGTAACAGGCTCATCGCCCTCTGGGCCTCCAATAACGATTCGAACTCCCGACAATGTCACTAGGGTTCAAGAGTCAGTCGGGCGGAATCCGAGCAAATCTCAGAACGGTGGACATCTGGAGCATGTACTCTAGGACTCTTCTTGACATATTATTTCTGATTTGAGGACAAACAGTTTCAGATTATAAAATGTTATCTTTTCACCTTTCAATAAATGTAATCATCATTGTGGTATCATTTAAAATCCTGGATTTGTGCCCAATCGCTTTGTTTCAACAATTGTGAAACAAATTCACTTGGGGACGATCCGGTCAATTTGGGATAGTGCATTTTGTAATCTGGACCAAAGTCATGATTGATTACATGGGCGCAGTTTGGTGGGGGACACGGGGACGTGTCCCCCCACCTTTTCAGGTGTGGGGATATAATATGCCATGTCCCCCCACTTTTTTCTCTTTAGGTTGTGTATTTGGAGAGGTTTCAAAAATAAAAGTAATATTTGTCACGTTTGGTGTTGAGAGCTTTTCAAGTTAGATGGTAGGTTATACATAGTCAAGTTCATGTTGAAACAGAGTTTGGTGTGGTATCACTGATTCTGTTAGTTTATAAATTTTAGCTTCGATAAAATAATTTTTAGCATTTTTTCAAGTTTCCAGTGACCGTGAAAGATGGTTAACTGCTTTTGTCCGACATTTTACCCTGTGTTGTGTACTGTTAGATAAGTTATATTCTTGTAACAGTGAGAGTATTACAGCTGCACGTGTGAGAGACCACAGTACAGCCATTATTTGTTTTGCGCAGAAATGTAAATGGCTTTGCTGTAAGGTTGGTTGTCACGTATTCAGAAACAGACAGCGTATAATTTAATGATGCTAGTGTGCATATAGTACTGTAGAAGGTTAGATATTTAGGCAAATCTCTGTGAAGCTTTTTCCGAAGACAAAAAGCAGCACTATTGTGGAGACTTAGTTTTGGGATGAGCAGTTTTGCAAAAGGCTGTCTTCAACTTATTAGTGAACAGAGTTTCAATCAAAACGTTGGAGAAGTAGCCTACAGTATTCACCTAGCTGTATATTGACCTATAGCTCAAAACATGGGAACTTGACTTGGAAATAAGGATAAAATAAACATTTATCCTCACTTCTTGTAATGTCGCGACAATGGTGACCAACAAATAAAAAATATTTTTTTCCTTGACTCTTTCCTTTTGTGTTTGTGTTGAATGCATTGGTTCTTTGAGTTTAACCAAACCCATGCAGCAACGTTTTCATCCAATTGCGAAACATTTCCTTTACAAGTACAACACACCTAGCTTTGTTGGTCTTATCGTGTTAAAGGTGAAACTTGTACAGTACTTTTTTGCCAATTCACCGTTGTGCATTTTGATTCAATCTCAAATATATTTTCGTGTTGTTATGCAAGTACAGTAGAACTCTTAGAATGAAACTTTTGACATGGTGCAGAGTTGTAAGTCAGGCCGGGCTTTTCGGATCGGGCCGGGCTCGAGCTTAAGTTTGTCAAAATATTTCGGGGTGATTTCCGGCCTGCATATAAAACTTTTTTATGGCATTAGGAGTAAGGATTTTTTTCTTTCGTGATGTAGACTTGTTGTGCTCACCGCGGTAACTTCTGTGAGTGAAGTGATTGTGATATTCTTCAGCTAATTCTGTTTGAAAGCGCAGATGCCTTCTTTTCTTCTCTGCTCGGATTAGTCTCATACTCTTTTTGAGAAGGCGACAGCGGTGAAGAAATTAGCACGCGATGGCTGTGCCCCAAAGCGATCAATCACTCACGCGATTCTTGGCTTGTTTTAAGAAGCCTACAAGCCGGCTTTTCATATCTATAGAGCTATCCTAGAAAGTTTCTTTTATGTCCATAGCGCCACCGTAGATAGTTTCGTGATAGTTTCTTTTTTTCTTGAGAAATATTATATTCCACACTCCGCAGTATTATCGTTGACTAACATGCTACGTTTGTGCCAGATTATGCCAATGCTTTGGTCAAGGTGGTTGTTATTTTGGGTGTGATAAACCGTGTACCTGCAACTACACCTTCAAACAACGTTTTTTGTTACTCTGGAGTTGCGCATATCTTAACTCCCTTGGTAAATCTGGCTTTCAGGCCTAAATCGGGCTTTAAAAATAAATGTCGGACTCGAGCCGGGTTTAGCCTTGTTATTTTGGGCTCGGGCCGGATTCAGGCTTCAAAATGAGGCCCTTTTACAACTTTGTGTGGGTTTGTAGGCAGGGGCCAACAAGCGGAAATTGAAAGGACGTTACATCCTCCACCCGCCAAGAGTACAAAAAAGTTGACATCATTTTGTGAAGTGGGCTACGCTAATTTTAGGCCAAATGTTTTTGCTGCTGGTAAGAGAATATCAATGGAGATTTCTGTAGGTATGGGGGTGCATGCATGATGCCCAGTAGCATTAAAAAGATTTGGAGCTTTTTCAAAAAACAGGAAATGTGCAAGAAAAATATTTATCGTCTTTGTGACATTAGGCGACTTGAACAAAACATCAAATCGCGCTTTAACTCACACTTCTTTTAAAATGCATGAAGGTTGAAGTGTTCTACT
>Ga0210059_1015544_pt1 | contig 11096 bp, 6 predicted proteins | sample Ectturendosymbi2_FD_188042 | JGI IMG/M metagenome (GOLD analysis project Ga0210059, IMG submission 188042) | Ecteinascidia turbinata endosymbiont from Florida, USA - Sample 2 (SPAdes) (version 2) | ecosystem: Host-associated > Tunicates > Ascidians > Unclassified | place: Key West, Florida... | reverse complement strand
CTTGAAACTGAAACAAATGGAATTTGAATAAACGAAACAAGAAGTTTCCTAAGTCAGTTTAAATTTGTACAACGTTGCATTTTCAAAGGCTACGTTTATCAAAACTAATGTAATTCGTTCTACGAATTCTTATTTAAGTGTATTATTTCTAAATGTGAAGGTGCTTGACGCTGTTTTATTTTAAATATGGTAAAAACATAAAAAATATGACACTGTGATTTTCTATCCTGAAAATTTTGGTGTACTTTCGATCAGGAAAAACAGAAAGCAGTTTCTCTCCACTTCAAAACAATAACAGCCTAAGTTGCCTGGAGCTAATATTGACTGTTCAAAAGTTCCAAGAATGTCACGCGTTTATCACAACAGCACTGGCGTATCATTGATCAATCTTCGCAGAAAGTTCAGATAGCTTTCACGATTGTCGTGTTGGGCACATTCCAATTTAATGCAGTGCGTGATAGCGTCACAGCGTATTTCTAGTGATAGCCTCACAGATTTTTTCCTAATAGCGAAAGTTGTTTTCGTTTCTTGGTCACCTTCTGCAGCAGGATCAATCATTTTTGAATGTTTAAAGTTTAGCAGATCTATGAAATAGCTTAGATGACGAAAATGTTTCAGGCATATCAGTTAAATTTGCGCATGAGAGGTGTTGACCTGAAAACCTTAAAGTGTTTCTGGCAATCTGTACGTGCATATTATATTCAAGTCAGTACTTTTTTTAGGCTTGCAGCACCCTACAGAAAGGAAGTATAATATGTAGCACTCAGTGGAGAGCCCATACCATTCATTTAATTCAGACTCATGATCCATAACACGAGGCTAATCGAATAACACAAGAACACAAAAATGGTTAGTTATAACACAATACAGAGTAGGTGTTAGTTGAAAAACGCAGTCAACAATAAGTTTTTTCAAGGGATGGTCATCGTGGTCATCGCACTGCAGTAATTCGAGCAAACCAGATTATAAAGATGACAAGGATCAAATGGCCTTATCGCGGTACTATTCAGTTTTACATGGTACCGTAAATAAACCACCTATACATGAAGATCACACTGTTACTTTTGTAGAACAACCCAGTTTTCCCTCTCTGGATACCTGTGAAGATAAATGGTATCACAAACTTGATGCTCAAAATAATATTCAAAGCATGATATTCCCCCGTGTGATATAATTCCTACATCCTTTTGCGTTGTTATTTGACTTGTTTTGACGTATTTCACCAGTGTGCTATGCTGCTAGCGATGTCGTAAATGCTGGTAAAAACTCGGCATTTTAATTAGGCGCTTCCTGAAGTCTGGCTCCCAAATTACGAAGCAATCTTTCTTACGCATTCTACCAACGCTCTGAGTCATAATGGCGTGTTTCAGTCATAAGTGGGTCAGTTGCATTGCTCGACAATTGGCGTTAGATAGTATTGAAGTTCCAGTCAAAGGAATTATTTGAGATAAGACGTATTTTCCAGTCTTAATTGTCGCAGCAGCTTTTGTTTTGATTTATTCTCTGTAGTCTTGAGCTCGTTTGCTTTCTCTGCCCTTGTTTAAGCCTTTCAACGTTTCACCCGTATGCATTGCTTACAGACTTTAGGACTGAGGATGTGTAGTGTTACGAGAAATGCGATTTATATTACAAATAACAAGTTGCTCGATAGATTCGCTTGTTCCTCACGTTTGTGGAGACTAGTTGCTTGAATAGTTGCCCACCATTACGAATGTTTTGATGGAATTTTATGAAACTGATGGTTTTTTTCTTTTTAGAGAAAATGATTGAGAAATGTGAAGCAGCTGTTATCAACACTGTTGCTTCGTCATGGAAGTAAACTTAAGTGCGGATTATATTTACGGTGAATATTCAGGAGATTTCCAACTCGAGCCTTTGCTTGGAACTGTTGCCAGCACTACAGCTGAAGATGAAACTCCATGGCATCTCCCCGCAATTTGCTCCGGTGATGCTGTTACTGCTTGCTTTAACATCTCTCTTGCCACGTGCGAACTGTGTAACCTGAGTGGAGGTATTTTACTGGTTGCCATTATGACGTTACTGGGTGTGGTTGCCGTCTTGGACAACACCTTAATTTTGTGGTGCCGTATTGTACGAAGGTCTGAAGAATTATTTTATGACACCATCAGAGCTTCTTTGTCTGTGGCTGATCTCATTACAGGTAAGAAAATGTAGAACACGCTTAAATTTGTCTCTCACTGAAAGCTGCTTGCAGCTGGTCGTTGGACATACAGTAATGAGTACAAAATTGAAGCTTTGCAATCTGATATTTCAAGTCTACAAAGTGACGCAATTCGACCTGAACTTGCTTAAACGTTATTTGAATTACTTGGTTTGGTGCTCACTGCTCAGTGACCGCTTTCTGTTTAAAACACGAAATATTTTTGGAAATCACACGAAAAGTAACATAGACCTCTCCTAAAAATGGATATAGCCCAGCACTGCACTAAAGAAGCATTGTACATTGTGCATGTGTCAATCAGTATCGACCATGTGTTGCGAAATTGAGCACTTGACGTCGGTTGGAGAATTGCTTTTTACTCAGCACAATGAGAAAAGCACAGGAGTGCTAAAATGAGTTCACAATGAAGAATGTTAATCTTTCAGCCATGTTAATCTTTAAAGATTGCGAAGTGTGAATTTTTTCAACAACGAGGTGAATTTGCAGGTTTCTGGTAGTCATTATTTTCTCGAAACACAGTGATAAAAGAATTTCTTTTAGTAGTTGGTTATGATCTTTGGTAACAATTAATTTCCGGTCTGTAACATTAAGAACTTGAAGCTGGAATAAAATGAATTTTTGTGTTGAGCACTTCTCAGTCACAATGAACATGCACTGATCCACAGCGTAAAAGACCCGCAGCCTAAGTCCATACCAGTGGAATATTTTTTGAAATTCTGTTGCAAAAAGGTTTCACCTCAATCTGTGTCATTGTACGGCACAAACGACTTCACTTAATGATTGTCTATAATTTGAAAAACTCTTGGTTTGACAAAACCTTCACCTGCAACTGCAAAAAATATTTTCTGATCAACAGGATTTGCGGTGCATCCTATTGTAATCAAAAAGGTGGAGGTTAGAAATATTTTGCCTACATATAAAACCTACGCTAGGCTTGTATGAATCGTGGTGACATTTTGTATCTACATGCCGTAGCTTCCAGAAAAAAAGCGAAAAGACTATGAATACTGCGCCACTGTTTGGTGCTGCAGGTAAGTTCTCGCAAAATTAAACGGCCATGAACGCATTATTTCGTTTTGCAGGTTTGCAACTCTTGATCGTGATTCCCTTTAACTTTGCTTGGACTATAAACACTACGCCAATCGCGTTGTACAAGGACGTGGCATATTTAAGACGATCTCCATCAACTGTAGTCGGGGGAATATTTTTTCTGCTGGGTTTCACCGCATCACTGTATCATTTACTGTTTCTCATTCTGCTGAATTTCTATGCGCTGTGGTGGAAAACCAGTCTTGTACATCCGAAGCAGAGAAAGGCAGCCTTTGGGCTTGCAGTGGTATGGATAGCCGGGCTGCTATCAGCAGTTGTACCAAGTACGTGTCACTTCTGTATTTCAACTTCCTTAGCCAACTTTCCGCAGCTGAGTTGAAGATACTTGTTTCGTTGTTTCAATTCACTTCGAGAATTAAAAACAGGACTAAAAGTGAATTTAAAACAAACCTTTATTATTTCCAGCTTGCTTCTCCCATACGCTGACATTTGCGTATTCGCATACGACTTTTCTTTACACACTGGACCTCATGAAAGTGTCGGATTATGACCACGGTTCGTCTTACATCATTTTCATTGCCGTCGTCTTTTTAATCCCTTTCGTCTCTATGGTAGGTGACGGAAGTCCTTAATTCGTTTGTTATTAATATATCGTGCGTGTCAACACGACCCTTCTTAAGTTCCACCTACGCGTAACAAACTTTTTCAATTGATTGTTTCTCAGAAAGTATTAAGTAAGATAAGAAGGTTTTTGTGATTTGAAGTAAAAAAAACTCGTATGGACTAGAGGCACTCTTATTCAAACGATATGCCGAGGCTAAAATACAGACGGAATTCTAAAAATGTCATGGATCCGCCTTAGATGCCACGATTAAAACTCTCCGAGAAATTATGATGAAAAATCTATAGCAGACCGAGAGAAAAAACAAAATTCTTAGATTCTTTATGTTTCCGACAAAATTCAACAATGCTTGAATAAGAACAAAAAGAAACTTTCATTTTCACCCAAACGTTTTTGCAGTGATGTGCTGTTGCTAGTTGTCGCAGGTTCGTAATATACGAGTATAATTACCTGAGAAAATTTCATATGAGTTACCTGTTCTAAGGTACTATGTTCACGAGTGGAAAAAAAATTCAAAAAAATGTAAGCTGTTATTCGCACTTAACTAATGAGAAGAGTTTTTTAAAGAACGAGTCTCAAATTTTTTTGGTAACAATGGCTTTGTAGAACAAGTTAACTGAGTTTCCAACAACACGGCGTCAGTCAGCTGTAGAGGCTGAAAATAGGTGGCTCATAGGCGCCGAAAGGAAGTGGTAGGAGATTAGTGGCTTGAATTTTGAAATTTGATTTAATCCTATTAACTTTTTAGTAGAAAAATGCTTTCCTATTGGTTTCGAGTTGGTAAAATGAAATTTCTCTACTGTTGGCCTCCCTCTGGAAAAATCCTTAGCCACACCATAGAAAAATCCAATATTGCCCCCATGGAAAAAATCCTTCCGACGCCTATGGACTCAATACAGGCCACAGGGCAAAGTGTTGTTCAACTGCTTTTGCCTACCACAAATTTACGAAACATAAGATCCAGTCAACTAAATTCGCTGGCAGAGCACCGCCATTTTTTCATAGACGGTATAATTGTTACGATCGTGCGATAATAAAACTTACAGTGAAGCAGTGCTCATATCCCTGGCTGTGGTAACCTCGAATATCAGCTGCGTGATAAGCCGAACAGTCGGAAACAAGTTGATCCTGATTTTTTGTATGCGAACAACGCGTGACGATTATGCACAAAGTACAAGTACACGCGATTGCTTCATCGTGACACAGAGGTACTAGAAATACGTCTATATTGACAAGGATAGACCAGCGACCTCTAAGGAGGCGGTGAAACTGAACTTAGCTACGTAGTAGACAATCAAATGAACTTTTGGTAAAAATATTGAAGAAGAATGTTAGGTTGGCAATAAATGAATATATTTTGCGAATGTTTAAATTAGGTTTATTTTGTTGTTTGGCCAGAAATCTTCGCGTAAGTCCACTTAAGCAACATGGCGACGTTCGAAAAACGTCACGTGACAGCAATTTTTATAGTCTGGAGTAGTCGGTGGTGCAAAGAGATTCGATGTTGTTCAACAGAATCTGTCAGCAATGCAACTCCTTTGATTTTTACAGACAGTCAAATATGAAAGCACCGTTGCATCTTTTCTGGTACTTCTCCCTCAGCGTCATGTTTAGCTCTCGGCTTTATTGTGTACACGGTCGTGAACCTTGCACCAACACTGAAGAAGCTACGCGATAAAAATTAGTTTATAGATTTTAAGTTCATATATGTATTTTGCAGGGTGCAGGCGAAACGGAAATCCATTTTACAGTGTTTTTCGCAAAGGTAGCAATGCTAATCTAAATCAATTTTGTGGAACGTATATCGTAACGTCGTTTGTCGTTTTTGTCTTCATTACAGAGTGCTGTGGCACACCTCTTCTTCTGAACTGCTGTACAGTTTCTTACAGACCAACGTGCAGTTCTTTTTGTTTCACTGATAATCGTTGGATTTTCAAAAATTTGCTTCCAGGTTTTCTTAGCATTTGTGGCAACGCTGAGGGTTAAATACAGTGGCGAAAAAACGACAACATCCGATTGTCAAAGAACACCTGGTTCAACTGATAATGAAACCCTGCAGGAATTGGTGACCATTGTTAAAATGCAAATCGGCTTCACCTTAACTTGCGGTGAGATATAAAGTAAAGTTTTCATACAGTACTAAAAGTACATTATTTTTACTTTTCGAGTACCCTCATTGTGGAGAGAATCTATCGCTTAGTTCACTCCGGAGCCTACAAGTAGAATTTAACAGCGTGACACGTATGAAATGCGATCGTTAGTTTCAGGTGGCACGTCAAATCAAATGCAGGCAATTTTTGTTGCAGTTCCTTCTCTCATCGCAACCGTGTTAACTGTCACCAATGGTGTGACTCCCAAGCAATATCCCTCGATGCATATGATTTGCTTGTACCTGAGTCTTTGCCGCAGGTGAGATTGTAGGCATATACTGTAGCAAGAAAACAATGCTTAAGGCAAGGGTCTCCAAACTACGGCCCGCGCAGCCCTTCCATTCGGCTCTCGAAGTCATTGCATTCGGCGCAAGGACATTTTATCAATAATGAAAAAATAATAGATTTACAAAATACTTATTGATTTGCTGGAATGCAGCATATCCCCAAAAAATCGCATTACGTAAGATGTCCGGCCTTCGAACTGTTATGTAACAACTTATGTGGCCCTGTGACAAAAAAGTTTGGAGACCCCGGCTTTAATGTGTTGACAGAATTTGCGAGTACGTTTTTGTAAACAAATCCGATAGAAAAATTTTAGCTCGCTGATGACAGGGCGAGCATCGGACTTAACCCTTCTTTTGGTCAATTTTTTCTTTAGCGTTAGTGGATCGGATTTTATCGAACATTAAGCAGGAAAATAGTCTCAATGAAAGTTCTGCATTTGAGTTGCAAAGTAATGTTAGTTTACTTTTCTATTTGCAGCCTTGTCAATTTCTTCGTCTACATCGTAAGATATGAAAATTTCCGCGCGGAAGTGAAAAAGGTTCTAACTTGTCTTCCATTTTCAAGAACAGAGAGTGACTGCAACGCCCCGGTTCCTGTGCACATCGAATAAAGCTGAGCTCGATCGGCAAATGAAACTTGAAACAAATTTTTTTTTTAATTTTATGGAAAAATTAATGTCACCACTCATTTGTAAATAACTTCGCGAGTTTCACGACGACTGTTACACGACCTCACAAAGTATACACTTTTGTCGTCCTACAAATAATAAGCCTGCAATGAAACAAAGTGTTTAAAACAAACTTAATCTTAAGTAGTATTATTTGTACATACGTTGAGTTACTTTGATACAATTTCTGTAATTTTGCATTGGTTGAGTGCTCCATGACGTCACGTTTCGATATTTTATTTACAACTTTGCAAACGAGGTACGAGCAGCAAAGGCTCCCTTTGATCAGATCGGGAAACTTAAGGAAAAATATTTGAGAAACAGCACTCAGATCCAGAGATACATTCTTAACTGGTGTCTTAAAGTGCGGAAGTATATAGAAAATTTAACAGAACGAATGAGCCAGAGTTAAAATATAATCAGATGTCTTTGACACAAGCTTCGTATTTTCAGTTAAACTTTTTAAGGCTTAGATTTTCAACTAACCGTGTCACGACTTTGAATGCCTTGCTTTGCCTGAGTAAATTAAAAACACTTTTTATTTATTGAGAAACCGTAAAAATCTACAGTTGACCATTCAGACTAGTTTAATAAGATCTCCTGCTAATGTCACCTCTTCTGTCTTCGACCCCAATTTTCTGCAGTATCAATTTTTCCTCCCAACCAGTGCAAAAAGACAATATAAAACGAAAAAGAAATTAAACTGAATAATGTTTCATGGTACAAAACCGACATCAATGGGACAGATGGGGTTGCTTCTTACTGCTCTATTTATCAATTCTCGGAGATAATTTTGACAGGCAAACTGGTAAGTCAGAGTCCACGGTAAATCTGGAACTTGGAACGTTATCTTGTTCGAAAGGCGTAAGGCCGTAACGAGGGGGAACGTAAGGCCGTAACGAGGGGGACAAGGGGCTACAATGCCCCGGGCGCCGAATCACTGGAGGAGCGTCGAAAAGTCCCAGCAATGTCGCAAGTACTTTTTTCAATGCAGTGCATTTGCTTCCGGAAGACCCTAGGTTCGAACACGGCCAGCGCCAAACTTGCTTTCCCGGGCGCCATCTAACCTCGGTACGCCCCTAGCCCTAGCCCTCCGTCAGTTACGCCACTGGCATAGGACGTTGGTCCTCAACTCCTAATCAGAAAGATGAAAGTTGTTTGACTGAAACTTCTGTATCTATGGAGAAGTCATATGATTAATCATTACGTCAGAGATGCGGAATCATTTTAGCAACGTTTTGACTGCGAATTTTACGATGTGACAGCAACCAAGACTTACGATTGCAAAAGCTTGCGAAATCATTTCATACGAATAACTGCGGTAATTATTTTTGACAGTGTCGACTTTTTATTTTTTGTCATATCTTCACGCAGGCCCGTAGCCAGGTCTTAAGGTTTGGGTGGCAAAAGACATCTTTAGGGGGGGAGATTTTGTTTTTATTATACAAATTTTTAGGGGGACAACAAAATTTGGGGTGCGAAAAAGAAATTTGGGGACACTGCCCCGGAAAGCCTTTCCATGCCTACAGGTCTGTCTTCACAGAACCCTGGTGTGAAAGATCTGCTGAAAGCAAAAACCAATGTGGGACGCTCGTTGACAGAAAGGGCAGAAGCAGAACCCACACTATGCTCAAGCTAATGTACAAAGTCCACCACTGATTATTACGTCATAGATAGGGAAGCATTGTAAACTACTTTATGACCACGAATTTTAAGATGGGACAAAAACCAAGATTTACGATTGCAAAAGTGTCCCAAACCATTTCAATTACGAATAACAGCGATAATTATTTTTGACAGTGTGAATACCGCACAATGCATTCGACTTTTTTATTTTTGTCATTTCTTCACGCTGGCCCCCAGCTATGCAATTGACCAGTGATAGCGTGACTCGAGTCAATGACTCGACTCGAGCCACAATTTTTGGTGACTCTTACTCGACTCGAGTCACGTTGAGGAAGATGGTGACTCGACTCGAGTCACGTTTTGCACAGAATGACTCGACTCGACTCGAGTCACAATCAATGACTCGAGGCTCGAGTCAGAATCATTTTTGCAAAATCTCAGAGTCTCTGATCGACAAACCCAGTTTGTTTGCATACAAAGAAATGATCATTGTTTGGTCCAGTAATGATCAAAATTGGTGCAAATTTTCTGTTTTGACTTTCAAGTCGTGTTATACTATATCCTAAGGGTCAAGTATTCATAACTTGCACAGAGGTAGACCTGAGATTTGCTTTTCACTGAGGGGCCAGAAGGGCACAATATAGACCCTACTGACACAGCATCATGATCCAATCAGGTATTTGCATATCGTGATAATGGCAGTCGGCCACATACTGTTACTTTGAGTCTTTTCCAGATGAAGTGATTTAATACAAATCCAATGCAAAAATATACAGCTCAATATAATACATATCCAAATTCCTGTCACTGTTATTAGCCTAAGCCCATGATGCGACGTGATAACCGTGGTAAATGTTAAAATGTATACACATGGTAGGCTATAACAATGATGAGTCAATAATAGGGATAGGGTCAATGACTGTTCAAGCAATTCTGTAACTCTGATGACATGATGAGGATGCACAACAGAGCTGACTTTTTTGCTGGTCATTGTCAGGGTTCAACATTCAAAAAACACAATAAACATTTGCAACGAATTTGAGATGTTCTTTTCAATGCAGTAGCGTAACCTACACTCCGCAATATGAATCAAAAATTGCGAAGAATTTCAAAAGAATATCATAAATACCAATCCAAATCTGGTTAAGCAAAAATGATAAAATTCAAATATATAAAAATGCTAGAAAGCTGCGAGATTTAAATCCAAAAGTATATGCAAGTACATGTTGCATGTACGTCTCTGGTTATTTTCATTTATTGGGCATGCGAAAGACAAGGAAGTATATACCATGCAGTAAGGTTGGGCTAGACTTGTGGGAATGAATGAGACTGAAAGAGACAAGTAAAATGCAAACGGCTTTCACAAAAAATTTTAATATAAATAATCTGCAATCAAACATGCTGAAACAACACTGAGCACCATTTTGTCACTTATTGGGCAACATACCAGCATGTTGGTCGCCAATTTATAGCAAAAAAAGGAAGCTGCAATAGGTCTGCAGGTGGTGACATGGTTCGAATAAAATGTTGAGTTTGCCTTGCCACTTTAATGGCACCATCACGGTAGTTCTGCATGTACGGTTACGTCCACTGTGCAAATGGTTTTCAGTTCAACTCTCACCGTGATCAGGTGCATTTCATTTTGCTATAGGCCTATAGGTTGCACACTTCATGCAACCTGCTTTTTTTCTTTTCTTTAAAAGTTTCCACAGTTTTGTGTTCAGATTTACAGCTTGGGTTTTAGGTTTACAGTTTAGGTTTAGGGTTACGCTTATGTTGAGGGTTAAGTTTAGGGGCTATGTTTAGGTTTAGGGGTTAGGTTTAAGGTTTAACTTAGGGGCTTTAAGATAGGGGTTTCAGATAGGGGTTTAAGATAACTTTAAGATAGGGGTTAGGTTTAGGGTTTGAGGTTTGGGGGTTAGCATCACAATATGGACAAATATGTTTATTAAATTGAAAGTCTACTGGCGGACCTATAGCCACTGAAGATCCACCGGTGGACCTATAGCCACTGAAGGTCCATTGGCGGACCTACAGCCACTGAAGATCCACTGGTGAACCTATAGCCACTGAAGATCCACTAGCGGACCTATAGCCACTGAAGGTCCACTGGCGGACCTATAGTCATTGAAGATCCACTGGTGGACAGTAGCGGACACGGGCTGATTTGGTGGGGGGGGATGCGATGCCGATTTGCAATCCAATCCTTCACAGGACCATATTGCGTAAATCAATCACTTTCGCATACGTACATTTACGAGGAAACAAGTCTAAGCTTGTTTTAAAAGAAGCTTGAGTGATAAAACTGATAAAACTGGTCAAACTTTAACACTGCACCGCTATGGAACCAACAAGCAATGTGCCACATAACAACGATCTGACGTAGTTACTGGCGTCGGCGCAGGTACATCGAGGACTCGAGATAGACAGTTCAGGTGACGACATAATCCTTATTCTCATTGTAGGTTACGTTTGTTACAGCACAATTGCGGGTGGCAGTAGCCAGCATAG
>Ga0210059_1015543_pt1 | contig 11096 bp, 7 predicted proteins | sample Ectturendosymbi2_FD_188042 | JGI IMG/M metagenome (GOLD analysis project Ga0210059, IMG submission 188042) | Ecteinascidia turbinata endosymbiont from Florida, USA - Sample 2 (SPAdes) (version 2) | ecosystem: Host-associated > Tunicates > Ascidians > Unclassified | place: Key West, Florida... | reverse complement strand
TTCGAAGCATGATCCTCCCTTGTGTGAAGTAATTCCTTTCCCCTTATTTATAACTAACTAGACGGAACAGAAGTGAAGGGCTTGAATCCATCCGCAAATTTTTTAATAGGGAATTGTTTCACGTAACACTACGCTTGTTCAGTCCAACAATCTTATTCAAGTAGGACTGACGATGCGTAGTAATACGTGAAATCAGTTTCCTATTTTTAAAAAATTTGCTGATTGATTCAAACTTTTCACCTGTGTGGGAACTTGTTACTTGAATACAGATACGTGCAGGTTTGAATCACCGTAAAAAGATGAAAGCAGAGCTAAGTCGACTGATTCCTCGAAAACTTACAGAAAATCTAGACCTTTTTGCTGGTCTCTTTTTCTGTCAATTTTTGATGTTCACATATAGCCAACATACTTTTCCCAGTTGTTTTTTGCCCAATTGTATAAACCCCTTTCTTATCACATCTCTAGTTTTTATTTACCAATTTTTGCGCCTCTGTTTTCAGCGTTTACCATTCAAAGGCCCGCCCTAAAGCACACCTTCAACGTTACGACGTCTAAACCGACTTGTCAAAATACATCCCACTGCACACAATGGTTGAGTCACCGCCGGATTGCGTTTGCAGTCAGATTTGTACAAATGGCGTATTTTCCAGTTACCACTAGCTGCAGCTTGTATTCTGATTTACTCATTTTATTTTAGAGTTTTATTGCTTTCTGTGCTCGTTCTTTAGTTCTTCAACACTTTACCTGTAAGTTTTTACTTGCAGGTTTCAGGACTGAGGATGCGTAGAGAGTTGCGTGAAATCGATTTCCCATTAAAAAAATGCGGACTGATTCGACTGTGTCAACTTTGCGAAGACTAATTACCCAAATACAGTAAGTTCAATTTATTCCATACGTAAAAATTAAGGAAAAGTGTAGCAAAACAGCAGGAACTCAAAACCTTTTTTTCTACTTTTGACACATATCTTGGTAGAAGGTAAAATGCTTGGAGTTATTCTGCTACCTTATAGGATGAACAGTTGCACGAGGACGCTGTATCGTGGGTATCACAATTCTCGCTCGATTTTCCACGCCGCCAGGTTCACCGCCTGATAAAACTTGCCTCACCCGGTCTGCAACAAAAACAGAAAACGCATCATTTACAAGTTTCGCCACGCCACCCCACTTCAAACTTTTAACATTTCCTGCTGCAGCACATTTGGAAACCAGATCCAGATCAAGCAGCACATCGCACCATCAAGCAACGTCATGCCAAAGGAACGAGTTTACAAAATTCCTACTAAAGCATTTTTGTGCAAGGAGTTTGAGATGTGAAGAGCTAATATTGCGTATTCTGCTTGACAGCGAAAAAAACGAATAAAATTTTGCAAGACATGCTAATATATTGTGATGCAGACTTCGGGAATCTAATGAGAGTAAATGTATTAGTTTTGACCACCATGTATGACGACAAAACAGAGTCAAAGGGCCCTGAAACAGCAATTTTTGAAACAACGTTGCTTACATATCTTTTAGCAACTCAACCATGTGAGGAACTTTTTGGCAAGTTCTTCTAACGCGATCCAATTTTTTTGAAAAACTTATCTGACGGTAGGCAGATGAATTAAAAAAGGGATAGCAAAGATTTGGGCGTGTTAAGTAGAAGACAGATGTGCGTTTTTGCTTTTATAAGACACAGTTCAAACAAACGCTTACCTCTTGTGGTGCCATAGAAGTCATAGTTTCTGTTCGGTCGAGTATGCACTCTGGCTCGCTCGTCAAAGGCTTCGGTGCCTTGCGAGCGACCAAAGCAAGCATGTGTCCTTTTGTTAAAGTCGAAGGAGAGACAGCGACCTCTCATGGAGAGACATCTGGCCGCACATTCGTCAGGGGTGGCGCGAGTAAGTTTAAACAAACTTGTCGACCAGAGCGTGTGACCACGACGAACGGAAAACCAACGAGAATCAGCTGGAAAACACACAGTTTATTTCATGTTTCTTCGCTCAAGTAGAAAATCAAACGTTTTTTGTCGAACTTTAAACATGCTGCATCAGCTATGGAGGAATGCTTTGTTTGGTGTGAAAATACAAGCTGAAATTGCAAACGTTTTGTTTTCGCGCTCGCCTTAACCTTTTGATAGATCTCCATTGTCATTAAAACCCCGGGACAGTTGTTCTGAAAGTTTTCTATTGAAATACATTCATGCTTTCATTGCGCCAAGTAAGACAAAAGCAGCCTCTGAAACAAACGCTAGGCATCAAATCTGAACAAAAACAGGAGCACGTACATATACTCACGTGTCACGCGTCTTCTCTGGGCACTCGACCCATCACACGCGCAAATCAGCGCAATCAACAAAGTGATCAGCTTATGTTTCATCGCTGCACAGTTAGCTTACGTCTGCCACAAAAATTTTTGATTTACTTGCAGGCTGAATATTTTTGTCCGGTCAGTAACCAGTACACTGGCATGCCTGCAACAGTAGCACTGTAGCTGCTAAACCACATCTTAGTCGCTGAAAGGCTCAGACAGACTCAGACTGTGGTTTTGTTTCATCAAAAATTCTGGTTTTTACGAAATATGATTTTTACCAAAACAGCTGTGGTTTAACCAACAAAGCTCTCTTTCTTCTGTTGGCAATAAATTAAAAACTGGTATAACCAGGGACGGAATAAGGGAGCGCGGGCCCCTATGCCATCTTAGTTTTTGGGCCTCCAAGCAAGTGGCACCAATTGACCGTTTGTCTGAAAAGCGTGAAAGTATGCTCCTTTTATGTTTAGCTCCTCCTCAAAAATCTATCTTTTGTGGTGCTAACTTTGGTTCTACGATTGCTAAGATCTTCAAAAGAAATTAAAGCCTTTGCTGCTTTCTTCTCAAGAACAAATGGCAATGTGATCTTTTCTTGGAATGTATAGCTCTTTCGTGTAGTTCGATTCTTCTCTTCATTAAATTTCCGTGATATCTAGCATTTTTTGTAGGTTTCTTTTTCGGATATATACATCTCCATGTGTGACTATGTTGCCGCCCTCGAAAATATCGTCTAGTTGTCGATTTGATTAGCTGTACGTAAAATCCTTTGTACAGCAAACACATATTTTATGCACCAAACAAGCACAATCCATTCAGTGGACACAGGGTTTATTTATGCCGTTTTTATGTGGTCATTTTCCAAGCAATACAAAATATAGTGATTTAATCCTCTATGCTATAGGCTGATGGTAACCAGCATGAAGGCAAGTTTTGCACATCTAAGTATTGCCGCAACACCCTCAGCTAACCATAAGAAGTAAGCCCAATGTAGACACGTTTATCCAAGTAAAACTCACGAGAGGAGAAACTGTTCTATCTGATTTAACTAACATGAACAGCAGAGCTTCAACAAGCAATATCTGTTTATCTGTTTGCGGGCAATTTAGTTGGCAACATCCAAACGTAGCATCCAATGCTGACAATATTGGTTTTCATTGGAGTTCTGCAGTGTCTGGCGGTTTAGCGTTGTTGCGAGATTTTTGTCAGTGGTAGATTGAACATCACGTAAGTACTTTTCTTTCTTTTTCATTCTTTTCTTGTAACCATAGGCGTATCTATGGGTGGGCAAGGTGGCAATGCCCCCCAAATTTTGAAAGCATATCCTGTCATTTTGTGCTTTGGCAGGCAGTGTCCCGAAAGAAAAACTGTTGCTCGCTTAAATCCGAAGTACATGCCCCCAAAAAATTTTGGGCTTGGCTACGTTGCTGCCTGTAACCATTTTCATGGAGACGGCCTGCATCTCTCTCGCGCCCAGCCATGTTCCTCAGTTCCAAGCCTTTCACACAGCACTTTCTTAATTGATGTTCAATCTTCCACTGACAAAAGGCTCGCAACAACGCAAGACCGCGAGACAGTGGCGCACACAGAGAATTTTAATGGGGGGATTCATTCAGTGGCATATGGTGGTCATTTGTATTTGGTGTGCGCTGTTTGTAACGTCACAATTTTACGTCATATTCATGTTTCCCAACCAACGTTTTGGCGTAGTTTGTTGACATAAAATGCCTATTCGTCTACACGCACTCCCTTTAATTTATGTGTCATTGAACTGGATATAAACTATCAACGCTCCAGGTTAGGATATCGGAGGAAAAAACACTCAACGCTACGAAGCAGCAGTTCATAACTGCAAAAATATCAGGCTGCGCGTTAAAACAAGGGAGTAAAACACATTCATCACTGCGTCAGAGCAATTTACGACTGCAAAATGAGGTTGCGCCAATGTCTTGTCGAATACGAGCAGTGGAGCACAGAAAGTGTGCTGCTGGACTGTCTGACGCAAACCCCGGTTTGCAAGATCGAATCTTGCTAAACTGCACAAGAATTGAGATTGCGCATAAAATGCGCAAGAAAACTTTCGAATTTTTGTTATGTATAGAACACCAGCAAACTTTTAGTTTTGCTTTTTCCCTGCTGAGGCATCATCAAATGCCTGAATGCTTCTATCTTGACAACTGCTGTTTTTGAGTTCTTGCAACAGTTCTACCATGCTACAGAAATTGGCAATGCAGCCAATGAGGTAAGCACTTGCGCTACTCAGACATAGCAGAAAAAACGAAGGCAATTGTTTCCGATAAAGTGAACTATCGCCGAACACAATCTTAAACATGCGTATTGGACGAAAGGTCTGCAAAAAGTGGTGAGGTGGTTTCTAGATGCAGACGATATCCCAGATTCTCACCAAAACCTAATTATTACTTTTTGGCCCATTTACAATGTTTCTTGAAATTTGCATGCAAATTCATTCCGTGGTATTTGCCGACAAATTAACAAGCAAAAAGTGTGCGAAAACAATCTCCTTTGCCCAGGCCATGAAGTTTTCGTAAAATGTCAAGCTCAAAGGGGTCTTTAACCCCAACCACCCTCTTGCGTACGCCCTTGCCGCCAGAAACTGCAGAACTCCGATGAAAAGCAGTATTCTCATTGTTAAATTGCGTAGCAAACAATATTTTCTTGTTGTTACTGTATAAGAGTCCAGACGTTTGCATTTTCGCTCGTTTCAAAGCAAATTATGAAGTTGTGCCTCTGCGCAGTTTCGCAAATTTTAAGTTGATAATAAGTAGTCATAGGAAGGAATTGTGCGGGGACCCAAAAGCACGGGGCCCTAGGCCATGGCCTATGCGTAAATCCGTCACTGGGTATAACCTCAAAACCACCACGAAAAGGCTGCAAAGCTCATCCTGCAGAAAAAAGTCTTAAAGTCTGCTGCGTGTATGTTTCGAATTGCGACAAGCTAATAATTTCCAATGACTGTAGCCCAACCTCAAAGTCTCCAGACACACAAAAAACAGAATACGACAAGAGAAAAATGAACAATGCAAAAACATCCGTGATGAACTTTTGGCGGCAATGACCCCTGAGTCACAACAACTAATAAAAGGAGCAATGGAAAAAGGGGCATCTTCTTGGCTGTCAGCCTTGCCAATCAAAGCGAGTGGATATGCACTGAATAAACAAGAATTCACAGATGCAATCTGCATGAGATATGGATGGAAGGTGAAAGGCATACCCACTCACTGTGCTTGTGGAGAGACAAATTCTGCGGAACACAGCCTCATATGCAAACTAGGTGGCTACACTTCAATGAGGCACAACTCAGTGAGAGACTCAGAGGCACAGATAATGAGAGAGGTCTGTAGGGATGTTCAGACCGAACCCACAGTTCTACCAATCAATGAAAATGACTATCAAAGAAAAGTCAACACTGCTGACAATGCAAGGTTGGATATCTCTGCGAGAGGACTGTGGAATAGCTCTGAGAAAACTTGCTTTGACATAAGGATCACACATCCTACCTCACAGTCCTATTCTGGGAAGTCCCTGGCAGAGGTCTACCAACAACATGAAAAGGAGAAGAAGGATAAATACAAGCAAAGAGTGATTGACATAGAGAAGTCTTCATTCAATCCCCTTGTCTTCACAACAACTGGAGGGATGGCACCAGAATGCAACAGAGTAAACAAAAGACTGGCAGAAAAAATAGCTGAAAAACGCAGGGAGCCGTATGCATCTGTCATAACCTACACAAGGACAAAGCTCAGGTTTGCTCTTTTGAGGAGCATCCTTGCTGCAATACGAGGATTTCGAGGCAAATGAAGTGATGTTAACCTCCAAGACCTCAAGGACATTGAATTCAGCTTAATTCCTAGACCCACTGTCACATAAAGCTGAACGACGGCGTCAATGACATGACACCAGTTACATTTGTGAAATAAATGGGTAGTTTACATAGATGAGCTATGGCTTTTTGTGAAACTATATCTTAGAACTAAATAATTCTCTAACCTACTAAACGTTTTTTTTTTTGTTGTTGTTTTGTTTTGTTTTTCATGTACCTAATACTTATTGAAATCAATAATGATTATATACTGCTAATAATACTGTAACCTGTTCACATCCTTTACTCTTCAACTTCATTCGGTGACATCATGCATCTGGTTGGGAACAACTCATCCATGCAAACCACGCAACTATGGTCTGTGGGTAAATCTACATTTCTTCATGATGTGTATTTATAAACATTGTTTTCCGCCCATGCTACTTGTTTATGCTGTGAAATGTTGTACTAAAATGCCTTGCCCTCTGCCTCATAAACATTATTGCTGCTTACTTTCTTCACCTATATGCTTGCCTCACCTGCTCATCTGTACATGCCTCATCTCTTCACCCATTGCTTGCCCACCATCATCTGTGTTATGTTGATGTCTATTGTGTTTTCTTATTTTTTATTTTTTTATTTGCTATATGCTACATTTCTTTGTGACTCCGTTTTGGCTTGTTTGTGTACATATTTTCTCTTTCGTTTTCTTATTTTTCACCTCAGAGTCTTTTGCTAAAAGCAGTTTGTTAATGTCACGAATCAATCCTTCGCATAGACTTCATTAATCCGGTTGCTTCTTACCAATTCAAAACTCCTTTTTAAGAGGTTGAAAGCAATAAAGCATAGCAATCTATTTTAAGTTTCTATTTTAGTTTGGGAGTAATCCCAAGGAATGCTTCATGTTATTGTTGTATCAAAATTACCACTGTTTTTTTTCTGAAAGTAATTTCAATAATTTTCTCTTCCTTTAGCTGTAGTACTGCAAACACGTTCTTATGAAGAAGCAGTACTTGCAGCGTGTTTGTGATAAGGCAGCTTTAATCGTGCAATTTTGCCTGTTTTTCGTTTTCGCGTCATTTGAACCAGAATGCACTGCATGACCATTTATGGTTCAGGCTTTCGACAGGCAATTCATGACCTGAGTACCGAAGGCTTGCTTTTGTGCGAGCCGCAAAGCTTTGCGGTCAACAACCGCAGCAATCTTTCTCACTGGCTGCAGCTTGTCGAACCGTGCGGTCTGACGAAATAACTGTGTTTCCAATACAAAACACGAGCAACAGTACTTTGCATTTACTACTGGAAGAGTATCATCCTTACCACACCTGTCCAATATATATGCGGACTCACATTTACTGAATACCTTTTGGCAGGCTATTTGCACGTAAAAGCCGCTTAGTTTCGATGGCAGTCTCACATGTTTCTTCTTAACTTGCAGTTAAGTAATATTTTTACAGAAACAAAGAAAATTTCGCCTCTGACTTGTAATGATTTTGCACATTGAACCAACAACTGCTGACAAAAAGCTTGATAAAATCAATTACATAAGCAATTACATGAACTCAATTTCTGAGATTCAAGCTTTGCTCCAATCCATAATACTTTGCTTTAAGCTTCGAAAGTTAGGAAAATCTATGCGGACTATGTATGAGGTCGGGCATATTTTCGTGTGAAAAAATAGGCAAGCAATAAATGTATCTTCTTCTCAACAATATACTTTTTTAAACTGCATAAAAACCCGACAGCTGAGCGCAGCTTGCACAGAACTTCTCTTCTTCCAGGTTTATGTTGACAAAAACTGCTTTTTGCCGCTGGTACGTGTCTCCTCTGTTTTGTAATGCTATGTTTGCTGCATGACTTTCCGCTTCATAACCTCCATTGTCACTTTTCCCGCTTGTGTGAATGACTCACATATTCATCTGTATATCTCACAACTCTTCACACATTGCTTTCCAAACATCATCTGTGTTATGTGAATGAATGGTGCGTATATATTTTGTTTTTGGTTGTTGTTTTTGATTGGCATTGACCTAATTGAGCTATTAGAATGAAACCTCTTAGACTTTTTTCTCACTTGGGAACAGCTTCTGCTACTTTTTGCTTTGTTCTTACATTAAAAGTGAGCCACATCACAAATGTACCGCAGCTACGTGGTGGTTAAATTCCTAAAATGAGAAAGTATGTTGCGAATTTACATTGCACTGCCTTTCCACTGAAGACTGCTTACGCTCATTTCCCAATTGTGGTTTTGCTGGTGTAGACATTGCTGAAAGCAGACTTTGCAAAAAGGCGCTGGTTTCCGAGAAAAAATACAGAACAGACGGCGTTGTTGCGCCAGAACGCAGACTCGAAATTAATGCACCACAAATTGCGAACGTAATCTTGGGCATAGCCGGCAAACGGTTAACGCGGAAAGCATGTTTAATATATACAGGAAGGAGTTTTTACTTCAGAGGGAAAAAAATTATTGATTGCTTTTCTCTTCCGCTCAAGTGTGGTTGCAGTGAGTTTAGCCTTTTTTCACCTTTTTCATGTTCAAGTACAACACATCAAAATCAATAACTAGGGACGACCATTTGCAAACCGCAACGACCCAGACTATCAACGCATTTTTTCAAGCAAAGAAGCTAAATGTTAGTCTCTACATCAGCGTCTTTAAGGAAGGTTCTGCCTTTGGAAGAACCCAAGCGAACATTGTTTTTCAGATATTGAACCTCGTCATTATTATTAACACTTTACCGATATATTCAGAGAAAGCCAGACAAGGAAAATGCGCTCATTCAGAAGCAGTGTCTTGTGAGGGTGTTTTGAGAGACCGAAACGATCGATATTACGGTCTCAAATTTTTCCAGCAGTCTCTCAACTTATCATAAAAACTCGCTTTACTTCAACCATCAAAATACACTAAAACCTTGCGGAACTCATCTCGGTATTCAGATAAAATAGTTGCGGTCTCTAAATATATCTTTGCGGTAAGCAAGGTCAAACCTTAAAAAAATGCTGGTCAAAGGCATGGGAAGTACCGTTCGGGCTGACTATAATCGCTTTGCCAGTCCCTTTCTTCCGAAAGCAACAAGCGATGTGGAATGCAGCATCTATTCAAAAAACACGCCTTTTTCATTTACTATTGACAGATTACATTGATACGAATATTATCGGGAGCTGCAGAAACGCGTGAAAAAACTTGTCGTCATCAACAAAACCTTCCAGTTTATTTTTTGCTTTTTTTACCACAGCAAAACACTTGACATGAAAATCATGCCTGGGCATTTACAAAAAAATATATGCTAAACCTTATAGATTCATTTCAGCAGTGTTACATGAGATGCGACTGCCGGTAAAAGCTGAGGCGGAACCAACGCTATGCTTCACTTGACAAGCTCTGTAACAAGGACAAGCATCATATCTGTCAATAACCTCGACAATCGATGCGATGATAAGCTGATGATAAGTACTAATACTCATCCTCATCTCTGGAAAAACAATACTGCGCACCACTATACAAAACATGTTGCAATTATCATGGCTCTTGCTTGGCATAGCAACGTAAAATTTCGAGCGACTTCCTCGTTTCTCTCGTGCTCTGTCTACTAAAACGATTCCTTCAGTAATTTATGCAAAGATACAATCATCGGTAGATATTTCTCTACGGCTTTCACCTATGTGCCATGTGTACTGCTGGACCGTTGCAAATCTCCGCATCTAATTAGAAACAGGTCTGTCAACGACCACCAAGCACACTCATAATGGCGTCATAACAACGCTTGTCACAGTTTGTCGTTACTTTTATAACTTGGAGGAGACACCACCTTTGATTGTGACGACAAAGAATTCATGAAAGTGTCTTAATTAAAAGAGGGTCGTGGATCCTGATTTAATTTACAACAGTAGGTACTTTTGGGAAATAATTTACTTTAATATTTTGTCCACACTGAAAAATCTAGATGCCAAAACTTTTTAAAGTTTCAGGAAAGTGGCCGTGACTACTGCATTGGCAAGAATGTGCAAAGAAACGAAAGGGTTCCCTTTGACCAAATACAGGACGAAAGCCTTGCATAGGATGGAAACACGTTAAGGGCAGGGGCTGCGTAGCAGAAAACATACGTCCAGACCAGGTTCGCTGGAGCAAAGTCCGGTTCTGTAAATGATGTGGTATATGTATGAAAAATCCTGTAAATTTCTGAATCGTTTGTGAATTTTCGACTCTACGCCGCATTTATTTCAGCCACGCACAGTGAACACTGCTGTGTTTGTGACCAGTTCGATATTAATCACGGAAGTTTGTTTGCGGTTGTGATCCTAAACTACTCTCTGCTGTGAAGCGTTTGAGCCTAATTTCCAGCCAGGAGTGTAAAGCAGAACGTTGGTTTTTACACATTGAAAACGATGTACTAGATAAAATTTGGAAACATTGTTCAAGTTAAAGTTTATTTATGCGATAGTGCGATTGATGTTAAACCCTCAGAGCGTCATAAGACAAAAAGCAGGTCTTTTTGCGTTGAAAATCTGATTACGGTATGTTAAAACCATCAACGGCCCTTGCAGGTAAGTAAATGCGTACAATGGCGTTGTTCTTACATGGCCCAACAAGTCTTTGAAATGTGAGTTTTTTCCACAAATTAAAAACGCTACTGATTTTTTCGATACTAACAATTACACACCGGTATCCTGTGGTGCACGAAATTCTGGTGCTGCCATGCACAAAATAATATGACCTTTTCCCGCTCTTTGTTTCGAATTACATATACCTGAGGTCAGTGGTGTAACTGACGGGGAGCAAGGGGGCGAGCCGCCCCCCTGGCAAGCTAAATGTAAAAACGGGGCCCCCTTTAGTTGACATTTTGATATTTAATATTCTTTAATTTGTTGTTTTTTTCGGGGTATTTTCGTTTTTTTATCTGGTATGGACATCCACGACACGACATGCCGAAATTCTATGTGATTTCTTAACCTTTTTCTGAGTTTTGGCCAGTGCGCCCCCTACGGTGAC
>Ga0210059_1015540_pt1 | contig 11098 bp, 4 predicted proteins | sample Ectturendosymbi2_FD_188042 | JGI IMG/M metagenome (GOLD analysis project Ga0210059, IMG submission 188042) | Ecteinascidia turbinata endosymbiont from Florida, USA - Sample 2 (SPAdes) (version 2) | ecosystem: Host-associated > Tunicates > Ascidians > Unclassified | place: Key West, Florida... | reverse complement strand
TTCATTTTCCTGGAGCGAGCAATAAAAGAAATAACCCTCACCAGTATATATACACCAGGAAAACGCCCATCAAATCAGATTTTACACGTAGTACATTCCAAGGTAAGAGAGAATGCACGTAGTATTTCTCAACTGAAAGTGACTGCACGTAGTAGTCCTCAATGCAAAGAAACTGCACGTAGTAGTTTCTAAGAGTTTGCACGTAGTAAGCTCTTCATCTCCGGAACTGGAGAAAAGTACGCTTGGTCATCTGAACGTTTGATCTGTTTGCTATGCTCGACACCCGAACGTTTGATCTGTCCACTATGCTCGACATTAACATTTGATATGAATGTATGCTCATCTGTACGAATGTTACAGGACGGGACGTTACTGAAAAAAGGTACAATATCTACATATGCTCTGAGCATGAATGAAAAACTAGTGTTTTTTTTCATTAATGTGCAATGTATATATTCTTAGTGAAATGCTTAACGTTATGAATAAAAAATACTACAAAAAAGAAAGCAATTTATGTGTTGACTACCGGGTAAACTTTAGGGCAGGTTAAGCAAAACAAATAGCTTTTTGTGATAACTTCGCCTTGATGCACGTAACGAACTCACGTATAAATTACGGCATCTAAAGTTGACTTTTACTTGTCATTCACATTTCTGACACAACAGTGATTGGCAACAAAAAAACTCAATACTGACTAGTTGTTAGTGAGATTAAGGTTAGTTTCAGTGCTGTGGCATTGCGATTGATTAACTTGAAGTGACAATTCTTTTCACATGATTTCATGGACCCTAATTACGGGTTCCAGGAACACTGAAACTTGTTTTAAAATGTGTTTTAAAAGGGTCTTGTCTAAAATAGCCACAATTAAAGTCATTGACGAACGCCGATAATAATTGGTCAAAGCAGACCCCCGTTGGGTGTTGTTAGTGATATTATTGATATGGGTGTGTGTACAGGATTTTGAAAAACAAGAAAAATGGAAAAGCGCATTCTCCCGGTCTGCAGTTTCCACAGTCCACACATCGGCTTCGCAACACTGTCCCAAAATGCATTAGGCTTTCATGATGATACCGTCTCAAATGGCTTTTCAATTGAAGTTATTTAAATATTCCGTAACCACCATAACAAAAAGCTCAAACAATTGAGCCTACCTAGCAACTCCAAACTTAACTCTTATTCACTAATTGCTGCCGCACTGCTATTGTGTAGAGAACGAAGATAGGTAACTGTGTTACTGTGGATTAATTCGATCAAAACGTGCAAGACGTTAGAAGCAGAAACATGACCGAGGACGTAAAATCAGATAGATAGAGGGATAGATAGATAGATTTATTTGGGGATGCTGAATTAATTGCGCTAGATGTACGCTCTAAAACAGAAAAAAACGCCGGGGCACCGAAAAACCACAGAGGTTATCTAATCAGGTGCCCCATAAATTAGGTGAGATTGATAAATGTTTCCATGTTGAAGGTTGTGTCAACCGCTAGACGTGCTGTCGCAGTCCGATGTATAGCTTGCGGGATTAATGGCCAAACTGTGAAGAGGTTCACAGGCGGATCCAGGATTTTTTAGGAGGGGGGCTCAAGGACGAGTTCATCTGGATGTGCATTGAGTGCATGACGGTGAAGACCCAACTGCTCAGGCAACTTTTTTTAACAAACATGGTTGATACCCATAGACATTTTGGCCAAATCGCATTCTCACCATTACTCAGGCTGACTGGGACGTTTCTGGAGCAGAAGCGGCCTTCAAAACAATTGAGAAATTATGCTCAAACTTCTCTAACCTTTAAAAAATAACTTGTTGGATGTCGGAAAAGTTTTATTATTAGCAAACAAACAAGTCCACGCCAAACGCGTGTCCAAAACAAACCAGTCCACGCCAAAACAAGTCCACGCCAAAACAAGTCCACACCAAACGCGTGGGGCAGGCATAGAAGTGACACAAAAACTACACGATCAAGCCTGAAATGCCGCCAATAACCTTTGTTGGCAGTCTGTGCAAGATCCATGCCGTATTTTGTTCGAAAATTTGACGTTCATGGAATAGAAGTTCATGACGTTCGGACTTGAAAATTTGTTTATTTTCGGAAAATTTTCCGATTTTTATTGAATAACACCAGAGACGTAAGGAGGGGGGCAAGGGGGACACAATTCCCTGGACGCCGAATCACTGCGGGTCCCAAAAAGTCACAACAATGTGATAAGCACATTTTTCAAAACAGTACATTTGTTTCCGAAAGATCTCAGGTTGGAACATGGGGGTGCCAAACTTGTTTCTTGCCCCAGACGCCATCTAACCTCGGTACGTCCGTGCACATTATGACTGTCTAGAGCCAAAACGGTGAAATTTGTTTACAAAAATACCTGCCCATCAGTGGCAAGCCATCAATCACAAACTATTTGAAACAAAATGCTGTTGATTTATCGAAGTCATTTGACCACAGAAAATAACTTGAAAGTCGAAGGAAAGGTATAATATTTGCAAAACAAGCACAACTTTCTCTCCACACAAAAAAACGCTTGGGGTACGCGTAGAAACAAACACACCAAAAAACTCAAAAGCAATATGCTGGCACTTTGCCCTGGGAGGTGTTCATTGTACCACAAGCGCATTAAAAATGATCAAACAATATTTTTCCACGTCACAGCGGGAAACGTGAAGTTTGCAGTGATTTAATTACCAAATTCTCATCAATTCCATTTTTTGTACGAAACGCGACCTATATTGCGGAAACGCAATTTTCGAAGTACTGTGCAGTAGGTTGAAAAAATATTATTAGAGACAGCAGAATATTGGTCGATAAAAAAGCATTTGATTTCGTGCTGAGCTGAACTTTTACCCAAAAATTGATGCTGGCAGGCAAGGGTGAATTGCTACAAAAAGAGGTGGGAACGACGCTCCCACACCAAACATAAAGGAAGACTGATTCGCCTACAAGAATTTCCACACTGGATCTTCCTGTTTCACTTTAGTGCTACGGTGCTATACACGAGATAACTTGTCATTTATTCATTTATGCTCAGTCCCACAGTCTGCTCAGTCCCGTCGCCATGGGGTCTTTGGTGGGCTTAGTTCCCCAAAGCAAAGCTCCAAGCCCCCCAGGTTGAAACATGAAGCACTATAAATCAGTTGAGATTTTGTCAATTTTCAGAATATCAAGCCTCCTGCACAAACCCAAAGGCCCCCTATTGAAAACATTGTAGCGACGGTTCTGAGTCTTTATTCATCTTTTGTCCAGAAGAAGCCCAATCTTACCCAAATGACACAAGAGTTTAAATACTTACGTGCGCAGTGGCATGGCCAGCTCAAAATTTTGGGTGGGTCAAAGTGCTTGATTTTAGGCGAGCAACAGTATTTCGTTGGAGATACTACCTCTAGCACAAAATGGCTAGATATTCCAAAAATTTAGAGGGGCCATGGCTCTCTGGCTACCAGAGGTGAGTGGATATTGATTTTTTAACTCCTGATCCACATCCGAAAAAAATTTTGCATATCCGTAACCGATCCTCATCCGAAAATTTCTGAAATTTACTATCCGATATCCATTCGTATCCGATTGCGACACTGGCTAAATATGCAACAAACAGGCAGTGACTATAAGTCCGCCAGTGGACCTTCATCTTTGAAAACTTATTCATCCGTCGCCTGTAACATGACATTAATCCATTACAAGTGTGCAGTAGACTGCACTACGCTTGGCAGAAACGTAGTAAACCTAAACCGAAACCTAAGCCCTAAACTTAAACCTAACCTCTAAACCTAACACCTCAACCTAAACCACAAAAGTTTGGACACTTTTGAAAAAATAAATAAAAATGGTACCATGAAAAGTGCAACTACTACTACTAAATCGAAAGGTGCCTGATCATACCCAGAGTCAACGTGAAAACCATTTAAACAGTAAGACACGTCCACTTGACTACCATGACAGTGCTGCTAATGTTGCAAACTCAGCGTTTTGTTCTAACCGTGTTACCGCCAGCAGATCTATACAAACTTCCAAACACAAACACCCTGTCATTTTGTGACCCAATCCATAAAAATAAAATCGCATGTTGTGCACTTTCAATCGGAAAAAAGAAAAATAGTGTGTATGTTGCCCCCAGTGGTATAGCCCTGCTGTGATCATTTTTCCATTTGAACTGTAGTGTATCTGGCTTTGTCCACTTATAACACTGAGTTTGTGGCATTAACATTGGGTACAATGAACCTGGTCGAGTGGGAATTCCTGCTGTGCGAGTGGTCGTCGTTTGGGTTCTCAGCATTGTTGTTTCGGCTCGGCTAATAGAGACGACCCTTGTTATGAAAAAACTTTTGATGTAAGCCACAGTACTTTTAACTTAAGCACTGTCTGTGCACACTGCACCAGTAACAAAAATCAGCACGCATTGATGTTATTTAATGGAAATCGATTTCGCCATACAGCATCTTCAGTCCAAGTAAATTAAAAGTAAAAACGAGTGGAAGTACGCAAAGCAGTGATTATTATGAAACAAAGACAAAGGTTGCGTGAGAAACATATTGAGCTAACGTTGGCAGAACCGTACTGTAAATAAGCATTTAGAGCAAGCACAAACAAGTAGCAAAAGACACTAGGTGTGATAAGACATGACCAACTAGTAACAATAAGTTAAAACACACAGCGGGAGGAAAGAGCAATAAATGAGAGAAGAAAAAATGGTGCGTCAAAACAAATGTGATGATAAGAGCAACGTCTAAACAAGGGCGAGTCTATCATTTAATGCGAGGCAAAATAATTCTGTGCTTGTTGATGCTAGCGCTGATTTTGTTGAGCCGCTTATCTTCACAAATATCAACCACAGTACTTTTTTAACAAGTTTTGAAAATCATACACAGGTTTGCCATTTGGGTTAGGGTTTTAGGTTATATGGCAAAGATGATTCGCTAATCCAAGGATATAGTTCTAGTCATGTGACCAATTCAACCAATCTGGTTCAGCTAACTGCAAATAAGCTCCAGCATTCATTGAATTGGCAAAATAAGGAAAATAAATTCTGTAACTCTGAGAGGAGATCACAGTTTGAAATATAATAAAAATATGTAGCTTACAAAAACTACAAACTCAAACTGTCTTTTAGCAAAGATTGACTGGATAAAACTTTAGGTAGAATGTTCAAAATTCTAGCCAAAAAAATGTAGCTTAAAATGCTGAAACAGACCAGGGGTGGCTGAAGCGTGTGCGACTCGGTTGTCTTCGCACGTACCTTCAGTGTGGGCTTGAATCCTGAAACCTCGACGGCGCTAATTCTGGCAGTTGTTGGTGTCGTCATCGCTCTACACATTTCGGCCAAAGAGAGCTCTTACTTCCGAGTGCATGGAAGTCACTTTCAAGTGTTGCTTGCTTGGTCTTTTCCTTCTCTTTGCTTTGACTGACTTTGCTTACATGCAGCGGTCGCGCTAGCATGAATGCTACGTGGCCAATAGGTCGATCGCATCAATCGATTGATTGCCGAGTGTCACTTGGTCGATCGCGCCTGATTGTTCATTGGATTGACAAGATACCTAAAAAGAACATTTTTCAATCAATAGCCTATTCCAGAAAATACATAAAAATTTTCCATCAATTGATTGGTCACACATATTCTTTGGTGCCTATTGCAGTGGCTGACTATAGGCTAGCTCGGAAGATTATTGCATAACAATCATGATTTAGGCGTAACAGACACTTTGCCTTCTGTCTGTGCATCAAAGACGACGGTGCACTGTATTGGCACATGTGATGCTCAACTTTGGCATATGATATTGTATTTGTTACTTTGTTACCGACCGGTCGTTCGCGAATTATCAATAAATTTTCTAGTCGATCCCAGTTGAAGACAATATGGCCACCCAATGAAATAGACTACTATTAGCCTACACAACACACACATATGCCATTCAACATGACAAACAAAGCAGCATACCAGCATTATAAGAGCAGCTTACTACTTCCACTTGGCAGGAAAAAATTAACGATAAAGGAACACGAATTACCATTGATTGTGATGAGTGCAGCAGAGGTGGACGGAGTCACTTTTTCAAACTCCGCCTCCGCTCCTGTTCCAAAATTTTTGAATCCGGGTCCGGCTCCGGCAATTCTTCAAATTTGAGAATCCGACTCCTGTTCAGACTCCAGCTACAATCATTGATCCAACCGAAATTTACCCATGTTTTTACTTAAGAAATGACCACAAAGCAGAGATGAGCACGGACCAGGACTGGTTCGGACTGGATCAGGACTGAAGCCAATTTTGTCCGGATCAGGACTGGATCGGACTGTAATTTTTTTCAAAATTGGCGGATCAGGACTGGATCGGACTGCGAAAAGTTTTGCTATTTTAATGTGTCTATTCTGAAAGTATCAAAAATTTTAGTTGTGATCCGATTTTACACATTTGCTAAATGGTAGTGTATATTTTGCCATCAATGGCAAAAGGTCTACTGGAACTATTTTGCAATTCGAACTGTATCCTCCTTTGTTCACATATAACGTTGAGTTCTAGTAGTATAAAAGTCTGTCCCGGTGCAAACTTTTAAAGTCAACTTATCGAGTTGTGCTGTGACTACTCTTTTAACGCTTCACTAAGCGTATCACCTTGTTATAATTACTAGCTCAGACGCCTAGCACCACTAACCACCTCTTAGTGTCGGCCACGAGATGCGGGAGTAGTGCTAGTTCTATTGTGTGAATAAATCGTTTATTATCATCAACGACAAATACGCACGAACATTCAATAGCACAATTTAGCTGAACTGCGGGCACATTTATTTCTGCAGTGGATCAGTTCTAGCGGCAGGTGGGGGGTGCTCTTATAATTAGAACGAGGCTGTGGCCTAAGCTGGATGCACACGGCATGTGTCCTATGCGTTTTTAGAGCTCATGCGTCTGATTTCGTGACGTCACGTCCTTTTCTGATGCGTCTGGTATGGTCTTCGTTCGAGCAGGAACCTGTTTCTAAATTGACGCATCAGACTCACTGCTCTGACTCACTTTTACTCGAACGCAGATCATACCAGATGCATGAGAAATAACGTGACGTCACGAAATCAGATGCATGCGCCCAAAACACGCACAAGACGCATGCCGTGTGCATCCAGCTTCAGGTGTGTAATTGGGGTGCGGCAGCCTGATCAAGGAATTGATAGGTTGTTCTCGGGTAGCTGGCGGGGCACGCTAAGGGAAATTAGTGGTTAGTGTCCGATGTAAGCTGACCTCTTTTGAATACTGAAGCATTGTCGCAGGCTTGCCAACTCGGTCTATCCCAACTGAACTTCCTCTCAAGTATGCTCGACTGACTGCATTTCCTGCTGGTCTCCTATTAATACTGGTGTGGGTCCCAAAACCTTTAGTCACTAAAGGTTGGGTCCCAGAACCTTTAGTCACTAAAGGACCCTAAAGTTTAGGGTCTTTTTATTGGGAAATGTCTGGCATTATGTGATGCGTTGCGCATTACCTCATGCCTGCCTGTGGTTCGGTGTTTATTGTTGTTAAGCTCATGCCCCCGAAGCGTGCTATCAACGCTGGGCAGTCTCGTGCCCGTCCAAAGGAATGCTCTGAGTTGGTGAGTTCGAGTTTGAGGTTACCTTGGCTGAGAATCTACAGTAACTTCTAGCTTGGTTGGTTAGCATTTGCCTGATCCGGCAAGGTCATACCGGATAATGCGAGTTTTTCTGGCTAGTATTGTCAGCCTCTGCCGACCCGATGCTGAGAGTGCTTACGCCATATATTGCCGTTTTTAATATGGTATCTAGGCCCGGTGTCTGGCGATCGTTCTCCCTGCTGTGATCACCAGCCGAGTAGCTGGCATAGATCGGATCTATGTTCATCAGAGTATGTTCAATGATGGCTAAGCTCGTTAGGTTTTCGAATTTTAAATGAGGCAACCAGTCTCGCGGGTCGTCATGTGGTATGACGTGTAAGTAATCAAGCCAAGCTTGTTAACGTCCTTGCGGACACCAGTGTACAACGTTTTCTCTTGTGACCGTATTCTAATGCGTATGCAATAACTGACACGCCGCACCACTGTGGTTTTAATTATCGAACTCACCACTGTTAAAAATCGCTCGTATGGCTGCTGAGCGCACAGTGGTAGCTGCCACGGTATATGGACCTCGTATCAGTGATGATCGGATAGTGTTTTTTTACTATCCGATCCTATCCTGTTTTTGAAAAATGATATCCGTATCCGATCTGAATCCTGTTTTGATTGAAATCATAATATCCGTATCCGAAAACTATCCGAAAGTGTATTATGATGCACAACATACATTTTTGTGCTTTGTCAATTTTGCCTCATGGGGCAAAATAACTTTGGAGTTATTTTGCCCTCAGCTGAACACGATTGGTTGAAGTAGTCACATGACAAGTTTGGAACGCATGTCCTGCTTAGTTGAACATGACATCTGTAACAGCTTAGTCCCATGCATGGATGATGGTTGTCATGGTTTCAGGGCTGGCAAACAGTTAGCAGCTTCTTGTTTGCATTAAGTGAACTGTAGGCTAAACCCTAACTTTAAACACTGAACCCCTCAACTTAAACGTTGGCCCTACACGTTGACCATAAGCCCTGGTCTTAAACCCTAACCATAAACTCTTAAATTCCAACCAATTGTCTTTGCATATTGGACTTGTCACATGACCAGGGTGGTAGTGGGGTGGGAACGTGTGGGAGCGATGTTCCCATAAATTTTTTTGGTGTGGGAAAGTGTTCCCATACCGTTTTGCACTAGTAACGGTACTTGAAGCTGTGAGATCTAAACGATCACATTAAAGCATGGCTGCGATCTCACAATGTGCTAGCAACATGCAGATTCGCACTGCTAGTCAAAAGTCTGCAGTGAAACACAAAGACCCAGTGTAGAAGCTATTGCAGGCAAATGCTCACTTTATTCGAACTATTTTGGTGTAGCCATCCTCTTTAGTTGTATTTTTAGCACTACATTCTTGCACATGACCACTTCAACCAATTGTGTTCAAATGAAAGTAAAATAACCCCAGCACAGGTTTTGCCTCATGAAGCAGAATAGACACTAGGCCTACCTGAATGCATTGCGCCACTTTGGGCCCTGTCATGATCATAAACAGAAAGTTTGACATATCTTGCAAGCTTAACATATCGCAGAATCTAAGTAGAACTTTTGCGGGTCAATTGCATTAAAAAGCAAACTGAAGTTATGCCACACAGTCCCGTGGTCCCGTAGCCACGGGACGTCTTTGATGAGCTTATCCCCTCCGTAACAAAGCTCCAATTCCTCCCGAATTAAATACGAAGCACTATAAAAGTGATGTTTGTTCAAATTTCAGAATGCCATGCCCCATTGTACAAATGTAAAGCCCCCCTAGCCTATAGAAGACTTTCTGGTAGTGGTTCTGTTGCCGCACCAAGCTTTTCATTTAGCCATTTCTTTGGTAACAATGGTTAGATTTTAACACCATCAATGAGTTCACATTCATAATTTCATTTATTAATCATACCCATTGTTGCACTTTCACCAAACCTAACTACATAGCAATGCTAGTCTATAAACCAAAACAAAACATAATTCAAAACAACACACTGGCTTAAAATATGTCATTTATATTGAAATGACTGACTAAAAAATCAGTCTAACAAGTCAGTGTCACAAAACAACAATTTTGCATATCATGTTTAAGAAAGAAAAAAGCTACAGTATCTGGCTTTGCATCATCCAACAACCTGTCAATGCACTTGCAGGCTCACGTAGAATAGGCCTGAAGACTGCAAAGCCTGGTGTAGACTACAGTACACATTAAAAGAGCTGGAGTGCTCTAGCTAGTCTAGACTAGAGATCACAGTAGGCCTACACTAGTTAGCGTTAGTCCAGGCAGAGGTACGCAGCAAACAACGTCCTTAATGTATACAGTAGGCTACTGAAAGAGCCGTATCTTGCCACATCAGGAACAGATTCATGCTGACAAACTTGGGTTGCCTGTAAAAGGCGGAGCTCCGTAAATAGCGGAGCTTGGTTGCGGAGGTTTGATGACGTAACCGGAGTGGAAAAAAGTTGCCTTGCAAAAGGAATAAACAGAAAAAAGCAAAGGAAAATATTATATTATTACAAATAAATATGCGCTTCCCCCAAACATGTACTACATAGATGTTTGCGATGTTTAAAAGTTTTGTACATTCACAATTGTTGAAACCTATTTTTTTGTCCTCAAACCGTTGTGAAACTCAAATAAGCAAAAATTTTCAAACTTCAGAATAGACTTCTTTTACCATAGTGTAATATCACCTTTTGCAATAAAATTATTTTTACTACCGTTTAGTTCTCATTTCTCAACGAAAAATATCAGTTTTAGCGACTCCGGTTACATCATCAAACCTCCGCAACCAAGCTCTGCTCTTCACGGAGCTCCGCTTTTTACAGGGTACCCAAACTTGGCGTGTCCAATTAGCAGATTAAGAGGTGGAATGGGATTACATCACAGTGCAGAGATTTCACCATAGACAGACTTGGAGTCATGGCACAGAAGGCTGAAAAGATGCTTCTGAAGATAATGAATGATTGATCGTGCAATGTGCAACTTTTTCCAAATGTGTGAATCCTCGAAACATCGATAAAAGCGTTTCGGATATCCGGTTCCGTATCCGGTTCCCATTTGAAAGCAGTTTTTGGATATCCGTATCCGGTTGCAAACTCACTATCCTGCCGGATATCCAACCGGCAAACCGGATAGTAATCATCTTTGCCTCGTATTGGTTATTTAAGGACTTCACTTCCTTGCGCATTTTCTGAAATTCGCTTAGTTCACGCCAGAATACATTAGCGTTTAACGACATCGTTTGTACATTAATTACTAACAATAAGATGCACCTGTGAAACAACAAAGCGATGAAATAATATCGTGTACGGCGATCAAGGATAATACATGCAAGCTATAATACATCAACTTGGCAGTCACGTCTCTTGAGGCAGCGCCCTTCTTGTTTAGAATATAGATTTCGGTTGTTGGGTGATGGGTTTAGGTTTTGGGTTTAGGTTTTGGGTTTAGGTTTTGGGTTTAGGTTTTGGGTTTAGGTTTTGGGTTTAGGTTTTGGGTTTAGGTTTTGGGTTTAGGTTTTGGGTTTAG
>Ga0210059_1015539_pt1 | contig 11098 bp, 7 predicted proteins | sample Ectturendosymbi2_FD_188042 | JGI IMG/M metagenome (GOLD analysis project Ga0210059, IMG submission 188042) | Ecteinascidia turbinata endosymbiont from Florida, USA - Sample 2 (SPAdes) (version 2) | ecosystem: Host-associated > Tunicates > Ascidians > Unclassified | place: Key West, Florida... | reverse complement strand
CTCTGGCCTAAAGGTTTCAGAGATACTGTGACCCTCAGGTGTTGGAATCTTCCATTGGTCGGACAGCTCCTTGTTGACCAGCCTGGTGGACTCTCGGTCCCCGGTACTGTGTGCCCCGTTGTTCACGAGTTGCGCGGCGATGGAGTTTGCAGAGACGGGGCACTGGTGAAAAGAACGTCCAGACCTGCCAGTAAGTTTGTTGATGGTTCTCCACGCCCAGCGGCCACAGTGCGAGAAGTCGATGGAATTGACAACTTCCTGCCATCGCTCCAGCATCTTCTGCCCGAGCCGAGATGGTAGGGACTAAGCGGCTCTATCAGAGTCAGTCACCACCGGGGCTCGGATGAAGGGTCAATAGAGGGTCTCGCACTCTTTGTCCCAGCATGGCACATAGTTCTTCCGACGGCCACGTGGGATGCATTGTTTGATCGCAGATAGTAGGCTCTCGCAAAAATCCTGGTATGACCCCTAAATGTTTGATGTGTCTGGAGGTGGCAATCTCTCAACGGATTCATCTGTGAGAAGGTAAAAGAGCTTCCAATCAGCCTTGCGAATGTTCCAACGCTTCACCGGGTCGCTATGGGCAGGAACCTTGATATTCGGTGGCGTTATGAGGGAAGGCCGATGTTGTGGCCGCAGGAACTTTCCTTGAACATGTTTGTTAGGCAGTCGGCTGTCCTGGCAGAAACTGGCGAATGCCAGGTCTTGGTTGATGCCGAGTCGCCAACGTTCCATCGGTGAGTGAAGAAGCTGGCTGTTTCCTTTGGATTATAAAACAGCCCAAGGTTGTTGGATGTTGCCCAGGAGTCCAGACTCTCACTGTCAGGGGACGTTTTGTTGCAAACCCAGTTGACGTGTTGCCAGTTGAAGTCACCAACGTACAGACTGGGGTGTGGGAACGTCGGTATGGGCGTTGATGTGAATCACGAGCGTGGAGGTTTGTAGACGTTAATGATCTTGTATCCTGCGACGTCTACGCACAACCACTCAGTCTCTGATTGTTCTGACCGATTGATCAGTGACCATTCCAACCGCTCAAGGACAACCGTGGCAAGGCCGTGGTTCCTGTTCAGGACTGACCCAGCTAGTGAAATATTGGGATCACTAGCTTGTCTGCAGTTGTCCAGTGGGTCTCCTGTCGGACGATGATGAATGCCTTGTTCTTATATGCTAGCTGCTACATAGCAGATATCTTGCCTGCAGTAAGCCCCTCGGTGTTCAGCTGGAGAATATTTGGTCGTGGGTCTTCGGCAACATTTCTGCTGCCACGCCCTGAGAAGGGCGCTTTGTGACCCACCCCATGTCGAAACCGTCCTGCGCGGGTAGCAGTGGTTGCTCTCGTATTGACAGGTTTAGTTGACATTATTAGCAAATGCGACCAGAAGGGCCACGTGAAGGCACCTGTCATCCTCTCAACCAAATAGTGTTGCTCGCTTAAATTCAAAGTATTTCCCCTTAAAAAAATTTTTGGACTGTCTACACCACTGTTCCAGTATTACATTTAATTCATAACAAATTTTAACTGCGTATTGTTTTGAAAATTGGCTTGCTGTTGCTGTGTTTCTGTTCTTGCCATGCTTAGGTTTGTGTGCATTTAAAGCAAGCCTGCACAACATGCGACGCGCCGGCGGCATGCGGCACTTCGGAGCTTTTCTTGCGGCCTGCGAGAGCTTTCTCGATTGCAGAAAATGTTGCAAACGCCTGTTTTTCAGTTAATAATTATTTTCGTTTCAGAAGTACAGTACATCAAAACTACAACGAAACAAAATAGAGTAGGGTTTTGCGGCCCACGGAAAATTTTTGTTGATTAATTTAGTCACTTTCATCTTTCTGATTTGTACAGGCCTGATTTTGTAAATTATCATTAAATTTACATATTACTTCCAGTTTCTAACTATGAATCAAAAGGAATCATTTCGCACTCAAGAATCAGAGACTATGATCTAAAAAGGATACATTTTTCTACTGAGTGGGCACCTTGATTCTCATGAAAATAAATATTTTTTAATTGTCAAAAATTTAAAATCGAAGAGCATGGATAAAATATCCATTGCAAAAAACACTTTATGCATCAAAAAATCAATATTGTCAATAACATCGCCATTTTCAAAATTTTTTGGCAAAAATTTGAAATTGGACAAACACTTGTCATTTTCTTTGTAAAGTGTCTGGCAACCCGCATCACAACCCTTCGCTATGGATGTTGGTCTCTGACAAGAGCGTGTGCTACCAGTACTCCTATTTACAGTCTATATGAATTGGATATTCATTTAAAGCCGAGATGACGAGTGTGTCACTGTTGGGAAGCTACTGGATCGACAGTTTGATCTTGCAGGCGATTGGCTGCTGCTTGCATTTACGGAACTGGGTGTTCAATACGCAGTTCATTGGTTTGAAGCTGCACAAACAAGCCCGAATGAAATTTAGCACTAAAAATACGGAGGTATTATGTCTCTCCAGCAACCTAAATCAGCAAACTCTGCGAGTAAGCGGAAATACACTCCAGCATGTCGAAAAGTTCAAATATCGTGGACTGGTATTCGTGAGTAGACATAGCAAGGAGATTGATACACGGATTGGTAAAGCAAAAATAGTGTTGCATGAGCTTTAAGATTCCCGCGATCACATAACGGGAGCTTTCAGCCACCACAAAGATTTCAGTTTCCAAATCGGTCTTTGTTCCAATACTCACCTACGGTCATGGATCATTGGATAATGACAGAAAGAGTGATATCTCCTGCACAAATGGCAGAAATGGGATTTTTGCTAATACTGTAGTTCGCGATGTGACACTACAATGCGCAACTGTGAAAATCGAAAAACCCTGAATGTCGAGCCACTTTTCCGAATAGAGTGATCCCAACTAGGCCGGTTCAGCCACTTGACCAGAAAGTCCAGGAAAGATTGATGAGTCGTACGTGTTCTGTGGGCTACACGCAGGGAAAAAAGGCCCAAAGATGATCAGAAAGTCACAAGTTGCTGTGAATTGTGATGTATTTGGAGCAGGCGCGGATTTATCATCAGGCTGAAAAGGCTTAAGCCTAGGGCCCCCGATTTTTGGGGGCCACAAAATTTTTAGAGTAAGGAAAATTTCCAGTATTTTTGTAAGTAAATATTTGTATTTTTGTTTTGGTTCAACGCACATTTCCTTACTATGCCGGTTGCAAAAGATCTCTATAGAAGAATTAGAGCGAAGGATTGAAGTGAATGACAATGAGCATTCTCTTTTTATGACGTTGAAAATTGGTTATATGTACAATGCGTGGAACAAAACGCCTGAATCCATTTTTCAGATTACACGAGGCCAGGCAGTGAGGTACTTTCGTTCAGCCCAGGTCTCTCTCTTGTTGCTTTTATGGGTAAGATGGATGCGGGGTAAAGACAAGACTAGCCTGCACTGCAGCGAAGGCTACAGAAATTCAGTGGAGCAAAACGTTAACTGCTTGTAACACCAGACGTGTTAAGCTGGGATGTTCTTTGATTTCAATTGTTTTGTAGCAATCTTGGGCCATTCCTTCTACAGCTCACTGCATAGAAAAAGATTTCAACTACCGTTGAACTAGACACATACCTAAATGTATTAGTGAGCAGGGTTGCGGAGCCGGGGTCGTAAGGAGTCGAAGGTTTTTGGGTGCAGTCGGAGTCGGATTCCTAACAACACTGGGAGTCAGAGTCGTATCTTTTTGACTCCGACTCTCCGACTCCGGATGTCCAATTGGATAATTTTTTACATCACATTCCTAAATTGGGAATTCATGTTGAAATGGTACAATTTCTTTTGAAATTTTCGTTGAAACAGATATTTTTTGCTGTGCATCACGATTTCCTTTGATTTTGACATCCAAATTTCATTCCCTTTATGTTAAGGAGTCGGAATTGGAAATTTTAGAAAGGTCGGAGTTGGCAGTCGGAGTCGGAAATTTTGGGAAGTCGAGAATCGGAAACTTTGGAAACGTTGGAATTGGAGTCGGATATTTTACCGCCGACTCGGCAACCCTGGTAGTAAGGCCAATTTGTAGCATAGGGCTTATTAGCTTAGTTAGCAAAGTAAGCTTCAGATGTAAGTTTTTTTCTTCTTTTCAAAATGATCGCGATAACGGTGAATCTACAGTAGGCTTACTTGTATTAACTTGAGAATGTCAAAGCGTACACATGAGCGTGTTTCTGGCAAGCGAAAGAAAGCCACTGCTAAAGCAGATGCACTACGAGCTGTTATTGAAAAGCCGAAATTAAAAACCCAGTCTTTTAAGTTGCCAGACGGGACTACACCAGAGGCGGCTACTGATCCTGAGTGCCAGACTCGACTCGGCAGGATCCTGTGTTTTTCTTTCGGACCGGGAGCCGGAGTCAAGAATTTGTGAAAAACCGTTTCCGGAGTCACTTAATTTTCAGCAGCAGTAGTCTGTGTGGTTTTCATATATATGGAATTTCTTAAGTAAAAACATTACTGAATTTCGGTTGCATCGATGGTATAGCCAGAGTCTGAACAGGAATCGGATTCTAAAATTCAAAAATTTTTCGGATTCGGATTCAATAATTTTGGAACAGGAACGGATTCGGAGTCTGAAAATGTGACTACGGCCACCTCTGCTTTCCAGAAGGCCACCCAATTTAAAATAGTCTAGGGCCCCGGAAATGAAAACTCGCCTCTGATTTGGAGATCTCTATTGTGGCCCATGCATGCCAACCTACAATTTTCTTCTATCCAGCATTTTTTAACAACAAAAAAAATACAAAACTTTTTCAAATTTCCAAACATTTATAAATAAAACAGTTTCGTTTTGAAAACAATTTACTTTCGGTTTAAAAACATTTTCGCTTTGTAAATGATTTATAAATGAAAACGTTTTCGTTTCAAAAAGAATCTTACTTTCGTTTCAAAAACACTTTCGCTTTGTAAATGATTTATAAATGAAAAGTTTTCATTTTGAAAACGTTTTCGTTTTAAAAAAATTTTACTTTCGTTTCGGAAACACTTTCACATTTTTTTGAAAAATTTTTCGTTTTGCAAAAAAAGTAAATCAAAAGCATTTCGAAAACAAATCGCATCAGATTTTGTGGTCGTGGCCCATGCGTGCCACCCTGCGTTGAGGAACAGTGTTTCCACTTGAGAAGGCTTGCTTTGCAGATTCTCCTATGTCAATGTCTGGCTCCAGCAGGCAGCTCGCGATCGCATTGCAAGTACGTGCAAAGTAGTCGTAAGTCTTTCGTTGTTGTCGTAACCTATCCTTGGGGAAATGTCTTTGTGGAATTTATGACATAAGACGTATAACTTGTGTCTTCGAGTAAGTGAATGGTATCTTTTTGGCCAAGAGAAGCGGATGGATTGTGCGCATGGGAAATGATGGTTGTGATGCAGTCAGTCAGTACTGGATATCATGCTGGCCTGTAGCCTTGGTACAGTAATTGGCTGTAACACTAACAGTTATGCTTTGAACATACACATCGTTTTCAAGTGCATGATAAGCATTCCGCTGCAAAGTAACATTTTTTCAAAAGTAATTATACATTGAACAGGCCTCATCATGACAGCTTTGCTTCGTTGTCAATTACCACACAAAGGCTATAGCCAATTAGCAGTAATGTAGTGTCTTCTGAGTCACATAACACTCTGAAATGTTCTTCGTTCATGACTTCTGTCTAGACTTACTACCAGCAACACAAACCTATTTGATAATAAGATAAGTTGTTGGCATCGTTGAACAAACCAGCTGCATCACCAAAATCACCATGTTACAAACCTCTTTGTTTAACTGTGTGAAAGTCACTATAGGCTAGCTTAGGCATACACTATTTCGATTGGAAACTTGAGCTACAAGTGGCATCAAGCAAAATTAGAGATCACCGGAGGAGATCACTCTATGATTGGTTGTTTGCACCACAATGGGTGTTATTCTTCTGGCACATCCAGTTTCAAGGTGAATCGCACATTCAACGCAACGCCAACAGAGAGGTTGCAACAATTCCAATAGTTAGTTTGCTATAATAATGCTAAAGCAAAATATACACTGCCTATCAGTATCACAGAACATGAGATATGCACTGTGTTGAAATTAAAACGTTCTCACAGGGACTGGGAGCTCGTTACGCCTTTGGAGGTCATAAAAACTGGAGCAATTATGCTATCCTTGAATTTTTAAGTTAAAAAATTTCTGCCTAAATTGCCAAAATCGTTGAAATTTGGGAGGTACATGTTGCAACTTTGACAAATGATCCACAACAAAATTATTCAGGCTCCCTACAATCACGAAGCAGCTTTTAACTTTTCAGCCAATCACTGTACCAAGGCTACAGGCCAGCATGATATCCAGTACTGACTGACTGCATCACCACCACCATTTCCCATGCGCACAATCCATCCGCTTCTCTTGGCCAAAAAGATACCATTCACTTACTCGAAGACACAAGTTATACGTCTTATGTCATAAATTCCACAAAGACATTTCGCCAAGGATAGGTTACGACAACAACGAAAGACTTACGACTACTTTGCACGTACTTGCAATGCGATCGCGAGCTGCCTGCTGGAGTCAGACATCGACATAGAAGAATCTGCAAAGCAAGCCTTCTCACGTGGAAGCACTGTCCCTCAACGCAGGGTGGCACGCATGGGCCACGACCACAAAATCTGATGCGATTTGTTTTCGAAATGCTTTTGATATACTCTTTTTGCAAAACGAAAAATTTTTCGAAAAAAAGTGAAAGTGTTTCCGAAACGAAAGTAAAATTTTTTTTAAAACGAAAACGTTTTCAAAATAAAAATGTTTTCAAAATAAAAACATTTTCAAAATGAAAACGTGTTTCAAAATGAAACTTTGAACGTTTTTCAAAATGAAAACGTTTTCATTTATAAATCATTTACAAAGCGAAAGTGTTTTTCAAACGAAAGTAAAATTCTTTTTGAAACGAAACTGTTTTATTTATAAATGTTTTGAAATTTGAAAATTTTAGAATTTGTTTTTGTTAAAAAGAAATGCCGGAAAGAAGAAAATTTTAGAATGGCACGCATGGGCCACAATAGAGATCTCCTCGTCCAGCTAATCCCGCGAAACTACCGAGAGATAACGGTGTAAAAAGTGAGGGGGTGTGAATGTTTCCAACTATACACATTTTCTCTGTGCGCAGAAAAAAAACTTACTTCACTTTTCGTCAAACCGTACGCAAGGTCAAAACGGAAGACATTCCCTTGACTAGAGCTTTGCGTCATTTCAGATCCAGCAACTACCAACCTGCAGAAAGAATGACTTTGGATCATTTGTTGAAAGATGCATCAAGGCAAAGTTGAGGTTTTATTTCTAATTCGATTTGTGTATTTTCAGATGACAGTCATGACACCCGACAATCTTTACTTGTATTTAAAACGGAATGTAGGCGTTAAACTGACACTGTTGTGTCGCACCCAGTTATACGCAAATGTGTTGTAAAATTTTCTGTGCTCTATAAATCACCGCTTGGTGAGATAAACTATTCCTAGACGAACCAGTTACCTTGTGGTTAGTGAGTCCGCTTCGGTGCTGGCGCTTATGGCGTTCAAATCTAAGCCGGGCCTTAACAAGATCCAGGAAGATAACTTTTTGCACCATAAGTTTGTACAATTCGAAAAACAACATTCGCGAAATAAGGCCATTTTTCGTCCATTGCTTTGCCACAGAAGTGTTGTGAAGTATGCCTCATCCCCCTTACACTCGCGAAGCCGATTTGAGACTTGACCACCAACTAATACTGAAATCGCTCCCTTTCTAACCTTACTGGCTGAATCCGCCCTGCCAACACCTTTGTGAATTAGTACTCCAGACTTCTGGCCTGGCTCACTGTGTTTAGAAGCGCTGTGGGGACATCTTTTACGTGTGTTGTTATCCCTTACGTTATACTGTTGTCACTATGGCAGTGGTTTTCAACCTGGGGTAGCGACTCCAGAGGGAGTCGTGAACCAATTTTGGAGGGATCGTGATTAGATATTTTATGCACACAGCTGCATTACATTTGATTTATTCGACTTTTCGATGGCGGTCGTTGGGTTACAGGGGATTGCTGTAATGGATCACGGAACAGAAAAGGTTAAAAACCACTGCTCTATGGTTCCTGCAATTGCGCATGGCAATCATGCAAATATGGCCTGGCACTACAAAATTACTGTTGTACAACGCCAAAAATCGCCAATAAAATCATCGTTGGCGCACACAAAGGAAATTAAAATTTCACCTTGATTAAATCAAATGGTCAAAATCTACTCACTAATTTACTTATGTCGTTAAACATTCATATTCACAACCAAATCCTTTCATGGATTTTAAACCCTAACATTTTGGCTTTTTCTCTCAACCCTCTCGAACAGCAAGTTAAAAAATTTAATACAAGAAAAGCAACCCGATGTCAACACTGATAATACACAGGTCTACAATTTTAAATGAATTTCATAGAGATTGGGGGCTGAGAGCGTTTTGGGGATAATTTTGGGGCGCTGATTTCAAAACTGTTGTCAGATTCTCCCTATGTGGTCAAGTTTTTGAGCTATTTGATATTTTGAATTTATGCGGTTGTAGCATTTCAAGCATACTGTTGCATAAGAGGGTTGCACATTTCGTGGTTTGTTAAACTGGCTAGCATGTTATTTAAACACTAGTGACTTCTCGTAATAACCGCGATTTGTAAACTAGCTTATGAAGAGCAGTGTGCAGCATAAAAAACATACAGAGGTTAAACAAACACAAAGCTTCAGTTAGTGTATACTGTATACTTGCAACTGTGACTTACAAGACACAGATGAGGAACTACACAGATTTTACTGCCTTGCAATGCAAAGACTGTGGTGACAAAGCAACGTTAAAATACAAAGAATAGCCCAAACATGATAGCATAATCTTTTTTCTCCACAGAAACTATTGCACGGTTGCTAATCCACAAAATTGTCTTTTCTATGTTTTCCGGGAGTGGCTACAGCCAGCAACCTCTTTCTACGCATCAGCAATAGTCTGCCAGCATGTTGGTATTCCAGCATCTCTGGTATTTTCTCAATTGTTTTTATATCTTGGTGGAAGGACTCTCCTTGCTCTTCAATCATTGCTTCTAAGTTGTCAGGGAAATAGTTTACATGACTACGAAGAAAATGAACCTTTACACTCATATTGCATCCTAATTTTTCGTAAGAATTTAACAGCTGTTTTGAAAGTTCGTAATAGTTAGGAGCTATCCAAGAAAGTTTTCGACAACTGCTGTAAGTGACCGCCAAGCATTTTTACGAGTGTTGTCAAGGTTAATAGAAAATATTTGTCCTGCATTTAAACGTCCTATCTGAGATCCACAAAAAATTCCAGTCCTCAACTCTTCAGTGCTCAGCGCAGGGAATTTTTCACACAAATATGCAAAGCAGTCACTTTTACCTATTCAAAGCTTTTGGAAACTGTTTTCATACTTTGATATGGAAAGGAGGAAGTAACACCTCGTTTGGATTAATCAAAGGAAAGTGATTAATATTTCTTTTACCAATCTTAAGTCTTTCTCTCTTTGGCCAACGTTTCCTAGTCCAATGCTCTTGGCAAGCCCTGCTGTCCCACAGACACAAGAAACGCGGAAAGTTTGTGTATCCACTTTGCTGCCCAACTAATATGCACAGATTCTTCTAATTTACTGCAAATCAACCAGTCATGCTCATCAAGTATGGTATCAGGCACAGACTATTCTGACATAGGATTTTATTGTAGTTACCGCTTATAACAGGCTACCAATAACTCACTCCCTGTGGGCCTACGCAGTTCAACAACAGCTGATAAAGCATTTCAGCATTTAAAAGCACAACTAGTGATTACAAAATGTGTTTTCAAGTTAAAAATGGTGGGAGATAACTTTTGAAACTTTCGGTGAGGTTTCTCAAAGTTTTGCGAAAAACTGCAAAACGTATGCCCTGTAGCGGCTAATCCTGACCAGATGGACAAAAATGGATACGATTTTTGGACTCAGCTCCCCCAAACCCGTTACAAACTTCAAGTCCCCAAAAATCCTGTATACCAGTGTTATTTTTCCAAACCTATACCATTAAAACATAGACTGCCATTCGTGCATGCTTCCTTGATATTTAATTTTCGGGTTGATATATATTTCTTGTAGTTACAGTCGATACTGTCGTAAATAGTTTATGCTAAATATAGAATATTAGTGATGACCTTTTGCCGCCAAATTTAATTTCACGCGAGTCGTAAGTGATCTGATGACTGTGCAAGATATAGAAATCCTGCAGCAGTTGTTAGTAAATATATATTGTTCATTGTTGCAAACCATCCTTCATACTGCTGTGATCAGCGCGCAGCCACTCAGTGGTGGTTTCAGTTTGCTTTTATAAATTTAAACTTCTTGGCACTATTGCTTGTTTTTCTGTCAAGGCTAACAGTCATAGCCTTGTTTTCAGCATTGGCCACATGACTAGCACTGGTAGGTTGTGTAGCAGACACATTATAATGGTCTGTACATATTAATTGTTGATCTGATGAAAAAGAAACAAAGTCCAGACACCAAGCAACAAAGACGAAGACTACTGACACGCAGCCCAAAGGCTGTGATCAATCAAGCATGAAAAACGTGACAAACGAAACATAACGTTTTAACAGTCTGATAAAGAAGAGAAATTTCCAGATAACTAGGCTGGAAATTCAAAGACAAACTGTGTATAAACTAAATCAACCAAAGGTTGACATGGGAAAACAAAGAGCAGAATACAAAGAACGTGGTGAACAAGACTGAAGAAGGCTTGAAAGAATGATGTCATGGAAAAGTACTGAAAATCAACCAAAGATGATGTAATTAAGAATCATGACTAAAAGCACCCTTAATTTTATGATGTAATGTTTTATGAGAAACCAATAAATGATTAATTAGGGAATTTCCAGAAGATCTGGGTATAAAAGAGGCGGTTTTGGCAACCCAGATCAGTTCACTTTTCTACTTTGAACTGAGAACTCCTTCCTTGGTCTACACCAAGGGTCTCCAAACTTTTTTGTTCGAGGGCCACATAAGCTGTTACTCAACAGTCCGAGGGCCGGACATCTTACAAAATGTGATTGTTTCAGGAAATGTTTCTGCCAAATCAACAAATTTTCCTTTGTTA
>Ga0210059_1015538_pt1 | contig 11098 bp, 9 predicted proteins | sample Ectturendosymbi2_FD_188042 | JGI IMG/M metagenome (GOLD analysis project Ga0210059, IMG submission 188042) | Ecteinascidia turbinata endosymbiont from Florida, USA - Sample 2 (SPAdes) (version 2) | ecosystem: Host-associated > Tunicates > Ascidians > Unclassified | place: Key West, Florida... | reverse complement strand
GCATACTATACATCGATGTACTTGGAAGTCATTGCAGTTCTTCATTATCATAATCATGATGGCGTGATTCATGCGTGTATTTCAACAAAATGCATTAGCGCCATCAAGCGTATACTCTATACTACCGCAATGTATACGACCTCATTTTCTTTCATGTATATGTGTTTTTTCATTTCTCTTTACTGCGATGCATGTTAAAAGTCTAGCGTTTTGCGTGTGGGAGTGAAGACGTTACTCAATACAATCAAACTTGATGTTCCAAAAAAAAAAACGTTTACTGAATAAACAAGAAACTGATGAAATGGAACTTGCTATAACAAACAACAAATCACCACAACATACAACTCAAAATAATTAAATTTGATGTGGTGACATATTACATTGTTGGCAACAATCATATCATGGTTTGGATCAATGCTGGAACATCATACAGTAGAATTTGTCTAACTCGTCAATTCACTCAATTCATTAGGAATTCTACCGCGGTAGAATTCCTATCTTTTGTGTACATTTCTGTTTGTCCAGTTCATCAATTTGTCACCTCTTTCTATTCCTGAAAGGCATTTTGTTTGGCTAATACATCATTTGCAGTTTTGCTTTTGATGTTTAAGCAGCTAGTTTAACACATATGGGAATTCAAACAAATTTAGGGCCTTTACCTGAGAAATGTCACACCTCACAGTTTGTTTATCGAATTTATACATGATGTGCGAAGCACAACCTGACTCCCCATTGAGAGAACGCAGAAAGTCTTTAAAGTTTGGAAGTGACTATGGATACGCCTGGCCTGACGCAATTCAAATAAAAGGGTCAGTTTGTCATTTATACGGGGTGGATCTCATAGTCTAGGGGTTATGCATTATGGCTGCTATGCCAATGGTTTTCGGTTCGACTCTCAGCTTGCCGACTTTCGTTTTTTTTCTTTACTCTTTTTCAGGCTTACGTGTTACCTTTATGGGTTAGTGTTAGGTTAGATTTAAGGTTAGGGTTAGATTTAGGCTTTATCTTATACGTTTAGTTCATTTCTACCAAGCCTACTTCACTCTCGTCATGCGTTACTGGCATATGAATAAGTTTTCAAATTTCAAGATCCACAAGTGTATCTATAGCCACTGCGTAAAGTTGATTAAAGATCTAAAAGGTGCTAGATTAAATGGAGGAGTCTAGATAGAGTAGAGGAATTAAAGAGTTTCATTTAGTAAACAACCATAACGTCATAAAGTTGTATTTTACTGTAAATAAAAGCACTATGTATATGAGTTACTACACTAAAGTATATGAGCTGCTATGATAGAGTTTTCACCTATTTGCATAATTCGTCACTTCGCCTAGATTGTCACTTTTTTCTAATCCCCTTGAGGTGACGAATTAGGCAAATTCTACTGTATTTGAAAAATATAATCCAAATGATCATCAGTAAGGCAAGAACATGTTTGTTTGTGTTGAAATTAAATACTGAGCACATTTCTTCAATAAGTGCTCCCAAACAAGCTAAAGATTTGTTTTGCCAAACTTGGGAGATTTTGTATTTTTCTTTGTTCAAACATTTGTAGAAGTCTTGCAAATCTATTTACCTCTGCTTTTTTGTATTCAGATCAACTTCAAATAGGTTTATATTGCTGATCCTCTCACATGACATAGAAAGTCTGCCATCAAATTCTTCAATGAAATTTATTTGCTTAGCACATCTGGCTCTTTTACCAAAAACCTCAATTTTGAAATATGCAGTGAACATGTTGAAAAATGTATTATTATCCCACTGAAAAGTTAATATCTGAATAGTTTTAACTATTAATATCTGAATAGTTTTAAGTTAATATCTGAATAGTTTTAACTTTTCCTTTAACACATTCATTATAGCAAGGTAAAAGAATTAGCTCTCCTTTAGCTTGAATCTTAATGGTGTATTCTGCAGCAACCTCTTAAAGAAACAACTTAAATATGCGATGTTTCAGATGTCTACTTGTACATCATCTTTCACAATATAGATTCTGACAGAAATTACATCATGACATTCTAAAATTTTGCTGCATGAAATCTCCTGGTGTTTGATAGAGTGGTGAGCAATTATCCTTCTAATATATTCTTGCAGTAACGCCACAGATATATTTTTTCCATACATAGGAGCATCACTAGTGCATATTTCAACTACCTTCATGAAACCACTTGATAGTTGAAATATGTTGCTGCACAAATCTTTTTCAGTGTTTTGATCTTTCATGGACTGCATCTAAGCAAGCTCTTAAGTTATATTAAAATTCTCAGCAATGACCATGATGAAGGACTAGAACAGGGTTGGCAAACCTGTGGCCTTGTGGACTGCCTGAACATTTAACACGGCCCACATCAGATTTTTCGTTACCAAGTTAGAAAACATCACATCAAAACAAAACTATGACAAGCAGACATGTGGAGAGTAAGTCAAGGGATTCTCTCTCATTCCTTGACATACCTTTCTTTACCATTTTCCTTTGGAAAACAATGGTAGAATTTTAAGATAAAATAATTTTTGCAGCTTGCCAGCGATATTCCATATTTCAGGTGCGGCCCGTGATAAAAAATAGGTTCCCCATCCCTGGTCTACAACTTGTGCTGTAACTATGCAATATGTGATATCGTCAATAGCCAACGAATAAAGAAAAACATAACTTTCTATTTCAGCAAGTCAGTTCCAACTTGTTGCAGTATTTTCTACTCTTCTTTGCATGGTTGTATGAGAAAGACTGATGCTTTTAAAGTGTCTAATATATCTAGAACAAATTAAAGCAACTACACTAAACATGCCAGGGGCGCAACCAACTCTTCATTTTGGGGGGGGCAATTTTCATAAAATTCTGTTTGATGATGTCATCGTGCTTATTCAACCGTGATACAACTTTTTCGCAAATGGTCACAGATAAAGTTCTCTTCGCAACAATTCCGAAAATGAGAACTTTTCAGTTTCACTCAAGATGCAGACTGAACAATCAGGACAAAGGAAAAATTAGTAACCTAATACAAACACATGGTTCCGTACTCAACTAGTGCAGTCATGGCTTTAGTGTGGCAGGTGTCTAGGCTACTACAGTAGTAAACCTACCTAACTTTTCATCTTGTTTTAGCAAATTCGTTCTAGCTCTATTCTTTTATCACAGCAGGTCCAACTACCTTTGACCTACAACCTATTTTACAAAAACGTAACAACTAGCCGGCCACTTCCAATAAAATGATGTATAAGACAACAGATTCACAACATTTAAAACTAAAAAGGGAAGATAAGTGAGTGCACCATTGAAGTTATTACACAATACCAAATAGTAATTTATAACAAATCTGTATCAGTGGGATGCCTGTGGTCGAGGCTTCTCTGACGCTATCCTTCCTTTATTACCAGTGTTAGTGGTGCCAAGTCGGAGCTTGGAGACTATGGCCCAGTGTTTCGTCTGCCATTCTGTTTCTGTTTTTAGATTTGACTTGCTTTATCGCAGATGCATGCTCACACATGTATGTCTTTCCAAACATCGACTGCATTTTTTGTGCGAAACCTTTACGTTTGGGAAATCTATCTTTGCTGAGTTCATTGCGCCAGATGACTCTTCAATCATGAATGTTGGGGCACCAAAAAAACAGAGGTTATTCAGACAGGTGCCCCAGCAAGAGTTAGCAGTGAGCCGTACCTTCTAATTTGATCGTAAAATGGCACATAGAAAAGGTATCATTCTTTGTTCTTGCACAAATGCAATTTAGCCAGCACAAGCAATTCAGTGAGGCAAATGTAACCTCGCACATCTTTCCACAAATTTCAGATTTGAACATTTTCCTGAATGCTTCTGCAGGCCACTAGTGCCTGCGGGCCTATACTTGGACCACACTGTTCTAGCATGTATTGGAATTTCTATCACAAATGAAGATCTAAAACTTGAGGGATAGCCTATGTGAATGATGAGGGGATCTTTGAATGCTACCATTTTGGACAAAACGGGTGAGGTGCCTTTGGCTCATAATGGATCAGGTGTGTTTGGGACAAAACGGCTTTTCTGGCATCCACGAGTTGTGTGAAAGTTTTTAGAAGAACGTTTAAGGCTATGAGCTTTCAGGGTTTACACTGGCTGCAAAAGTTAGGGTCTGGTAAAGCGTCATTTGAAGCCAAGTACTGTAGTAGGTAGGTTCAACACTTGACCAGCACTCATATGATGCTTTACTAAACCTTTTTTCCCATGTGGTTGTACTGGTACCAAACCAGGAAGACACTGAAACGAAAACGGTCCTCACGCGAAATTTAATTTTAAACTATCAGGTTTGGAACCGCACTTGCAACCAAACAACACTTTTTTAAGAAATGTACTACGTTAATAATGGTGATCAGACCAGTAACCAGCTTGGGACACTAGGGGGAACAAGTTTTGAGAAGGGCCCAAATTTTTTAAACTATATCCAATAGTTTCAAACTATGTCCAACACATTTTTCCAAGGGGGAGAAGCTCACCTTACACCCCCCTTGTTATGGGCCTGATGGTGATATTTTTGCCTCTATTAACAAAAATCATCAAAAGGTCGTAGAAGAACAAGCGGTTTGACTTGGCCACAAACATTTTTAATAACAACCAACCTGTCAAGATTTTTCTTATCACTTTCAAAGTTTCAGCAGTGTGCACAATTCAAAAGTACACTAATGTTATAAAGTTTCTTGAGGCCAAATTGAGGCCTGTCTCAGAAAAAAAGTGGTACACGAACAAACAGATAAAAAATATCTTAGAAATAGGCCTACCAACAAGTTATCTCCCAAGTTTTTAAAATTCCAGCATATTTATGGTCAGGGCCAGATTCAGCTGGTGCAAGGCCCCAAGCCAAGCCACTTGTGAGGACCCATCTTCCACTGTCATAAGGAAAAATTGGGAAAGTGTTAATCAATTTGCGCAAAGCCGAAAATGACACTCTGAATGTAGGGTCGTCAATAAAAAATTCTAGATCATTACTAGAGTGCCCCACAATTAGGCTACTGTACTCGTTCCTGTCTACAACAAAAATCGGTTCATGGCACAGAAATGTTGAAATCGTGCTTGGCTGGCAGGAACAAGATTATTAATTTTTGCTGGTAAACCAACTGAAAATGTCACGGTTGAATATTTGACAAAACACGTGGCCTATGTGTTTTTATAACTTCCACATCTGTTTTTTCTTATCTGTGCTCAAAAAAACATATATACTGCACATACGTGTTTATTCTTCGGAAATTTCTGCAAATGTCAAAATTGCTATGCAATGTTTTGAATTTTTCAGGGGGGGCAAATGCCCCTTGGTTGTGCACCTGAAACATGCCTTTTTCAACCAACTGTTATTCAATGTAGCTTTTTCCTGCTGAAGTAATTTTCCTTGACATTTGTAAGCTAACTCTGATGAGCCAGTGGTCCAACCTTATGCACAAGTACATATGGATTGGTTGAAATTGCCACATTATAAATGAGACATCTTGCTGAGCACAAGCTGTTCATATGGTGTTTGCATGTGTCACAATGACTCAACAGTTACACTGTTGTGTTGAATGGCTTTTGCTGTTTGTATTTCTGAATGTGTATTTATGACCTTGCAGAGTCTTCAAAACAGTACGTTTTTCACACAGCAAGTTCATTTTTGTTGGAGCTTTCAACTGTTTTCTGCTACGAGTTAATCTCACTACCTTGGTAAAGACAAGTCGCATTGCTTTGTGTGACAATAGTCAATAAAAGTTACCATTATGTGCTCTTAAAATGTGATGCAAATTTGAAGGCCTAAAACCCCCGACCTGCTGCATGTCTCAAGCAGCCGCAAGACTAAATGACGCTTTCACCTTCAAAGATGAGAGTGAATTAGCTTCACTGATTAAACTTACATATTTGCAGAGTGAGACATGTCAATAGTAGCAATAATATTTTCATTACTCAAAAGCTTTAAAAAAGTTTGTTCAAAAGCAAACATTTTTCTCTTTTAACGCCTGGACCGGCCACTATGATGGCCGGTACTTTTTTGGCCATAACTTGCTTGCCAGCGGCTAAAGCTAGAGAGCTGTTCCAATCCTCTACGGATTTAGGAACTCTTCTAGTTTCTATTAAACATTTTTTTTATTTGGGTTTTTCTGTGGGTGATGTTATAAGTATGGGTGTTTAGCATTTTTTTGGCCAACTTTACCTGGCCCTGGGCATCAACCCAACGAGCCATTGTTTGGCTCAAGTTTTTTTGGAATCTGGGCCATCACCTGAGTCTTCAGAGTCCTTCATTGGTTTTCTAGCATATCTGTAGCCAAAATTATGGCTCAATTAAATGACGCTAAGGTTAGGGCTGTACAACTTGGATTTACCGATCTCTACCTATTTGTAACATGCCATTGATTTGGTTAGACAAGTATATACTGTAAGTGCGACATCAGTTTTAGATTCTAGTGTGCTTTGTGTGCATGAATTGACTGTTTATTGCTGTTTGATTTTTTGTTATTGTTTTTTTTTTGCTGCCGTGGTCTCTTTCTTTCTTTTGCAGGGAAAATCCAGCAAGGTTCTTCTCCATCATACGCAGCGGGCTGGCGCCTTGGATTTCTTCACCATCATGAAATGCTTCTGCACAACTTGTGAAGCTTTGTACACCACAGTGCATGTGGCTCCTCAAGCACCTGTTTTTTGCAGAAGTTGGAGATTTGACTTTTTCTTCGAACAAAAATATGAACTGCTACAGAGCAACAGTTGTCTGCTTGGATGCGAAAGGGTTATGGAAACCCGGGCAGAGTTACATTTTAGCTGGGTCTACACTTTTTCTGTCATGCTCAGCTCTTTGCAGAACTGAACAAACCACAATAGATATCGGTTGCAACCCAGCACTCTCGTGCAACTGTGTTGATCATCCAGCAGACTGCAACCTCTTCAAAAACTATAACCTTGTTACTTCGCAATAATTCAGCCATCAACTTTAAACCACGATAGAAATAGTTTTTTTTCAGTGTCCTAGCACCTTACCTTTAATTTGCATGAAATTGTTTAATGTTTGCGCCAATAAACTCCCTCTCTCTCTCAAAACCCAAAAATTCTACCCCACAAACACTGACCTTGGGTATATTATGCCCATGGTCATAACTTGCCAGCAGATTGAGCTAGAGAGCTGTGCAAATTCTGTAGATGGGGAAAGTCTTGTAGTTTGCAATAGAAAAAATTGTTTTAGTTTTGTATGTTGTTTTTTTGTTTATGTTTACATGATGGGAGTATGTTCATGTATATCCAGTTACATTCTGATGACATCATCATCCCCTGGGACCGACCAAATGAGCCAATTTTGTAGCTTGAAGTTTTAGTGGATTCTAGGCTATAATAAATATAATTTTTAGAGCCCTTGATCAACTTAGTAACGTTTCTGTTTCCAAAATTATGGCAAAAATTCTAACCACGACAAACGCGGAGGGTATGTTTTGTCAGTCAGAAGTGCCAACAAATGGCCGTTGCGATCTGTGTTCGTTGAACAGTATTGTAGCTGTGTTTAGTAGAGGAGTTACAATTGTGCTCAAATTTTGTAACCTTCAATTTTTGTAATCTTGAGTTTTGATCTTAGCAACAGTGTGTAATTTTTTCCTTTTGTTTCATATGTCGACTATTGCACAGGACTTAAGATGTGTAACACACGAAACTAGTTTCCTTACGCAATAAATTGCGATAAATTCGCTTGGTGTGGGTCACTGTTGTGGCTTTATAAATATTGGTTGATCTGCAGCAGTTTCAGAAAGCCAACAGGAATCATTGTTTGTGCCACAAACGTTTGATTCGTCAGATCAGGAAATTATTGCAAGATCAGAATCGTATTTCGGCTCAGATTTTACGGAAATCCCAGTCGTTACTACATAGTCAACTCCTATACAGGATAAAAACTTAATAGAAACTAAAACTCGACTGTGGGTTTTCACCGGTCACAAAATTTTATCAACGACTTTCACCGGCGCGCTCCAGATGTTACGCTGGATTGGAAGCTTTAAATTCATTTTAACATTAGACGAGCGTGTGCTTTATCAATAGTGATTTGAAGAAAATTGTGGCTTGGGTGATGCCTTGTACAAGGCATGGTTTACCTTGAAAAGTGAGGTAATGGCTGAAGATTCTTTGCGCAAAAGCAAAATAAGAGATATGCCAACAAACAAATTCATCTGCGTTGGCTCGCAGAGAACTTTTCAAAGTCCCAGTTAAAAAAAAAAGCAAAATCACTTACTCGAAACAAGTAACGACTTCCTCTAAATCTGTCTTCGGATGAGGTGATTAAGTGCCTGGAGGAAAAATTAGAAAAAATCACCATCTGTTGAATAAGTCTGCACATATTGTGCTGTGGCATTCATAGGTGGCAAAAACTTGTGACAATTGTGACGCATGTTATCACGTAAAATGCACCGATCTGAGTCCAATTCTATCTCGAGAGGAAGTAGAAACTTTGCAATGGTTCTGTCGTAATTACACCTCACTGGAATAATTTCTGTTTGTTTTTCTGTTGGTGATGGATGCGATCGCAAATGCTCGTTCGTTTTTTCCTTTGGGTTGATTTTCTTTTGGAGTTGCTGATATTTTGTGATCTTGTGTCGTTTGAAAGACCATTGCACGTCCAACCTTGGAAGTGGACAAAGATACACAATATATTCGTTGCCTAAAAAAATTTTTGTGATGTTTACCTGCATTGCCACGGATTCCTAACTGCATGTGCTACACTGATGTTACAAATGACGTAGTCCTGGCTTAAATATTTTCTTTTCGTCAAAATTTGGCTGAAAAAACGCTGGAAGCAAATAAATTTCACATTTTTCCATCAATCCTCACAAAATTCTTGCAAATCCGATCCATTCCTGATAAAACTGATCCGTTGCTTTTTACGGTTCTGGCGTCATTTAGGTCGTCCGCTTACTGGCGCGGCTGTCCGCAAATTGGGTAAAAAATGGGTTTTGTTTGAGGGGGTAAAACTTGGGTTTTGTTAAATGCAATCAGATAATTAAAAATTTGGATGATAGAAGGAGATTTTTCCAAATTGTTGTTAAAGTGGGAAGCTGTTGTTGAACGTGGTTACTGAGCAATAGCATTTTTAGTGAAATTTTAGTGTTTTTATCCGCATATTGGTGGTATAACCCTACTCATACTGTTACATCACAGATGGCGTATGATTAAGTTTTCAAATTTCAAGACCCACAGGCGTATCTATAGCCACTGCCTTTCATAAAAATTCCTAGATTTTGCTCAAATTGGTATTTTACTTTCATCTAAATGTAAGAACTTTCCAAGGCCTTTTAACAAGCAACATAGTGTGCTACATTCATTGAATCATTACATATTTGCTACGTAATGACTTAAGGGCTCTTGAAAAATCGAACGAAATTATCACAAACGCATAGCCAAGTCAAACTTAGGAACCATATTGTTTGTAGATTATGAGATAGGTTTGCTGTTGAATTTCTCTACAACAGCATTGATAATTTCAAACTAACTACGTTTTGATTATGCAATACCACATACATACCGGACCTAGGTCAACTCAGGCAGGGTTGCCAGATCTACTTTTTGCCAAGGGGCCAAATCTAGTCCAGAAAAGAGGCAAATGCTAAGACAAGGGGCCAAAAAAGGGCCAACCACTTTTTCCAAGTGGCTAGAGTTCCGGCACCTGAACCCAAATTTTTGCGCTTAGAGCAGGGGTCCCAAACCACGGCCCGCGGGCCAAATCCGGCCGGCGAAGCCATTTACTGGATCGCCTTGAACTACTGAGGCAAGCACAAGAGAAATATGGCAATTCGGGGCATTAACTATCAGGAAAGCAACCAGCAGCAATAGAGCTCCCTCGACGAGTTCACTCTGCTACTTCTAGGTTGCACTATCACTATATAGGGATAAGTGAATTACGATAATTCGCTTGTGTTGACTATCACGGTGACTTGTTACTCATGGGCACCATCTAGCGGTGACCATTTATTTACATGTGGCGCCATCTACCGACCGCCACACGTTCCATCGGGCCCGCGAAGCCGTTTTGTCAATAATGAAAAAATAATATATTTATGACACATTTCTTGATTCGGTAGGATGTAAGATATCACAAACAATCACATTACGCAAAATGTCCGACCCTCGAAATATTGTGCAGTAGCTTATGCGGCCCTCGGACAAAAAGTTTGGAGACCCCTGGCTTAGAGTTACAGCAATGTTCAAGCTTATCGTCATGACTGCTGAAGCGCATCACCAGCACCCTTAAAGGGCATCGTCCTGCAATTCAAGCGTGGCGTTACGCAGAAATCGCAATTCGCGCCATTTTGATTGTGACAATTCACGGTACAGGAGGAACGCTATTTCGTTGCCTTCAATTCGAGTACTACAGCACGAACTCGTTGCCTTCAACGTATCGCGTACAGCAAGAACTCGTTGTCTCCAACGTACTGTATCGCGTACAGCAACAACTCGTTGTCTCCAATCAAGGTTTCGTCTACAGCAGAAACTCTCCAAGATCATGTACAGCAGCAACTCGTCTCCAATCCAGCTTTCGTCTACAGTACTGTGTACAGCAGAAACTCTCCAAGGTATGCTTTTCACTCATGTTAGTGTAACCCACGCTTATTGCTTGCTTTGAGAAAGAATAGGGCTAGGGTTGCTTGTGTATCTGTATGTTTTCACCTGTAATAGATACCATGTAGATGTAATGTTACTGCTACTCTACGGCAGTAGCAGTAGAGATGCTAGTTCATCTGCAGGTTTTTCACACATATAATGTTACTGTAACCAGAAGCAGCTGTATTGTTTGAGTTCGCAGAAGGGCAAGCCTTACAGTAGAGTGACTAGTGCATATATTAAGTTTTTCGACCATGTAATGTTACTGAAACCACACATCTTTTCAACTATTTTATGTTACTGCAATCACAAGTAAGTGTAAAGTATTGTTTGTATTCACAAAAGGGCCAGCCCTACAATAACGTTGCTGGTACAAGTCAATTCAAGTCATGTTTGCGCTGTAAGTACACAGCAATAGAACACATTTCAATAAACAAAGCTTAAAACAAACAGCACAGGTTGGGCGAAAGACGGCCAAAGCAGTCACTCAATCAAGCCCAGCCTACATTTGATGACTGTCAAATTCAACAGCACAGGTGAAG
>Ga0210059_1015537_pt1 | contig 11099 bp, 8 predicted proteins | sample Ectturendosymbi2_FD_188042 | JGI IMG/M metagenome (GOLD analysis project Ga0210059, IMG submission 188042) | Ecteinascidia turbinata endosymbiont from Florida, USA - Sample 2 (SPAdes) (version 2) | ecosystem: Host-associated > Tunicates > Ascidians > Unclassified | place: Key West, Florida... | reverse complement strand
CACCCCTTCGTTGCTGACTGGCTTGATTCACATCATTTACGTTTGTACACACCATTTATCTGCAGGTCCGGGTTGCGTTGGGCATGCTGTCTCGATTGCATTGTTGAGCTTGTTATACTGCGTTGTGTTTTCAAAAAACGATTAAGTCTTGTTCTGCGCCCTGATGAAGGCCAGTGGTTGACAAACTGAAACGTCGGTGTATTTTACTTTCTTTAATGTTATTAAAGTTTATCAGCTAAGCCCTTTTCAAACGTATACTAAACTTTCCGTGCAGATGAAATCTGTGTCAGTTAGTGGGTACTGCGAAGCTGAGTACAATCAACCGGAAAACTATTAATTTATAGCCACTGGGTGACTCGTAACTCCAAGGCCTCTCTCCTTCGATATAAATTAGTGGATCGCTTTCGACAAAACATCGATAGAAAGAGATGCCTTCGAGGGTAAAACCCATGCACGCACCAGTGATGTTGATTTATGGACGTTAAAAAAACCAATACACTTCAAGAACGAGTCACTTACTACGGACGGGAAGGAATATTGTGGTTTGAGTTTGTTTTGTAGTGGGAGAACTTGGCGCTGGCTAGCTTCAAACCAGCACATTGCCACCAAAAGCATTCTGTGCTTTGAAGTACAGACTGATGAATGTCCGTTGAGAACGTTGAGCGCTATAAAAGTCATATCCTAGACTTCGTCATAGGGTATGCTTGCAAAGGTGCGCCGTTTGCCATTAAATGTTGTCCACAGCATGAAAACAGAAATTCATGAAATAAACCATTGACGGAAGCCACAGTTCTAATGTTGAATGTTTGCATTAATTAATTCACGTCACCACATGTTGACAACTTGCAAAACATGGAAAAATATGGCGAGAAAAATCAATAGTGGTTGTCACCTCTGTGCAACCATGCATAGTATATTTCAATTGATAATATATTTCCTAATTACTGCAGGTATTTGCTTTCATCGATGGTGTTAGATCAAAGACAGTGAAGAGCAAAACATATGACATCAGTCGCAAAGTAGCAAAGCTACTTGGCCTCATTAAACGCAACAGAGTGTCGTCACATCCGGCTCCACAAGACCTTTAACATGTGCCTTGACATTTTATAAACAGTGTTGATTAGTTACTGGGTTTGTGACATTTCCTTTTCACAAATCAAGTGTGCATAAGCTATGTTACATGTGAACTGTAGTTAATGTTAAAATGTATAATACCGCAGACGATTGTGTGTCAATCTCATCTGACGCTTACAACGTTACGTGCGGACATCGTCAGGAATAGATGACTTCACGGGAAAATCGCAAGCACACATCAGTGTGGGAAGAGAAGGAAATTTAGCGCTGGCGAAATATTGTGAAAAAATGATTTGACTACGGCAAGAGGGAGATTGACGCCTCGTGTCAATGCATGCAATAATTTTACCGTCTTAGTTGCTAATGGACCACATGCGTCAATCAGTAACTGTGAAAATTCATCTGCAGAAATTTGTCGTGGAACGCATTGCGATAGCATCTTGCAGTGGTCCATATATCATGTCGTGGTAGAATGAAACATTGCGTTTGTTTCGTTCTTGTTGTGGTCCGTATAACATATGGAGGAAGTGCAATTTTATTGCAGACACTGTTTTTCTGTTACCGATGTGAGATCCCAGGTTTGTGGTAATATTGCGGTACAGACTACTAATTTTTGTTACCTGTGTCGGATACCAGACTAGTGTAATATTACGGCCAGGTTGTTAATTTTTGTAACCAGTGGGAGATACCAGACTATGGTAATATTACAATCCAGTTTGTTAATTTTTCAAGTGACTGCGTGGTGCAACTGCTTGTAGTGCGGACCTGGTAAAGTTTATTTTAACAGTGGACAACTACTGGCCGAACAGAACAGATAATCGCTTGTTGGAGCCGTTATGCTCAGTCCAGTTGAAGTGCCGTTTAATGAAGGTCGAATGTGCCCTGCTATATACGCTGATGCTCTTCTCACAAGCCAAGGTGTGTGGCTGTATCAGCGCACCCTAGCTCTCTGTACCCTGGTTTGCCACACCGAAACGGGAAATTGCATGAAAGTGTCGGCAAACAAGTTGAATTGGAGCAGTTTTTAAATCAAGCAAGTTGAAATGGAACAGTTTTCAAATTTGGCTCAGAAAATCAATGAGATGTGCATAAATATTTACTCGAGCCTTTTGTGATTTTCCCTTGATCTAACAATCTGGAAAATGACACGTCATGAGCACTTTGATTGGGTGCGGGCCGCACACTTGGAGCACACCCGGAGTATACGCCCCTGGTGTCAATTGCTTTACAAAATGTAAACAACAAAGCATTTCAATATGGCGAGACCCACTGTCATTCGCAGCAACTGGTGCGTAAGCTTATGTAGTATCGCATTTATAAAAGTCATAGTTTGTGGATGACAAACATTCTGTGTGGGAAAAATAACGCTCTTGTTGTTCAAATCGGTTCCTAAGCTGGCGTGTATCAACCAATACGGGCTATGGAAATCATGGAACGAATAAAACAGCGTTAAATATCTTACGCTTTAACAGTTTACACTTTTAAATTAAGAACGCCATAAGTAACAATACTGTGGTAATGCAATGCCTCAACAAGTAATGCCATTGTTCGTTGAACCAGCGAACAGCCTTTATCATCTTAAGCTTGGATAATGTCCTAAGAAGCTGCTAGATTTGAAATTGGTAAAAGATTTAGAAACTGAAAGATATTTAATAAATGATATTGTTCAGTAACAAATGATATTGTTCAGTAACAAATGATATTGTTCAGTAACAAATGGTATTGTTCAGTAACAAATGATATTGTTCAGTAACAAATGATATTGTTCAGTAACAAATGACATTGTTCAGGAACAAATGATATTGTTCAGTAACAAATGATATTGTTCAGTAACAATATCTATTAGTTGTTTCATTCGACACTGCGCAAATAACGTCTAAGAGAACATCGATGATTTGAATAATTTCTGCATTTTCCAGAATATGGAAATGGTAACATAAAGACACATTTGCAATGGTAAAAGAAACTATTACCATTATCATCACCGTTGAAATACAGGTTGTCGTTGCAATACTCACCACGATGACGTTTGCCTCACATATCAGTTTCTTTGAATGGAATGCAAGGCCTTTTTATACGTTCGAGTTTTCATCCACATGTTTCAATCTGCAACTGGTTGAAATTTGTTGTTCCCTTGTCCGCTAAAGAGCCTGTAAATGTACGAAGCACGACGAACCAACAGAACTATATTTGAGTTGACGACAAGCATAATTTTGATGAGCAGAAGACGATTGTGTGTGCTGTGTACTATAGAAATCAGGAGGCATCAAGTGAATTGTGTCTAGGTCAGTGTTCTCAGGGAGAAGTCATAGAATTTGAAAAATCACATCTCAGATTTGTGAAGTTAAAAACGTTTGAAATGCATTTGATGTATTTTGTCTATTTACTTATCTTTTCTGTAGTTCTATCTTAATCCGTTTTTCTGAATTAAAAATGCAAAAGAAACAGAAGGAAGTGTTAATGAAAGCATCAAGTACAATAGTCTCTAGATCAGAGGCTCTTAAACTTTTTTCGTGGCCTCCCCTTTAACGTCAGCCATTGTTACACTGCCTCACTTAATCTCCAAATGAAACAGAAAAAGCAGAACAATAATTACAGTAATTTGCCATTATCCTGTTTTCCAACACCATGTCGCTGCCATATGCTCGCGCCCTTTTGCGAACCTTTCATGCCACAGAAGGTGGCGCCCCCCCCAGTTTAAGAACCACTGCTCCAAATCAACGTTCATAGTGAGCGGTTATAGAGTTTCAAAATTTAAATTTAACATTGTTTAGTTCAAGACATTTGAAAGGCACTTGATAGTTTTCTGTCTCTGTGCACTTTTTACTTTTTCTGTAATTCTTTCTAAATTCGTGTTTCCAAAATACATTTCAGGTTCTGATAAACTTTAATAAAAACCTTTGTGGTTTACGGAAAATATAGTTTCTAATATTTCCAACTTTTGAAAATCTACTCAACATGGCAGGGAAGCAAACTGTGAACATTTGAATTCATTTTGTATTTTAATACAAGCGATTAGCTGCACTCGTTTTTTTGTAGGTTCTATGTCTGTAGTTTGAAACTGGGGTTGTATTACCCCCGGGGGCAATATGCGACTGGTCGGGCGGCAATGCAAAACCAAATCCGCAATGTTGTTCTGGATAATGAGCGATCCTTGCGAAATACTGGTGGTAATTAAGACATAATCGCTACCTTGATTTGTGTAACGACTCGAACAGGTTTGAAAACCACTTTTCTATGTCGCAATTACTGTCTACTGATCATGGGCGCAATTTGGTGGGGGAAACGAGGGACGTGTCCCCCACACTTTTTGAGGGAAATAGTATGCCATGCCCCCCCACTTTTTTCTCTTCATGTTGTGTATTTGGAGAGGTTTCAAAAATAAAACTGATGTTTGTCACGTTTTGTGTGAAGAGGTTTTCAAGTTAGACGGTAGGCCACACATACCCAAGTTGATGTTGAAACAGAGTTTGGTGTGGAATCATTGATTATGTTGGTTTAAAGATTTTAGCTTCGACAAAACAATGCTTAGCATTTTTCAAGTTTCTATAGACCGTGAAAGATGTTTAACTGGTTCTGTCAAACTGGTTCTGTCCGAGATTTTACCCTGTGTTAAACTGGTTCTGTCCAAGATTTTACCCTGTGTGGTATACTGTTAGAACTGAACTCAACGTCACAGGTTTGGAGATTGATAAAGTTAAGTGCATTCGCCACGAACGGCCTGTACATCACGATACTCTTTCCATCGCCTGATTTGTCGTAACTTCCAGAGTCGTCGCACTGTCGACAGCGGTGTTGATGATCAGTGGCAAGCTGATTTGATTGACTTACCAAATCCGAAAATGTTCAATGATGGTCACACATTTATGTTGATTTTGATTGTCGTTGAAAAGTTTTAAAACTTTGCATAGGCTGAACCGCTGAAGCACAAAACAGGCGAGTCTATTCTCAAAGCCTTTGCATAAATTCTAAACAGAGACGGGTTGAAGGCGTTGTTTTTGTCACGCAGTTCAACTTCATCTCGTGTACGTTGTTGGTCTCACGACATTTGACAAACATCCCTGATTCTCATTACGATCTGTTCAGCAAGCAAGACACGACAACCCGTTATGTTTTGTAAAAATTGCCAATGCTAATGTAAACCGCCATACATCTGTAACCCCCAAATTTGTAGCATGACAAGAAGCTTCTGCCAAACGAACTGATGTGAGACGTCATCTCACTCGGCGGTCTGCTATAAGTTTCCGTTAAACTGCGAATTCACTCCGCCATCGAAAAAATTTCAGACCGATTTTTGAACTAGTCAAATGCTACATCACAAACCCATATACGGCGCAATGTAAACCAGGTCATTCGTTACGTCACAATGCCCATGTATGGTGCAACACTAACCCGATCAACTGTTATACCACAACACATCAGTATGGCGCAATGCTAACTGGGTCAGATGCGTTTCAGATTCTTCCTGTTTCAAAGACAAAAGTCGAAAAAAAACACGACGAGTTTTGCTGACTTGCATTCGATTTAATCCACAACAATCTCATAAATACTATTGATGTTTTTCGTAAACATGACAATATGACCGACAACTTCCGTTTGGTTGCAACGCTCGCACTGGGGGTTTGCAGTTGGAAAAAACGGTTTGGAATCACTTGTAGTGATGTCACAGCTGTACAGTTAATAATCGTTCAACTCTTTTAAGATATTGCCATGAAATCAAGAGGGACATTACACATGGTGAAAAATGTCAGCTTCGTGTTGATTTTTGGGTGGACTGCGCACATTGAAATAAAAGTTCGAAAGCATTTTAAGAGCCATATCATTAGCAGAACCGATTTCAGAAGGAGTTAAATTATTGTGTATGTGATGTTTGCAAGTGAAAAGGAGCTTTCATTAAATGTTCCAGGAGAAAGTTTTGTCAATCTAACAGTTCAACATCAGAAATAAAACTGTTAACATTACGCAGTTAGCCCAGTAGGCACACGAATCGATTAATAATTACGATGATACATATTGCGCTTTTGTTTAATTCACATTAATGTAAGTGTATGATGAAATCCACATTACGTGCGGTACCCAAAACTACATTGTTATGCGCAGGGAATCTTCCCACACATTCAATGTTGGTAACCCTTGTAAAAAATTGTAGAAATGCTGAGCACCTCGCTTAAGTTTCTTTTCACGTGCACGTTGTGTACGAATATCGTTCAGGTCTGGTACCCGGGTTGAATTCCAAAATCAAGGTAAACCATGCATTGTTGTTGGGATTTTCAAGTACATGAAGTAAAAGATGTTTTCTAGTATTCGAGCCAATACAGTGTATGAAATCTGCGACCTAAGATTTCGATGCTTCTAAGATTGTTTAAAACTTCATGAAAAGACGGTCGATTAACCTCTACCTGGCCAGAGGGAAGTATCAAAGAACATGAACAGATTCACTGCAGTTTTTGCATTGTCACGATTTAAATCGTTTCCTTCAAGATGAAACTATCTCGGAAGCAAACAATGGTCATCGATAACGCTTTGCAATTGCTGAAGACTTTCGTTTATGATGACGTCGGATTCGCAATTCATCACGAAGGGGATGTGCGTTAAGAATGGCATCCTGATGCAAGTGGTGCCAACAAGCAATAATAGAATGATCGCGGCGTGTGATCTCTATCTTGCTGCTAGCTACCACAGCGCGAAGCTTTGCGCGCTCGCAACTTGAGCTTTCCGATCGCAACATGATACAAGTCAAAATATTATTTGAAGCCTTTTGGTTTCAGCGTACTTTTCAAAGAAGTATCAGTGGTATTCACAGCCACAAGTTAAATTTCAATAAAACGACTAGAAAACGTAAACTTTCCATCTGAACTTTAGCATCGTCTTTTCTGTGTCTCAACACATTTAGGCTTAACTCAGGTACTTCCAGCTAATGGTTCTAAGACTTCTGTGACAGTTTTATTAATAGATTACAATTTTCTTCTAAGGTAAAGAACTTCTTGTAGTTGATTTTTGGTTACGTGTTGATTGTAAGTAAAATTTATTTTTCTATTAAAAATACAGATTTGTAAATTTGCAACATTCTTTTTGAAACGCTACTGGAGATGTTTTGTCTGGAAAAAGTTTTGACGGTTTTTATGGTAGGAACGAATGATTCCATATCAAAAACAGCTGAAAAAGTTTTTGTTTTGAGAAATCTAGCATGTTATGTGCATGGGCGTCCGCAGAAACTTTTCTAGGGGGGGCAACGTCGACATTTTACTTGTCCATATTCCGGTTGCAAATGATGCAATGCAAATGGACCTGCACAAAACGCTTTACCCTTTCTACACCACGGAGAAAATTCCTCATGAAAGCACGCGTTGCGTTTGCATTTGTTTGAAATCCTATTCAGATGGAGTTGTAATCGAGTTTGCCAAGAGGTTATACTGTTTTTCGTCCTTTACAGGTACTGCTGAATTGGGGTTTGACTTGAATTATCCACAACTTCGTTTTCAGTGTCACATTAGTCTGTCCGGGTTGGAACACACTTCTCAAAATTTGGTCTGAAATGTTTTCTATATTTTGTCTAACCGAAATGCTTTTTCTTTTCATAGTCTTGTCAATGTCCATTTTTTGAGCACTTTCTGAAACTAAGTCCTTATTTCAAAATAATCAACAGCCAGAACATCAGTAGCGGTGAAAAAACACGAAAGTGAGACACTCGAGAAGCAGTCCTGTAAGTTGACAACGACTATACGGACAACTTACTAACGTTAGAACGCCACGCATCGTGGGCGTCCGCAGGGGGGAGAAAATGGGCATTTGCACCTCTACAAAGTCAGATTAGGCACCAAAAAATTCTAGAAATCCTGAAATCAGCAGCTTAATACCGAATAATTGATTTCAATCTTGCATTGACAGTTTACTTGCTGGTATGACACTAACACTAACACCGCACAAGTGCCAGGTTCACAGTTATTGTGTCGTGCAGTGATGAGCTTGCAATTCACTCATGTCCCCTCCTTTGCCTGCGGAGGCAGATTGCGAACGGATTGTTCCACTGTTGGTCTTTACAGTATTGCGTAACAATAACATGGCAACAAATCTTCAAATGTTCACTTCGTGTTACGGTTGCAGGCGTTTTGCTTGCATGCATGGGTGGCGGAACCTTTTACAAAGTGGGGGGGCACAAGTGCACGTCAAAATAAAATTATAGCAAATTTTGTGGTTTGAATTGGCAACTGTGACGTCACAAGCATTGGAATATGACGTCATTATCTATATATCTTATAAAGGTTTAAATTACAGCCATTTAGCGTTGCTAATGCAAAAACACAAAAACAGTTGAAATTGATCTGTCAAATATTTTATTTTCGAATAAGATTCAGTAAAATTTAACTATTTGGAGTGGTGTTAAAACGCTTGAAATTACCCAAAATTTTTATTGGTGTGGCACGAACTTTTCCGACACAAGCATATGGGTGTCGGAAGAGGGGTAGGAATTTGAAAATTGCAGTTAAAAATGCTGTTTTCTTAATTTTGTTTAGTGAAAAACAATATTCACCACGTTTGGCCCCCCGTAGAAAACCTTTGGGAAAATCCACTGGTGACCCCCCCCCTGGCAAATACCTTCCGACGCCCTTGCACACAAGCGTGACGCTTTTTTGTGAAAAATTGTGTTGTGTTGCAAAATTGCACACCACATGGCTCCTCTGTTCAATAACACCAATGCAGTTAGCAATCCATAGCAGGGTGACAGACCGCGCACTGTGTATTCTGCCAAACAATTACTCAATCGTGTCAAATCACAAATAATATGTGGGAAATAATATCGACAAAATACTGCCAAATTTCTGCTATGTTTTTATCATTAAACGATTTACTTTATCACTGGAGCCAATACTAATCGTGTTACTTAAACTTACGATATTTCGACAAAAAAGTAGGGGGGCGACGCCCATGCGACCTCCCCTCCCGGTTCCGCCACCTATTTTTACATGTGACTGTTGAACGTAAACTTCTTGTCAGGCGATGCAACGAGACAGTGACGGCTGATAGCGGTAAGCCACGTACATGTATACTTTGTGAAAAGAACCATGAGTGAATCTGTAGCAATATTTCCACAAGTTTGAAAAATGCATTGTTAGTGCGATGCGACCAGTGGCGTAGCTGGAGGTTTGGGGGTACAACTTGGCTGAAGGGAGCCCATTGGCCATTGTAAGGGTTCACTAGCCAAAATTCAGAAATAATGTAATAGCTGATAGCGACTCCCGATGTGGATGGCTATGCTGAAACCTAAATCTTCCGAACAACGCCATAAAACAGCAACCTACTGAAAACCAAAAGATTACTAAATACCGACGTATAAGCTTCTAGGCGAAGTGGTGACCTGTTTTTTAAATTTAGCTTTGCAGGGGTGGGAGGTTCGCACTAATCCTAGTAAGTAGTCCGTAGTCGTGTCAAAATACAGGTCTAATTGTCCTGTTTAAGTATAATGAACGTTCAATGTGAAAAAATTAGCAAAGACAAGCATGGTTTTATCGACGGTATTGGACGAGATCCCAGACGTTTGAAGCTCTTGTTTCAAAATGACGCTGACAAGTCTTGATAGCAGATCCCGCAACCAGGTGGAGGGTCAACCGGGAATTTCCCCTTCCCGAAATTTTCAAAAACATTTTCAATTGTTAGGTACAGCATCAAGCTATTATCATTTCGCCCCCTGCCAAAACATCAGCTTGGTGCGGCCCTGCTTGCTGGGTAAAATAAACTCATAATTTGTGGTTTAGTTGAAACCCACGGCAATGCTTCTTTCTTTTAGAGTAAATGGCAATGCTTATGTTTACTTCATGAGAAGTATCCTGCTTTTAACATCTGCAGGTAGTCTACTGCAAGGATCTCCAAACTACGGCCCGCTGGCCAAATCCGCACAGCAAAGCTATTTCATCCGGCCCGCGAAGACATTTTGTCAATAATAAAAAAATAGTATATATTTTGAAAAACATGTTGATTTGGTAGAATGTAGCTCATCCCCAAATATTTACATTTCGTGTGGCCCGCGCAAGATTCAGTGGCCCGCGCAAGATTTCAGGAAAAAACTTCAAATTTGTAACTTGGTGAAACGCGTGAGGTTACATTTGTTTCATTGAACTGCTTCCGATGGATAAAGTGGATTTGCACAAGAACAATGAATAATACCTTTTTTTTGTAACATTACTGTTTTTTTATACAATCAAATTAGAAGGTACGGCTCCCCTAACCTCCGCTTGAGGACCTTACTCTGTAACCTTGACGTTTTTTTCTGTGCCCCGGCGTTCGTTGTCTGAATAGTAGGCCTACATCTGACGCAATGAACTCAGTACTGCCAAATAAACCTGGCTATCTGGCAGCTAAACACGGCTTTCTCAAAGTGGCCTTCGAGTCAAATCAAATACCCACACCTGCAATAGGTAATTTTAATTACTGTGGAACAAGCATAACATCTTTTAATACATATGTTCCCTACAATACTAACGGTAATAGTGACTGCAACGAACTTCTGGAAATTAGTCAGCAAAGATAGATATCCCAAAATGTAAGATTTCGCACCAAAGATGAGCTCGACGTTTGGAAGCACATATATGTGTGAGAGTACGCACATTTTCCACGATGAAGCAAGTGAAATCTACATTGAAAACATAAATTGAATGGCAGACAAAACACTGGACGATAGTCTTTGACTGTTGCCACTAACACTGGTATTACTTAAGGAATGATAAAGTCAGAGAAGCCTCGAATACAGGCATCTCACTGATAGAGATTTGTTATTGCTATTTGCTTTTGTTCATTCATTCATTTATTTTGGAAACAAACAAATAAACACAAACAAGAAAAACTCATAAACAAACAAGATAAAAAAACAAGCAAACCCATACAATATAAATATAATCGAAAAGACGTTTGGTGGTACAGAACTTGAAGATGGCGTGAAGTAGGAGATTCATCCCAAAGCTTTTCGTCTGACACTCTTCAGGGGATATCGTCAGAATGAAGTGGAGATACTACCGAACTGGTTTATATAC
>Ga0210059_1015536_pt1 | contig 11099 bp, 6 predicted proteins | sample Ectturendosymbi2_FD_188042 | JGI IMG/M metagenome (GOLD analysis project Ga0210059, IMG submission 188042) | Ecteinascidia turbinata endosymbiont from Florida, USA - Sample 2 (SPAdes) (version 2) | ecosystem: Host-associated > Tunicates > Ascidians > Unclassified | place: Key West, Florida... | reverse complement strand
CTGGCAACCCTAACTGGCAGCTGGCTTACACTAATAAAAGTTTAGGTTTGATTACAGAAAAACTTTCCCGGGCCCCGTACCTATTGGGCCCGGGTACAATGTACCTATCGTCAGTGGCGTGCAGAGAGGGGGGAACAGGGCGCCGGCCCCGGCCATCCAATGTCAGGGGGGCAGCCAAAGAGTGAAATTACAAAAATTGAAATGCTCCAACTAGATGATTTTTCCTATTGTAAGTCTACTAATACACAAGGGAAATCACAAAAAATGAGCGGAAGGTAATCAAGGTTGAAAAAAATGGGTTTTGAAAAAAATATGCATCGGTTTTTTGTTTTTTTAAATCCGTTTTTCTTGTTTTTTTTAAAGAAACAGGATTTTGTTCTTTTTTAAGAAAAAAAACACAAAAGCCCTATTCTGAATTGTTTTTATTGCATCATGCATTATCACCATTTTGAGAATCACACAATAATAACTTCTTATGCCTATTATGACATTCAAATCCGAGGGTAAAGAAATGTACCCCATCTTTGTTTTCGCAAAGAGTTGTTGGTCAATTTACTCCAAAGTGGTAAGGTTTGGCAAGCATGCAGACAACAAACAGAGAAAAGCCACTCCCACACAAACTCTGCCGTTTCACGTGAAGTTTATGTAGCTCACATGTTCAGCATCTATATAGTGCATTTTTTTCAACACATGGTTTGGTATGGTCCAACATCAGAAACAGTTTGGATGCAGAGAATGCAGAAAAACTGATTGAAATGTACCGATTTAGAGAGCTGAAGAAGATAACCAGTAGAACTTTTTCAAACTGTTGGAATTTTTCTTCCCTTTTTTTTAAGTCCTTCAAATTTCCTTCATAGGCGGATCCAAGGGGGGCTAAGGGGGCTGAAGCCCCCTAAATCTTTTCAGATACGTATTTTGATCGATGGTTCCCGACACAGAAACGTCCATTGGGGTGATTTTTTTGTATGGCCTTTTAAATAAACCATTTCTTCCACAGGGATAAGGACGAAAATGTTAAATGCAAAGCTTATTTTGCTGAATTTGGGCAGTCCGAATGTGTTTGTTTCACTATAAATGAAACTTTTAAAATACAAATTTTTATAAAAAGTATGTTCCCAATATTATATAACTACGTAAGTGCTTACATAAAGTATTTACATTACATATACGTTATATAAACCGCACGTACATAGACGTAGCCAGGATGGGGCAGGGGGGCATGGCCCTCCAAATTTTTAGAATATCTAGTCATTTTGTGCTTTAAGAGGCAGTATTTCAAACAAAATACTGTTGCTCGCCTAAAAGCAAACATTTTGACACGCCCAAAATTTTGGGCTGGAAATTCCACTGCGCACGTAAGCATTTACTTTTGTTTCATTTGGGTAAGATTGGGCTTCTTGTGGACAAAAGATGAATAAGCAGCAGACTCACAACTGTCGCTAGAATGTTTTCAATAGGGGGTGCTTTCCGTTTGTGCGGTCGGACTTGATATTCTAAAAATTGACAAAAACTCCACTGATGTTTCAATTTGGGGGGCTTGGAGCTTTGTTTGGGGGTTAAGCCCACCAAACCCCCTCGTGGCGACGGGACTGAGCAGACTGTGGACAAAAGTTGAATAAGCTGCAGATCATACTATTTTTCCTACAAGCTTTTATGAATGAGTGCAGCTCATGTTAAGCGAACGCATTAAAATTACGCTACAACGAACTTACAATGCAGTTAACTACAGAATAGGTTAGAGCGCTCAATGAGAGCGTAAATTCCAAAACAGCAAACCTAACCGTAAAACGTTGCCTACATGTCAGGTAGGCTCAAAATGAAGCGCGCTAGATTAACTGTAGGCTATGCTAAAGATGACTACTAATTAGCATCAGGGATATAGTGACGTGGGAACGGCGTTCCCACGCCTTTTTGCACTAGTAACGTTACTTGAAGATTTAGATTTTTCATTTCATTTCAATTTCTACTTGTAGCGCCTGGAGCAGCATAAATGAATAAATGATATGTTATCTGTGTATAGCACCGTAGCACTAAAGTGAAACAGGAAAATCCAGTGTGGAAATTCTAGTAGACGAATCAGTCTTCCTTTATGTTTGGTGTGGGAACGGCTTTCCCACCAGGCCTGTAACCATGGGAAGCTTCCCACAAAATTTTTCGCCCCCCTGGAAACATGTGTTGGGCATAGGTTAAAATTATTGGGCGTGGTAGAAAAATTTTGGTCCCCTCTCAAACAACTATTCGCCCTCCCTGGTGTTCCAAGCTGGTTACGGGCCTGGTTCCCACGCCTCTATTTTTAGCAATACGCCCCTGCCTACCACCAACAGTTTTTGGACAAAAGTTCAGCTCAGCACGAAATCAGATGCTTTTTCATCGACCAATATTCTGCTGTCTCTAATAATTTTTTTCAACCTACTGTATAGTATATCTAAAATTGCGTTACCGCGGTATAGTGGCGTTTCGTACAAAATAAATGAATTTCTGAGAATTTGGTCATTGGCTCACTGCAAACTTCATGTTTCCCGCTGTGACGTGGAAAAACATTGTCTGACCATTTTCAATGCCCTTGTGATGCAATAAAGACCTTCCAGAGCAAAGTGCCAGCATTATTATTGCTTTCGAGTTTTTGATATTTTTCTTTCTACGCATACCCCAAGCGTTTTTTGAAGGGGAGGGAAAGTTGTGCTTGTTTTTGAAATACACCAATATACAATTTTTTAGACCTTCAAGTTATTTTCTATGGTCAAATGACTTCGATAATCAACAGCATTTTGTTTTAAATAGTTTGTGGTTGATGATTTGCCACTGATAGGCAGGTATTTTTGTAAACAAATTTCGCCATTTTGGGTAGACAATCGTGATGTGCAGGGCAATAACGAGGTTAGATAGCACCTGGGGCAAGAAATATGTTTGGCGCCCCTATGTTCGAACCTGAGGTCTTTCGGAAGCAAACGTACTGTTTTGGAAGAAGTGCTTATGACATTGTTGTGACTTCTGGTCCCCTGCAGTGATTCGACATCCGAGGAATTGTGTCCCTTTCCCCCCTCGTTACGCCTTTGGTGCTGTGCATTAAAAATCGGAAAATTTTCCGAAAATAAACAAATTTTCAAATCCGAACGTCATGAACTTCTAGCCTATTCCATGAACATCTGCAATTTTCGAACACAATGCGGCGTGGATCTTGTACAGACTGCCAACAAAGGTTACTGCCGGCCAGGGCCGCAGAGTTACTTTTGGCAGCGATTGTGACGTCATCGATGTGCAGTCAACCATGATGCGACTTTTTTGCTATGATCAGCTTGCCATCATTGGTGGAGGAACCTTTTCATAGTGGGGGAGCCATGGACGTCCGCAGGGGAGGACAAAATGAGCATCTGCTCCCCTGCTAATTGGCATACGAATCAAATAGGCTATGTTTAGAAAACCTGAAGTCAACATTTTTAATTCCGATGTTAATTGAATTAATTCTTGCAATGACAGTTTGTTTTCCGGTATGACATTCACACTGCACAAAAGCCAGCTTCACTGTTTTGGTATCACGCCGTGATGAGCTCCTTACGGTTCACTCATGTCCGCTCATTTGCCTGCAGAGGCAGGTTGCGAAACTTGGGAAAGAATTGTTCTACTATTGGACTTTATTGCGTAACAATAACATGCCAGCAACAATTCTTCAAAAGTTCACTTCAAGTTGCGGCCATAGGTGTTTTACCGCATGTGACTGTTGAACACAGGCATCTTGGCAAGTAATGCAGCGAGATAGTTGCTGGTGATGTCAGCAAGCCAAATAATTTTATACTGTGTGAAAAGAAGCAAGGACGCCGGAAAGTGACAGGGGCATATCCCTCTGCTCTTTCAAAAGGGAGCGGATGTGCCTTTTTCATTACAGTATTGTGGGCAATTTCATGATTCATCAAGAGCGAATTGAAGCAAATTTATTGCAGCTATTCGTGCAACAAGAAAATTCAGAATGGTTTTCAATCATTTCTGCTATTGTTTTCGAGGTCAATATTGTTGCTGAACGGAAACAAAAATATTGGTAACGATTTGCTTGTTTTTTATAAGTTTCCTTTTCCCTCAACTTTTATACTGCTCCCCCTGCCCTACCGTTGTTTTGGCGTGCCTGAAAAGAAGCATGAGTGAAAAAGAAGCATTGCTGCCTACAAAGCGCAAATTTTGAAACCAATTTTCCTCTAAGTTACGAAAATGCGCAGTACCACCAGAATCGTCGCCAGAAAGCCTTCAATACGGGGGCTTTACGTCTGTGCAGAGGGGCCTTACATTTTGCAATTTAAAAAATTCAACTGATTTGTAGTATTTAGTACTTCAAATTGGCGAGCCTGGAGGTTTGTTTAGGGAGGGCTTAGCCCACCAAATATCCCTCCGTGGCGACGGGACTAAGTACCACCAGAACATTTGAGCAGTGAAATCTCATTCTTGCGCACTTGCACTATTTCAAAACATAATGAAATCATTAAAACAAAGAGAACCTATTTGAATTATGTGTGTACCTTGTTCGTATTTTGGTAAACTTTAAACTTATTCTAACAATAATTTACAAGTTTTGTAATTCATTCAGATCTCCGCTAATTCAGTCTTAAGTAGGATATTCATGCTCACAAAACAAACATTTACTCAGTGTAAATTTTCTTTGAAAGAACCCTGTTTGCAACTGTTGCCATAACATCGGGCATTTTCTTTATGGCGCAGAAAGGGTAAAGCGTTTTGCGTACTTTAATTTGCGTTGCATCGTCAGCAGCCTGAAACCTGAAACTGACAAGAAAAATTTCGTTTTTGCCCTCCTGAAAAAATTTCTGCGTACGCCCACTGGGAGGCACAAGCGCACGTCAAAAAAACATAGGGGATTTTTCAGTAAATACTTTATTTTAACAATGGACCGAATACTGATTGTGTTGCTAAACATATTTAGGCAAAATTCGAAATGTAAAATAGGGGACCTAGTCCCCTGCGGCCGCCACCCCTGCTTACTAATTAAAAGAGAGGAAATGATGATAAATTCAGAAAGGCGTAAGCTCCCTTACGACTATTACCAATCCACTATACTATTTCAAAAAAGCTCAAAAGGTTTTTGGTAACAATTTAGCAGTAGTCTTTTTGAAGTTTTCAGATGTGAAACAAATAAATCAATCAATCCTAGACATCACTTAATATATAAAAACAGAAGAGTAGATGACACGTTATGCATATAACACAGTGAAAAACATTCATACAGACCAAAAATGCACATGATTGAAGGTAGCTGCTGGATGTGCCTACTAGAAAATCAGCTAACTGCTAGATTGAAAATGATACAGTTAACAGTGCGAAACTCATGCTCGATTTAGCAGCAAATCAGCTACAAATGCCACTCTGTGTAGCAGTAGCCTCGATTGGCAACGGCCTTCCCACACCTTTTACATGTTTTGTTTCAAAATGAGTTAGCTGTTTTAAAACGGCTAGATTTATGGGAGCGTTCTCAACTTCCCACACTTTTTTTGTTAGCACTACATCCCTGATTGGTATAGCATATGGATTCCTGCTCTGTGAGGTCACATTTACAACCACAAGGTCGCTTTCATGAAACGGATGGTTTCACGCAGAACCGTCGCCAGAAAATCGTCAATAGGGGGGCTTTACGTTTGTGCAGAGGGGCTTGACATTCAAAGTTGACAAAAGTTGCATTGATTTATAACGTTTCATATTTCAATTTGGGGGGGTTTGGTGCTTTGTTTGGGGGAGATAAGCCCACCAAACCCCCATAGCGAAGGGACTGGTTTCACCTCATAACTAGCGCTTCACAGCTTGTCTTCTGTTCTGTGTTGGTAGTTTCCGGAAACATGGTGCATTGATTGGTTAATACTTTTATCCAATACGACGCAGCACGCATGCGACAAAGTTGTCTTGAGAAGTTCACGTAGAGGTAACGCAGTCTCAAGAAAGAACTTTTCATGTGAAGTATGTGAATGGCATCATGTTTACAAAAATGTCGGGGGGGGAGCAATTGCCCGGTTTGCCCGTTCCTGGTTGCGGCCCTGCTGGCGGCATTTCAGGTTTCTTCGTGTAGTTTTTGTGTCACTTCTATGCCTGCCCCGCGCGTTTTTTCGGCGTGGACCTGCGTTTGTTTTTCTAATAATAAAACTTTTCCGACATTCAATAAGTTACTTTTTCAAGGTTAGATAAGTTTCAGAGTAATTTCTGAATTGTTTTGAAGGACGCTTCTGCTCCGGAAATGTCCCAATAAGCCTGGGTAATTGTGAGAATGCGATTTAGCCAAAATGTGTATCGTTATTAGCGGTGTTTGTTGAAAAAAGTTACCTGAGCAATTGAGTCTTCACTGCTTTGCAGTCAGTGCACATCCGGATGAACTCGTCCTTGAGCCCCCCAAAAAAAATCCTGGATCCGCCTATGGGGTTGCTGGTCGTTTTGTTTCATTAAAAAATTTCAATAACAGTACAAGTGTTCTACTTATTTTACTTTTAACTTCATAGTACATTTTTCAAAGGAAAAGAAAAGAGTATGATTTATGGTGGGTTTTATTGGTTTGTATTAAGTGGGCTTTTTAAAAAATACCCGGGTGGTTTTTTTGGTTGTGCGCAATTACATCAACCCTGAAGATAATTATGGACCTTTAATTGTTTTTCTGAGTCAAATCTCAAAACTTTTCTATTTCAACGTGCTTGGTTTAGCTTAGCTGGTTTTATGATGTATCACTGGTTTCCCGTTTCGTTTTTTGTGCTAATATCGTTGCACACCTGTGCTTGCAATATGTGGTTCGTTTCGAGCTTCGTCATTAATTGGCAATTCAGGCGGATTGATCATAACGGCACACAAAAGCCTGTATCTGTTCTGCCCCCAGTAGTTGCACATAAAACAGCCACATAAAAAACGAAAATTTTCTTGCGCACTTCATGCGCATTCTCAATTATTGTGTAGTTTACAAATTTTAAACTGTCAACCCTCGGAGTCCCCATCCCCGCCGCATATAATTCGATCGACTGCTGTTCGTCGAGACATTCGCCCAGGCTTGTGTTTTTGCAGTTGTGAACTGCGCTGACGTAGCACTGAATGCGTTCTACTCCCTTGTTTTAACGCATTGCCGGATATTTTTGCAGTTATGAACTGCTCTGTCTCAGGAGACCACTAATAAAATTTTTGCTCATTACAGTGACACATTGTATCCTACAACGACGAAAGAGAGTGCGTGTATAATATTATGCACAGGGACGCCGGAGAATGGAGGCATGGCGGGAGCATTGTCCCCTCTTCCCTTTCAAAAGGGTGCAACGGGGGCGGAGGTTCTTTTTCAGAACAGTATCATAGGTAATTTCATGGTTTATCAACATCGACTTGAAATAAATTTATTGCAGCTATTCCGGCACCCAAAAAATGCAGAATGATTTTCAATAATTTCTGTTATTATTTTTGAGGTCAACATGTTGTTGATGACCAAAAAACACAATTGGTAACCATTTTTTTGCTTTTTGTAAGTTTCCTTTGCCCTTAACGTTTTTACTGCTCCCCCTGCCCTACCGCTGGTCCGGCGTCCCTGAATATGCAAGTTGTGTCAACAAACTTCGCCAAAACATTGGTTTGCAAACGTGATTATGACGACATATTGTGACGTTACAAAACACCGTATACCTAGTAACAACGACCACCATAGGCCTACGTCAATGCTCAATACTAGAATTTGGTAGGGGGACATCCAATCAAGCAGTCGCCCCGGGCATCACTAGAGTTCTGCACGCCACTGCCTATCGTACCCCCCTCTCGTAGGCCCTGATCCATGGGCGTCCGCAGAAATTTTCCCGGGAGGGGGCAACGTCGAAATTTTACTTATTCTTTTCAGGTTGCTGACAGTGCAAGTTGAATGTGACCAACCTGTGCATTTTATGCACTTCAACCACTTCTCACCTGGGCCAGAATTAGAGTAGCCTAGAAGTCACCACAGACTAAACATGGACAGTCAGACATGACTTTCTCTATTTTCAGCTTAGCAATCTTAGTCCTCGAGTTTTTTGCAAACTTTTGCAACTCTGTGATTCTTCTAACCTCTTTTTCGTATTGATGTCAAGATAACTGAGTGACGCTTTCCTGATTTCGACGTTATTGCTCATTCGTGACAAAAAAGTTTCTAAATTTTTGTCTTCCTTTCTTGTTGATGAAACGAGTTGTGGTTGCAACTAAACCTCGACATATTGGCATGCCGATCCAAACGGTTATTCGCGAGTCCTAATTGTGGCCTTCCCTTTCTAAAGCAGACAATAAAACACGAAAATGGTCTATGAACAACAGCTTAGCTTAAAGTTTAAACCAACTATTGGCATCTACCATTAGATTATTAAGTTTTTGAAACAAATTTTTTTAGTTTTGCACAACGCGAAAAATAATCTACACAAGCGAGCTTCAGATCCAGGGGCGTATCGAGGGGGTCAAAATCAATATGGGTGCGTCGGATTAAAGTAGGGGGCGCCGAAAAGTCCCAACAAAGTCACAAGTACTTTCTTCAATACAGTGTATTTGCTACCGAAAAAACTCAGGTTCGAACATGGGGGCGCCAAACTTGCTTATTGCCCCGGGCGCCATCTAACCTCGTTACGCCCCTGGTTAGATTACCGAAAGTTCAACTGAGGTTGACCTGAGACTGTTCCTAAAATCAAATAAATACCATGATACCTTTGACACCAGAGTTGCTGGACGGATCGCTCCAACCTTTCGTTGCATAGCAGTACCATAAATGTTAAAACAATGTTGAAACACTCTGTTACAACACTGCTAGAACATTATCTCAAAGCAGTCTGAAATCGAATACTCAAGTCGTTTCGCAGTACTCTCTGTTCGTACATAAAAATATAGAGGATTAGGTAAACCTAAGTTCGTAGAAAATGTTCTCAAGCTTCGTTACCACCCTCAACCAGACCTGAAAATGTGGGCCTTTTGGGTATCAACCCGAACACTGAGCCTGCCTGCGACTAACGTTTTAGCGCAGGGGTGGCCAAACTACGGCCCGCAGGCCGCATCCGGCTCGTCGACCACTTTAATCCGGCCGGTCAAATACCTTGCACATTTTTTTCAAGCACCACGCTTCCGACTGTGGACAGCATTGCAACAGCATTGGCTGCTGCTTGTCTCTTGTTGACTTGTCAGCCGCAGCAGCACTATGAAGGTGTGAACAAAGTGGTGTGATTTTATTGTTATTATTGTACTACAATACATTTTAGCATTCTATTTGTACACAGATTACGTAAATCGCACTGTATCCGGCCCTCCAGTAGCCAGGCAGTGGTGAAATCGGCCCCCGGATCAAAAAGTTTGGCCACTCCTGTTTTAGCATCTGATATCATGCTTTATGGGCTTGCATAGTTTTTGTCCCGATTTCGAGATTCATTTTTTGCTGGACCACAACTTGGTTCATAGGCGTAGCCAGGGTGCCCAGGGAGCCATGGCCCCCCAAAATTTTAGCATATCTAATCATGATGTGCTTTGAGAGGCGGAATCCCAAACAAAATACTGTTGCTCGCCTAAAATCAAACATTTTACTCCCCGCAAAATTTTGGGCTGGCTACTACTGACTTGGTTCAGCCAAGCCACCGTCCAAAGGGAAAGAAACAGCTCTGAATTTCATTTGGAAGTAATCTCTTTTCATATCAGTTGTCGAATGTTCTAGAAATTTTACTTCCGAGGCTTGTTAGACGCCATAATTTTTGAGTTTTATTTTAATGCACTTCTCTTCATGACGTTTGCTAACTCCACCTTCATTAGAATTGCTGTTGAGATTTTTGGCTCGAGTTTCCGACATTTTGGCACAGTTCCACGACAGGATGTCGAAGTTTGCCTCCAAAATAGTTCACAATGTTCGAGAAGTCTGTCACGTTTTTAGTATTTTCTTTAATCGAGGCTTTTCGTACGACTTAAGAATTAGGCTTTCAGTGTCTTTATCACTCTCTTACTATCACAACTACGGTGCACATTCTCTAGTGTGACCGGTCTCAAGCGAAATGTCTGACTTATTATTGTTTGTCAGCTGTTTTGCTTCTCAGACTAAATGAATAAAATTTGTTGATTACTTTTTTAATGTGTGTTGTGTAAATTAAAGCCTTTTGGATAGATGTCAGATACTTACAACTATCTACAGTACGGGAATAACCATAACCATTGAAAAATATTGGACTTAGTGTTAACTCGACACACTTACCTAAACACTAAACCCTAATCATCAGTTTTCTCAGCGTATTTGACATGTAGAATGCGCTCTGTGCATGCGCATATGGCGTGAAGTCAGAAATTTCGCTTGACACTGGTAACAAGTCAGTTTTGGCGTCCCCACCTAGCCCATTTGTGGAAGCATAGATGCGAAGAGTGAGTTGGGAGTAAAAGGGCGTCGAAAGTAGACTCAGCCTCGCATATATTTATTTCTAGACTCGTCTGAAAACTTCATATGACTGTGACGTAACGGCAAAACGTAAAGGACCTTTGAATCTTGGAAATCATTAACTATCGTACAGTTAAGAATCTAATCATTTCGCGTGAAGTTATCCTAACTTTGACATTTCAGTAACGATTTAACATTCAAACCATTGTATTACAATATTCCAAATTACGGTAATACATTCGCATTGTAGCAAATAGTGAAACAAAATGTAAAAAGTTCCTGATCAGCTGCAAAAATCTGCATGAATTTTACAGCTAAGTTTTAGGCTTGTGGGGTGGTTTAACCTTTTAGCTGCTTTAGGCATAACTGTTTGGCTAGCTACATGGGTTCGTCAGTTATACCAAGGAAACTGTCTGCAAGACATAAATCTCAGACAGCCCCCTATTCCTACTATAGTAGTCCCGGTCTGATGAACTAATGTAGGGTTTTCCTTTTGGTGTAGGAACCCAATGTTGAGGTTTGGGGTGTTGCCCAGCGTAGACGTTGCTTGCGAGGAATGCTGTCGTTGCATGCAGAGATGCTGGTTTCCCCAAACGCTACCAACGAGGCAGTCTAGTCGTTGTATGAGTACTGTTCTAACTCCCGACTAAAACTGCCTGACATTTTAAGTTGCCAAGCCGAAGCAAGGCGTTTGGCTCTCACCACTTTGATAGTTCGTTTCACAGATTTCCTG
>Ga0210059_1015535_pt1 | contig 11100 bp, 5 predicted proteins | sample Ectturendosymbi2_FD_188042 | JGI IMG/M metagenome (GOLD analysis project Ga0210059, IMG submission 188042) | Ecteinascidia turbinata endosymbiont from Florida, USA - Sample 2 (SPAdes) (version 2) | ecosystem: Host-associated > Tunicates > Ascidians > Unclassified | place: Key West, Florida... | reverse complement strand
CAGTGTCACTGTCTCGCTGCATTACCTGCCAAGATGTTTGTGTTAACAGTCATATGCAGGGCTCCCATTAAGTGATTTCAAATAAACCCAGATTGCACACCAAAATAAACCCGTATTCGTACAATAAAACAGGGCCATCACCAGAGGGTGCCAGTGGTGCCCTTCCCCCATTTGAAATATGTGTCCACATGTCATATTTGCCCCCCCCGGTTGCTGCATACATCCAATATTGTATTTAAAAAATCTTTCCCCCCTTTGGTTTTTGGTCCCCCTGCTGCGAAATCCTGGCGACGGGTCTGAATAAAAATACAGAAAATTTCTATTACGAACAAAAACATATGAGTGTGCTTATTTGAAACGATAATCGAATACTGATTTAATTATAGTTCCTCTTTGAAATTTTCTTCTGCAACGCAAACATTAAACATTTGGAAGACCTTTTTTGTTGCTCTAGACTTTTTTCATAACGCTGGCAACATACTCCGTTTATGATATATTTCACTAATTGTAGGAGTACATTTGTTATTGCACTAGGAAATTTTGTGTAATCTTGAACTGTAACGGGATCTAAAATCCCACAAAGATATATTCCCAATGCTTTCTTCTTCAAATTGAAATTTGTTTTTTTAATTTGTATGCAGAGGGAAGCATCGAAATTTAAACAATCAGTCCTAACCCTTGTTTCACCAGTTTCTTCAATTGGCATTGCAGACAATAAAATTATACTGTATGTATAACCCCGACAATGATCTTATATGAGGATATGAAACCAGTGATTACTACAAAATGAAACCGACTGAACATGTTCTGCTTCATCCGATGTGCGTTCTAACACTACAATATAAAGTTATCTTTGTATTACTGAACACATTGAAGTTGCTGATGAATTTATCACTTCAAAGACCCAGATTTAACTCGATTTTTTATAATTTAGCCTAGACACCAATGTCGACTAAAAAACGCAGATCTGGGTGGAAAAACCCTCAGCGGGAGCCAGTGGCGCAGCCAGCCCAAACATTTGGGGGGACCAAAATATTTGATTTTAGGCGAATAACACTACTTTGTTTAAAAAAACGCCTTTCTTTCTCTGCAGTCAAAAGAGCGGACATGAGCGAACTGCAATCTCATCATTGCATGTTTGAACAAATTAAGTGAATTAACCACTTACGAACCGCCGTACATGATCACCTCCAATTGTCTCTGAAGCGTAGGCTGCCAAATTGTATTAGTTTTGACGTTTTTGACCAGTGTTTTTGCAAAGTTTAAACGGAGGGTATGTGAAACGCCACTCCAGTTGCGCTAAGCGTTTGAGGGGCTTCGCGGTCATGATTTTGCCCTGGGCCTCGCGCTCATTTAATCCGGCCTTGGGTTTAGGGTTTACATTTAAGGAGTATGTTTGAGTTTCGGTTTAGGGTTCACTTTTATGGTTTAGGTTTGCGGATTAGGTTTCAGGTTTCGGTTCAACTTTTAGGTTTAAGTTTTGGGTTTAGGTTCAACTTTTAGGTTTAAGTTTTGGGTTTAGGCTTTGGTTTTAGGTTTGGCTTTGGTTTTAGGTTTGGCTTTGGGTATGGTTTTAGGTTTAGGGTTTTAGGTCATGTAACGAGGACCTTACACTAGTCCAAGTGTACCATCCTTGTTACTTGACCAATCCAAGCAATCGTATTCTCCTAATGGCAAAATAACTCCAGCTGTGCTTTTCCTTCTGATGCCAAATGGACACTTCCTTGTTAAATTTTGTAAATGCCAAAAGGCTGTGTCTATTTTGCCTCATTAGGCAAAAGCACTGCTGGAACTATTTTGCCTTCAACCAATCGTATTTGGCTAAAGGCAAAATAGCTCCAGTAGTTCTTTTGCCTCATGAGACAAAATAAAAATACATGATTATACATTGGCGGATCAGGACTGCATCGGACTGGTGATTTTCAAAAATTTTGCGAATCAGGACTGGATTGGATTCAATTTTATCGGATCAGGACTGGACTCGGACTGAAAAATTTCACAGTCTGCTCATCTCTTCTGTGTAGGGCGCCTCAAGCCTAAAATGGTTAGGAAACACTGGTGTAGAGAGTCAACAAGGCTTCGTTATCGGTTTAGCGCTATGAATCTCGGCCATTTAGAGCAGTGGTTCCCAAAATGTGGATCATTAAGAGTCAAAAAATGGGTACCGTCGATGCAAAGCTGGGTTGTATATTTTGAACGTTGGCATTGTTTTGCAATGTCTGTCAGGTGTAAGCTAATTGACAAAAAAGTAGATTGCTAAAACTGAAAACGAACTTATTTCAACTTTCTGCCAAAAATCAAGTATGCAATCAAAATTATTTTTTTCACAGTAAAATATGTTCTTGGAGGCTTAGGTCGCGAGGTGGTCACCAAATGCAGGTTTGGGTCGCGCTCAAAATGTTTAGGAACCGCTGCAGATTTAGAATGAAGGTCTGCATTTGTGGGCTTTCTGTAGGTACAAGCAATAGAACCAGATGTTTCTGACGTTCAAAAGTTCTTCTATCACAAACGTCATCCTTCATACATGACATATAATCCAATTAATATTGTTCTACATACTTAAGGAATGTTCGTTTTAGCACAACTATCACGTTGAGTTTACCTTATTACAGTAATTCCCACTTATTAAGCCCGCGGTTAATAAGCCCACACGCTTACTAAGCCCAAAATTGTTCGGTCCGGAATTGCTCCATTTATTCTTGTAATAACAAAACCCGCTTTATAAACCCGAAACCCCCGCTTAATAAGCCCAATTTCAGAACACATTTGCTTAAATTTGGGTGAAAAAGCGTCGTAACTCACACTTCTTCGTCTTGCTTTCGACGGTTTCACACTTCGATACGCTGCTGACCTAGATCATAATTCAACTGTTTCGTCACATATCGTTTATATGTGCCATAATCTATAGGCAAGACAACTGGTGCCCTGTAGAATGTATTTTCAAAATGGCGAAGAGACGTGCAAACAAATTGATTACTGCTTAATTTACCGTAATAAAAATAGAAAACTGCTCGTTACCTGTAAGCATAGGCGTACGAGGCGGGGTCGGTGGGAGGCTGCCGCCCCCCCCGGACTTGAAAAAATTCAGGGCAAACTCTGTTTTCAGGGCAAGCGCTAGTTGCTCAAAATCCTGAATGATAAAAAATACATATTCAATACAGTGAAAAATTCCAGGGCAACTTTGTTTTTCAGGGCAAACTCTGAGTTTGTTCAGGGCAAGCGTGAGTTGTTCAAAACTCCTGAATGTAAAAAGTATGTTCAATATAGTGAATATTTTCAGGGCAACTCTGTTTTTTGAGGGCAAGCGCAAAAATCGAGAACTGTGAAAAAATTTTGAATACAGTGTATATTCACGTGAGGGCGATCCGTGTAATTTGGGCTAGTGCAGTGTGTAATCTGGACCAAAATCTTGATCGATTATCATATGGTGACTATGATCTGGACCAAGCCCTCGTTTTCTGTAAAAATCGAACGGATGTCGGTAGTTCAACAGTTTGGTATAAGAATTCGGTAACTCTTTCTTTGTTCGTTTTCGAGTTTGCGTTGGGTAGAGGCAGGCGCGTAGCCAGAAATTTTGATAGGGGGGGCCAACAGCAACCAAGTCTCAATATTTAAATATTTAGTTCCCCTTGTTTTTTAAGCATCATCCATGGAAATAGCATTTTTGGCGCTTTTTTTCTGAATAATCAAGTTAAGATTTAAACCGGAAAATAGAAAGTCTATTTTCGTTGAGTTTTAAAAGTTTGTTTCTAGTAAAGTTCCTAGCTTCTATTTTGGATCAAAGCTACCATTTGCTAGTGAAATTTTCCTGCAGAAACGTATGTGAAAATATCGATGCCGTTAAATGCAAGACCTGCAGTATGCTTTTAGCAACTGATATTGCAGTTGAGCAAGAAGTCATCGTGCCTGCCATTATGATTGCGCTTTTATATTTACACGCTTCTGATGTACACCAGCACAAGTTCAATCGAAGCCGAGTAGCGCCTTTGCGCTGAGACAATGACCCCAAAGTAGGTCTATAAAATCAGTGCGCATATAAGTAGTGGATTTTGTCCAATTCTTGAGGGACTGGTTGACGTATGCAGTTGATAACGTAAAGGCTAGAGACCATCCACGCATTTGAAAGTTGATTTGATTTTATGCCATTAAAACTCTGTGAAATGTGACTGCGGTAGCATTTTTGTGCGCTACTTGCACTAAGCTAGCTTCCCAAATACGATTAGCTAGTCCTATTTAGCCTAGATATTTAGAGTTAACAATATAACTCACAAATATGATAAACACAAAATCGTAAATTGGGGAAGGTACACATGTTCTCTAAACAAACTTGCATGCGTTTGACGCACTCTACACAAAGTGTGAAAAAGGTTAGGCATTTGCGAAAACGAAGACACAATCGATTGTCACCAAGGTTCTGCTTTGAAGTTAAGAAATATGTTTCGCCACAGTTAACACAGACGTTGGTTAATTTATCTAGCCCAGTGGTTCCAAATTATGGGTCGAAACCCAAACAAGGGTGACGAATGGTCAAAAAAGGGCCGCGCCGAGGCGATCCAAACCGGAGTTGTGTGTTTTCAACGTTACCACTGCTTCACTGCTTGTCTGGGGTCTGTCCGTAGTGTGGGTACGTGAGAAAAAAGTAGATCGCTGATATTAAAACGAACTTAGTTACGAGGTGTTTACCAAACTCAGATTTGGGACGATGCTCTCAAAAAAGTTTGGGAAACGCTGATCTAGCCATTCTAGCGTAAGCGGTTGAAGTATTTTTTAAAAGTCCATTAGCGTTTTAATAACGAAATCCAATCGACCGGGAACAAATTTACTTTAGTTCAGGGTTGGGCAAACTACGGCGCGCAGGGCAGCCACACATACAAAATAGTACATATTTCGAGCCTACGTTAAAGTAATTTTATCGATTAGATTAGAATTCTCGAGATTTTATTCCACACGTTTCGTTCGAAACCGCATTTTTACTCAACTGGAAGTGACTATTTTTACCTTCATTTTGTGCTTGCTCATGTAAAAAGTTTTTGTTAAAATTTTTTAAAGCAATTACAGATGTAATATATGCGGCCCCCGGTAACAATAAGTTTTCAATGTGGTTCTCCGTAGAAAATGTTTGCCCGCCCCTGCTTTAGTTTAATTTTAGTCACACGCACTTTATCAAGAAAACAGATCCAAGATATCTATAGGTTATGACAGTATCAATGTAAGTTATAGCAGTGTCGTTTTTGCCCTCAGCATTTACAGAATAAAAATCATCTTCCTATTTGATCTCAAATTTACTGTAGGATAGGATAAACATCTGATTAAAGTTGTAGCACTATCAGACTACGTACAGGCCCGACTCTGGTCAGATCTACTTGAAAAAACTGTTTTGTTACTCTCTGGCAAGGTATTTGAAATCACTGATGAAAACGTTAAGGCTCCACATATTTGTGAGTGAACCGTCATAGACACAGTAGGCTACATGTTTGATCATCACAAATAAATATCTAGAATGAATGCTATTGTTGCCAAACAGTGCCTATGGCCTCATTGCGCAATAAAAAGACATTGAAAATGGATTACTTCTTAGCCAACGCTTGAGCTTCAAGGTATGTAAAACGTACATCACCGCCAGTTTTAAAACCATACAAAAACAATATCTACAAAGTTCATTTAAGGCTACGACTGATGGGCTGATGCTGCAGACAAGGTAAGTTATGCAGTATTCGTAGCACGCCAAAGATATCAGAGAGGAATTTTTGAGATGGTTTTGAAATGAACTTTACATCACCATTAGGTGGGATACAGCAAGCTGGTGCGCCAGAAACAGCTGCGAAACGTGTTACTCCTTGTTTTTACTTGGGATTAGTGACTACAAGTACTTAGATACAAGTTTGTATTTCATTATGACCAACTTCCACACCTTTACCTCACGTAAAGGTCAGCTATGATATGAATTCTCCAGCATATGCACCAAATACACAACGTTTGTCTAATCATGGACAATCGGTAAACCATATTGTTTGATAAGGTTCCACTAAAAGCTGCAGTAGGATAGGATCCTTAAAGCGGTTTCGCTGATTTGGACTGAAGTATTTATTTGACTTACACATCAAAAGCTTGATTAACCTGAAAAATGTTGGTTCAACTTTCGGATTGGGGGGGGAATTGCCCCCATTGTCCCCCCTGGCTACGTGCCTGGGTAGAGGTGCAGGGCATTAAAGATGATAGTTTTTTTAATTAACAGGAGTTTTAGAAGCGGACAGCACAGACGTGCAGATTGCTTGACTCCTTTGAGTGCGCGTCTTTAAGTGCCTTGCTCAAGCGCACAGCAGCGATAACACAGGCAGGTACAGGGAGTCAGACCATACGATCCGGAACCGTCGCTTTTAAAACATTGCGCTGCATCATCCAAGTCGCGTAAACATTTTCATCAGTAAAAGCAATTGCCGTAAAATGTCTTGTCTGGGAGAACACAACACGCAAGGAACTTCAACCCCTTAAGTACAGGCAAGGTAACTACAGAATTTGCCTATAACGACACCTCTAGTGAATTGCATAAAGAACGTTATTGCCGAATGGACATTATAAGCGAATTGAAATGCATATAAAAGATGCCATCGCGACCAAACAAAATGTAACGTTATGGCCGAATTGACTTTACAGAGGAAGCCGTTTTAAACGAATTCAACTGTATAGAACAGATTTACATAAGGTTTCAGGCCCCATTCGGATTAAACTAGAAAGTTAGTTTCAGGGCAATCGTCTATTTTTAGGCCAAATTGTTATTTTCAGGGCAAATTTTTTCCGCCCCCCCAGGAAAATGCTTTCCTGTACGCCTATGCCTGTAAGTAACTGTTGTGTACAGTGTTAATAAATTTAGCAACTCCTAGGGATAGTCAGTCTGCCATACTCATTTATGCCCACGACAGTGCCGAAAATTGGTCCCCGGTTAATAAGCCCTCCCGCTTAATAAGCCCAAAATCGCTCGGTCCAGAGGTAGGTTTAATAAGCGGGGACTACTCTACTAAAATTCCTACTAAAATTTCTTATGACAAGATTAAAATGATTCACAACAATAATCCTACTGTTACGTCATAGGTATCTTTTTTTTCAGTGTCTGCTCATCTGCAATGCTGGCTAGTCTACGTCCACTTCAAGGTCAATTTTGGAAAAAGAGCATCAACTTTAATTATGACTGAAAAGTTTTGCAAGTATAGACCCACGTATCCCGAAAATGTATGCCAAGTAGTCATTGACTACATGAAGAAGAGGAGCGAAGCAACGTTCGACTTGATGCTTGACGTAGGTTGCGGAGGAGGCCATTCAAGCATTTCTTTCGCTCCATATTTTAAGGCTGTCATAGCGATTGACGCTGATGAATGTAAGATTAATGAAGCTAAGGCGCGCAACAGCGCCGAAAACATCACTTATAAAGTTGGAAGAGCTGAAGAACTCGATGTCCAAGACAAAAGCGTTGATTTGGTGCTCAGCGCATGCGCAGTTCACTTCTTCAAGATTTCCGCGTTTCTGAATGAAGTCGAACGGGTTTTGAAACCGGGTGGTTGTCTTGCTCTTTTAGGCTATCTCGTACCAGTGGCAGTCCCAAGAGGTTTCAAAGGCGATATACAAACGCGCCGGGGACAATTTATGAAGCTAACGCAAGACTTGCTAAGTTCAGAAATACGGGAAAGGTGGGTTGAGTTTCAGCACGTTGCTGACAAGTATCAAACTATCCTTGAAACGATTCAATGGCCTAAGAAGACAAGAGTGAAGGATCTATCAATGAAATTTGAATGGAGTTCTGAACAATTGACAGGTTTCTTTTATTCCCTGATTCTGGTGGCTAGCTGCAATTCAAAGAGATACGCAGAGGTGTTTTCATTAAAAAGCCAAGTAACCACTTCTGATTTGCAAAACCATGATGTGATTTCGATAATGATGAAAGAGATGAAGAAGTTGTGTGGTGTAGCACACATTCAAGACGAAGAATTAAGATTTTCAGTGACATTTGATTTATTTATGCTTTTGTCTGAAAAAACAGAATTTTGATCTAGCCGTGCTGTGGCGTGCAGCTTGCTTGTCCATAAAGAGTTTAACCTAGGCGATTGTTGAAGTTGCCTTGGCGGTCTACAACATGCAGCAATATTGCAAAGAGACCTTTGCGTAATCAAAGACAATTGTCAAATCAGTTTTTGGAAAAACGTGCGCGGTTTCCTTGACTTTTTTAGCAAAAAAGATAATTTTAGAGTTGAGCCACGTGAAAAATAAATGAAAGACATTCCAGTGCCTTCATGCTTTTCACTTTACTATAGGAGGCCTGTGAATGTAGCCGGCAATCGGAAATGTGTATCGACACTAGGTGTTTCATCAAAACCGATACTAAAATTTACTCGTATCCCACTCAGGACCGAAACTTCGGTACATTCCTGTTAGTTTGTCCCAGCGTTGCGAAACACGGTTTCGAACAAAAATTAAAATCGTCAAAAGCTTCACTTCTATAAGAATCCCTTTTAATCATCACAAGATACATCAATTTTTATGTAGCCTATACTGTTTATCGGCAGAGCGCGGAACTAACTCTAGATCAGGTTCGTATTCAGAGGGAGCAGTGGGTGCAATTGCCCCCCATCAATTTCAAAATCTCGAACAAAAATGCTCATATTGATCAAACCTTTGATGTATAAATCAAAGTAAGACCAGTGCAAATCAACGAAACCGAGTAGGGGTCCTATCCTACTTCAAATTTTAGCTGAAACTAATCGAAGCAGTTGTCTGCAGTGTCGGCCGCAGTTTTATGTTAAATTCGTACATTTGTTTTTTTACAGTTCTAAAACACAGTGCATGAATATCGGGTGACATACGTAATATACGTCTTGACACACAAACTTTCGCCGAGGAGCAATTCGGTTTCACTCTCTTCTTTGCTGCTCCGTAGCCACTATTTACCAAAATAGCATTCGTTTGAGATATTTTATTGTGATGAATAGACATGCATTGTGACAATTCAATAACAAATTTGTGTCCTTACGTTTTTGCAAATACCGTAATTTCCCATTGCCTTGGCGGCGAGTAAAAATCAGTCTTATCGAATAATCAGTGTCCGGCATGAGAATAGTCTGAAAATATTTTAACTTACATCAGATATAGTTGCCACCCTACAATAAATTTGAGATCGTTCAGCTGCAACGAGAAGAATTAGCAGCAAAATCTAACGCCAGTAGCAAGATCACTGTCTGTCAAAAGGAATACTTTCACAGCCAAGAATTAGACACAGCGATCTTACCAGAGATCAGAATATATTTCGCCTGCTAGTTAGGTATCATAAGCTATTATTCAAATATAATTTAAGTAGCAAGATGATTTCCATTTTGGAGGTGATGAGGGCATTCACCCTACCCAATCCCGTCGCCACGGGGGGCTTTGATGGGCTTAGCCCCCCTAAACAAACCTCCAAGTTCCCAAATTGAAATATGAAACACTATAAATCGGTAAGTTTGTGTCAAATTTTAGAATGTCAAGCCCCCCAATTGAAGACTTTCTGACGAGGGTTCTGACCCTATCCCATTGCTAGCAGATAGCTTGTAATCCGCCTTCTCGGTAAAGTGCGTGTGACTAAAAGGAAATAATTTAAGTTATTTTCCCACTAGGATTTATAATTCCGAAAAGAAGTTATTGCGTTTTCTGGAAGCCCATTTATTGTAAAAATTTAGTTACGTGTAGTACTAGTTTTTTTTTACATGCAACTGAGTGTGGTCGATAGGTTTTGTAATTTTTGGGTTACGATGCTGTTAACATTTTAATTCCATTGTACATCTCTATGAACTTAGTTCATTCAGCAAAGTCTTACCAAAGTAATTTAAACAATGTAGGTTGACTGCGAAAATTTTACAGAATAAATCACACATAGCTAAAACAATTAGGCTACATGGATTCATTAATCGAAGAATAAATCGAACATAGCTAAAACAATTAGGCTACATGGATTCATCAACTCATAAAACGTTTCTTGCATAGAAACTTACCACTCTTGAAGCATGCTTCCTACTGACATTTTTCGAATTCTTAAAATACTACATCAGTACTGTAATTTACCCATCATGGATTTCACTACCAACGAGAGTTGAGCTGAGATAGATAGATACTTGTCTTTACACAACGATTGGATCATTGTCCACCACCCAATACTATCAGAGCCCTTGATTGGCTTTCTATCATTTGTGGTTGGCAGGTTTCGGCCTAAAAACAACAAAATATTTAATCAATCCCCTAGGGAAGGAGTTCCCGATTGTTCTCTGACCACACACCCTTTCAGCATTTCGAAAGATTAGCATACTCTAAAATTTCTTATGACAAAAAGGCTGAGTAAAATAACAAATATCCACTGAATTTTTAATAGAACTTTTCTATTTTAGAATGTTTGGAAATCAATAATATATATATATACAGATTTTTCCTTTTATTGCCAACCTTAAAGGTATCTTTCCAATAGGCAAATTTACCCCTAGGGATACATGTACTGTACATCAATCCCCTGGGACAGGGAACCTCTACCGCTTGATTTTGGAGCCCTAGACAACAAGATTTTCTTATTGTTTGCAAAGCGATTCGAAAATTTGCAGAGAAGCTTTCATCACCATATTCAACAATTAATGTTAGGTCTTCGGAACGAGAAAATTTTAAGTTGTCATGACTTGAAGTTAACATTTTTCAATGTAGAATCTTCTCGTAAAAACGCTTGCCATCTGCATCTGAACTGTACAAAACACAGTTGCATTTCATAGCTTTTAATGACATAAAATACAAATATTTTTCAAACGCGTTGAGAGATTTCAACGCAGGGTTTCACAACTGCAGCCTTGTAGCCCTCCGCTCATGGCACTGTTCCTTTTAGATGCTGATCACTGCGAAAGAGCAGGGGCCAGGGGTGCTAGGTGTCTCTGAAACAGGTCACGAATCATGAAAGGATGAGAAACAATGTTCTTGCGTTTACGTTTAGCAGCTGCATAGTCAATTAGCCACTCATGGAACCACAACAGGATCCACGTCATATATGCGCGCAAATTTTTTGGAAGGCTTGGTTCAGATGTTCGCAGTAAAGTTTCTACTTGG
>Ga0210059_1015534_pt1 | contig 11100 bp, 4 predicted proteins | sample Ectturendosymbi2_FD_188042 | JGI IMG/M metagenome (GOLD analysis project Ga0210059, IMG submission 188042) | Ecteinascidia turbinata endosymbiont from Florida, USA - Sample 2 (SPAdes) (version 2) | ecosystem: Host-associated > Tunicates > Ascidians > Unclassified | place: Key West, Florida... | reverse complement strand
AGAAAGGCCATATTGACTTCATGCAGTGTGCGCAGGTTTATGTTAATTATTGCCAACGAGCTTCCTCTAAGTAAGCAAAACCCTTTTCGCGCTGTTACCTTCCACTTCACGTCTCTACCGCTGTGACTGCATCGACGAGATGTAATGCAGGTTTTGCTGAAAGTGTTTCCCACAACCACACGGTACATGGTATGAGCGCAAAGCAATGATACCAGGGCATTTGTCGCTATCTAGAAAACAGACTGCTACTTTTTTGAAGACGCGACGCCAGTTTGTGACAACTGATTTCAGCCTCCAAAGTTGGAACCTGGGTAACTTGGCTCAAAGTAACTCCCTGAATATCGCTGAAACAGTATATCTTTGAGGCGAACCAGTTGATTATGTTGTAACTACGCAGATCACAAAGTGGCGATAATCCTTTTTTGATTTTTTACTTGAAAAAGTTTCCGCTTAAATGGGCTACTGGTTAATTGGGCCAGTTGTTTTACCTGGATCGAACTCTGAAGAAAGAAACTATTCACAAAAATGCAATAGTTTTACCCGCTTATTGGGTTCTCCCTTTCATCGAGCAATTTCTGTGGTCTGACATGTATTTGGGTAATGGCATTACTGCGTTCGCGTGATGCAGCAATAGCACAAATGAAATTTAAGTATGTATTCAAAGACCGTATCACAACCAATGTGCCCGCTAGTCACTTCATTAAGTCTGTGCGTATAATCGCCGTAACTGCTATATTTTCTACAGTAAAAAGAGCTTGGGAGAGCAGATTTCATACCAATTTTCATTGATTAATGACACCCTGTCCATATTTTACATGCATATATCTTAATTTATCGTTTAAATATAATGCAGTAGCATCTTGGCATACAATTGTAGTTTTTTTCCCTTTCAGCAAGAAATGTCTTCGAGGTTTATGAAACCTGCGAAAATGATTTGAATGTTGTCTCTCACTTGCATAAAATGGGACACATCGCATGCAATGTTTTCAAACACATGCTAAGCTTCTGTTTTCTGTAATTACGTTGAGCTTTTTTAAACCTGTGCTAAATGAAAAGTTTTTTACATGATCATTTCATATGAACGTAGGAACAGAAAGCTGAAGCTTCTTTTACATATCTTCGAGCAAACATTCCTAAACTGATCTGAAGCAAAAATTGGATCTCTTTTTTATAGCATTTTGTTTGTAATATCACTGCAGTTGAAACAGTGTAGCAAGGGTGGAAAAATAGCACTATTCGTCTTGTATACTGAGATTTTAGTTGCCCCGAAAATGTTAGTGTCTAATTTGACTTAATATTCAATGATTTCCAAACATAGCAACAACCGGAGTTCTTAGCGTAAAGCTGGCGAAACAATTAAGCCCTAAACTAAACACATGCAAGAAAAATTGCACACGGAAAAAGCACTAGTTTATAAAACTGTGGATCTTAAACCCATAAATGAATTTTTCAAATGGTAATTCCATCAATAATGTTGATATTATCGATTTAAATTGCTGCTTTGATATCACGAGTATTTGCTTTGTACTTTGTGTAAAAGGAGTTTGTAACAAACGCCAGATAATTAGCGTGCCACAACAATTTTGTGATTGTTGGTAAACATTGAGCAGCCTACTCAACAAATTCAAATTAGTATAGTTAATTAAAAAACTTTAAAATGAAGGTTTAAGTTTTATCAACGCCATTATTCGCGTAAGCCATTGTTCGTTCGTCTGGTTCTCGACAAAAAATTTATTTAATTTTCCACCTTCTGTAAACGTTCTTGATATTTTCCATTTCACGTTTAAGATAAATATTTGCAATTCATGCTACAATGGTGTTATAGAAAGTTCACAGAAAAATGGAAAATTTTGCTTAAAGACTGATTGTAATCTGAAACAAATCGTAATATGCAGACGGGCTGGAGATTTCGAGTTTATGATTCACCTTAACTGTGATTTTTATCGAATTTAACTAAAGCAGGTGTTCGTTTAAACGGGAAAAACAGCTTATGGTCAAAATTTTGGTTATTCTAACATCACATGCTTCGCGATGCGTGTGAAAAGAATGCTTTCATCAATTTGGAATTCGCTTCCATAAATAAAACTTTATGAGGACAAAAATTTTTAAGTTTACTGTGTGATGCCAGCAACGTGGCACGACTGCATGGCAATACTGTATATGTCTCGGCAAACGAAGCCATGGTTTGAGATATGATTGTGGTAGTTGCCGGTTTGATCATGTACGCTGTGATAAATTGTCCTATGCTTCTGATATCGATTACATGGCGTACTGTAGTTCGCATAATGCGAAAGCCTAACAAACACATTGGAGCGCAAAATCACGTTCTCAACAAAACACATTGATGTTTGTTTGCAAGAGGTTTGGTCAGGTACGAGTTTAGTTTGAAAACAATTGGAATGTCGGTATATTTTACCAAACCGTGATTTCTTTCGCAGATGCCAGAACGTTATTTTTTCTCATCATCTGTACAATGCGGTTTGATTTAAATCTATGGTTTTGCGTTATTTCCTCTAGAAAGACTTTCAAGTTCCATAACGAACCAAGTGTGTTTGTTGCTTGATCTCTACAGTCTTAACATTAAAATAAATATAAATAAAAAAATAACTGCTTGGCCAAAACACAAATTATCACTGTTAGATCTACGTAACTCACAGGTACTAAGAGAGGATGACACTTTATCACCTGCAGAGCTTTTCATATTCGAAATAAAAAGATGTAGATGAATTACAGAATATTATTTATTTTGCAACCAGCTGTAGCCTGTGAGGCCTGAAGAATGCTTTCGTTGGTCACTGAAGATCAAAACGAAATATGAAAAAAATCATAATAGTCGAGAACACGCACTAAAAGCAACTGATCGCAAAGCAAAAAATTGCTAAGGTGAGCTTTCCTGAAAATATTGACAAGTTTGTTGTAAATCACCAAAATTTATGCAATTGTTTTGTTTTTCTCCACAACTTCGTTTAAAATGAGCAGAGCTGTATTATTAAAGGCTGGTCTTAGAAAGCAGGATTTTTAAATGATTCGTACCCAATACTATGCCAAATACTTCCGATCAGGTCTGGCTTACTTGCTTGGCACGCTTCCGTTCCATCCTGTTGGTAGTAATTTGGCTTGCATCGACACTTGAATTCATTATTGACGTTTTTGCACCAAGCATTCGGATCAGGACAAGCATCGCCATTGGCGTCACAATTATCTGCACAAAAAAGTAGGACTAGCTTGGACAAGCAAGTGTCGTTGAGGTGATTATTTTGCTATGACTACGCGTGCATGATACAAACGCCCAAATGCCCCCCTGGTTGCGCGCCTGTTCACCGAGGACATTCAAAGATGTCTATGTGTGGTCCTTTCTGCATTTCTTATTTTACATTGCTATAATATTGCAGTAAGCTCTCCCTACTCAACTGCAACAAGATACCAGCTGGTGGCGTAGTCAAGATTATGGGAGGTTCTGCTAGTTGTCAAATTAATCGATGTTTTATTTGAGTTAATTTTTCTGCTGCGAAGGTGGGAATGTTTGTTCATTAATCGTTACGTAATAGTGATAAATCCTTTTTCAGCATCTCAATGATTTAGCATTAGTGTGTGGATTCTATTACTGTGTATACTGTACTAGATTTGCCGATGCTCCGTGATACGGTGAAACAGTGTATTGTACAATTCAATAGTTTTGGTAATGATAGCTGATCAATAATGCCAGTAGAAAATTGCAGATTAATGAAAAACTACGACAGAAGTATGCCTTTTTAAAAAAAAGAACGAAAGGATTTGGGAACTGATTGCAATGCGTGTGTTTGCATTTGCACAGTGCGCAGAGAGGAGTGAAAAGACTATTGTGTCTTTTTGCATATTAAAATAAAACTTTCTCACAGCGGAACTAGGTGGCTATGACCTTTTCAGGTTTTTTTAAGGAAAATGTTAGGTACCCGGTATGGACTTGTAGAGACCTGTTTTCTCTGTTTGTAGGGACCCGATTTTCTCTGATTCTAGGGACCCGATTTCCAATTCTAGGGACCCGAATTGGGTCCCGAAAACACCTTAAAAAACCTTGACTTCATCGTAGTTTTCCAAGGATGTTCCAAATATACCCAGCTTTATAGCCATAGTTCATGCCCATCGACAAGCTATCTGTTGTTTTAAAACGAATTTTTGAAAATTCTATGAGCGATCTCGATTTAAGGCATTAACATATTTGCTGTCATTTGTGGCTGTTTGAGCAAGTTAAGAATACTGAGAAGTCAAAAGCATCCATTGTTGAGGCTGAAAAGTGTCTCGCCACTGTCAAGTCAGCAGTTCCAGATAGAGAATCAAATGTAGGCCTATCAAGCGAAGTAAAATCAGTAGCAAGAAAACTTAGAGAGAGAAGAAGGCAAGGATTGTGAATGTGAAGGATTCATCTCAGATGTATTTCTATTGCACAAATCTTTTGTTGCATATTTGGATTAATGGGCCACTTTTTTTGCTGAATTTTTATTTGTTGAATTGGGAAAAACCTTGCTAATGATGAAACTAAACCATTTGACCAATACAAAAACTTGTGTACCTTCGTGAACAAATGCAATTCATTGTAAAACGATGGCACATAACAGATCGGCAAAATATTTTGCAACTTGCAATACCATTGAATGCTTCAGCGAATTGTTGAAGGTTGCGCTTCTACATTCAGCCTTGTAGCTCATTTGCTAACGTGGAGGGCATTTTTCCTTGAGACAGCCACAATGCCCTAAACGCAAGAGAAAGCTTTCTGTTCGTGTCAGATTTTGGTTTATTAAAGCTGGTGGAGAATTAAAAACGTATTTCATGCAAGCAGGTTAAAGTAATTCTACAAAGAAACTGTAAAATATTCATGGGTTAAATAGAACAAGTAAATGAGGATATTGCTTTGTCTGTTTTGACTGCAACAACGTCCACACTGGAGGTGGTCGTATTTCAATTTATAAAACTTACCAATATTTTTTATTTGACATGTTAAGTGTAGATAGTATAGTCAAGTAAGTGACAGTCGCAAATTGTTTTCTTTTTTCCTGATGAAAATATCGTAGCCCTACGTTATCATGTTCTGATAATTCACAAAGTTTATAATTCATTTAGAACTTGTCTAACTCAGCCTTACAATAATCGTCCTCACTAAAAAAAATTCACTCAGTGTAAAATTTTCTTGGAGGCAACACTGGCTGCAAGGGCCAGGTCGGCGATAGGAATGCGACAATGACTACGAGGAAGTGGAAAGGCTCTTATGATTCTAGTAGTGCGTACAGTAGAATGAATGGTAGAAGACTTTCACATTGGAGCAGAGAGCTGTCGATGGTACCACAGTTTGCACCATTGAATCCAAACTGTGCATAGGCGTAGCCAGGGGGGCCCAAAAGGTTCATGCCCCCCCAAAAGTTTTAGAAAATATAGTCATTTTGTGCTTTGAGAGGCGTTTTTCCAAACAGAATAGTGTTATTCGCCTTAAATCAAACATTTTGCCCCCCCAAAATTTTTGGCTGGCTACGCCACTGAATCTGTGCAATTTCATAAGCCATGAAAAGTCAGGGAAGCAACAGGAATGAATTCAGTACAAAGGCAAAGAAGGCTTAATTTCAAACAGAAGAAAAAAGTGATGTAATGTAAGTGTTTTTTCTGAAAAAGGTCTAGCAGTACCACAAAGATGTTTGCCTTTTTACTGAGCTTTCAATAAATGGTATTGTTTTTTCATTGCTTTTTAGCACTGTTTGGCTACCCTGCTACTGACTGACTGTACTTGGTAAGCGTGAAGAAAACACTCTCTGCACATCTTGAAATTATCGGGGCGTCCCGGGCAAGGTCCACTCCCCTACCCTTCCCCCAAAAAGACCATTTTTTCGTTGTTCGTATGGCGTAGAAAAGGACGATTTTTTACATCAAGCTGATTTATTAGATGTAAACTGACTTTGTCTGAACACCAGGCTTATTAAAAATTAAAATAACATCTGCGAAAGTAATAAGCGTTACAGGATTCGACAACAAAAATTTTGGTACAGGCCTTGAAATATTGCTACAGGCCCATTGTTACAGTCTGGTGTCGTAACAATGTAACAATCGACGAAGGTCCACATGCACAACAAACGTCTGACGTTCGCGAACGCCACCATGTTGGCGGGGTTTCCAGATGGTGCCAAATTTGGCAAAAATTACAGTTTTTCAAAAAAATTGCCAACTTTTTTGGCAATAAATTTTATGCCAAAATTTTCCCGATTGGTTATTTACCAAATAAATGCCTGAACTTTAGAGATAAAATTCCGCTCAATATTAATCGTTGTGAAATATTATTTTGATCACCGTCCAACTTCTGCTAGGTCTGGTTAGGGTGCAGTGCTGTGCTTTAAACTGAATAATTACTTTCGGTTTTCAACTAGGTATCAAAAGGAATCATTTCGCACTCAAGAGTCAGTGACTATCATCTAATTCTAAACAGAGTAGGCTATTGATTTTGCCTACTGAATAGGCATCTTTACTTCTGTTAAAACAGATCTTTTTACAATTGTTAAACTTTAAAAAATGAAACGTATGGAAAAAATAAGAATTGCAACAAAATGATGTATTGGTAAATCTATGTTGCCAGTGACATTGCCATTTTCAAATTTTTTTGCCAAAAATTTGCCATAAACTGGACAAACACTTGCCATATTCCTTGTCAAGCATCTGACAACCCTGCATGTTGGTTTGGTCATGGCGCGTACTGCGTACCAGCTGGAATCGGTTTAGTTAGAAATAAATTACAGTAAGTTGGTGCGTCCTAGAATCGAAAGTTAACTGGTTAACTGAGCTAATAACGTCAATAATGCTGGCGTTTCAACAGCTCTTCCTAATCTGACTGCACTGGATGGCTGAAAAATGATTTCGTGTAGGCTTCGACATAAACATACTCCGGTAAGAGCGGCACAGCCAAGAAAAATTAAGAAATGCAAAGAACAGGGATGATAACCTCAAAATTTTGTGGTTAACTTGTTGAACGTGCAGGGCATGTCTTGCTGGCCCTGAGAGCACGCCATTGATAGATTTGCAAGCACCCAAAGCAAGATCCATTTAAGTGCCACCCTTCCTACACAAATATCCTTCCTCCACATATCATCACGTTTTACGTGACAGAAATAAAAAGGACGTTTGTCGTACATCAGAAATCAGGACAGTTCATCAGATTAACAAAATTTATACCAGACTGCGATATAGCTTACCTAGTATATATGAAAAGGAAATTAATAAGAAAAATATTAACCCTTATGCAGCAAACCTGAAATAGTGTGTTACCTCTATCTTTTCATAAAGTACGTGAATGTGTGTTCCATTCTCTTTTATTCACTTTTACCTGGCGTATATTAGTCCCTTTCTGAACTACCCAGTTGTATTTTTGGTCTTTTTTGGCGTCCCCTTTGGCCAGCGCCCTAGGCAGCCGCTTAATTTGCCTAATGGTAGCGCCGGCACTACTATCATGTAATCCTTGGGAACTAATCGAGATCGATGTTTTGTTTTATGGTCACAATTGTACATATAAGTAATTTGAATAGGTACAATAACTTCATATGCGCGCTTCGAAATGGTAGGTAACTCTTCGCCTAATCCTCACCAAAATTTAGAAAAGCCACCATTGCAAGACATCAATTTGGAATAAAGCTTTGTTTGACATTGAAGATCAATCAATTCATCTTTGTACAGATCATCGTAGCAATACTTCATAGCTTGGCTTCGAAGTGATGGTTTATCCATTGAACAGTATTGTTAAAAATTGCACCATCAAACAAAATGTCAAAGATGCTTTTCGAGGTGGCTGGGTGCTAAGTTTTCTGAACGCCGAGGACGGAAATCTCGCTGTGGATTTTACTAACTTTTCAGTCATCATTTGTTGGAAAATTTGTGTTAATTTCTTTAAACTCTTCTATTTCACCGATATAACTTTTTCTGAAAGCCCTGAATTTTATCACGTACGTCGACGACGGAAACGCTTTTCCCTGTGTTTGCACATTTAGCTGATATAAACTTGAAAAATTATTTGTCAAGTTAGCCAATGGAACCAGAACAGCGTTTAGCCATGTCGCTGCAGAAAATAAACACAGCATTTCAATCAATCGTGCATCACGAATCCACCTTAGGCTTGAAACTTTGGTTTTATTCAATGAGCACCGTTCGGCTGCAGCCACTGACAGCGATCTTTACTGATTGAAATGTATGGGACGAGAACCTGACCCGGTCGCGAAATAAAATTTAAACCGTTGGTGACATCACATGGCTTCCGGTCATGGCATTGGCCGATGCTGCCCACAGAGTAACTCTGAAATGACTATTGCGGGTGTAGAGTGGGAGCCAGAGCCGTGTGAAAGGCTGTTGGGGCCCCCCCAAAAAATCCAGATGGGGTCGTTTAATATCAGCAAGCATTTAGGCAGCTGCGTGCTTTTCCGAGCCAGCTGCAAATTAGTCCCCTGAGCAGCGCTATTTCAAATCCCAACCAAGCTAAACCAATAATCTTGACTTGAATCAGGAAGAAGTTCTTAAATAAATAACTTGCATTATTTCAACGAACTTAACCTTATTATTTAAACCTAACTTTACATAAACTGTCTTAAGCAGCTTTCACGAAAACGTTTTTAACGTTGAACTAGAAACTTAGTCTCTCTATCTGTACGCAACTGCAAAGCGATTGCACAACACTCCACAGCACATTCATTATGACGTAAAATTCCCCGAGAATTTCAACGCACAAGGGCGAAGCCATCGAAGTCAAGTGAAGAAGGTCAAGACTTTATTAACAATTGGCCTTGTTCTGACGTAACCACAACTTTACAAAAATACTGCCATAGTCAGTGCCGGATTAAGGTAGCGAGGGGCCTGTAGCATATTAACAGCGCAGGGCCCTAATTTAAAAATACACTTGAATAAAGTGAACAACTGTTAAATCATAAATTCTGTGGGAATCCATGTGACTAATATTAGACATAGTGAATTTCGTAAATACGAAAAACCTGGTCTTAAACAGGAAGTGGTGGACATTATGGGCTACATATCTTTTTCACCAAAAGCGTATGCAGGTATCGTTTTACCAAGAAGGTATACATTCGGCTACTGTACAGCTCACAAGTAGGCTACACAGTAGTACAGAGACAGTAAATAATGCTATCAGACTCATCAACAAATTTGATCGTTGCTACATCGAGCGTGCAGTCTAAGTACAAATGTCGAAGTCGATTGTCAAAAGCAGAAAACTTACTGCTGATTGCACTTTCTAGATTTTGCCATAGCAAATTTATTTATGATACTGGTACTATTTATTTCACGTAGACGTTCATGCTCTATTCTACTTAGAATCAAGCTGTTCAGCTTGTTCTATCTCATGGTACTCATTTGTTCATTCTACCATCTTAAGTTTACAAAATGACTGTTCTGCAGTTGGTCACAATGAGAGTTAAATAAATGCGCAAATCATTTTCCACATTTGTAAAAGAAGACTCCAAGAAAACTATCCGATGGCTAGTGAATAAATGCCAAATCCAGGGCTGCCAATAAGATTTGTTGAAAAACCCCATGTACACTCACCAAACCCAAATTTGAACAGGACATTCCAGGTAGACACAAAATTAGGTGAATCTTTCTGCTACTTACCATACCTGATCATCCGTAAGTCACTAAAAGTGCAAGTGAATATATACTGTAACTTTGCCACTGAAATTTTGGGTCTGTCGGAATTATTACATCACAGTAACATGGACTTGCTGCATTTCTAATGGTGATCTGGCAGCATTTACAATAATTAAATCTTTCCCAGTGTACTTCTGTAGCTAATCTTTGAGATCTGGATATTTCAACCACTCTACTTTATAACTGCTGTGTGCACCGCTTCACCCCTCATCTTTTTCTTAGGTATCTCTGTCACTTGAACTCATTGCACCAACTCATTGCAATATTAGCTATATCTAATATTTACAGCTTATACGGTGATAATTGCTTGTTTACCAGTTGTTCTATAGGCTAAGGTATCTTGTTAAAACAAGATGAAGGAAGATGAGACTAGAAAGAAGTATAATAAGTCATATTCACCCTATCTTAAATTACCGACACGCCATTAGATCCTAAAACCCCAGATCCTCAGAAGAAAAACTCAGAAAGTCATTAAACCCAGATCTAGGGGCAAAACCCCGGGTTTGGCGCCACTGGTCAAATCATTTTGAAAGTACCAGAAAAGTATCGCAACTTGCAGAACAAGTCAATGTGATATAATGTTTTTTAAAAATGACATTCATAACAATACAATCAAACAATATCTGGAAATTGCTGCGATTTTGCCTCATTGCTTGAGTGGTCCCATAACGTTCCAAATAACTTGCAAAATACTTTAATTTTCAAATTGCAGTAGTCTAAAGTAAAAGCATTAAATTGAAAACTTTCGCTTAATTGCTTATGGCAAATTTAGCAAAATATTGACACTTTCGACTGAAAACATTCTTTTCATATATTCAGTGGTGGATATTAGGGAAGGCGAACGAGGCGGTCGTCTCAGGTCCCATTTTGTGAGTAACGCACTTAGTTTTTACATTGTTTTGATAAAAAAGTTTATTGATCACTCCAGGGCCACGTTTCATAAATTCTGAAGAAAATCAAATCATATGCCTCTCAAAATAAAGCAAAAATTATGTGCAAATGTGCCAAAAGGGGTCCCCAACAAATTAAATGTGTACACAGAGAACAGTTTAAAATAAAATGACTTCAAACAATTCACAATGCAAAATGGACTTTCACGCAGAAGCTAATTCCCAGAAAAAATGAAATGTTTAGTTTGCTTTCAGCGGATAAAGTTTCTGTATAGCATATGTGAAATATAAGGCAGTCTTTCCAAGAGTTTGCCTCGAGCACGTAGATTCTAAAACAAAAGGACCGCGGGGTGCCCGAAAGCGCGGGACCCGTAGCAATTGCTACATTTGCTACTATTGTTAATCCGGCACTGGCTATAGTGTCCGAACGTCCGCACTACATGCTTAATCTACCGGCTCTGCATTGAGGGCAAAAACCAGAAGAGTAACAGTCAAGGGTAGAGAGACGGCTCAAACTTACTAATACAATATATATTGTGCGACCCTACGTTTG
>Ga0210059_1015532_pt1 | contig 11101 bp, 5 predicted proteins | sample Ectturendosymbi2_FD_188042 | JGI IMG/M metagenome (GOLD analysis project Ga0210059, IMG submission 188042) | Ecteinascidia turbinata endosymbiont from Florida, USA - Sample 2 (SPAdes) (version 2) | ecosystem: Host-associated > Tunicates > Ascidians > Unclassified | place: Key West, Florida... | reverse complement strand
TAGAACATAAGTTCACTACAGTCCCATGCTCTCTGAACTTCGTAACCCAACTAACAATCGTTGATTTTGGTGGAAAGTTGCGACAATGGAAACGTTTTCGAAACTGAATCTGTACACTCTGGTATGATTTTGTTGCAAAATAGGTCTCCAGGGAAAATATCTTCTGCTGATTTGTCCAAAACATTTTTGGGGCAACTATAGCTGCAAACAATCATCCATAGATTCACCTATCACGTCCTGCAACAGAAAAGACATTTGTTAAAAAATGGGTTTTTTATCGAACAAAATATGGGTACGCATCTTTTTGGGTCACCCTGTATATTATTACATAGTAAGGTACCACAGTACTTGGTTGCATTCTTATAACTGGCAGTCAGATTTACTAAGTGCTGTGCATGTGGACATTTTCTAAAATATGTTGTTTCAGCCTTTGCATAAGAGTTGATTGATTCTGACAACTGGAATGGATAAATAAAGCTTAGGTCAAGCACGCAATTTTTTATGAGTTTTGGTGTGTTGCAATAAAGATCCAATGTTGCAGTGGTAGACACAACTTAACCATGTCTAGTTGTTAAGATAGAAACAGTTTTTTGCTGAAGAGCCTCACTGGAAGATCATGCATTCTGTAACAATACTGACTGTGGTTTTACGTGTTTGTTGATTCATTGCCATTGCGGCAAATAGCTTATCTGTTCAATCTGTAACTGCAGCTTTGTTCAAAACCCCAGCTGTAAAAAGTTTACAACCTTTTGTAAAGTAAGAGCGCATAGTGCCGCCATGAGTTCATTTTGTGTGCAATCCTTGTTTTGCAAGAGATTTGATTTAATGAAATGTTTGAAATCTCTGGCGTTTTGCCAGCTAAGGATGCCACCGCAGTTGCTTGCGTATTGAGATTATAATTATGGTTGTCCACTTTGAACTAAGCACATGACTTATCATTTGCTGCGATGGCTTTCATCTACTTGATGAAGGTCTCAGACTCTAGTATTATGTTTGGGCATGTCCAAGTGTGAACTCTTTTTGTTGATAGTGGAACGTGCCGATCGTTTGCATTATCTAGTGCGGGATCCACGGGCAACGATTTTCGAGTCTGCTTGTCAAATGACCTTTGCCAACTTCATCATAGCATTGTCAATTTGTGTGTTGGCGGCAGCCGTGCATGACGCAACAACCTTTCTCGTTTCCTGCGGTAGGAAGCGCCTGTGATGGTAGTCTCAAAGCGGTGTTGACATGTTGACTGTGCTGCTTGAATGCAGCACGGACGACTGTCGTTCGATGCATTTGCACAGCAGTGCGACACGACAGCGCTTGCCCGCAAGAGCACTTCGTAGAAGTTTCGCTAGTGTTTTTCCGATACATTTTGTGGCTGGTCAAATACAGGAGCCGGGGTTGAAACGGCGTGAAACCGCCGGAACTGACTTAAAGCCTCGATTCTACCGAATGCAGGCCGCGGCGACGAAAGCTTTCCTATATGTTTCTTAAAACGTTTATTTTGCTGCTCAGCGCAGCACAGGCATCACGCGCAACTACAATCCGCGCTTCTTGCTGCGCAGAGTGTCATGGAACCGCAGTGCGTGAATTTATCTTTTCACGGCGTGCGTGTCGTAAAATTAATTCGTTTGCTTCTTTCTTACCAGCAAAGCGAAACCAAGATCGAGCGCTACGCCATCACCGTCTTACACGGCTTCCGCACCAACTTACTCAACGACCGATTCCGGCCCCACTCGAAGGTAGATTAAGATTTGCTTTTGGTTGTTGTGGTGGCAGCGATTGTGGAACCGCGTACTTTGACTGACCCCGCATCGTGGGAAAGTACTAAGTTCTTCTTTTTTGATGAAAATGATAAACCTAATTTTTGTTTTTGCAAGAAAAAAAAGACGCAAAGCCGCTGATCGTCGGACTGGGGTTTAACGCAATCAGCTGTTTCTTTCACGTCTGCTCCAAAACCGAGAATTGCGAACGTTGTAATTTCTCCGCACAAATGTGATCATTGACGTAATGTCTCGCACAGTTCCGACCCTGCGGTTCAGCGTAGTAGCCGCCTTGATGATAGTTGACAAGCGAGATAAAAATCAGACGTCAGCGATGTGCTATTGAAACGGCGTTTGTTGTTTAGACTGCGATATAAAAGGCTGTTTCGGGAGCTGCTGCTCGATTAAGTGCTGTTCAAAATGTTTGGCTTTGCTCGGTTCGCTCAATTGCGGCACATTGCAAACGATTTTGTCGTCAGCAAGAAACTTGCACTGAAGTGTCCCATGCATTGCTGCAGTTCAACGAGATTTCAAGATCGTAAAACGTCTACGCTGCCCCAGGGCTGTTCGGTCCTTATTAGGGTTGCTGTGTCGGCGGTAAAACGTGGCGACTCTTGCCAAGGTTAAAGGTAGATTTGAGACCTTCTAATTGCTTTTGTACTCCACCTACACTTCGGTCAAGGAAAAGCGTTGCAATCGTAGCCAAACAATTTATTTATCATACCGCGAACCATTATTTTTCGACTGACGTACTGTTTTTGTTTTGTAGCAAATTACGGCGAGCCATAATTTTTCGACTGATGTACAGTTTTGAATCATTGAAAGTGTCCAACTAAACTTAAATGGTGATCTTGAACGTCCCTTTTGCATAAAAAGAAAACTTTCTTTCGCTTTCTTAGTGTGTTCGCTCGTTTGCGCGTTCAGGTCTAAGTTGTTTTTTTCTCACAGCTCTGTTGACACATCTTACAAGCCTGGAGAACACAGGTTTACCAAGTACGAACACGAAGCGGACTGGCAAAAGCAGGGACCCGTTCAGCAGTCCCCGGCTATGAGCAAAGTTTTGACCAAGTCTGTCAAACGTGAGTCAGGGGCTGCATTGCTAGTGGCGGCAACAATAGAAAATCGTTTCTGTTTGTTTATAATATCAACGGCAAAAGACATTACACCATGGGAAGGGTAAGCACGTACAAGACCACTGTGCTTCATCAGCACACGGAGGTTTATTTTCTGTTTGGGGGGTGATGGAACTTGGCGAGTAAAGTGAAAGTGTGTAATGAAGTCATCAGCAACGGTCGCCAACAGTTGCCGTATTCGTTGTCCGTGATACCTTCGTACTTTCATTACCATGTGTAAAATACTGTCTCAGCAGATTATCGTCGTTTCGAAAAAAGTTTGACTTCTTTGTGACGTGAACTACATCGGGTATGCGCAGGAGCGCCTTGTCTGTCTTAAATGCTGTTTGCGCAGAAAATCACGACGCTGTTTTTCACAAAATCACGACGCTGTTTTTCACCAAATCACGACGCTGTTTTTCACAAAATCACGACGCTGTTTTTCACCAAATCACGACGCTGTTTTTCACAAAATCACGACGCTGTTTTCACCAAATCACGACGCTGTTTTTCACAAAATCACGACGCTGTTTTCCACCAAATCACGACGCTGTTTTTCACAAAATCACGACGCTGTTTTCACAAAATCACGACGTTGTTTTTTTCTTTTCGCAGCACCGGGCAGCGCTGGCGATGCGAAAAAACTTACGATAACGCCGGACATCAAAGAGATGCTGGAAGAAGAAGAGGCGTCGAGAGCAGCTCCTGCGAACAGCATGCGGGCGAGCGAAATAAAAACCTGGCCCACTCACGACAACAGGTAAACTCGCCTGAAATGCAACTGTCCCGTAATGTGCGGTTGGTTGCCTCAACCTTGAGAAGCTCTAGTCACGCGGGTTGCTGATCTTTCTCCATCGCTGCGATTTGCTGCGCGTTCTGAATAATTTCGCTGTTTGCATCCTGAGGTGAAGTTTTCCAACGGAGGACCCCGGTCTTGTCTGTGACGTCACGGCTACACCCTTCAATGCAGCGGCGCACGCGTTCGGGCGATTTGATGTTGGCTTCCGACGAATTTAGGGCAAAGTCGGCTGCGAAAGATCGGGCGTGCCAACGATCGTGCACGCCCGATCTCTCGGGCGTGAACTCGTGCAGCAACATTACGGCGTGAAAGTTGCATCGTGGAGAAAATTCACGGCGTTTTACGTAGGTTGGGTAAGGCAAATTATAATATACGATGGGGTAAACGAGACCGCCCTAAAGTTCACAAAAGGTAACCTATGCTGGCTGTCACTAGTGGGTCACAAGGTAAGATTTAAGTATGTACTTTCCACGATGGGTGTAAGCAAGGAATCGATCAGCAAATTTTTAATAGGAAATCGATTTCACGTAAAATTACGCATCCTCAGTCCTTATGTAACATTCTGTCGAATAAAACTGGATTAAGGCAGTTTGGCTTTTGAGGTGACTGTAAAATACTAAGAGATGTAGAGTGTGCACACACAAATGAGGGTGGGGAGTGGACATGCTCTTATCACACCCCTGAAAAGGCGAGGCAATGCTCGAACGTATTTCATTGTATATCCAAACGTCATATCAAACAGCGTCCTTCACCAAGCGACAAATTTTCGACGCGAAAGTGTGTGAGTCACCTCTGGTCTTGTACAAGCGAAGTTTTTTTCCCAAACTCTGGAATGAGTCATCAGCTTGTTCCGCCCTGTAGTAAAGTCCCATCACCTCTCACAGCCGTGTTTCTGGACCACTTGTTATTTTGTGTGTTAAGTCATTGTTTACCTTACCGCCCGGGTATGCTTTTGAACGCGCAGAGACACACTCAGCGTACTTTTCATTCCAAACATGGACCGCCCTTTGTTTTATCACAATGGGTTTGCGCTCTCTGTCGACACTTCAAGCATCGTAGTGCCGCCGACAGCGTCATAGTTAAAGCGCGATTCACACGTGGTGTGGCTTTCGCACTTGTGTAATTGGGGAGGAGGTGGGTGGGCGAGTGAAAAAGCGAATCCAAAAGAACTTCAGATTGGCGAAGAGAGCCAATCGAAAGCAAATAGTTTCTAAGTTTCGCAATGCCATTTAAATAGAGACGCTGACTTACGTCGTTCGGAAATTCGAAGCTATGAGGCTCACGACGCCTCTGGTTTCTATGGCAAGGAGAGTAAGCACACTGGAGCGCATGTAAAAACCAACAGTCGAAAATAACGTGTCAAATCGACGTAACTGGCCGCTTGGTGCTGCTCGCAGCAAAAAATTGTCTCCCAATTGAAGATGCCGCCGTCGCCTTTGTGACTCAAGAAACGTCACAGTCCTGCATCGGACTGCTGGTGTCTTGAAAATAAACATATATATGCGGTGGTTGGTCGCCAGGGCCTCTCGTTGCTTGCGCCTGGCATCTTGTTGTTGGCTTTTATGGGGGTTTTCGATGGTCTGTTGATGCGGCCAAAAAGACCAGAATGGCACCATCTGGTAACTCAGGAAGTAAGAGACCCCTGGTTAGACGAACTTTGAAGGTATATTGATAATTTGTTCTCATTTTCTTTGCCCAGTCGTTCCAACGGAGTCAGTCCTCTTGCACATCCTCCCTCGTCTTCTGCTCCTGCTGTAGACAGAAGCAAAGCGGTGGGAAACATCAGCAAGTTCATACAAGGCGAAGCGAAATACGGCGAGCCAACTTTTGCCAAGGTGCGGCGGTTTCCAGACTGCAATGATCAGTTTGCGATTGGTCTGCTACATTAAACAGCCGAGAGTGCCTCTACCAATATCAAGGCAAGCCACCCTATCTCGTGAACTAACATTCCACGCAAAATTTCAACGTCATGGTTTTCTACTTTACGCGTTGGTTCCCGCTCACAAATAGCATCGTCCGCGCGAGGTCACGTGACCGACTGCCAATCAACTAGCAGCTAACAGCGTCACTGTCTTGTGTTTCGCTTCGTCGAAAACCTTTAAACCAGGTGTTCTTAACTAGGGGTCCAAGAAACCCGTATGGGTCCATGACTGTGTTTTAGGGGGTCTGTACACCAAAATCCTATCAAGAAAATCAGCCAGTTTTTTATCCGTCCATTTGGGCCATTATTTCGCTTAATCGCGCGACAGCTGTAATCTGGCAAGGTCAGATGGCTTGCTGCACCGCGACAGCCTCCCTCGTGACGTCGTTGTCGTGACGCGTGTTTTCTTTGAACGCAGCCTTTGCAAGACATCGCGGCACCGTTCGGCGACCCGGCGGTGCTCGAGGTCCGACTCGGGCCGGGCCTGCCCGCCCCCTCCGTGCACTGGTACCACAACAACAAGCCGGCCAGGGAGTCGAAGGACAAGGATATACGATTCTTGAGCAACGGTTGGTTTGCGTGTGAAGTTGTTGCTTTCGACTCGACCCTCGTTTGCGGTTAAATATTGTCGGCTGAGTTGACCAGTCTCCACCAAGACGATTAAATTGAGCGATTCCCCAATTTTTTTGGCAGGAAATCGATTTCACGTAACACCATGCATCATCAGTCCTGAAATCCTATTCTGATAAGGATGCTTCTATTTGAATAAATTTTATTCAATTTTATTTGAATAAGATTTCGAAGTAAGGATGCGCAGTGTTGCGTGAAATCGATTTTCAATTAGAATTTTTGCGAATGTATTCAACTTAACCGCCTTTGTGGAGACCAGTCACTTGAATACAGACTTGTACGAGTTTGAATCATCGCAAAGCGAAGAAAACAGAGCCCACCCGGTGGGTTCCTCGAAAGCTTAAAGTAAGCGTAGAGCTTTCGAATGTTGGTGGCTTGAGGCCAATCTACACTGAGGAGCTGCCAGGAGCAGCCGCGCGCAATTCTTTGTTTGTTTTATTGCGCCCAGGAGTTGCCGTGCCGTGCACGAGCGCAAAATTACCCGACGCAACAAAACAAACACAAAGTCTTGCGTCTGGCAACTCCTGGCACGTCCTCAGTGTAGAGTGGTCTTCAGAGTTCGAAATGGATTTTCTAGCTTCCTTGTTGCTTCCGGGCTGTCCGAAGCCATTGTGTTTGATAGCCTGCTCAACCACGTAGTTTCGTTATATCCTAAATCGCTCGGTTAGGGTTGCGTAAGGAAACTCGGCAGAAGAAGATACTTCACCTCGGCAAGTAGGTCCAAATTGGGTTATTAAACCTTGCAAAGCGAAAAGCTTGTTACGCAGATTGATCAAGTCAAAGGCGGATCCAGCCAGCAAGGTTAGGGGGGGTGGGGGCGATTTCAGTGATATTTGGTAGTCAAATCTCATTACGGGTTCACTACTGTAAGAGAGATTGAGTAAACTTCACAACACTGCTGTTACAAAGCAATTGACTGCAAAATGGCCTTATATCTCGGATGTACAAAATCATGGTGAACAAACCTACTTACGTAGGTTTTAGGGGACGATCGCCCCCTTGTGGATCCGCCCCCTGGATCAAGTGCACAAAATATGATTGTCTGGCGAATGAACAAGACTACCGTCTTTTTTAATTAAAATCACTTTTTGCTATCTTGTTGACTTTGTCCTTCTATTGTCTTTATTTTTTGCTTGCGCTCTCGTTTCATTGCGTGCGTATCCTCTGCGCAGCCATGCTTCAAGGGCAAGCAATCAAAATAGCCGAAAATTAGCCGAAAAGTTTTAGTCGTGAACTAGCTCTACCTACCTGACGCCTTACTTTCTTTTGCTCGCCGTTTTCATCACGCACCTGGCAATGTTTCTAGTATGCTTTTCGTTCGCGAGTTCATACCAGCGTCCAGCGAGTCAACTGTTATCTCTTCCAGGACCCGTTCATACTCTGGTACTCGGCGAGTTGACGAGCGAGTTACTCGGCACGTACACTTGCACCATCATGAACAAGTACGGATCCAAGTCAACCCGTTGCAGAGTCACAGTGAAAGTGGACGAGGATTCTTCAAACCACTCTAAGGTCTGCGGTTGTGACTCGACGCATGATAAATGATAGACAGTAATTTTGAGTAAGAGGGTTCTATTTGAATAAGAGCTGGCGATGCCCACGTGTTTGGGCGAAACTGTAAGATGTTAATGTCTGATTCTTAGCTGGGAAAGGATTCCTTCCGATAGACATTAATGATTAAACCAGTGGTTCTCAACCTTTTTACATATCTTACCCTTTTATCAAACAAGATCACCAGATTTACCCCCAATACACTCAATGGTGCTATTTTTTAAAAATGCGTAATTAACAAAGTCTTACAGTTTGGAATGATTTAGTAAAAGTTAAATTGGTTGCACTTAATGTTTCAGTAAATTTTACCCCCAGGGGTAAATTTACCCCCAGGTTAAGGACCACTGGATGGAACGATCAAAATATCTGATTTATAACTAAACAGGTTGAAAGAGGCAAACTTGATTGACATTAACAAGTGGTCTTCCGTAATTAACACTGCACTGTCCGAGGGGATAACAAACCCCTGGCTAGAGCAAGCACATGAAATCACTGAAGGATTTAGCGCTGTGGCGTATTTCTGAGAACTCGATAAAGCTGTATTCCTCACCAAGCACCACGTAGACCTTTGGTGTCACTCGACAAAGAAACGAACCCTTTCTTGTGCAGTACAACAACCGACCCCCTCAAACATACCAGTCCAACACGAGCGCAGCCGCCGAGAGCAAGCGCGTCATCCCCAGCACTTCGCTCGGCCTTTATTCGGCGCAGAACGCCCGCGAAACGTACCAGGGACAGATGAAGAAGTCGCCGAGCAAGTAAGTGCGGGTGTCTAGTTTTTTTTGGTCAAAGACCGATTTGTTGAAAATGACCGAAAAAAATTAAGTCAATTCGGTCGTAACATCTGAAAATACACGCTCGTGAAAACTGCTACGGCGAGTTTTAATAATATTTCGGGACATATGACTGAAATGTATCAGCAAAAAAGAAAGAAAAAAGCAGGCGACTGTTCAAGCGCTTTGCGACTGCTTCGACGTGCGAGCAAGCAGGCCTTTACCAGGGGCGGCGAAGCCCCCCCCAGAAAATTTTCTGACCCCCCCCTGGAAAAATGTGTTGGACATATTTTAAAAATGTTGGACATATAGTTCGAAAAATTTGGGTCCCTCTCGGAAAGCTCTTCGCCCCTCCTGGTGTCGCAAGCTGGTTACGGGCCTGAGTGCAAGTGATCAACTACTTGCAAATGTCCAGAGCGAGGAGCCACTCAACCCGTTCAGGACCAAGGCTGTTCGTTGATTGGATTTTAAAATTAGAAATTGCGTGAGTGCGTCGCTCGGTGATCGCGTTTCAAACTTGATTTTTTGCGAGCTGCTCGAGTAAGTGCTCTACAGTGCCAGGATTCACCGTAAGACTAGTTGAATGCACATCTGAGGTGTGTACATGGTGAAGTTCAATGAAACGCTCTCTCTTTGTTTAATTTTTAGCCTTATGACAACATGACCGGGAGCACCAGGCACCCAAGTCGTGCTGTTGTTTCGTGATCTGTTTGTTTCGTCTTATGCGTTTTTGAAACGCTTCTTAGCCGTGAAACTAATGATTTGTTTAACGATTCATGTTTTTTTTTTGTACGCTGCCACCTTATATCTTGGTTGTTGCAACAAAGCTGATAATCAGATGTCTTCAAGCATTTTAAGTTAGGGGGGATACACAACCAAAATGGTGGCGGATGGACTAAAAAATGGACCCCTATATCACCAAAAAGAACCCTCGATTGATTCCTGGCCACGACATTAAACTGCAACCGGTGATGCGGCCATCATTATTCCCGGGCCCACTCTGGCCCTGAGTGGACAAACCCGACAAGGCTCCAGCTATAGATCAAATAATTGTCCTTCCAAGGGCGGGTTTAGCTCTTCAGCCATTGAAGGCTATTGATCTAAGGACGAGAAACTAGTAGGGAGGTGGGAAATGTTTATCCACTGTGGCAGTCCCATACAGCTGGACCCGGCCCGAACGTATTGGCCACGCCTCCCATCTGGACTCTCTGGGGGTGCCAAGGGTGGTATCCTCATGACTGACCAACCCCCGTGACTCCTGCCCAGACCAGCTTTGAAATTTATTGAAAAGATCATCGTCGTAAAAGGTCTTCACCAATCAACCGCATACATCTGCACAATTCTGAGAAATGCAAAAATAAGATAATGAAAAGAAGTGAAATACTTCTACAAAATGTAATAGTATCTTTCGAACAGCTGATAAAAAATCTAAAGAAAATACTGGAGTTAAAACAAAAATGAGCGTAGAATATATTTTCCTGCCAACGAATACGTCAAAAGCGCGGGTCGGCAACCTACGGCACGCGTGCCATACTTGGCACGCCAAACAATTTCTAATGGCACGCACAAGCTCCATGTTTTACATGTCGATTTTGTTATGATTCACACAGAAGATATATTGACCTTGACTTTTATAAAAATACGTATATTGTCGGCTCACTGAACGGTTTGAAGCCTTTGTGAGTCGGCGCACAGTTAGCTAAAGGTTGATGATCCCTGGTAATGAATGATCGTCTCAAAAACACACTCGTGTGGCGCGAAGGAAAAACGTAGTAAAAATTTCAAAGCGCTTTGATGAGTGACCCTGACAAACTGGTGACGCCACAGCGCCGTATTGTTGTGTAAACTCGTTACGTCACTGCGGGTCGGAGACTCGTCTGTGATGCCGCTGACTGGAGACTTCTGGTTTCGACAGACTGTATGAAACAGTCACTGCCTTGCTTTGAAGCGATAAGTTCGGAACGAAAAAAAAGACACAGTAAATCCGGTCAATCTTCGAAACTCGCTTTCTTCTTCATAAACCTGACGGCAGGAAATTAGGTGTAAGGGAAGAAGCGAAACTTTCGTCACCGAAAAAAATTAATCGGACATCTTCTGCCGATGTCGCTGCTACATTGATATTTGCCCCCTCTCCCCTAGAAATAACCCCTTTTGTGATTTTCATTTCTCGCGGTCGTGCAAGCGGCAGGACAGTTCTTCATCGTAGAAAAAAGGGCCGAACAAGCGGGTGAAGCAATCCGCGAACAAAGTATCATTTTCCTAGATTCTAAAAACGTCAGGTCTTATTGCAGCTAAGTTACGAATATCGGTTCTGCCATTGCAGCGATATGTCGACCACAATATACTCTCGGATTATATTGTGTCGTCGGTTTTCTCGGTGACGTCACAATCGAAGCCTTTATTTCGCAGAGACAACGACGAAGAGTCGGAGGTGATGAAAGCTCTCCGCGAGGAGGCGCCACAGAAGCAGGCGCCGAAGACCCGCGCCATGAAGTACTTGGAGGAGAGCTTGCTCCCCGAGTCCGACGACCTTTGAACGTTGCGCCGCTGACGAGAGCCCCCCC
>Ga0210059_1015531_pt1 | contig 11102 bp, 11 predicted proteins | sample Ectturendosymbi2_FD_188042 | JGI IMG/M metagenome (GOLD analysis project Ga0210059, IMG submission 188042) | Ecteinascidia turbinata endosymbiont from Florida, USA - Sample 2 (SPAdes) (version 2) | ecosystem: Host-associated > Tunicates > Ascidians > Unclassified | place: Key West, Florida... | reverse complement strand
TCACAGCATTGTCTCTTCTTGCGTCACAAAGCCTTATGGTTTTGAATTGCTGACATTGCCAAGTGTTGCTTTATTTTTTGACTGAAGATGGATTAAGAATAATCCGAAACGTCTCGAAATAAAACATGTATAGTTTTTTGAAGGTTTTTTTAGTGTTGATGAAACTGTTAAGTCTATCCCAGTTTTATGCTCCAAAATTTGAAAAACACTATTTGCTAAATTTTTGTAAATTTCTTCAATATTTCGTCAGTAACCTGCTTCGATTTCCCGCCTTGTCCTACTGAGCTGATGACGTCATACTGACGTGTCATGACCCACATGTCCACAGGACGAGAAATGGGAGAAAAAATGCGCAAAGATTTTCGAAACCAGTCGCAGCGTCATCAACGCACTGAGCAAGGCCGAGTACGCCGAGCTTCCGCTTCGACTTTTCTTGGACGGAGCGCTGACCGCGTCTGACCTCGGCTTCGAGAACCACGAAGCGGTGGCGTACGAGTTCATTTCTCAGGTGGGATGAGCAGGTCGATGCAGTGGCTTACCGAGGTATGGCGCCCGAGGCAAGAAACAAGTTTAACGCCCCCATGTCGAACTGAGGTCTTTTGGGAGTAAAATGTACTGTATCGAAAAAAGTGCTTGCGACATTGATGGGACTTTTCGGTGTCCACATACTGATTCGGCACCCGGGACATTGTGCCCCCTTGCCTTCCTCGTTACGCCCCAGGCTCCATGCACAGGTGCTTGGAGCGTCATGCCTGGGCACTAGGGGGATAATAGTGGGCAGCTTTATGGTGAACTACATGAATTTCGTAAGAAAAACTTCATTTTTCGATGTAGTAAAGACGTTGTAACGTTGCATCTGCAATTTTATAGAGTTTCTGATGTTGATCTATTAATAACCCACGTCTTTAAGCCTGTTTTCAAAATTTGAAAATGTTGTGCAGTTGAACCTTGTCGCTTCTTCGTGACAGTGCAGTATTCGACAACACAAGCTCTTATCTTCATGAAGAAAGTCACTGGGATACTCATAAATTGATTCTACTCTCAGGCATTCTCGATTTACGAAGAAGAGATCGCCGACTCTCGAGCACAGCTAGCGGCTGTTATGCTTCTAGTCAGCACTGTTGAGCGATGCCACTGCTTTTGTGAAGAAAGTCACGCCCCCCTGCGCACGCAGTGTGCCCACGCCGCCTCACGCCTTTTGAAGAAACCTGACCAATCGCGGGCCGTCGCCCATGTGGCCCACTTGTTCTGGTCCGGCCGCACTCAGGAAACGAAGGGAGAAGAGGTTAGTTGTTGTGAGTGTCATTAAAAAGAATGTCGTCCGCGGCATACGTCGCATATTTTCCAATGTAAATATGCTTAGCACAATGTTGTGCGTGCCAATACTACCGCAGCTTTCCCGTTCTTGCTCTGCTCCGGTACAGTTAAATGGTGCAATTTCTTCAGTATTTGTGCCCACACCGCTGGTTGTTACACTGTGCGTCCTGGCATTGGTCGCTGTTATTTAGACTCCCATGAGTCCGCTTGTATTTAAAGCAAAAGTGTGCCTGAAGCAAGTAGTTAAGTGCGTTACTCGATGCGGAATCTTCGTAAAGCGAGTTCCTTGTCATGATTACGTCAAATATACACACGTATTGTCCAGAAAGCAGTTATTTGCAACTGTGCAAATGCATTGAATCCTTCAGTCAGTTCAACTCAATCAAATTTCTATCGAAAAAAAGAGATCTCTTGCCTTGTTTTTAATTGGCTCTAGTCTGCAGTGACCGATGCTACGCTGATAGTGAGAAGTGGGAAAATTCATTGCAGGCGTGTAATGCAGCAGTAATACTTCCTTATCGTTTGCAGTAATACTTCTTAATAAGGTCATTTTTTGTGTAACTTTGCGAAATATCTGCCGACTTCTGGTGTTTTAACAACTTCGGAGCAAACAAAAAAAGCCGGAAGGCACTTTTCATTTGTCAGTTATCGTATTCGTTCAGTGCGGCATGGTGATGCAACGACACAGGTGCTTGCTGCACGCACTGAATTCCTTCCGGCCCTGGTTGATTCGCACACGCTGTGTTGCGACGCATACGTTCGGTCTCTGACGTTTTGCGTGACGTCAGCAGGAGATCCATGTCTGGCAAAATGTCGCGTTTTAATTTTATTCACGACAATTATTTCCGGTGACTCTCTGCTTGGAGAGCTCGCTTGCCTGTAAAGCAAAAATGAAATAAGCGCTGGTAGAAGTTTGAACTAATCATTGTTTCAAAATGTGGAAATAACAAGAGACCTTATGAAAATCACGGCCAATGAAAACGATACAAACGGCATATTGTTGGCCGTTATTTTCATTATAAGGCTATTTAGCACTTCTGCTTTTCGTGAACAAGAGGCCTTATCTTGGGATTTAGTCAACTATTTAGTGACCACATGCGACATCTTAGGTGGGTAATGATTGCTGACAAAGAATCCCTAAATCGCGCGAATCTCATACCTGTGATGTGAAGATGACACCTACGGCTTTATCTTGTTGATTTCCATCGTTAAACAAAACGAGGGAAAATTAGTGCCAATTTTGTGAAAGAGTATTGAGCGTGAGTTTTTTGGCAACTTGGGCAACGTTTTTGTTACTTCGACTCCACTCGACCCAAGTACTGCCATGGTCGCACTCATCTCTGCACCTTCATACATGCAGACAACTTTTCCTTAAGACCGACTGCATCTTATAAAGTACCGGCAGTTGCAATTATTTTATGTAGTCAAATGATCATCGGCCTTGGCAATCGTAGAAAATAGCTGCGGAACCTTTGCTTCCTTTTCCGTATTAAATCAGGTCAGGTGCGTGTCATATAAGGTTAATTCGCGTTGGCAAGGTAGTCTCCCAACAAATAGTTACATGCAAATAATGCTTGGACGCGAATATTGACAGCGAGCTTTGGTTAAACGATTACGTACAACAGAATTGTCGCAACAGTAAGGCCTGGATCCAGCATACGTGGCGCAACGTCCGTAATCCTAAAAATGTTCACGCATTGTCAGCCTACAGATTTTAGATATATGAAAAGCAATCCAACCTATTTGTGGGATGTTCGGTAAGACGCGGTAACAGCTGGTGAAATGTCTTCAGTGATTCGAGGGTCAAAGTAGGGGCGCACCGAGTTTAGATGGCGCCCGGGGTAAGAAACAAGTTTGGCGCCCCATGTTCAAGCATGAAGTCTTTTGGGAGTAAATGTACTGTACTGAAGAAAGCACTTGCGACATTGTTGGGGCTTCTCGACGTCCGGGGTATTGTTCCCCCTTTGCTTACGCTTCTGGGTCGACTTGGCCAACTCGGGGTGTTGGGATAGATTTTCGTGTTTTCCACATCCTGCAGATTTGTCGCACGAATCATAAGAACGTCACGATTCAAAAAGTAAAACAAAGTAATTGGTGGGCACGGGTCAAAAAAGCTGTAGATAAGTTAGAGGCTTTGCTATGGTCTTCAATATCGTTGCTGTGTATGGCTTCATGCGCCCAGAATCGCGTGTAAGCCAAAAATAGACTTTAGCTTATTTTTGGAAGCTTCTGTTGCCGAGTTTTTTCAAGGCTTCTCGCTGTTGCTCGTGAAGTTCAGCTGCGACGATAACCACGCAGAGTGGCGCACTGGCTATTCTGACTTTGCAGGTAGTTTTAAAACATTCAACGACAACAATTTTCCATAACTGCGCCAGCATAACTCGTGGACGACTAACGGCGAGCCTCGTACGTTGTTTGGCGTCATCAGCGCCGATCTTTCACCGAATGGTTAAACCACTGGTCATTCTGCCTTTTGCCTACGACATGATTTTCTACGGTACGTGAAGCCGTTGATGCGACATGGAGCTGCACACGGCGGATCCGACTTTTTACTCGGTGGTGTTAGTTGATTGAATGCCAAAGGGGGAAATGACGTGGCGTAGCCTACAGCTAACTGACAGTCATTCTGGCACTAGACATTTCCTCGTCTAATTCTCGCCATTTCCTATTTGCGGTTTTTGGATGTACGCCGACAGAATTATTGAAATTGTCGATGTCGATATTGCACACATATTTCGTGGGATTTTCGCTAAATCGCCCTGCTGAGGTCAAGCTGAAATCAACAAAATGACGGAAAAGGTTCAACACGGTCCAACGAGTTGAGAAAAACGTCCAAACAGCGCATGATTAGCCAAAACAACGCAAACCGTGATTGTTTTCAAATTTTGTGGACCAAAACAACAGTGATGAGTGCGGGAAACCGGGGTTCGGCGAATTCCCGTCGGTGTAAAAAATATGAAAATCAAGCGAATAAAGCAAAGCAAATCATGGCAGTGGCAGCTGAGGAATCAACCAACGAAAATTTGGGCATAGTTCCTCAAAATGGTGATGGCAAAAAGTTAAGCAAGGTATAGTGATATTCTTGCCTGTTGGCAAGAGGCATTTTTTGCAAGAAACCAGCTTTGTGATGGGCCAAACGTGGTGACTATTTTTTGGCTTCTCAGTTCTTTGAGGTGCCAAACTCAAGGACAGGCAGTTTAACCGCACCCCTGTCAACCTTTCCTGAACGCTTACACGTCTATTGTTTCTTTGCGTCTTTCATTTATTATTAAATGAAAAACATCCGGCACTGTGACGTTGATGCATACTTGCAACACGACGTACAAAGGTTTGAAAATGGCAGTCGCGAAAGGTTCTTACATGAACAATAAAGGCACAATATATGAAGTTTTCGCACGCAAACGTACAAACTTGGAAATGTGTTCTATCGTACTCATAGTTCAGGCAAAAATTTGTGCAGCACATCAGTTTTTTAAAAACATAACCATCAAATGAACGTGGAACTTATTTCGGGCAACAGAACTTAAGATCACTTATTGCTCGTTTTGTGTCCTCCGTTTTCATACGTGGCATCGAATTTTTTTTCAAGTATTGTTGAAACTCAGTAACATTTGCAACTGCGCAATATTTACACCGCTGTCTGAAGTACGTTAAAAAGCATGACATAGCGAGTTAGGCAAGGGCATTTGACCCCCACGTGTTCGGTTGTAAGTAAACACTCTTCTCAGTGAAGTTAATGATGCAGTTTCAAATACATAGCGCATTATGCTGAGTTTTGGTCAAATTAACTTGGTACTGCATGAAACTGAGCAAAGTGACAAATGTAAGCATGTTAAAAAATCTCTGCGAAACGTTCTCATGTAAAAATATTATAGGCGACACATGTGTTAAAACAATATTTCTTGGTCGGATTCACTTGGTAGTTACTGCTAACACAGAACGTCATTTGTGAGTGACACATTGTTGCTGACATATTTAAACAAGTGAGCTGTTTCAAACAGGACTTAAGTACGCGTTTTCATCTGACCCCCGTCTTTTGTTTAATTCGTCCTTTTTTCCATCTTCGCCTTCTGCGTCACTAGACATGTTCGCATACTTCGTCACGTTAGTCTCGATAGGCACGTCTTCGTAAATCACACCCTCGTCATGAAAACTGGGTTCAATATGAGCGGGATTCGTGTGGCCGTCGCCCTCACCAAACCCGACGGCAGGCGGTGGATTCACAACGCTGTCACTAAACTGCGGTCCTTCTGACTGGCTCCGTTTGGTTGAAGCTGTCGGCTTCAACAGCGTTTCCCATATCCAATGCGGTTCACTGTCATCTCTGCGCGTAGAAAGCGAGGTGATTTGTAGGATTTAAATCAGTCAACAATTTCGTGCACAAGTTTTCAAGGTCCCATTACAGTATTACTTCCGGTGTCAAACTCTTGCTGTGTTTCATAGACTATCGAAGGGACTAGGCCAGTGCATTCGTTCCGCGTCGATGCACACACTGATTTTAGGCTATGAAAGGTCATTCGGGCGTTTCATAGCATTGAAAAGGTAATTCGGGCGTTTCACACTGACAAAACTCCGGAGTGTTGATATTATACAATAGACTTCTATGACGTCGTACACGGTGTCTAGGAGTTTTAGATGTCCCTGAATTGATCGTTTTTTAATTCAATGACAGAGAGCCTAGCAAGGACAGTGTTGTTTGACCAAGAATGCCCCTACAGTAGATGTAAATTAACTGGTTTGTTCCTTCGTCCTACCTCGTGTTGAAAAAGTATGTCTTTATTTTTCAAAATTATAGTCAACGTCGTTGGGATATCGATAGGGAAAATGGTATTAAAGTGGCAAAAGTCGAAATCTCTTACAACTTTTGCCACTTTAATACCATTTTCGCTATTGAACGAAACAATGATGTACTTTGTCCATAACGGGATACTGCTTCTCTTGTTCGCCATTACACGCTACTCCACCAAAACTGTCAATCTAACTGACTACGATAGCAACAATCCCAGATACAGTAAAACTCATGTAAGGATTTCCTAGACTGCTGCTGAAAGCGCAATCCTTAGTTCTATTCACGACGGTCACGGCTATTCGGTCATAAAGGTTTGCGTGGCGGCTCCACATACAGTATCCGAGTTTATACTTCAGGCTGTAAAGAAAACTTGCAACTGTTGTTACAAACGAACAACTATTCTGCATGGGCCGCGAAAAGCGTCGCTACAGGTGAAGTAACGATATAGCCGAACACGAATGCACGTAAAAGATAGGAATTCTGCCGGGACCGACGAAAAAGCGTCGTTAAGGATAGGCGAACTGTCGTTATAATCTGTTGTGCATCGTTTTTCTTGTCGGGTTGTCGCGAACGGTAACCAGCACCGCCTGGTCGGGCTACTTTGTACATTAAATCTTGCAACGACACACATCTTTCCTCTCACTGTGACCGACTCATTATTTTTTAAACAACAAATAAGTAACTTCTAAAAGATTTACTTACGAATTGGCCACAACGTAGTAGGACACAAGGGAAGCACCGTAGATGATATAAATCAGCGTCGTAATCCATTCCAGCACTGCGACTGTTATGCCCGGTGCGCGTGGCCATAGTAGGTACGAGAATGTGTAGACCATGAAAACAATAGCGGCAATCAGATGCAATACTCCGAAACACAAAGCCATTAAAAGGTCGCCTTTGTCCGGTTGGCGACGAAGTTCGTGAGTTGTTAGATTGATCAGATACGAGGCCAGACTGAGCGCCCATGTGCCTACGGCTACCCACATAAAAAACGAATAAGCTCCAGTGATGGAGAAGTTGTACGCCGAAGTCGCAACGATTCCCCACGCTCCGCCACCAAACATAATCACTAGTAGCTTCAGTACTCCTTCGGTGCTTGCTGTATAATCCTTGTTCCAAAGGTCGCAGCGAACATATTTTTCTTTAGCCATTTTAAACAAAATCTACAGTCTGAAAAAATAAACACAACTTTAGTGAGAGCAGAAAAACAGCAGCAGCGATCAATACACCGTCGAAAAATGTCACAGCAGGTATGATTGCTGTCTACTGGCTGGGCTGCTAAAGCAAAATGTCTTGTAGCCTGCGTCACACGACTGTCGATTACTGCAGTCTTTTTCTTTGTCAGTGACAAGTTACTTGTCAAATCGCTACTCTCGCTTAGTCAAGGAACTAGTGTCCAAAGAGGCGACAAAGTTGAATCAATCAACGAACTTTTTTTTTCAAATTTGTTGATCGATTCAATTTCATCGCTTTTGTAGAGACTACTTAATTGAAAAAAAGATATGTGCGAGTCTGAATCATCGCAAAGCGATGATGAAAGCACGACCCATTTCGGCTGATTCCTCGAAAGCTTACAGCAAACCTAGAGCTTTTAAGCCTCACTCTCAGTCAAGCACGGAAAAGCGCTTCAATATGTCCATATGTGTTGATTTACATGCCGCAAATTCCACGTCGACTCTAACACAAAATTTGTTACAATCTAATGCGCCCTTTGTTTGCTGTCGTCTTTTCAGATGCGCGATTCCAAGCGCGTTATGGAATGCTTGAAGAAAGCGATCCGCACGGCAAAGCAATGCATGGAGACCGCTGTACAGTTACAGCTCTTTGTTGAAATACTCAACAAATATATCTACTTCTACGAACACGGATGCAAAAGCGTAAGTAAAAAGAAAAAACGCTTTGCTCACTTTGTATACAGGCCTTCAAAGCTGTTTACAATTACTTGTTACGGGGTATAAGCTTCACAAAACAAAAAGCGCTAGCGGAGCGACATGCAGGGTAATTACTCAAGCGTGTGTCAAAACAGCTCAGTGCCCGTTTTGCACAGCTCTATACTACTGTGATTTGCTGTTCGCATGCATCATGTCTGCTGGTAAACTGGAATATAACATCTTAATGTTAATGAACTGTTGAAATGCCGTCGCCATGTTTTGTCGGTCAGTATGGGTTCACTTTTTCTCACAACCTGTTGGATTGGATGCCACTGCTGCAGAACGATGTATTAGGTTGAATCGTTTCATAAAAGCGTGGTTAGAATAGGGTTGCCACACGTCCGGATTCGATGTTAAAATCTGTGTCCGGAAAATTTTTTAAATGCTCTTTAATGTCCAGAATTTTGACAGTTAGTAAATTGCGCTAACTTGAAACAACGTATATGTGCTGTGAAGATGAAAACTTCAACTGTGGATCGGTAGTAGCAAGAACATACTTTAAAATGTCGTTTAGCGCTTGTTTGTTATCGAGAAAAGTAGATATTGAGACTGTCAGGAATTTTGCCTCTTCAGATATGGTAACCCTAGGCCAGAACTACTGCGTACGGGCGCTCAATGGCTTCTACGAAAGTCTCCGCCAAAAGTGGTAACAATAAGGTTTGGGTGGCTAATGTCATTTTACGAGAACTCATCGTTCCCAAACAAAAGGGTTCTCCTGTTCATTTCAAAGGTATGCAGAACCCACGGAAACAGCAATGAATCGCAAGCATTCTTCCAAATCTGGAATCAGACTTCGTTCTTTTACATAATTGTTCACCATTACAACAGATCACAGTGGAGCTCCTCAATCAACTGATCCAAATGGTGCAGAACGATATGAAGAACGTCGAGGAAAGCGACGAATGCCAGATAATCCGCACACACTTCGACAACACCATGAGTCACATTCGCGACAGAATCGCCCAGAGCGTCACTGAAGGCGAGGAAAACATATACGAGGGAGTGGAGGTTTAGGACGCGGGGCTTCGATCATAAACAGTGAAAAGGTTCCAGACTTTGAAAGGTGCCGATCTCCGCCGAATGCTCGATTTCACGATATTGCTCGATCAGTTCGTCCATCGACGCTAGACTTTCGTGGAAAAGCTCGGCATCAAATCCGTCTACATTTGTGTAATGGTGCATGTGCGCTTTCCTGCTATAGAGCTTCACGTATCGTTCCCTTAGTTCCCCGAATGATTTTCGAATGCAGGTGTTGTTTGCCAAAGCGAGGAGGGAGTATTGCTGACCCATCGGTGGGATACTGAAATTGCATGCACAAAAATATCGTCAGTAGGTATTTTTTCGGCAAAGCTTTCCCTTGAGGTGTACTGCATCTACAAGCGAGTTACAGCGTGCTATTCCATTCTTAGATCACTTGCAAGTTTTTAACCTACTTGCATAAGCCTGTTTTCCAACCCTCCTGATTCCAACCGACAAACTGGAGATTGCGATTCAACCGCTGGATGTTTTTGTAGATGTCAGACGTGCGCACAGTTTTTCCTCGCGCTATCAGTGCGCATGCTAAGTACAGGCTGTGGCGAGGGTCGGCCATCATCAGCTGGTAATCCTGAAAAAAGCGTGGCGACGTCACAGAAGTGTCGACACCGCTATTGGTCGACTTCAGCCGAATCGCTCAGCATCATGATTTTAAACTAACGAGTTTTTCGACTTCCTTACTTTGGTGAACAAGTCGTCGAAGGCTTGGTTTAGTTTTCGCGGCGGCAACGCTACATCTTTTGAAATATATAGTGGCGAGATGCTTGACGTCAAGTAATGCAGCTTCGGGTATGGCACCAAGTTCATCGCAATTTCGTTCAAATCGACGTTGAGAGAACCCTGCGCAGCCAAAGAAATGCTCGTCCAATGGTCTTTTCGTGATTAGCGCTAACGATGTTTTAAATTTATATGATTGTGCAATAAACCGCAACTCACGAGCATGTTCATGTTGTACCTTCTGCTTGTACATTACCTCGAAACGAGATGAGCTCGTCATGTTTAGGATCACATTTGCAACAAGGTTATTCATCGAATCGAAGGGCTTGTCTGTCTTTTTAGTTGGGTTAACAGGATTGACGTGGACCCCTCTGGTTGCCTGCAAGCAAATACGTAGGGTACAATGCTAACAAAACTTGTAAAGACATTATTTTATGATACACCTCTCCTTATTTCTAGATGATTTTGTTGGTGTTTGTTGCAAATAGTTGTAAGACAGCATTCCTATGCATAGAATAGGGATCGGCAACTTTTCCCTAGTAGCGGGCCAAAAATTAATCAACAATAATTCCGTTCCCTTCGCTGTTTTTCACAAAATACAGTGTGGTTTCTCATAAGTATGCAATACAAGAATTTGCAAGGAGGGCAGATTCATAAAATATAATACCAGTAGGCGGGCCATCCAATTATTACAATTTGTAAAGGGGCTGCGTGCCGTAGGTTGCCGACCCCTGGCCTAGAATACTCAGGAAACGCAAATCAGGAGTCTATGTTTCATTACAACTGTACAAATCTCATGCAAGCCATTGGCACAGAGTTGAAATAGTTTTTATTACTCTTTTCCTCAGCTTTCCACGCCGTATCAGCCGTTAAACACCTTTTCTCTTTGTAGCTACCCTGTAACCACTTAAACACAATTCTGACAACAGAAACTCAAGTTGCACAATCACCAACTGCACTTTATTGCAAATGTTGATCAGTGATTGGTTGTTTATGGGCAAAACGCAGTCAGCCATTTCTGTCAATTTGTAGGTGGCCAGGACACTGTTGTACGGCGATGTGATAACGTCGTCGTCAGCAGATGGATAAACAGCACAAACAAAACGGTAAACTTCCGGATATTCGTCCTGAAACAAAAAACATATTTTACTATCGCGGACACACATCTGACGTAGCAATAGTACAGGGTGGCCCAAAAAGATGTGTACCCATGAAAATTTCAATTGTGACTTTGATTAAAAAGCTATTTATTTCAAATTACAACCACACATTATTCAGTTTATGGAAGACCATTCACCAGAGTTTCAACTATT
>Ga0210059_1015530_pt1 | contig 11102 bp, 6 predicted proteins | sample Ectturendosymbi2_FD_188042 | JGI IMG/M metagenome (GOLD analysis project Ga0210059, IMG submission 188042) | Ecteinascidia turbinata endosymbiont from Florida, USA - Sample 2 (SPAdes) (version 2) | ecosystem: Host-associated > Tunicates > Ascidians > Unclassified | place: Key West, Florida... | reverse complement strand
TTTCTACAAATTACGTGCTTTCCTTGACTATTCTTATCACAAGCAATTTTTCCTTTTCAAGGCTTTTGCTTCCATAACTTCAGCCCCCCCCTTAGAAAATTCCTGGCTGCGCCCCTGCACGCAGGTCGTCTAAAAATCAGTTCTGGGTGAAAAAAAACGCAATGAGCTAGCCTTGGTCACGCGCGGAAAAACGCCGACTACTCGACTTGAAGTAAACGTTTGAAGATTTATTGCCGTGTTATTGTTACGCAATAAAGACCGCAACAGTTCAACAATCCGCTAGCAAGTTCCGCAACCTGCCTCTGCAGGCGAGGACATGAGCGAACTGCAATCTCATCATTGCATGACACCATAACAGTGAACCTTGCAAATAAAGCGTCATTGCAACAGCTAAATTATTTAATCGGAACTTAGCTGCTAACTCATAGGTGTAGCCAGGGGGGGACAAAGGGTCATGGCTCCCCAAAATGTTTAGAAAATATGGTCATTTTGTGCTTTGAAAGGCGTTTTTTCAAACAAAATAGTGTTATTCGCCTAAAATCAAACATTTTGCCCCCCCAAATTTCTAGGCTGGCTACGCCACTGTGCTAACTTCAGGTTTTCTATCATTTTTGACGTTTTTGACCGGTACTTTTGCAAAGTTGAAACGAGGGCATGTGAAACGCTGCGCAGTTGCGCTCGGCGTTTAAGGGGCCTCGCGGTCAAGACTTTTCCCGGGGCGTCGCGTTCATTTAATCCGGGCCTGTGCCAGATTCATACACTTTTTCTAGTTAGAAACTTTGCCATTTTTAGCTCCTGATGGCGTTGCAGATTTCGGCATCGCGCTAGCTAAACACTGCAATCTCGCTTTCTGCTCTTTCGTTCTACAAATCGACTGATTAGAAATCTTTTCCGACGGAACACGCAATAACATGTGGTGTAAATAGCTTGACTAGCTTCATACGTTTATGATGTAACGCAAGAATAGTAGCCATCGAAAGAAAAGTGCGTTTCTACCGTACGTTACCCTTTTTGACGAAACAAAGCGCGCAGTTCGGCTGCGGCTACCTCCAGACGGCATTCTTGTACAGTATCTCTTTTGAATCACGACAATTTTCCACAGGAATATTTTATTTAAAACAAATAGATGTCATCACGGGGGCCTTCTTGCTGCGGAGGGCCCGGGGCAATTGCCCCCGTTGCCCCCCTTAGTCCGGCCTGTCTCTGGCTGAATTACAGCCCGGAGGACGGCAAGACAGTAGTTGTGGCTAAACCACACAGTGCATGTGGTTCAGGAATCCCAAGCAGAATTGAACAACATTTTGAAAGATCGTCTTCAACGTTGCATGCTGATGAAACCTCACCGAAAAGCTTTGGCCAAGTGCCATCGCAAGCTGTGGAAGAACTTTATAAATATTTGTTAAGATTTTATGATGTCTCACTGCAGAACAACTTCGCACAGAACTGCAAAACCTTGGGAAGCAGTGGCTTACTAACAATCCAATTACAGATCCTTACGTAGAGCAGGAAGTCAGTGACAATGAACTTAAGCACAACAAAATCCTTTGCACTGTACATCACGTGTAATTCTTGTAAAGCCTCTTCTACCTGCTGCTACAAGGCGCTGCTGAAGTTGAATCTCTTCACAGATCCTACAAAAGCATTGGACGTGCCTACAACTTGCTGCTAACATCGTCAGTGTCTCAAGTAACGCGTGAACTGTCTTTAGTAAAATGGTGCAAGAACATTAATGTTGGTGTTCGAACAGAAAAGGTTTCTGACCAGCTCGACAATAAAGATATTATCGATTGTGTTGCTTCCAGCAGTAAACTGTGCAGACACTTGCTTTCCATGACTGTGTTGTCTTTTTTGTTTCTTATGTATTTTCTTTTGAGTGTTTTCTAAGACAAAACACGAAATTTTGTTTAAGTATCCACAGTGTTCCGTTTCCATGGTTTAACCACGTAAAATATTTGGGTATATCAAAACAAGCTGTGAAAGCAGCCTCAACTCACGCAACGTTCAATTTAATAAATGATGCTTATTTATCGTTGTTGAGCAGTTCCTTTGATACGCACACCAATCTTGATGGTCACTTCTGTTAGGCGCAGTGCCCTTCTGTTTTTCGCTGTACAGGCCTGGACCGGCGTCAAGGTCGCAAACAGATTTATCTTTTCGCGGGGCGAAGGGGGCAAAATGATTGTAACTTGTTGTACCCAACAACTAAACATGTTTTTGAACATTTCGGGGTGGGCAATTGCCCAGCTGCCCACCCCTGGTTGCAGGCCGGCGTACCTGGACCGGTTTGAAAACCCAGCCCGCCCCTGACTGCGACAGTGTGTTGCTGATAAAGGTACGATACTATTACATCAAGTACATTTCGCTGAACAGTTCAAACCACTGTGGCCTAGCACCTTGTTAAAAAACAAACCATTTTGTTTGTGTTTGCAGGTCCTGTGAACAAATTTCTGAGTTGGAAGGGCTTTATGCCGCTGAGCCGACTCACTTACTGTTCCTATGTAATACACCCTTTGATTATCTGGTGGTTTATCGGAACGCAGGAAGTCCTTACTCATTACAGCATCCCAGCGGTCATGATGCTTTTCTTAAGTAAGGTTTCTAACATTAATCGATTGACCATAGCGATGCGCCAAGACTCTATTGGCTCATTGTCGCTTGTTTGTTTGCCATGTTTCTTAATTTTTTAACCCTGGGATGTGCCTACTCGAGCCCAGATTTTATTTTTTCATGTTTGAACACTTAGTGCATTCTCTCTTGGCGTGTACATTCATCTCTTAGTCATTACCTCAAATGAGTGGGTGAAAGCGCGTGGTCCGGCGTACTACATGCTGAGCCCGCCTGCTTTTCCAACATGCAGTGCTCGTTGTCTGCACTGCAGGATATTTATCGCTGTGTGCTCTCCGAAGTTTTTTACTTCTCAAAGATTATGGTAGTACTCGCTCGCAACTATACTCCCAAATCGCTTGCAGGAAGAAACACTTTGCTGCAAGCTTGCAATTATATGTCTGAAAAGACGTGGTAACGAAGTACAACGGGTTCGGCTATAACAAAAATTCGCCTATAACGACGCTTTTTTGTCGGTCCTGGCAGAATCCCATTTTTATCTGCACTAGAATTCTCTATAACAGTGGTTCTTAACGTTTTCTCTACCACGCCACTCCTAAGTAACTGTCCTTTGTTTCAAGCCCCTGACTTTGAATAAGTTGTAAAAGCTAATGTCTTTATTGGTAAATTTGTTGATCAAACTTTCCACGTTATAGAGCGCGTAACGGCTCACTCTCCCTGGAAATGTATTTACGCCCCCCTGGGAAGACGTGCTCTCCTGGTTAAGAACCACTTTGGGTTATAACGACTTCGGTTGTCATTATTTCACCCATAGCGACGCTTTCTGTCGGTCCCCACAGAACATTTTGTTCGTTTATAACGACAGTTGCAACTTTTTTTGCAGTTTGAAGTGTAAGCTCGGCTATATGGAGCCACCACTATATATTTTATGACCGAATAGGAACGCAGTTAAATTAAGCCCTGACAGGCGTGACGTGAGGATGAGGATGATATCAAGGATTGCGTCATCAGTAGCGATGAAGGCAAATCGTTGCATGAGTTTTACTCTATTAGAGATTGTTGCGACTTGCGACTGTGATCTGTTTGATCGATACTCTTGGTGGAGCAGTGGGTAGATTGTCGAACAAAGGAAGCAGTATCTCGTTGTAGAAAAAGTATGACATCGTGGTTTTGCTCAATAGCGAAAATCGTACGAAAGCGGAAAAACTGCAAAATATTTCGATATTCCAACAAGCTTCGAAAAATAAAAACAGCATAATTTCTCACTTATTCTTATCAGAGCATACGCAAAACACGACACATTGAGCCAGTGATTCTTAACCGGGGGGGCGTCAATGAATTTCAAGCGGGCGCGAGCCCTTACGCACCCTACAACATTAAAAGTTTGATCATTAAATTTACCAATAAATACACTTCTTTTAACAGCTTATTTAAAGGGGGGCTTCAGCGCCGGATTTAGCTGGTGGGCGGGCTGGGGCCCAGGCGTGGTGGAAGGCCTCATGTGCGGGGATACAAAATGTTTAGGTAGGAGGTGATCGATGAAGCCACTAGTATTTCCACTTAATATGTATGGCGTAATCTTGTGACGTCACATTTGTCAACTCAACTGTAACAAAGCTTTATGATGCAACATGGTATTTGATATTGATTAGCGATTTGTGAAACTGTTGCACAACCAGTTGCTAGAAGCATCACATCTTCTTTTTTTGCTTTAAAAAAGTTTTGAAAAGTTTTTGGAAAAACTTTCTCGGCAATCTAACGTTTTCATCATCTTTAAACGCCAGTCCTCGCTCAGCAGTAAATTTTACGAAAGAAACCAAACGTTGCAGGCAGAGGCGATTTCCAATATTGTTCGCATTGATTGACCTGACTGGCTAGTTCTGTATCAATTCTTCATCGTGATTAATTACATCTGGGACTAAATGTAATCGTGGTATCTATATGTTCCATTGAATGCTCGTGCCTCCTCAGGCGTTCAAGAGCGTGCTTTCAGTCGAACTGTCAAAGATTCCTTTTCCAATGAGGAAATGCTCATTTATTCGTATCGGCGCACATCAGTGCACAAGTTAAACATTTAACACAAGTTTGTGAAGGAGGAAAACAAAGCCAGCTTCTGTCAAATACTTCGCCGTTGTAATTCTGGCGACGAATAAGACTTGTGGTACATTTCCGTGACAAGCTTCTGTCTTTTCTGTGTTGCGGATCATCATGGTTTAAAAATGACTTTTCATCACAATGTCAAAAAGAACCTGTTTCATATTTCAACCAAAATTCCCACATTTTTTCCGGTATATTGGTTGGCCAGAGGGCCCAGAGACCGATATCGTTGCCTCCAGTGAAAGCGTCAGCCACCTCATCGTGTTTTTCGATGATACATCTTGACGTTCTTCTGTTACTGCACTGTTGGTTAAACTAGGTCTATTTTCGTCGTTACATGGATCTAAGTCTGTCACAACATGTTCTTCGATTTTCTGTGCTCTTACAGGTTCCGCAGAAAAGTCTCCGCTGGTCTTCACTGCCACTGCAAAATAGTCACTTGAATGTTTCTTGACTTGGCTGGAACTTCTTCCTCTCTCATGTTTTTATCTTTTGCTTTTTCACATCTTTTAGAACCACTTGGATAAGCTGTACACTTGTTAAGAGGACGATCCCACTTCTGTCCATGTTTATTTATTAATAAGCTCAATAAGGCTGCCACATTTCCATCGCAAAAAGGGAGGACAATTTACAAATGTCACTTACTTGAGTGTATGATCTACACTCAACAAGTCATATAACAATTAGGCCTATTGATAAATTTAGTATGGAAGTAAGACGTGCGGTGTGGACCATGCTTCAGTCAGAACACACAAAAAAGCTTTTTACTTGTCCTATTTAGCTCATGAATATTTTGCAGTTTCCTTAAATTTCTTTAAAATGTAAAATTGCCTTTGACAATATTATGAAACTAATTGCATGAAAGATGTTTTAAATTGCACACCAGCTCTAATAGAGTAGAAACTGGTTCAGTTAGAAAGATTTCTCTTTCTTTTAGGTTTGTGGCTGCATCAAGGAAATAATCGTTCCACATTAGCGTTATGAGCCATAACGTTGAAGTAAAACTATGCAATTTTTATCAGTTCGCTGAAGCATTCAATGGTATTGCAAGTTGCAAAATATTTTGCCCATCTTTCAGGTTCCATCATGGAAGCCTTCTTTGCGCGAACTCGAACACGTTTTGGTATTGCTCTAACAGTTTGCTTCAGCTCCATCAATAGAAACGTTTCTCTCAAGAACATACTACTCACATGGTTCAACATTTTCCCAATCAGTTGTTTGCAAACGGAGGAATCTAGTCAAAGCATTTAAATTCAGCAGATAAAGTGGTCCGTTTAGGAAGATGTGCAACACAAGACTTGTACAATACAGATGCATCTGGCACGAATAATACACAGTCAAGATCCTTGCCTTCTCTCAGTCTCTGAGTTTTCTTAGTGCTGATTTAATTTGGCTGAATATGTAGGCTACATCTGATTGTCTATATTGAATCCTTGCCTTCACAGTGGCGAAACACGATACAATCTCAACAAATGATGCTTTGGACTTTTCAATACTCTGAGCTTGCTCGTTGAAAGCAACCACAAATGATTGCAAATGTCTTTAATGTCTTGAACAGAGTTCGCTCAGAGAATTTCCAAAAAAACGTTTCAGAACAACAGTTGGTTTGTCGATAGACATGAAGTATGAACGTTAAGCTGGGTACATTTGAAACATCCTTGGCAAGCTAGGATAAAGTGATAGCCACCTGATTACGATGTGAGAAATATTTTTTGGTATTCAATATCCACAAAATCACAATAGTCTTTTCACTCTCTGTTGCGAACTTTGTAAATGCAACCACACGTAATTCACTCGGCTTCAGGATCATTTAGTCCTTTTCTGAAAAATGGATACTTCTGACGAATTTCTACATTTTTTAGCATTACTGATTAGCTATAATTACTAGAAAGTACTACACTAAGCTATGCACAATACACTGATCGTCGTATCACGGTTCATCAGCAAAGCTACTGTAGTACATTACCTATAATGGAGTCAGGACTTCGCGCTCTAATACCAGTCATTGAGATATTGAAAAAAGATTTACCACGGTTATGTAACGATTAATGTGAAAGCATTCCCGCCTTTCCAAACGAGAGTTAAACCAAAACATAGATTTAAACTAACCAAAACATAGGTTAATTAGACAACTTGCAAGCCCTTCCATAAATTAAAAGCTATGCTGCCAGCTCGTATCATGTTGCAGTTGAGCATGAGCATAGGGACAGCTTACTGTATATAAAAACAATATATCATAGCCAGTGGTGTAACTGACTGGGGGTATAGGGGTGATCTACCCCCTGGCAAAGCAAAATGTAAAAACTGGTCTGCCACTTGACTTATATTTCGGTTTTAGCATTTTTGGTTTTCAGTAGGTTGTTGTTTTTGTGTGTTTTTTGGATTATTTTCCGGTGATTTAGAATTTTAGTTTAACCATCCACATCCGGATTCACAATCGTTTCCCAAGTTTTTTCTGAGTGTTGGCTAGTGGACCCCGTACAGTGGCCAGTGGGCCCCTTTCATCTAAGTTTACCACCCTGGCTCAAACCTTTAGTTACGCCACTAATATAGCTATGTAAAATACTAAATGTAAAAAGGAGGAAATTTTTTAACATTTTTGAATGTCCTCAGAGATTATTTCATTTCTCATGAAAAAAGTGGACATGTACTCCATAAAGAGGACGTATGGTAGTCCTACTTAACAATGTTACTCATATGCGACCTGTGCAAATCTGAGTAAGGCAGACGCAAAATCTACCAGTAACGAGGAGAGAAGTAAGCTAATGCGTTCTACATGGCTTGGCCTTGCATTCACTAGATTCAGATACCTGACCGGCTTTCAGGAAACCGTAAGTGTAATAGTTTTTTCGTCACAATACCAAACAATATTAATGACATACTGCCTCTGGCTGACCGACCGATAATAGCGTCCACAAACAAACTTTCCACGCTAATAAAAAGACTAAGTGGCACGCACATGTCGTACACATGGCTAAAGACATTAAAGTGGTGGTGGCCCCTTTTTGGTGGGGAGCCCGGGCCCCTTGGAGCCCCCTAAAATCCGGCGCTGGGTGGCTTGAAACAAAAGACAATTACTTATGGGAGGCGTGGTAGACAGGGTTGTCCATGGGACATATTTATCTGTCTCATTCCCATCCAATAGCAATTTATGCCGGTCCCATGCCATGGGATTCCCATTACATTATTATAATATTAATATGGAATACAATTCAATCCCATGGACAAGCCTGGTGGTAGATAACAGGTTAAGAACCATTGCATTGAGTAGCAATCTTAATCAAAGAACACTTTCAACCCTTGCCAGGCTTTGGCATTGTACTAAATACCCATATTGTAGTTTGGCCATAACGGCAGTTCGCCTACAACGACGCTTTTTCTCCGGTCCCATAAGTGACGTTACAGGGCGATTCTACTGTATTTGAGTTGTTCCGTGGTTCGAACCTTTTGTCGTTGGCAAGAAGTCGCCAAGCTTAGCTTCGGGTTCTTGCCTAACCAATATCTTTGTATCTGAGGGCATAAGACGCACCGATTTGTGAAATAATTTGCACACCTCGTGAATTGCACAATTAAAAAGAAAGTGGGTATTGAAAAAGCACTTTCAATTTTGTAAAAGTACCGACTACTAACTTTTGAATAAGGCTGCAACTATTTTTGCGCACAATGATATAGAGGATTTTGGATCGCACTGAAAGCTGCTTCCGGTTGCGTCAACTTGCGCCCAGCTTGTGACATTGAAATTTTCTGAAACAACATTGTTTGCTGTGTAACGCATTCACTTACTCATCCCGAGTTTATGCATTGGTAAAAATAATATTTTTCAGTTTAGATGCACATAAATTTGTTGTAAATTTTAATATCGTTTTTATCTCTGCTTTCTTATGTACAGGTTCGCTGGTACTTACCAACCTGTGTGCTTTCGTTGTTCACTTGCTGATCGAAGCGCCTGTCATTAGCATCATGAAAATTGTGACTGGCAAAGATAAGCCGCCTCCCCCGGCTGTGAGCTTCATCCCTGGTCAATTGAACTGCGACGAAGACCCCGATGCTTAGCTGACACTGAAACACTTCAGTCAGTGTTTATGCTTTCAATTGACTGCGTAATGGTGCAGCTATCTGGATTGCTGATGTGTGTTGTGTTTATCATCGTATCATCATGGACGGTAAAACTTGAAAACCAAATTACGTTTTCACCATCGTATGTTCAGGTCCGGATTTAGACATGTGGAGGCCCCAGCCCAGGGTAGGCTTTTGTAGAGGCCATCAGTACCTCAAGGAAATATAATTAAAGGTCAAGGAAATACTTTTATCAGTTGGCTGCAAATATGTAGCCCAGGGTTTTTTTAAGGTGTTTTAGGGACCCGATTCGGGTCTCTAGAATTGAAAATCGGGTGCCTAGAATAAACGAAAATTAACACTCGGTCCCTAGAATCATAGAAAATCGGGTCCCTAGAATCAGAGAAATCGGGTCCATACAGGTCTATGCAGTGGCGTAGCGAGGGGGGCTCTGGGGTCCGCGGGCCCCGGGCGGCACTTTTAGGGGATCGGCACTTTGCTGACCAAAAATAAATTTTTGAAAGGGTTTAAAAGTTCTAGCTTTTCGTTGTTATTTTTAAATAAATTTTTACAAGATTTAAAAGTTCCGAGTCTTTTCAGCTTTTGTGTTCAGAAGCCCTAGACTGGTAGGTTAGCCTGTAAAAACACGTCATGTGGCTGTGGAGTGAGCAAATTGATGAAATGTTCATTCAAAGCCCGGGTCAGAAACCCAATGTGCGAAAGTTCTCCAGTGTTTGTCTTGAAGTTAGGGTTTTTTTAACCCACTTATTTGTGTGGCAATTGTGTCCCAGTCCCTACACCTTCCTCGCTAGACAAAGCCATTTCCACCATCTCAGTGAAAAGTCGTTTAAGCAAAGGCAAGAGATGACATTCGACTGCGGACTAGCAAATATTAGGGCTGCGGTTTTTACTGCCCCTCTTCTCAAAATCTGATAAAAAAGCTTTGCATGAAATCACGGTAAATAGTCAAGGCTGGCTTAATCCTTTGTCTCCTATAGCTGGGTCCTCAGTAACGCCCCACCGTCGGATCATAACATCATCTGACACCTAGGCATTGGTGACGAAGATTGCGCTGGGGCGACGATAGCTCATGGGAGAGTGTCCGCATCACGATTGGAAGGTTGTGTGTCCAATTCACCAACACTGAGTGAAATGCGGTAGCGCCCCTTGGGCAAGATCGCTCGCCTCAACTGCCCGGTAAGAAGCAATTTCAGGCATTGGCATGCCGCTATTGCTGTCGCCAAAATCATAAAAAACATTTCTTGACACATCTCATGCTATTTTTTAATGTTCAGTGGGGACATGTTCAATAAGTGCCATAAGCTGTAGCCTAGTCATTGGGTGGGCTTACCAACATTAAATTTTGGCGGTTGAAGTAAAGAACTCTGCAAAGATAAATTTGCTCAGTTTCAATACAATGGCTGTTTTGTGCAAGACGTAATGGGGTCGGAAAATGACGTTCTTGAAGCGGCGTGGTGCATTTGGTGTGTTTTCGTGGGCAACTTTGAGCTCAGATTGTCGGTTTGAACTGCAAGTAGAGTGAATCAGAGCCAGTCGATAGTTCACGTGAGTTTTGCAAGTCTTTTTTGTTCAATGGTTTACTTAACGTTTGCAGTCATAGAAAAATTGATTTCAACAAGTAAAACTTAGAAAAGGTGTTGCTCTCATTTTGGTGAATTTGAGGCAAGAACTTTAGTCTGAAAACCTAACGCAAGGGAAAACGATATGTTTAGATATGATTGTGGTGAAGGCTTTTATTAAAAGGGAGCGTTAATCAAAACAGTTGTACAACTTGGTATTTGGCAATGACTGTACTGAATAAAGATGTTCAACTCATTTACCGTCGAACGTAAGAAGTTGTAATCACCGCTGAGCACTAAAAAGGTCTATGTCCCACCTGGCATGGTTTGGTACTACAGGTTTTGAAATAGACGCCTGTTGCTAACCAGTCCTGCCGCCACGGGGGCTTAGCCCAGCAAACAAACCTCCAATTCTTGAAATACAGGGTGACACAAAAAACGGTCATCACCAAAAATCGCATAACTTCCAAAATTTTATTTAGATTGACACAAAACTTCAGCTACATTAGGTCAAGCCTGTGTAGCAGACATCTCCAAAGTTTCAAGTCTGTACTACAAAAACTTTGTTTCACTGGCGCTCAAAAAATATGCTCCAAATGAGCTCCCCGGCGCTGCAGGCACATTTGGATCCGGCGGGCAAAGCTCTCGATGACCCTCCCGCATTCCTCCCTTGGGACCGCTCTTATTGCTGCTGTGATTGCTGCCTTCATGTCAGAAATAGTCTGGGGGTTGTTGCCATACACCCTGTCCTTAAGGTATCTTCACATATAAAATCTGGGGGGTTCAAGTCCGGTGAATGCGGCG
>Ga0210059_1015528_pt1 | contig 11103 bp, 8 predicted proteins | sample Ectturendosymbi2_FD_188042 | JGI IMG/M metagenome (GOLD analysis project Ga0210059, IMG submission 188042) | Ecteinascidia turbinata endosymbiont from Florida, USA - Sample 2 (SPAdes) (version 2) | ecosystem: Host-associated > Tunicates > Ascidians > Unclassified | place: Key West, Florida... | reverse complement strand
GAACTGCTGTATCGTAGCGTTGGGTGTACGTATTTTTCTCCGATAGCCTAACTTGGAGCTCTAATAGTTTATATTCAGTGCATTGACACATAAAATAAGAAGAGTGGATGTATAGAAAAATGTGCATATTATGTCAACAAACTTCGCCAAAACGTTGGTTTGGAAACAGGACTATGACGTCATTTTGTGACGTCACAAACAGCGCACACCAAATACAAATGATTACCCTATGCCGCTGAATGAAACCCCCCCCATGAAAAGTTTCTGCGTACGCCACTGGTCAACAACATGTATTACAACATTCCAAATAAAAAAGGAACAACGGAAAAACGCATTGAAAGTATTTCAGAAACGATTCTAAACAACAGAGAACCAATAGGTCTCGATGGTCGTGTTTCAGATAAGAAAGTGAAAACCTCGGAGACGGTACAGTTGGTTTAATGGACTGTCCTTTTAAATGACGCAACCTGTTATGAATTAAAAACGATAAATATTTCTATGATGCTATTTGGTTTACACATGTTTATCCTTGTACTGTTTTGTATGTGCTTTCATGTGTTTTCACATTTACGAGTGTATCCAGACTACTCAGTATTTGTGCTCTAAACACCATGATGTTTTGGTTCTCGCGCCGCAGCAGAAGCAAAGCGCTGAATCAGCAGCGCGCTGACGTAGCGTTACATCAATTAACTTTCATATGACCTATAGTAACTGAGAACGAGCAAACATCACTGCCCTAACTGCGATTGTCGCGTGTCTATCCCGTAATAAATTGTGACAATGGCAACTGATTAGGGTTGCCAGATGCGTTTTGTAAAAATACCGGTAATTTGTCAACAGTGCCAGATCTAAGCTTTGTCGTAATTCGTAAGCGGCACAGGGAAAACGGAGAGACAATGAGTATTGTTTTAAGCCACAATTTGCCCGTATTTTGGCTGGCTCATTACATTTCGGAGTGTGTGTGTGACGTGGCAATCGCACCGCGGACTGCGTCAACAGCAGCAAATAAAGTTCGCTGAAGGAACTGTCCTGACAAGATTCACTACTAGAGTCGTTATAATTTGAGAAATTCGGCATTAGTTCTTTCTAAGTCACGGGAACATATTTATTTTCAAAATACTGGCTTCGGGCACTGATTTTCAAAATACCGGCTTTTTACCGGCCTCTGCTAAATTAGCAGTAAAATACCGAACATCTGGCAACCCTACAACTGATGCGTGATTCGACCAATGAAAATATGTGACAAAATCCACCTCAGCCTAAAAAATTTCGTTGTCCGACAGGTCGACAAAATCTTCTGATCCTGCGGTCAGAGGGAAGGTTCTCGGCAGAAACTTAAACGACCTAAAAATGCATTCTAGCTGAAATAACTTTATGCTGGCAAATTGCTCTATGACTTCAAATGTCACACTGCCCAAATATTCCGTGACTCTAGCAAGACCTCTCGCCTTCATGTTTTGATTCATCTTGTGTTTAAAAAAAAACCTGTTTTTTCGCTGTTAAATGATATATCAGGATGTAGTTCGTGCTGAAACTGTAATAAAAATTAAGAAACTGGTAACTGATGAGTGAATAAGTCGAATTAACTGAGTTGGAAACTAAAATACTGCAAAGTACCCTCTGTCCAAATCGTGATGTGAATGCTTAGCTGAGGTCAAAGTATTAAATGGGTAGGAATGATCGAAAACAGTCAAGATCAGCAAAATGTTAACTTCAATCTGTAAAACAGAAGAAAACAGCTGTGACACGTTTATTTCCGGGAAGTTGCAAGATTTAAGCTGAAAATAGTTTGCCATGAATTCTAAAAAGAAAAAAAGACAATTTTTATAACAGCTTATGGGTGGTCGGCTGCTGTAGATTTTTGTTGTGAACAGACGGGACCAAACAAGGTTGGAGATGTGATTGCTCCAAGTGGTCCTGGGCCGCTTTCCCGTGGGTTTATCCAGCAGGACTTGCCTCGCCAACCTTCCTGGGAAATTCTGTTCACATGGCCGAACCAACGTAGCTGGGTTCTCTCAATTCGAAGTTGAAGTGGACCGACATTCAGGACTTTACAATTTTCACAGATGCGCACTTTGTAGCGAAGTGTCACACTGTGAACTCTGCAAAATCCCATCTCTGCCGCTTGGACGTTTCGGACACTCTTGCAGTCATTACCTGAGATTAGTTACAATAGGTGAGGATAAGGAATAAAGACCGTTTTAAAAAGCTGACAGCTCTACGGTTTTTGAAAGCTCCCGTTTTGTGACCATAGAGCGGTAGAGCTCACGCACAGAGCCGGATTAAAGGGTAGGAAAGCCCGGGGCAAATTTTACTGGAGGGCCCCTATGACGTAATTCATGACGTCATCGTTTGTAAAAGTTATGGGGGGGTTCCCGTTTGTTTTTTCCGGTAGTCGAGAATGTGCTTACTCAAATGCACATGCAGTTAGCTGGGAGAAGTAGATACTAGAGTGTATTTTACCAAGAAAAAATATTTCACTGGCTAGGGAGTGATTCGGCAAGAAACAACATTCACCCGAACAATGAGCAGAAACCAGAGATTACAAACAAAAACAGAACATGTCAATATGGCCAGCCAGGATGAGTGTATAAGTTGTTTCCAAGTTAATGTCTTGATTGTCCCCTCCATTTTCAGGTGCTCTAGTTAACGCCACTGCTTTAGCGTTGCTGCTTGAAAGTTTTGCTAGAAAAAGCGATTCAGTCACGGAGTTTTAGCTAACACTGCCAGATCCTTGCGCTTTTTCTTCTTGGAAGCTTTGCGCTTTTAATAACTCCTGATGGCATTACAGATTTCGGCATCTCGCCAGCTAAATACTGCAATCTCGCTTTCTTCCCTTTCGTTCTACGAATCGACTGATTGAAACCTTTTCTGGTGAACCATGCAATAACATGTGGTGTAAATAGCTTGAATAGCTTCATATATTTATGATGTAACACAAAGACAGTAACCATCGGAAGAAAAGTGCGTTTCCACCACACGTTACCCTTTATGACGAAACAAAGGTGCTGTTCGGCTGCGGCTACATCGAGACTGCACCCGAAGTTTGGGGTCATTGATGCCAGTGTTGCCACTTCTGATAAATTAACATGACATCAAACGTGATGTTCTCAGATTTATGTCTGATGCTTTGTCGAGAAATCTGATGTTGACTGGGTTGTCGTTTTTGTTTTCCACAATTCCTCTCATTTTAGGACGAAAATAAGTTATAGGCTATTCATTGTTTTTAAGTTCCTTTCATCAAGTTCTCACCAAAATGTGTGTTTGGTTATCGTTTTAAACTTAAGACGTTCTCTTCGCTGCGTTGAGACTAATATTTTGCGTAAATTATGAACGACTTCTCCATTTAAAGGCGATATTTCGCTCTGTTTCGGATTCAACGAGGGTACTCGTTCTTTGCTAATAGAAGCATTTCACTCAGGGGCGGGCAAATAGCGCCCCGCAGGCCAAATGTGACCCACCACAGCGTTTTAAGTGGCTCACGGAAGCATTCAGAAAATATCTTCAAATCTGAAATTTCCTCCCAACAAATGTTAGTGTTGACTGCTTAGGCTAGCTCAACTGAGACATGCTTCTATTCACACTAAGGACGCAGGGCCCTCCGCCAAAACGTGGCCTTCTCAAGATGGTCCACGACCCTAATTCGTTGCCCACTCCTGATTTAGTTTATACAAACCTGTAGCGTAAAAATTTGATGGTGAAAAGGCAGCAATCTGATGTCAACGAGACTGACACTAAACAGCAGTCAGCAACCACTAGCTTTAACACGCAAATAGCAACGTTTTCGTGACATTTGTGCAATAGGCGTGATGCGCGAGTAGAGAGTCATACCCATGCCAAAAGAACGATTATTAGGAAAAAGTTACCAGGGAACTCAAATACATTTGCATTAAACAAAACCGAAAATACTTATAGGTTGTTCAGTAGCGATTACTAAAACTGGCAGACAGACAAACTTATAGAGCACATGTGCCAAAACTGGTGGCCAGCGGGCCAAATGTGGCCCGCCACGTCTTTTTATGTGGCCCGTGAAGCCTAAATTTTAAGCCTCAGCATGCTTATTTTTTGGAACTGTAGTGGTTTATACCCAGGCCTGTAACCAGGGGGGGCTTGGCCCCCCTAAAATTTTTTTCACCCCCTTGTAAAAATGTGTTGGACATAGTTCAAAACCATGGACATAATTTGAAAAATGTGGGCCCCTCTCAGAAACCTCTTCGCCCCACCTGGTATCCCAAGCTGGTTACGGGCCTATTTATACCTGTTTACAAAGGCGAACGACGATCTTTGCTCTGTTATAACTTTGTTATTTTAATCATCTTGCTGACTTAACGTCTCTCTTTTTAAGAAGTTATTCAGTTTTAAGGTTCTTTTCACTGCAAAATAACCATTATTACGTCACAGAGACCCTCTTTAAGCATTAGCGTAGATGATTGTGGTTAATTCTATTACAACTGGCACTTTTAGGGCAACCATAAGCTACAGTTACAACTGGCCCTTTCAGGGCAACTATAATGTTGATATGGCCCTCATTGCAAATGAATTTGACAGCTCTGCTGTTGTAGAGAAATCAGTTGCTGTTGGGGGCCCCTGATACTTAACGCAACATAGGAATATAATGATATAGTTTATTCTTTCATCGCTTCTAAATCACAAAAATTTTTCAAACGATTCTTTCATTTGAAACAAATAAACTTCATCACGGGGGGTCCCCTTGCAGCGGGGGGCCCGGGGAAATTGTCCCCGTTGCTCCCCCCTTAATCCGGCCGTGCTCACGCAGAATTACTTATGTTAATCTACTTGTTCCGCCTTCCGTCATTCGTGAATATTTCCCAAAGACATAGGTGTAGGAGCAGGCCAACATTAGGGGGTTCAAAGAATTTTTTGCCCGAATTTCCCCAAACTTGCCGGAAAAGCTTTTTGTGCGGCTTTTGCCTACAAATTTTCTACCACAAAGATCACGAAGACATTTTCTGGATGTGACCTCAAAAAAAGGGTCTTCATGTGTTTGTCGGCAAACGCTGGGTGCCATTTTTTAAGTCAAACAGCGTTGGGCGCCATTTTTGCCAGGATTTTGCCCAGATGTCCAGGGAAATTGCTCGGATTTTTGATACATCAGAACTGTTGGGCGTGCGCTTGCCACCTTTAGTGCCAATTTTCATTCCCATTTGGTTGCATGCTGCAGAAACCGATCAAATACATGTTGAAGACCTTGTTTAAAGGATGAAAGCCGCGCTAAATCGTCGGCAACAAGCTATCGGCTGATCCTGCAGCTTCCAACAGGGACAGCATGTACCTTTGTCGGAGTCCAACACCCACTGTGAACGGTTGTGATTGAACTCCGCAGACACGGAAACAAATTCGGAGCAGGGATACAATGCCTTGACCGCCAATAACAGGGGCCGTCAACACCGGGAGAGACATCTTTAACGTACCTCACTGCCAGTGCCTTGTGGTCGCGCCTGTCCGGTTTTTATCTTGATACTGGCTCAGTATTTGTTTTGCACTGGTTCATAAAAAATGATCTCAACAAATGTTTCCCCAAGACACTCGCGAAATATCAAAACTGTACCTACTGCTTTCTGTAATTAAGAAGCATGATGTTGTTGACAAGTTGCTAAAGCAATGAGGAGATAGCGAAGTACATACTGTATATATGATTTTTTTGTGTGGCTTGTCTCTTCCCCTGTTCTGATCACCCTGCTTTGTGTTTAGTCATTTTAAGTTTTTGATCATGATATTGCACATACCCAGGGAGAGTTGTCGTAGTGCTGCATATGCGTAAGCAATTGCAATATTTACCTAGAGTTACGTAGTTGCTGTTGCTTACGTTTTCACTTAAAAGATAAAAATGCTTTTATACCAGATGTTCTTAAAACATTTTTACAGTTCGGTGAGAGCTGCAGCGAATTCTGGCTATACAAAATAAACGAACTCTAATAGGCCCATCTCTTGAGTTTCATAACAGTAAGCAAGTGTCTTATGAAAGTAGTCGTCAGATTAGTAGTTATTTGGAAAAAAGGCTGTTGCAATATTCTCATTTTACGACGAGGATATCGTAAACCGACAAACGTTTGGGAACCTCTGTATTAGGGCTTAGATCAGGCATAGGTAAACCGCGACAGTTAAGTTCTTTAATCCGACCAGGTGCATTTTATACAAATACTATAATAAAAGCTAATTCATAATTTTGACGTTATTTTGTGTTACGTTACACAAAATTCATCTGGCCCGCTGTCAAAATTTAGAATTCAATGCTTCCACAAGTCAAACCATTCGCCCATCCCTGGTTTAGATAATAGCAACCGATTGCACAAAAGTTTCACAGTAATGACCTCACTTCCGAGAAAAGCCCCTTGTCAAAGAATAGACTACTTTCACTTTTGACGAACCAGTACTTTTACTTCTGACAAACAGGCGTTGACAGCATCACGTCAGGCCATTCACTAGATTTCAAATGAAAACATCACGGTACATCACATTTTCTCTAAAAACGTATGTTTTTAACCATCCAAAAGCCTAAATGCAATTCTTTACCAATAAAGAAAAAAGCAAACTATTTTGAAACTAGAAAGTGAGGACAGTTATCAACGATGGCCAACATGTTGTAGGTGACTGCGCGTACTTCTAAAAGACTCATGTAACATACATAACCCTGTTCACTTAACGGTCGGCCTTAATTCTCTCTGTGTTTCATAAATCAATTGCAAATCAGCATTTTGAGCACCACTGCACCCACCTTTCCTAAGTTGTTAACCGATGTAGCCCACGTAAAACTTACAGTACCATCAATGCTCGACTACAGCAAGGCAACGAATCAGGCGTATCCTGCAAGAAAGTCAAATGAGCGAAACTCACAAAAATTTGGATTTGGAAAAAAATGTTTTCAGATGATTGAAAAAAGAATTGCTACAAATGTTTTTCTGTTGCAGCCCATTTAGACGATATCAACGAAGCGTCATTTGAACAATCTTCGACTTACCACAGAAAAATGGTGTCTTTAAATATTTTATGAGAGGATTTGCACCTTTTTCATGTATCTTTTTTGAGTTTGTTATAAACTGCTAGTTCAATTATCTTCACACTAATAGTGGTGTTAAAACACCGCAAGATTTGTTCCACCGCAAGATTTCCGCAAGGTATAACCTTGGCCCTCAAAATGCTCGCGAAATGTCAGATCGTTAAACTTCATCTTTTGCATCCTTGACGGAAAATAATAATGTGAAGCTCGCAAACCCTAGTAAAGAGAACAATAACTACAAGTCCCTTACGTAATTCACGTTTGTCTCAATGCGGATGGATGTAGCTGCACTTGTCTCAACTCAAGCAGCTCTTGATGCACCAAAGATTATACAACTTTCACACAAGCAGCTGAATGTAAACACAAACTTCTCTTTTTTCAAATTGCGCCAGTTCCAAAAAATTGAACGCAGCTGCAGTTGATGGCAAACTACCTCCTGTATTGCCCGTGATCTGTGATGAAAAGTGTGTGCAAGCAAACGCCATTTCACTGCTCTGCTAGAGGCTAGAGCTGATTATGCCTAGGCGACGCGTATACTCAGTAAACATTATAGTGTCTGATTCATTGCTGTCGAATCATTTCATCAGATAGATAATAAATCTACAAAGGTGTGGAAACGCAAGCTTATACATGAAACCTGGATTGAAAATGCTTGTGACAAGCTTCGTCGTCACTTTAAACCTTGTGTTTCAATCTTTGTGTGCGCACTAGTGATGAAAACCCAGCGCTTGTTGCTGAAATTCACTCGTTTTCTGCAGTTGCCTTGGATTCATTTGTGTTTTTAAATCAGCAACATCTGTGGTTCAAAATGCGTTTGTATGAATTCAGTGTCCGCTGGCACGAAGTTACTGCGTTGTATGGCCATCACTTCGAAGTTCACAATTCACCTTTCGCCTTTCAAATGGCTAGAAAACCAGCAAAACTAAACAGTTTTGGCGAATGTGGACATCTGACGTATAGAAATGAAGTTTGCGTCTTGTTCACATGTTTTATTTTCAGACAAGCTTTTAACATCCAAACGTCTTGTTAACCTTTTAAACGAGGTTTTTGGGAGTAACCACAACTGACCAGATACAGTTGCCCGCCGACAGTTTTCACAACATTGTCTTCACTATAATCACAAATGTAGTGACCGCAGGCAAGTAGCCTCTGCTATTCTCCATAGAAAGCGCATTTGCAGTGATGTACATTTGGAAGAAAGGGCGACAGTAGAGGCAACTGCAGCCGCTTCCGCTCAAACCTTTCTACGCAAAGTTAAAATACTGCAGCCTACTGCAGTGTTGCTGTCTAATTTAATGACATTTTGCTACTTGCTTGCACTCTGTACTAAGGAATTTCGTTTACAACGCCAGCAATCAGCTGAACGCGGAGTGGCACAGGACTAGGTTAGGCCTATACGAAAAAACTTTGGCCAGCATCCCCATTCGAGTTGGAACAACCTTATTCATGGACGTCGGGATGGGGGCAGGAGGCCTTGTCCCCTTGTGTTTCAAAAATTGACATTTTCCTATTAAATTTTTAGCGAAAAACGCTGTCTTATTTTGGAGCCAGTGAAACCCCCATGGAAAAATCCTTGGCTACCCCTGAAAAAACACCATCTTTCCCCCCCTTGGGAACAAAACTTCCGACGCCCATGACCTTAATCTAAGTTGTTCTGACTCTTCTGTGCTCTTTCGTGTCTCTTGAACCTGCATGTTGCTTCGATTTGCCTTGTCTATAATGCAGCATCTCCGAAATAGGAGCATACGTCTCCATGAATTTTAGCTATGTTTATGAGTTCATGTCTTAATGTTGTAGAGACACGTTAAATCTGCTTTCGGTTTGAAATATTGTGTGTACAATTATCACAGAATATTCCATTTCATCTGTATGTTTCAAAGCACATCGGGAATCTTAACAAAAATCACTGCATGCACAAAACGACCAGTGGTTCTCAAATTGATGTCACTTGGCTCACTAAGGGTGGAAAGTGGTTCTAGGGAGGAATTGGGGAGGAAAAGCTGTGGATGAAAAATCCTTAAGATTTTATTATTTTAAAATGTTGCCAGTGTTGTCATGTGCAAACACCTATTCTGTAATACGTTATGGCTAACCATTTTTCTTGTGCTCCTGCGTTATTTCATTGTGACTATGCTATGGGCCATATGTCTGAACTGAAATAAAACGTCATTATTATTATTTATTTCAACGCATGAAATACTGCACAACGAGACTGGTTTAGATGTGAATATCTATAGGTACGCAAGCACAACTGCAGTGACTGACATTGCAGAAGCCTATCTTTGGTTCATAATCGTAAATTTTATCTTCAGAAAAGATATTGTGAAATATTTGCAATTATCTTTTTTTGTAATTGTTGTTGGGGAAGAATTGACAATTTTTTTGATTTGTAGGCGGGTAATATGAAAAAAACGTTTGAGAACTACTGATCTAATCAATGTGAAATTGAGTAATTTACGCAATTGACCAGATCAGACAAAAATTGGTATTTTGATAGCTTTGCAGCATGGCACAACTCAAGATTTTGAAGACTGAGTAGGTAAAACATGAAGCTACAGACATGGATTACACGTATCGATGGTGTTTTCTTGGTGTGTGAATGGTTTTAAAGCATATTTTGGGAACAGACCTATAAGCTGTAAACAGACGCTAGGCCAAGGGCGTACGCAAGGGGGGGGCTGGGGTTAACCCCCCCCCTTCAGCTTGATATTTTACGAAAAGTTCATTACCTGCACAAATGAGATTAACTGTTTTCGCATACTTTTTGCTTGTTAATTTGTCGACTAAATGCAAATACCATAGAATAAATTTGCATGCAAATTTCAATGAACATTGTAAATGGGCCAAAAAGTAATAATTATGTTTTGGTGGGAATTCGGGCTATCGTCTGCGTCCAAAAACCATCTCACCACTTTTTGCAAACCCTCCATGGCATGTTTAAGACTGTGTTCCGCGATAGTTCACTTTATCCGAAGCAATTGTCTTTATTTTGTCTGCTAAGGCTGATCAGCGCAAGCGCTGAGCGCATTGGCTGCATTAGCAATTTCTGTAGCATGATAGAACTGTTGCACGAGCTCAAAAACAGCTTTTTTAACATAGAAGGATTCAAGAATTTGATAATGTCTCAGCAGGGAAAAAGGAAAACTAAAAGTTTGCTGGACTTCTATACATAATAAAAAATTGAAAGTTTTCTTGCGTACTTCATTCCCAATTCTTGCGTAGTTTTGCAAGATTCGATCTTGCAAACCGGGATGTGCGCCAGACTGTCCAGCCACACACTTTCTATGCTCCACTGCTCGTATTCGAAAAGACATCAGCGCAGCATCATTTTGCAGTGGTAAATTGCTCGGACGCAGTGATGAGTGTGTTTTACTACCCTGTTTTAATGCGCAACCTGATATTTTTGCAGCTATGAACTGCTGTGTCGTAGCGTTGATTGTATTTTCCTCCGATATGCTAGCTTGGAGGGCTGATAGTTGATATTCAGCAAGGCCGTGGGCAAGGGGGCTTGGGGTTAAACCCCCCTTGAGCTTGATATCTTACGAAAAGTTTATTACCTGCGCAAAGGAGATTAATTGTTATCGCATACTTTTTGCTTGTTAATTTGTCGACTTAATGCAAATATCACGGAATGAATTTGCATGCAAATTTCTAGGAACATTGTGAATGGGCCAAAAAGTAATAATCAAATATCGGAGGAATCTTCGTTATCGTCTGCGTCCAGAAACCATCTCACCAATTTCTGCAGATCTTTCGTCCACTACGCATGTTTAAGATTGTTCTCCGCGATAGTTCACTTTATCCGAAACAAATTGCCTTTATTTTGTCTGCTAAGGCTGATCAGCGCAAGCGCTAACCGCATTGGCTACATTAGTAATTTCTGTAGCATGATAAAACTGTTGCACGAGCTCAAAAACCGCAGTTGTTAACATAGAAGCATTCAGGCATTTGATAATGCCTCAGCAGGGAAGAAGGAAAACTAAACGTTTGCTGGACTTCCAGGCCCGTAACCAGCTTGGGACATCAGGGGGGGAGAAGAGCTTTCTAAGAGAGGGACAATTTTTTAAAACTATGTCCAATAGTTT
>Ga0210059_1015526_pt1 | contig 11104 bp, 4 predicted proteins | sample Ectturendosymbi2_FD_188042 | JGI IMG/M metagenome (GOLD analysis project Ga0210059, IMG submission 188042) | Ecteinascidia turbinata endosymbiont from Florida, USA - Sample 2 (SPAdes) (version 2) | ecosystem: Host-associated > Tunicates > Ascidians > Unclassified | place: Key West, Florida... | reverse complement strand
AACAAAAAACAAGGACGCAAGTTACAAATAAGGACATTTCTTAGAAATAAGGACAGTTATATTTACTAAGACGTAGTACTGCAAAACAAGGACAAATCTTAGAAATAAGGACGGTATGGTAGCCCTGGTTATATAGTATGCACGTTACCTTCCAAAAAATGAAACGCTCTACGTCAATGGTTTTCAACCTGGGGTTGCGAGTCCTTTTGAAGGGGCCACAAATAGAGATGGGCAAGTGCTTGATATATACCAAACAAACACCAGTCTTAAGACGTTCGCTGCGATTTGACGACAAGAGTCGTTTTCCTGAAGTATTGTTAGGTAGGTTGCTGATAAGCGAGCATCTGCGCCATACGGTAGTTGTGTAACGATATTAGAAGGGCCTGCATTGTTTTGCTTACATCAGAGGTTCCCAAGTTTTTTTTCTTGCGACCCTTTTTCCAATGTCTGCACTTTTACGCGACCCGATACAATCGATTTTCTTATCTATCGTTTGCAATAACGTAGGCTACATCTTAAAACAAGAAAGAATTTTACAAAGACCTACTATTCCGTTTATTCACTGTAAAATCTTTTCTCTGTAAAGTGCAACAACGAAATTCAACGCTATGGTTGATGGCTTTATGGAAGAAAGTCTCGTGATAGAGTACGTTCTCTGCCAGGTCCATTACGAAATATTTTATTATTCACTGCCACTTACAGTCTGCTACTTCATATTGATATCTTCTCTTTCCAAGCATATCTAGGCTACAAAATACGCAGGTGTGAATGAATCTCACTTAAAAGTTGAAACTTCAGACCAGACGCTAAAATGAAACACAGAAGTGCCGAAATAATTTGAAAGAAGCGTAACGAAATGAAAACCCAGTCTGCACCCAATTCAGTTCAGCAAAAAAGGTGCGTGGATGGCTCACAAAGCAAGCTGTCTGAAGCGTGGCTCATATGTGGAAGCTGCAATAATCAGGTTGTCTTGCAAATGAGCGTTAGTGAGTCGGTTTCTATACTTTGACTTGATGTACACCATGCATCAAAATGTTGCTTCACACACATACGTGGATCCAAACTGAACAAGAGCTTTTGTAGCTTCATTTTTCAAACATGCATACTTCTTTGGTGCATTTAACCAAATACTAGCTAAATCGGAATCCTCAAACTGAATTTTTTGGTTTTTATTTGCCTGCAACTCTGCCACCTCTAATGCCAAGTCACCACAAGCCTCAGCATCAACTCGAAATGAAAACTGAACATGTCGATACGACACCTCTTCTAGTTCAGGGAAGCGTTCTTTGAAATTTGCTTGCAAATTCGTCAGGTATTGAACGACGTCTTTTTTTACACTTGGAAATGACATCTCACTATCCGTTGTTGCAAGAAATTCCTTGTAATGCGGAAACAAACCAAAATCACCAGTTTTTGCTCGTGTGACGAAAATAGCCAGCTTGTTAACAAAAGCACGAATGGAAGTTTGCAGTTCAAACACCCATTTGCCTCGACCTTGCAGTGAAATATTCAGCTCATTCAGTTTCTCAAAAACGTCAGTCAAGAGCGCAAGGCGAGTAATGAACAGATCATCAGAAAAAAAGTTGCATTTTCATTTTTCCGGTTGTGCAGGAAATCTTTTACTTCATTCCCGAGGATAAAAACTCTCTTCAGTGTAGTACCGCGTGAAAGCCACCTCACAGCCGTGTAAAGCCATAAAGTGCTGTGCTCTGCATTTTCAGTGGAGCAAAGATCCTTGAAGAGTCGGCAGTTCAAATCTCCGGACTTCGCAAATTTAATCACTTTGATTACTACCTGCATCACTTCATTGAACACCGACGAAAGCTCTTTGGAAGCCAAAGATACCCGGTGAATGAACAGTGCTTGATGTGGATGTGAGGAAATTTTCTTTGAAGGATACCTCGAAATTCAATATTTCTTCCCGTCATCGATGGAGCGCGGTCGATGCAACATTCTACGACACGACCCCAATCAAACTGATTCTCTGTGAAAAAATTATCCACAGCGCTAAAAATATTGTGCCCTGTTGTTGTCGAATGCAACGTAAAACAATACAGAAGCTCCTCTACTATGCGACATCCACATGCAAATTTTCCATACACTAACAACTGTGCTTCTGACGTAATATCAGTGTACTCGTCGATGGCCAATGCTGTGTAAGCTGAAGAACGAAAATCTTCGTAAATCTGTTCTCTCAATCCTTCCCCATACTTTCGATTCTGCGAGTTATCGTATTGTTACTAAGAGCAACTCCAGTAATGACATCTCTGACTGTCTTCTAAAAGACCTCACCTTCAAATATCTCAATGAAACTCTCAAGCACAGGCTTTATTACGACCTCACCCTCCACGTATGGTCGCTTTTCTCTAGCAACAATATATGCTGCCTTGTATGAAAATAACTCAAGTCGTTGCTTCTTTGTGAGAGATTGCCTTAAGAACGCTTGGCACTTTGTTAGTTGTTCAAAGCACTGCTTAAAAACACGCTTCCTTCCCTCACCTGCTAGTGAAGCCACATCTTTGTGGGTATTCATGTGTCTCATCAATTTGTTCGGTTTCAGTGATTCTTCAGCGATTTCTTTTGAGCACATTACACAAACTGCCTTTCCAAATATGTCCGCAACTCCACATCTCCCCAAAAAGGACCCATCCACTGATTGTTTCTGCTTCCAAAAATAAGCGAAGACCACGGGCAAACTTTACAGCAACTCATGCATCTCAGAAAAGTGTATAACTGCCCTATTTCATGTCAAAACACGCGGAATTACCTGCTTTTTAATGCCACCCACAGCTGATATACGCAACGTTTTCAAACAACGATTCAATGAAAAAACTTAAGTAGGCTACTGTTAAAGATGCTGTATAGACCGCTTGTTTGAGTAACAAAGAAACTGTGAGTAAAAATCAAATCTAAATTTGTTGCACTCTGCTGCTGCACTGAACTACGCTGTCAGGTGAGCCACGTAAGACGACAGAGGATTCCTATCCTCAACCGCTGCAACCAGCCACTACAGCAGGAGCAATGTACTTTCGTGAAACGGATTATGACGACATAACCAGTGTAGATTACAGGAAGAAGAGTGCAGTTCGGACCATTTAGAAAATTTGATTCAAGAAGAAAGTCCCGCTGATGGCAAAGACCACCACTTTGCGACCCTGGCGACCCTTGAAAGCTCTTGCAACCCTATGCGAAAGCCGCTTCAACCCTACTTAGGGTCGCCGACCCTGGTTTGGGAATCTACGAACTAATGCCTAGAACTGCCTGTCCCTATTAACTACACCTGATTTGTTAAAAAAAAACTCAATATTTTATAAATTTGAAAAAAGTTTAGGCTGTTATCTTATTATATATTTACTTACCAACCAGCCTAAAAATTGATAAACTGGTGTCAGTTGAAATTGATGAGCCATGTAATAACATGTTGTGCTTGCCTTTTCACAACGAAATTGGCACTTTCACAAGGTGTCCATTCAAATCAGACCTGTTCATAACAGGCCATGTTCATAACAGACCCGTTCATAACAGGTCACATTCATAACAGGCCTGTTCATAACAGAACACGTTCATAACACACTGCATTTATAACAGACCCATTATGAAGGTTGTCTGTTGTGAACAGGTCTGTTATGTACGTGGTCTGTCATGAATGTGGTCTGTTATGAACTGGTCTGTCATTAACAGGTCTGTTATGAACAGGTCTGTTATGAATGTAGTTTGTTTCGAATGGTCTGTTATGAGTCATCTGTTATGAACAGGTCTGATTTGAAAAGGAACCCTTTCACATACCTCTACAGTCTACTATATCATCATAGAATGTAGTTTTGTATGGTTCTATCTTCTTGGTTCAGCCTCTTTTCGTTTTAAATCATTTCTTTTTTTCTGTTTTACAAATGGACAATTCTGGATTTATAATCTTTTCCTTTTTCAAAGATAAAAATTAGTACACCATATTACATACTTTCTAACTGCATTGTAGATATCCTATGGCTTGGCTTACTACTCTCAGTATACATGAGTAAAAGTGTTATAGTCACCCTGAAGGAATTAAAAACAAAAAACAAACTAAATTAGCATAAAGTATTAGCGTGACCACATGTTCTTTTATATGCTAAAATACATAAAAATTGGGTGATAACAAGATATTTTTAGAAAAAACTTTTTCAGCATGGTGCCAAAGCTAACAGAGCAATTACACACAATAATTTCCCAATACACTAAATCAAAAGTCAAATGACACATTGCTCAATATGAGCCCATGAATTATGAAAAAGATTGCAAAATAGTAAGATGATCACTGAAAAGTTAACTGACCTTTCTTCAAAAGTTCGTGTAGGCAATGTGGATGATCTTCCGCACATGCGTAATGAAGAGAAGTATTGGAACTAACCTTGTCAACTTTGTTTGGATTACTCCCATGCTTCAGCAAGATCTAAAACAAAAAGCAGCTAATTAATTTTACTTTATTTTTGTGTCAACAATGTACCATTCACTAGAGGTAGACTGTGATGCACCAAAATATAAAGCTTAAGTTCTTGTGGCCATCTTTATAACAAATTCAAAGTACAACATGGTATTATAAACATCTTCAGAATCATCAAACATAAAAATGTTTAAAAAGTTTATTGCCAGGCTATTTGTTTCAATAAAGGTTCTCAGAATATGACATAATGCAGTGCAACAAACACACCCACTTTTACTAATTCTACGTTGCCTTGAGAAGTTGCTTCATGCAAAGCACTCCATCCAAATAGTCCAACAGCATTTGGATTATGACCTTTAAATGAATATGAACTGAGTTATTAATAATATGCACAATAGACTTCCTTGGAGATGTTTGACAATGACTCATAAGCTTATCACATCTCAGTCAAAGAGTAACAAATGAGAGTGCAATGCCCTATTGTTAAATTGTGCTTTCTTTATCAGATTCTAATCTTGAAATATTTATTGTATCACAAAAACTATACTCTTTCAGGTAAGCACAAATTCATGCAGTCTAAAACGAATTTGTTTGGGGCAGGTATAGGCAATTATTTTAACATTGCATTTAGATCAACTTGAACTCACACATCGCATGGCTACCATCTAGAAAACTAATTTTTTGATACTTTCCAAACTAGACCAGAATTTAAATTAGAGCTACCCAACTTTCCAAAATTTAATGACAATTATTGAATTTTGGAACAAGGTAAATTAAACTAGACTCTGAACTAGAATTACATTTAATCAAAACAAGTTCAATATAAGGTAAATTCATTCTAAATTAGAATTCATTAAAGATAATTATGAGAATGGTAAAAAAACTCACACACCAAGATTTGCATATTTTGCACTGTACAATCCCCTTGGGTGGCTGAAAAATCATTCCAATGGAGCCAATGTTGTTTTCATATGTTGGTATGCAGTACATACTAGCTACTGTCCATCACAATGCCTACTATGACCATACAGCTGACTTAAGTGATGTGATGGCGGCATGGCATCATTGGCGTCAGAAGGGGTTGATTTATTTGAGATTTGATATTTTCCTATTAATTTTTACTAAAAATTGTTTTTCTCTTAGTTTTGACTTGGTAAAATGAAATTTCATCTCTGTTGCCCCCTCATAAAAAATCCTTCTAACGCCCATGCATGGAACTCATACTTTTGTTGTGCTTTTCATGCATGAGATGCATCTTGTATCATTTGCTGAAATACAATCTAGCCAAAGTAGCATTTTAGTAAAACCAGAAATTAGAAGCAAAATTAAAGCGCAGAAGCTTTTCATATATTACTTTAGATTTGGAAATACCAGCATTTTGCTCTGATTGATTTAATTAGACAACTAGAATTATCTCATTGCCCAAGACTGTCGCCTAGTATAGGTGTGGGCAATTAATTTGGTTCAAGGGGCCACTTTTAGAAGGACTCGCTTAGCGGAGGGCTGTACCTCTAATTTCATCATAAAATAAATAAATAAAACAAAAGCAACAATGGTATACAGAAAGACAAAGTGATTATGGTAAAAAATAGAAGTATGTCTCGCTTCAAGTTAGCCCCAGTACTGACATTTACTGTGATATGTTCAAGGAAAATTTCAGATTTGAAGGTTTTCCTGCATGCTTCTGCGGGCCACTGAAAATGATATGGTGGGTCATATGTGGTCCGCGGGCCGATAATTGCCTACCCCTCACCTAGCATTAAATAATGCACACACAACATTAAGCAATTCAAAACCATTTTATTACCATATGGCAATTCGACAAACTTTCATACTGTTTACTGACTTGAAAATTCACTTAGATCTTTCAAATAAAAATGTAACAGCTTTACTGAGGCATATTAGTTCTTGTAAAGTATTATTTATTTAAAAATCAAGTTACCATTTACATACATCACACAGTTTAATATAAACTAAAAACATTCAACATAAATAGCAACTAATATTAACGAAAAAACAATAATACAGGGTAGTTTCTTTCAAAACTGATGAAAAGTGAAGGTATGACCAACCATCTTTTAATGCTCTTTGAACAGCTTCCACATCACCAATCCTGACAGCCTCATGAAGTGCATTATCATCAAGGTCTTCTTCATTCAAATCTTGAGTCATAGTTTAAAACACAATTCAAAGAATTTCATATTCCATCACATAATTAGTATCCCCAGGCTACTGCATTTAAATGGCACAAATACTGTAAAATCTTGGTACATTTTACAAAAAGTTATTATGGCTCATTAGTTGGCAACAATTTACTAAACTGCAGCATGTCAAGTTTCAAACTTAATAATCAACACATTTTTAGGAAAATCAATTTTTTAAAATTGCTTAGCCACATGTTTTTAAATCTAGCCTAAAAAGTTTAGCAAATGCAGCAGAATAACATACTAGGTCCTCCTTTACATATGTTTAACACCAGAAAAAATAACTTGAAAAATACCGAAAATATTATCCGTGTAGGGTTGGATTATCTGCATAATGGTTAACTGATTCTTTTATCTGATATCCAGATAAAAATTAATGTTACTAATGTGTTTTACACTTTTTAAATAAGTTTGGATATTCTTTATTTCCAGTTATGGGCAACTGAAGTTTTACAATAACCACATAATTAGTATTTTAATAGGTCTCATTTACAAAACTCCATAATCATGCATTGTGTTGCAGAAGCAATAAATATTAAAAATGCATGCTTTTCTTCATATACACTGATACAGTTACGAGGCATGCGTGTATATTTACTATAAAACTGTCATAATTTTACAATCAATTCATCACACAAGTCTTGTGAATTGAACTATTGATTATTATCTGGTTAACCAGCTAGCATGCAAATATATTAATATGTCTGTTTGTCAATAGTAAATATTATTGACATTTAAAGTAACCATGCATCCATGCCCAACTATACACCACTGAATTGCTAATAATATCATGGAACACACTGTTTATTTGGAACTGTATTAGCAACTTTCCAGTGCCAACAATCACGATGCCTACAGCGGTTTACCATGTATAGAATATTTATGAAAATGAATGTTTACTGCTTCATACTTTACATTCATTTAACTTGCATGTACTGCAGAGTTGCATTGCTGTGAAGCCAATGGGGTCAAAATTTGGTACAATCAATCCATTTAAAAGTTGCAAATGGAGGAAAACTACATTAATCTAAGCTGGTAATTTCAGACACTGTTGATATTGACATAGCCAAATCAAAATGAGTAGGCCTACATAATTTAATTTTAAAATGAAAGCACAACAAATGAATAAGGGCATGAGATTGAAGTTAAAAAAGCACAATATTAGACACTGAAACTAGATTAATTAAAGGAAGTGGCTGCGGAACCACCCATGGATCTTTTTATTTTGAAACTTATTGCACCGTACCGCCTCGCATGACGTGGTTCGAATAAATCGGTCAGTTTGTCACTCAAACGCCCTCGCCCTGTTAGTGTAACAGATAAGTTTCAAGTCTACCATGCTAATGGTTGTGGGTTCCCCTCTTACCTTCGCGCCTTACGTTTTTGTAATAGTGACTGCTTTCACATTTCAATTTGTGGGACCAGTTTTTCTTTACGTTTTTTAAACTCTCAACATTTGCTTAGGGGTTGGGTTTAGGGGTTAGCGTTAGGTTAGCTTAGTGTTAGGTTAGGGTTAGCGTTAGCTTAGGGTTAAGTTTACCTTTTGCATTTACTATGTTTCTGCTGAGTCCACTGCTTTCTCCTCATGCGTTACTGTCCATGTTACAGGAGGTGGCCAAATAAGTTTTCAAATTTAAAGATCCACGGGCGGTTCTGTAGTCATTGCCTAAATTAAATACGCGTATATGGGTGCTTGATAAATAAAGATGGTTTGCCAGCTCACACTGTAGTCATACTGTATGCAGTACAATGTAGAGCGGGCTTAAATCATTTGTAAAACAATGGTAGTGTATAAACAACTACATCCAGTTTTCGCTTTGAAAGGACCAAAAAAAACATATCTAGCTTTGGAAATGTAGCTGGTTTTGTGCCACATATAAAACTGAGTTCAAGCCGTTCGCACCACCGTGAACATGGTTTAGTGGGAAGTTGCTATTCCTGTTGTGCAAGGTGCTTTCAGCTTGGATCTCACTTGGTTGTATTGGTTTTGATAATACAGTAAACACTTTTGATGTTCTGACATAAGATTGCATGTTCTCACAACCTTTTTGGGAGAGCTTTTGACGTACTTTTTTAAAAACTTTTGAAAATCAGACACAGATTTAGATTTAGGGTTTTGGATTAGGGTTAGGCTGCAGGTTTAGTGTTAATGGTAATGGTTAGGGTTATCATTTACAGTTAATGTTTAGGTTTTGGTTTTAGGGCTAGAAAAAATTAATCATCACTTTAATCCTTTGCTCTAAAAAGAAACTGACATGCAAAAATTGGTCAGATATTTTGTAGAGGTCACCAATTGTGCTTGATACATTTTTTTAGTCTTTTCAAAGTAAAAATCAGATACATTTGTTTAGACACTGCCTTTAAACAATTTAGGCAACACTGTAGAAAAATGCAAAAGAAATAAGCTTAGATGTCATATTACACTAATTCAGACCTCATGAGTTTCAAGCGAAGTGAGTTACAGTATATCACAACACCATGATTTCATCATAGGGCAATGTCATATTCAAGATAGCTAAAAAGAGGAATGAAACAATACTGCACAGTGGGACTTAACAGAAAGTCAGATATTTGGAAGGCAACAATAAGCTTAAAAAAATGCAAACAATTGGAATGCAATAGGAATAGGCAAGCTATTCATTGAAAATAAGCAAGTGGCGGGCAGCAACACTGGTTACTACACTGAGGATGGCTCAAATCAGATCAAACTTGCACACAGGACAATATAATGGCAGCATTCCATCTGACCACAGCAGGGAGAGGGACAAGCGCTGGTGGAACTTCCAGTTAGTGCTGTCGGTCCCTGGTCCTGGAGCCACCTGACATATCAACGTATGCAATTAGACCTAGGTAAGCTCGGATCACGAAAACCTCAGAAATCATCTCTACATTTTTAAAAGTAGGCTAGATACATACAGTATATACACCACGCAGATTCATTCATGGTCTACTGACTGTACAGCCTACTGCAGTAGAGTAAAAGGGCGGATTTAATTACGTTGCATGACGAAAATACAACGTCATTTTGTTCAGTTTCTTTGCTTAGTCACGCAAGTGCGCCATGTTGAATAGGTTGTGCGTTTTGTTTGGTAAACATAGAAAATCCCAGGATAGATACCAGCAAAGAACTGAAAGCTTTGACGCAATAGTTGACTTGAACTGAACTGAATTTGTTGACACTCAACATGACCGACCGCTAAGCAACTGAAGAGGTGATTCCCCAAATGTTCACACATTTTTGTGACTCAGACCAGAACGCAGTGATGGCGTGAATCGAGTCATGATTTTTAGTGACTTGACTCCAGTCACACAAAGAAACGATGTTGTGATGAATCGACTCTAGTTACGTGTTTTATTGAATAACCTGACTCAAGTCACAATGAATGACTCGATTCAGAATCATTTTCAAAAAATCTCCTATCTCCAAACGTCTTATTGACAAACATAGCTACTTTGCACACAAAGAAATGAGTTTATTTTGCTTCAGTGATTGTCACAAATATTCTGTTATGACTGTATCCTATGTGTAGGGTTGCCAAACGTCCTTGGACGCGAAGGACTTTCCTTGAATTTGCTATCGTAACTAGTTATGCCCTTGATCCTTGAAAAACATTTTGCTGTCCTTGACTATTTTCCAGCGTCCTTGAAAGTTTTTGAACAGTTGTGAAATTGTTCATTATTGCACTATTGATTACAATGAGCATTCAAGAGTCAAGATTTAAGCACTGAATTTAACAGAATAACGTTTAGTAAAAAGCAAACCATTCAAGAACAGTTGTGTCGTTTTAATGAGTGTTAAATGTGCATATGGTACATTTATAATCGCTAAAAACTTTAACTAAAAACTTGTTACATTAGCTAGCACAAAATGAAAGTATAAAATAGTCATTTCCGGTTGAGAAAAAATGCGGTTTCGAATGGAACCTTTGGAATAAAATCTCAAGAATTCTAATCTTATCGATAAAATTACTTTAACATAAACTGTAAATATATACTATCTATGTACGTGTGGCTGCCCTGCGCGCTGTAGTTTGCTCATCCCTGAACTGAATTTGCTCCCAGTCGATTTCTAAACACTAATGGATTTTTAAAAAATACTTCAACCGCTTATGCTATAATAGTTAAAAGACCGGTTCCAAACTGTTTTAAGGGTGCCGCAATAGGTTTGGTGAACACCTCGCGACTAAGTTCGTTTGTAATATCAGCAATCTGCTCTTTTTTGACATACCTACACTCAGAGCCGGATTAAAGGGTAGGGGGGCCCGGGGCAATTTTCACTGTAGGGCCCCTGGCCCTATGACGCATTTCATGACGTCATATTTTGTAAAAGTGACGTTTTCGCTGATTCGCAATGTTTTCGCTTGCTTTTTCCGGTAGTCGAGTATGTACTTACTCAACTGTACCCACAGTTAGCTGCGAGAGAATAGTTTAAATACTAGAGTGTATTCTTACTCTGAAAAAATATTTCACAGGCTAGAGA
>Ga0210059_1015524_pt1 | contig 11107 bp, 8 predicted proteins | sample Ectturendosymbi2_FD_188042 | JGI IMG/M metagenome (GOLD analysis project Ga0210059, IMG submission 188042) | Ecteinascidia turbinata endosymbiont from Florida, USA - Sample 2 (SPAdes) (version 2) | ecosystem: Host-associated > Tunicates > Ascidians > Unclassified | place: Key West, Florida... | reverse complement strand
TATTTGCATTAAGTCGACAAATTAACAAGCAAAAAGTATGCACAAACAAGTAATCTCCTTTGCGCAAGTAATAAAGTTTTTGGAAAATATGGATCACAAGGGGGGGTTAACCCCAACCCCCCCCCCTTGCGTACGCCCTTGACAACAACGCAATGTTTCTCACAGCACAGTTGGCATTGTGCCTAGTGGGTATGCGAAGCTAGGTAGAAGGGTCTCAATTTTGAATTGTACAGCAAGTCACTGTCAGCGCAGGACACAAACTGTTAATATCGCATTTATTACAGTTTCGGAAAGCAAATATAAAAAATCATTAGCAGGCAAACCATTTCTAGTCACCAACCAGCCATGGTGATTTTGTGTGAAGGCTGGTGTTGACTCTTCTTCGTTAGTCTTGAGAGCAGAATATGACAGATGTATATTTACGTGGTGCAGTGAGCCAGTATAGGGCCTCCAAGAGAAATTTTTTTATGCGGAACAAAACCCATTTGGGGCCTCTAAGACTTGCAAAATTATTTTGAAATAAATAAAACTTGAGGCTAATTAATGTGCATCATACTTCAACAAGATGTGTTCGTTTATTGATCATACGAAACATTACGTTACAACATAACGGTACTCAAGAAATGTGACTATATTACCATTTTTAAACATGACTTCTAAGTGTTCATAGTAAAATCTAATCAAGGAAAAAATTAGAAAAAAATCATTCAACTATTATATAAGCGATTTTATGGAATTCTTATTCGCAAAATTTTTAATAACACCATCAAAATCAACTTGTCTGGCAATGCAAGATTCAAATTTTAATCTTGCTAGGTCAACAAGTTGAGTTTGTGACATAGCAGACCGCAAATAATATTTTACAAGTTTAAGCTTGCTGAAAAATGTTTCTGCAGATGCTACTGCAGCTGGAATTGTCAAGAGTATTCTCAAGGTAATACAAACATTTGGAAATAATTCACACAAGTTTGGTACATGAAAAGTGGAAGTGCTAAATAGCCTTATAATGAAAATCACGGCCAAAGATGACGATACAAACGACATATTGCAAACGTTTCGATAACTCCTGTTATCATCATCAGTGCATGATGATGATAACAGGAGCTATCGAAACGTTTGCAATATGTCGTTTGTATGCACTGATGATGATAACAGGAGTTATCGAAACGTTTGCAATTTGTCGTTTGTATCGTTTTCTTTGGCCGTGATTTTCATTATAAATTCACACAAGCCACACGGGCCACAAGGCGGCGACCACTGCTTTAAAGCATTGTCGAAATACTGTAAGTGGTTAGTTTCTCCTATATGTTTCGAAATCTTCAGATTTCTGGGTGTGTCCGCTTATCCTAAACTCACATTCGATTCGACCTTGTATCAGCTTGCGGGGCAAGTTTAGCAATCAGCAAAATGCACAGCACACCTTTGCTGTGCACTATAAGCACTTGCGTCGTGCACTGCAGTTACTTGTTAATTTTAAACTCTTCAGTTATTATTTTACACATATGTGTATCATTTGAGGGATACTGCTGTTAGATTAGATTGTATTGTGAACTGGCATGTTTCCAATCAAAATTCATTTGAAGTATCTCTTAGTGTAATAAAACTCTTGGTTTATTAGAAAGGGTTTTTATTAAAGATTTGTTCGAAAATGTTTAAAAATGAAAGCAGAAAGGAATTTTCAGTTAAATGGACACATTGGGACAGTAATCATGAATGTCTTAAATTCGACAAAGTAGGCAAATCTTCAAGTTCAATAATTACTGCTAATAATTATCAATGCATCGTATCGGGAAAATGCACTGCGAGCAATTCACATTAAAACACATCACACTTCTTACCAAATCCTTTACGTCAAACCAGTTTTATCACCGGGATTAATATCGCTACATTATTCCGAGTGTGTTAGTAACAAACACTCAATCGTTCCTTCAGCAGGCCCGTAAATAGGGCTGTAGCAGGGGGCGAAGGCACCCCCAGAAAAATTTTTGTCCTCCTGCAAAAATGTGCTGGACAAAGTTAAAAACTATTGGACATAGTTAAAAAAATTGTGCCCCTCTCAGAAAACTCTTCGCTCCCTTGGTGTCTCAAACTGGTTACGGGCCTGTGCTTCTGTCTCAGGCCCCTCCGTAGCTGTCGGTCCCCGGAACAATGTACATGCTATACCCCCACTCATAGCCCCTGAGCCAGTAACCCAAACTCTGAGCTGCGAGTTAAACCTTATGGAGACACTCCAATTGTGTCTTTTTCTCAAACATTAACACACTTTTCCACTTATTTTCAACGTTTCCAGTCACAACAGCAACAAATGAACGTTCATTTTCAACGCTTCAATGGTTGCTAGCCTATCTATGCAGCACTATGGGGCAAGACCAGGCCCGCAACTAGCTTGAAAGATTTTCGGCCCCCCTGTAAAAATGTGTTGGACATATTTTAAAACTATTGGACACAGGCCCATCACCAGGGGAAAGGGGGCGAAGCCTCCCCTGTAAACCTTTTCGCCCTTCCTGGAAAAATCTGTTGGGCATAGTTGGAAACTATTGGACATAGTATGAAAAATTTAGGCCCCTCTCAAAAAACTCTTCGCCACCCCTGGTGTCGCAAGCTGGTTACGTGCCTGATTGGACATAGCCTAAATATTTGGGCGCCTCTCAGAAAACTCTTCGCCCCACCTGGTGTCCCAAGCTGGTTACGGGCCTGGGCAAAACCGTCTGATAGGTTGTTTTTTTGACGAATAATCGTGATGTGACATTGATCCTGAGATGGTTATCGACGAGTTGTTCAAAAAGAAACGCAGACTGAATTTTATCTTTTAATTGTGCTGGCAGGTATTTTGTAAAGTCAAAATTTGGCTAACGGCATCTTCTGATTTGTTCGTGTGCAACCACTTACATACTTGTCGATAACCATCTCATTTTTGACTTATTCAACAGGCATTGATTTTGACTTATTCAACAGGCATAGTCAGTGATATTCTCGAGGACAACATTACACGGCGCTTCGCTTTCCGCTACTCTTAATGTTCATTGAAAATTGTTTGGTTAATAACGGCTCGATAATGATCACTGCGAAAGCAAACGTTTTCTTGTCTTTGTTAAAATTTATCGATGCCGACTGGTAGAAGATATTTGACGTCATATCGTGTTGCAATAGACCAGAAATTGACCAGTGACATCAAAATGATATTTGTGCAAAATAGCTAAAGTTTGAAATTTGACGACGTCAGTGACTGGCCCCACCCGAACAAAATTCCTGGCGGCGCCCCTGTTTCGTGAAGGCACTTTATAACTGCAGTGGTCTTGTAGCGCCACGACTGAGTTTGGTACAATGTCTGGTTTCATTTGACTCGGTTGGTTTTTGTATTCTGAATGTGTTCCCCGCAGTTCTTCTGTACACCGCGCGCCTGGTAAGAAGGCTACAGTACGAATTTACAAGACCACATGTGGCCCGTGGACATAATTTTTAAGGCCTGTGAGATTTCTCAGTAATGATTGTTGCGTGTGTGTTACAGTAGTTTATTTTAATTAAAACAAGCATAACACCTGTTAATAATAATATACAATATTAACGGTGTTAGACTACAGCTTGACTGTGAAGAGCTTCTAGAAATTAGTCAGACAAGATAGGTTTTCCAAACTGAAAGATTTCGCACTAAAATTGCACTCGACGTTTGGAAGCACATATGTGTGTGAGAGTAAATTTTCTGCCACGAAGCAAATCAAATCTGAAACAAATCGAATGGCAAATGAAGCACCGGACGATAGTCTCCGACTTGCTACCACTGACATATTGGTGTTGTTAAAGGAACGGTAGTGTCAGAGAAGCCTCAAGCACAGGCATCACATGGATAGAGATTTGTAATTAAATTGTTTACTGCTATTGTGCAATAATTTCAATTACACGCTAACTTAACTAATCTGTTTTTCCCTTTTCAATTTTAAATCTTGTGAATCTGTTGTTTTATACACCATCTGATCAGAAGTGGCCCGCGAGTTGTCACATTTTCGTAAAATGGCCTGTAGGTCAAATGTAGTTGGACCACGCTGATTTAACAAACAAGTGTCAAATGTTCGGGGAACTGCATCAGTGAACTCACTTGGCTGCCTGGTACGTAGCAAATTTATTATGTTCTAGCTTGTATGCATGGTACAATTGACGAGGTTTTGTCAGGCAAATACAGTATCACACACCGATATCGACAACGATTTCCCTGAAAAGACTAAGAGGAGATTATTTAAAAACAAAGTGCATTTGAACTTTAAACTTTAAAGGCAAACAGAGATTTCATACCACATGAAGCATTTTCTCTTCATGTAAAACAATACAAACAATTTTTTGATGTTCGCTATACTGGCAATTTTTTCATGCATTTCTCTGATTGAGACTGCCTGCAGCACAAAATGTTTCATGTATACCTTGCTGGCAGAAATACATCCTCTAATGCCTGACTATAGCCATTCTGGGTACATTGCGCAGGAAACGCTAAGTGTTGACTCAATATGTTCGCGTTGCTATGGTACAGTGTTATCTGACGTTTTAGTGCAAATACAGCGCTGGATACGTTACGGCGTCAGCAGGCCATGAATCTGTGTCAACGACGGCAAGCAACGCCCAATTTTATAGAAGTTTGTCTATAAGTAGCAACATAAACATCTGATACGAGTCCCTCGTAGTCTTCGAGTACCCCGAAAACAATTGCAAAATTCTAAGTCAAAATTTTTTACTGTTGTCTCCACAAGGATAAGGCGCCCCCTTGTTGCGTAAGTATATCAGTTCCTCAAAAAATAATTTTTATGGCGTATGGCCAGCACGCCTTCCGTATTTTGTGCAGGCCTTTAGCTAAAAGTATAATGAATTTCTCTCACACAACGAATTGAAATTAGCACTGCAATCAATTGCGTGTGATGTGTCTGCGTGTAAATTCGGTAAAAAATACCGAACCGCAATTAGACTTTACCTGGTAAGCCGTCAGACGCAGTTCAAAGTACTTTCGCTCTGTTTCCAAACTCTTTTCAATCCTTGGGCGACTTTCTTTAAACGACACTGTTTTTTTCTGCAAACGAGGTGCAGAAAAAAGTGAAGATCCCTGCTCATCTTAAAACGATGCTGTGCTTGTCCATGACAAGCTAACTCTCCTCAAATAATCGGTTGCCAACCGTGCGCCTCTTCAGCGTTATCCTACGACCACTTCAGTGACTTCTACTTTCATTAACCTTTTAAACTTTTGAAGAGCAATCGATATTGAACGGCTGAAGATACGAGAGTAATGTCGTTTGCTTGAGAGAGCGACTGCTGTAAAGTCTAGCCATTTTTGCGATAGTCGCAGATACCTCACTTTCTTCCAGAAACGTGATAGACAATGGAATCTTGCGGACATTTTTTCACTGCATTTAGACGCTTCACTTCATGAAAAAGAAGTTGTTTCTCCCCGGAATTTGTTTGAGGAAGCAACATTCCTGTAGCATAAACGCGGTTCTCTGAAACAATGTTTCCTCAACTGCGGTATCCCAGAAACGTCCAGATGGTAATTGGGCATTGGCGAGGATGCGGACATGCGGGGAGATGCAGTGAATGTATTCCTCAGTAACTCATGACACTAAACTTTTGCGTACATGAATTTAAGACCAACATTATATTTTTGTCTTTGTTCTGCAAAGATATTTTTGTCTCTGCTCTTAAACTGGTATACTCATGTTAGATAGGCACAGGCATGCATCATTTAATTATATCCTCACTATAAATTGCTGTTAGGCACAGACAGAGGATGCTGCTTTGAACTTGACTGGAGGAGACGCTAAAATTGTAGTTGTTTTTTAAAGTATGCTTTGGTAAAGAAAACAATATGGATCATTGTTTGCTAAACCGAGTCAACTGCTTGGGAATTTTTCATAAGTCATTGACAAACAAACGGCAAGCTAAAATTTAACATATTATTCGAACGGTTAGTTGCTACTACCTTGTAGCTATGGCAGATGAGCCTTACTAAGAGTATGGGCTTTATGTGTATGTCAAGCCAGACTTTTAGCCTGATGAAAAGTGTAAGTAATTTATACAGTATTTCTGTGCGTTATAACCTTTTTTCCATAAAGAATGGGTTACCACAGGGAATGGCTGTGTACGAAAACGACTGTTGTGCAGGCCCGTAACCAGCTTGGGACACCAGAGGCGTCCCCAATATGGGTACGCAGCCATTCCCTGTGGAAACCCATTACTTACGCTGTTCATCAGGCATTGGCACCGCCAATTCCCTGCCACAATGTAGATTTTGTCTGTAAATTTTGAATTTATTTAGATTTTGTCTGTAAATTTTGAATTTGATATGGTTCCTGACTTAAAAAGGTACAGAATTTGCGTCCATGCAGTAATTACCGGACTAAACTACGTTATTAAAACTCATCAATAAAAGTGCGGAATAATTAGTTTAACGTATCGCCCATTCTACAGAATGTGATATCCTGCAATCAACATGCCATTTTGTAAATATTTCAAGGTTTTCAGAACGTAGATATTTGTTTTAACTGCTTGATGTTGTTGCAAACCCCTGAAGCTAGGGATTGAACATGTAAAACAACAAATTCTGATTCGCTGAATGCTTTAAAACTTGTTTTTCTAATTCATCCTAAAGAGCTTTTTTTATTTGCAGACATTGGCACTGCCAACTTGCCCACTAAAACAATTTTTTTGCATCGTCCTTTAATGTTCTTGTGTATAAATCATAAAGCTGTACCTTCGCCATAGCGAAGAAAGTCATCTACTTATAACGCACACAGAGCACAGATAAGTGGCTTCGTGATCAGAACTTTCTGCTTAAATCAACTATCAGTATAAAATCAAAAGGATTACTAAAATTAATTGTATAAATGACTCTAAAACTGACTAAACAATGAGAGTATTATTCGTAGTGAGCCTAATTTGCATCATACAGTAACTGTTTTTAGTTCTGCATATCATCTGGCTATTTAGCATATGCCATTTGGTTTCAAGTTGGATTTTTTTTGCGGAAAGGATAAATTCGTTTTCAATCATTTATTTTCATATCCGCATTTCCTATATGGAGTGTCACGGGGTCAGCAGACCTAGGGGGACTCGAAATTCGGCATTCCTCACGTTCAACAGCAATCTCTGACAGTGACTCCATTCCGTGCAAGGTCAGAGATGTAGTCACTCGACCTGCTCCTTGTACGACCTCTCGGCCGCTATCCGGTGGATGTAGCCAGCAGGACTTACCTCACCAATCTTTCCTGAGACATTCTGGACACATGTCCTAACCAACGCAGCTGGGATCTCTCAATTCGTAGAAGTGGCTCGACATCCAGGGATTTACGAATTTCATAGCTAAGCACTTTATCGTGAAGTGTCACACCGTGAACTCTTCGCAAAAATCCCATCAACGACCTTAATTGTACTTGCTAAACTCTTTCACTATGGCATAAGAGGTGTTTCAAAGAAACTATTTTAAAATTGTTTGCATAATAGAAGGTAATGTACAAAAAAGAAGCTTTTAAATCTTCATACAAAAACGTATCTTGTGGGGTCCATCAAGGTAGTGTCCTCGGGCCTTTGCTTTTCTTTATTTACATCAATGATATCACTCATGCTTCCTCTTTTCATACTACTTTATTTGCTGATGATATTAATCTTCATAAATCCAACTCATTGTTTTGATGTTCTTCAGACAACTATCAACCTTGAACTAGACCCAGAACCGGATTAACCATTGGGAAACAACAGCGCGAGGCCTTCGAATATCAAAACACTCCTTTACTGTTTTTCATTTTTTAAAGTTGTTCACCACGCGTCAAAATTGTAGAGCTTTTTGATTACTGTGTTCAGTGTAGGCCTATAGGTCAGGGAAACTGACAACTTTGGCATTTATCGTTTTTGAGTGATTGGCTTAAAAGAATTGAACCATACAGCACCACGCTTTATGACCCAAGAATTAGATTGAAATCAGTGCACCCGCAGAAGTTTTTCCAGGGAGGCAACATCGAAATTTGCTCATACTTTTCAGGTTGCTGACGATGCAACGCAAATGGACATTCACATAAAGCTTTACCCCTTCTACCCCATTAGACTGTTCTGGTTGAACCTCAATTCTCAATCTTTTGTCTGAAATGCTTTCTACACTTCGGCTATCCGAAACGCTTTTTCTGTTCATAAACTGCCTAATAGTCATTTTTTCGAACACTTTCTACAAATAAGTCATAATTTTAAGAATAATCAACGGCCAGAACAACATGAGCGGTGAAAAGACGCGAAAGTTAGACACTCTTGCAAAACTCTTTCAAGCAACAGAAGTAGAGCTATATGTTGACAAAACTGTTGGACAACTTACTAAAGTTAGAACACCACGCAGGCTTAAAAATATTGAGCAGACGAATTACGAAAACTCGGCACAACAAATAGCTTTGCACTTAGTGCTCACTAAGAAATCAGTACTAAACCTTAACGATAAAGACGTAGCATGGAGCATGAGCTTCGTGGAGATGCGGACCTGGAGACATTCTTCAACGATTTTGCAAAAAATGCAGCGTCATGAAACCTTTCGTAGTTGACTTTTTTTCAAAAAGCACAGATCGTGATAAAGACCAGGGTTACTTCAGTAAGTTCATTACTAAGCATTCGTCGCAATCTAACGCCTTTGCAATTACCGTGTAATGCGCTGACATAACAATTAATTGCGAAGTGCTTGTCGTGATCGTGAGGGTAGCAGTTTTAGATCAAACAAAGTGTTGTTGTTCACTAGATCACGGAACAGTTAATAGATGTAACCTAACTATTGTAAAGCTCCCATCGCAAAACTTCAATCAAGTAGTACGGTTCAAGTTGCTTTTGCATGATATTTTCTTGAGAACATTTTTTATAAACGGCGTACGTTTTGATTTGCGGGAGAGTGTAGACATGTCTTTCATCAATACATATGTGAATGGACGATTTGTGCAGTGAAGATGTTCAGAGTCTATGACGAAAAAGATTGTTGCGTAGTGTCACGGTAACAAAAAGATCGTTTTTTGTGATACAACTTTCTGTTTGAACAAATTAACCACATACGAACCGCCGTACATGGTCACCCTCAATTATCTCTGAAGTAGGCTATAGGCTATCAAATCGTATCAGTTTTGACGATTTTGACCGGTGCTTCTGCAAAGTTCAAACGAGGGCTTGTGAAACGCTGCGCAGTTGCGCTAAGCGTTTAGAGGGCCTCGCGGTCACGACTTCGCCCGGGGCTTCGCATTCATTTAATCCGGCCCTGACTAGACTATGCAAAATTTACCACAGGCTGAGAGCCAACAAACTTTCTCTTAATCATAATATGACTTTGCGTTTTTATATTCTCCAGAATACTGCCCCCTTTAAAGGTACCATAAACAACCATAGCATTGACCCCAAAGATAACCTGTAATACGCAGGTGTTCTTGATAATAAGCTAAACAGGAAACCTAGGTAAAAACTCAACTATCACGAGCTTTTGAGTTTTATCCAAACTTTAAAGCATAACACAACAGAATCTGTAGCCTATTGAAAGTTGTCTATAACTCGTTGTTTCATCCTCACCTTATTTACTCGATCCTCAATTGGGGACGTGGTTCAAACGGAACTGTTCAGCTTTTTACGCACTATTATGACAACAAACTGCTTCCACACCATTTCGGTGACTAACCTATTCCCAGCAGCTCTATTCATTCTCACTCCACAAGACTATGCGTTTCTAACAATCTGTTTTTACCTAGAGTTAGCTCATCTTCAGGAAAATGTTCCCTAACATTTATTGGCCCAAAAATTTGGTGTTCAATACCAGTCTTCTGCCACCTTACCTTCAAATGGCAAGTTAGGAAACACCACTTACATGAAAAAGATACATAATTATGTATTTTAGTAACATTTCACTTTATGAGGAACAAAATGATATTTTTACCAGGTTTTCTTTTAGGCGTTTTAGGAACCCGAGTCGGGTCCCTAGAATTTCAAATCGGGTCCCTAGAATCAGAGAAAATTATCATCGGGTCCCTAACATCAGAGAAAATCGGGTCCCTAAAATCAGAGAAATCGGGTCTCTACAGATCCATACCGGGTACCTAACATTTTCCTTAGAAAAACTGTTTTTACTGGTATTATTAATTCCAATAATGCAAGCTGTTGTTCCCTATGTGCAGTACCAGATAACAATATTGGCAAATGTAGCAACAGGGCCGGCCCTAACAGATGCGGGGCCCAATGCAAGACCTGGGCGCGGGGCCCAATGCAAGACCTAGGCGCGGGCCCCTCTGAGCAGTGATTTTATGACGTCATCGTGTTTAGTCAACCGTATTACGATAGTGGTAGAACGCAGATATACAGTGCAGCCCTAACACGAGAATTGAGCACGTTTGCTAACGTTCGAGAGAAGATTTGCTAGTTCTGACGAGAGCGTTCTTTGTTAACAATTAAATTTGTATGGCGTTTCTACTGAATTCTCGAGCGGAAAGTGTATCTGGCAAAAATGAACAATCTGTCCAAACACCATGGCGCGGGGCCCCAGAGGTGATGGGCCCAATGCAGCTGCATCGGTTGCATCGGCTTAAGGCCGGCCCTGTGTAGCAGATGCTACGGGCCCTGCGGTCCTTTGTGTTAAAATTGTTTTTTATTACAGGCAATATTAGAATTTAGGTGCCCTGGGCAAACTCTTAGAAAAGGGAGCCATATTTTACAAATGCTATACAGAAACTTTATTGTCTGACAGCAAATTAAAATTTTCACTTTTTCTGGGAATTACTTTCTGCATGAAAGTCCATTTCGCATTGCAAATTGTTTGAAGTCATTTCAATTTTACATTGTTCTTTGTTCACACACTAAATTTCTTTGGGGACCCCTTTTGGCGCTTCTGAACATAATTTTTGGTTTATTTTGACAAACATATGATTTGTTTTAGAATTTATTGAATGTGGATAGTGATCAATAAACGTTTCAACAAAACAATGCAAAAACTAAGTGCGAAACTCTCAAAAGGGGCCCCAAGACGACTGCCTCTTTCCCTACCTTAATATCCACCCTCGATTGTATGCATAGAATTTTTCAATCCAAGAAGTCACTATTTCGTGAAATTTTCCATAAGAAATTAGGCAAAAGTTTT